>Ga0183095_10201_pt1 | contig 312273 bp, 286 predicted proteins | sample BioMet4_FD_130346 | JGI IMG/M metagenome (GOLD analysis project Ga0183095, IMG submission 130346) | Microbial communities from bioreactor (seeded with sewage sludge) at LBNL, California, USA - Biofuel metagenome 4 (v2) (version 3) | ecosystem: Engineered > Bioreactor > Anaerobic > Unclassified ...
GGTCTCACAAGAGGATATATCTATCTCATCCTTCATGTGGCCGAAGAAGCTTTCCTGCGGGGCGTTGTCCCAGCAGTTGGCTCGACGGGACATGGACTGTCGCAGCGAGCTGTCCTTCACGAGCTGAATAAACCTCACGCTGGTATAATGAGCGCCCTGGTCGCTGTGGATTAGCGTCTCCGCATTGAGAGAAACGCCGTGCTTGGCAATAAGATCATTGACCGTATCCAAAACGAAATCTATCTCCAGCGAATCACTGAGCTTCCATGCAAGTAGTTCCTTGGTGCAAGCGTCAATGATGGTGGAAAGGTAGCAACGAGGCGCTTTGTCTCCTGTGATATAGGTTATATCCGTCAGCAGGACAGCACGAGGGCCGCGGCTTTCAAACTCCCGGTTGAGGAGATTCGGAGCGACCTGAGCCGTTTTCATTGCCTTTGCCATGCGGCGATAAGGATTTGTCTTGCGAATGGGGCATTTCAACCCGTATTTCTTCATAAGCCGCCGTATCTTTTTGAGATTCATATGCACCATCGGCTCCATATGCAGCAGCCGCATGTATATCCCTCTGGCGCCCTTGTCGCAGCCGCGAAAGCTGTACGCGTTAACGATCAGATGGAAATCGCGTCTGTCCTGTTCCTCGCACTGCTGACGAACATCCTCCGCGGCAAGATAGTGGTAATACCCGGATCGGGATACACCGGCGACGGAGCACAGCCACTTGATGTTCAGAAGATTCCCGTTTTGCCTGACGGTCTCTTGAATGATCTGATACTTGGCGTTAGCAGGGATGCTCATGAGTCCGCCCCGCCCAGCAACGCTATTTTTTTTAGAAAAGCGATCTCCTGATCCTTGTACGCCAGCTCCTGCTCCAAGAGCTTAATCTTCGCCTCCGGCGTCAGTGCACAATCCAGATACTTCCCGTAGGTCTTCAGGTCTCGGAAGCCTTTCCCTGCCTTGACCTCGTTTTTGACCATCGTGCGCAGACCATTTACCCGGTTTTTCCCCAATATTTCCGGGTCCATACCCAATTCGGCCGCTATTTCCCATGGTTCCTTCCCAGCTTGCAGAGCCTGATAGAACAGCGCCTTGAACTCCGCCGAGAAGTGTACGATACTGGGTGATACGTCCAACACATACGGGCTCTCTCGCAGAGCATCCATCTCTCTTGCCGTAAATTTCTTATTTGCCATCAGTCTTTCCTCCGTCATGTTCAAATCTATTCTATTACCGATCTGAACTGGAGTCAAAAACTCTCGATGTCCGTTTCCTGGGGTTTCAAAAACCTGCGTGTCCGAATTCTTGGGTTTTTGAAAACCGCTCGTGTCTATCCTTTGGGGTACAGTTTATAAAGCCCCGCCTCGAATCAGATAAATAGCCGCCGAAGTCTTGCTGTGCAAGGCTTTGGGGAGCGGAGCGACGTTATTCGCAAATATTCGATTTTGCGAATAATTCGGCGTTTTTGAGGCTGTCAAAAATATTTTTTGACAGCCTCAGCGGCCTGCCGGATAAACTCCGGCAGGCCGTTTTATTGACTGCCGGGCGGTATTGGAATATAATATCCGAAAATATGAATTTTGCCCCGCCGCCCCGACATATTGATAAATGTCGGGGGTGATGTCGTTTGTTTATGACGGTCAAAATCAAAAAGGCGGCGCTGTGCGGGGCGGCGATCCTGGCGCTGCTGGCGGCGGTTTTGTTCAGCAGGCAGCTCTCAAAGCCGGCCATGTCCGGGAACACGCGCACTCTGGTGATAGACCCGGGACACGGGGGCATAGACGGCGGGGCAGTTGCCGCCGACGGCACGAAGGAGAGCGCCATAAACCTTGCCGTGGGTCTGCGCATGCGCGCGATAGCCGGACTTTTCGGAGTGGATACGGTCATGACCCGGGAAACCGAGGAGAGCGGCGTGTCCGTTTCCGAATACAGCGAGCACGGCGATCTGGTGCGCAGGGCGGAGCTTACGAATTCCGTTCCCGGCGCGGTGCTGGTGAGCGTGCATCAGAACAACTTTCCCACCGCGCAGCCCTCCGGTGCGCAGGTGCTGTACGCCGCGTCAGGCGGCAGCCGGGAGCTGGGGCTGCTGGCCCAGAGCGCTCTCGTCGGCTTCGCCGATCCCGGCAACCGCCGCGTGGCTGAACCGGCGCCGGAAAAGCTGCTGCTGACAAGCTCCGTGGGCTGTCCGGCCATTCTGGCCGAGTGCGGATTCATGTCCAACTCCGGCGAGGCGGCAAAGCTGAAAACGCCGGAGTATCAGACAAAACTGGCCTGCGCGCTCACGGCGGCGTATCTTCAGTTCGCCGGGGGAGCGTCTCCGGCCTGAGGCTGCCTTTTTACAAACTGGAAGGGATGACGGAAACATGAAACAAAAGACGGTGTTCTGCTGCTCCGAGTGCGGCTTCGAGACGCCCAACTGGGCGGGGAAGTGCCCCTCCTGCGGGGCTTGGAACACGCTGAAGGAGATAAACATCGAGCAGCGGCCGAAGGGGAAGGCGGGACCCGCTTCCCAGGAGCTTGCCAGAAAAAAGCCGGTGCTGCTCAGCGAGCTGAGCACCGAGTCCGAGCTCCGCTTCGACACAGGCATCCCGGAATTCGACAGGGTACTGGGCGGGGGAGCGGTGCGCGGTTCCATCGTGCTTGTGGGCGGTGCGCCGGGCATCGGCAAGTCCACCCTGCTGCTGCAGCTGTGCGGCAAGATAGGGGAGGGCGAAAAAATACTCTACGTCACCGGCGAGGAAAGCGAGCGGCAGCTCCGCATGCGCGCCCAGAGACTGGGCGTCCTGACTGGACAGATTTACGTCCTTGCCGAGACTGATATTTCCCGGATAATATCCAGCATCGACGAGCTTGCGCCCAGCGTGGTGATAATCGATTCCATCCAGACCATGTACGACGCGGAGACGGCCTCCACGCCGGGCAGCATATCCCAGGTGCGGGAGTGCACCATGGCCATGATGCGCAAAACCAAGGAGTCCGGCTTCACCACCTTCGTGGTGGGCCACATAAACAAAGAGGGCAGCATCGCCGGGCCAAAGGTGCTGGAGCACATGGTGGACTGCGTGCTGTACTTTGAGGGCGAACGCAACACCTCGTTCCGCATCCTCAGGGCCGCCAAGAACCGTTTCGGCTCCACAAACGAGATAGGCGTCTTTGAAATGGAGGATTCCGGCCTGCGCTGCGTGGACAATCCGTCGGAGGTGCTGCTGTCCGGGCGCCCGGAGAACGCGCCGGGCACCTGCGTCGCCTGCGTCATGGAGGGCACGCGCCCCATACTGGCGGAGGTGCAGGCGCTGATAACGCCCTCCGGCTACAATTCCGCCAGCCGCCGGGCCAACGGCGTGGATTATAACCGCGCCGCCATGCTGCTGGCCGTGCTGGACAAGCGCGGCGGCCTGCCGGTGTCGTCCTGCGACGCGTACATAAACGTCATCGGCGGTCTCTTTCTCGACGAGCCAGCGGCCGACCTTGCCACCGTTCTGGCCATCGCCTCCAGCTTCCGCGACAGGCCCCTGGGACAGGATCTGGCCGCCGTGGGCGAAGTGGGCCTCTCCGGGGAGATCCGCAGCGTGAGCTCCGCAAATCAGCGCCTTTCCGAGATCGCGCGGCTGGGCTTCCGCCGCTGTCTCATCCCGGCCCATATCCGGGGCGAGGTGCGCTGCCCGGACGGGCTGACGCTGCTGCCCGCACGGAACATACGCGACGCCCTGAACGCGGTGCTGAGCACGCAATGAGCTTTGTAAAAATACCTAATTTACCGGAATTACCGGTAAAATATTTACTTTTAGGCCAAAAATATGCGAAAATTTTAAATACTCCGCTTATCAGCAGAGGCATTTGTCCCATATATGTCCCAGATAATCCGCTGGTGGATCCGCGGCTTTCCGGCCACGCCGACCTGTCAGTTCTGCATCTGGGCGGGAACAGGGCGGCGGTATCGCCATATCTGCTGGCTGCGCCGTTTGCCGGGCAGCTTTCAGAGCTGGGCATGGAGCTCACCGCGGCCCGGAGCGTCCAGTGCCCGGAATATCCCAATGACGCCGGACTGAATGTGTGCCGTGTGGGCGGTTTCCTGATATTCGACCCGCATACCGCGGACGCCTGTGTGACGGAGCTGTGGCGGGAACTGACGCCGGTGGAGTGCCGTCAGGGCTACTCAAGGTGTTCTGTCTGCGTCGTCGACGGCTGTTCAATAATTACGGCCGATCCGGGCATTGCCGCGGCGGCGCGGCGCGCTGGTATCGCCTTTCATGAAGTCCGGCCGGGATTGGCCGGGCTCGAAGGCTTCGGTCAGGGCTTTATCGGCGGCGCGGCGTTCAGGCTGGGCGGCGGAATTTTGGCCTTTACCGGGCGCATATCCGACGCTGAGGAAAGAGCCGGAATAGAAAACTTTATCGGGGAGCGCGGGCTGAGAGCCGATTATCTCACGGACGGTCCGCTTATCGATATCGGAGGCGCTATACCGCTGACCGAGCAGCCTGCGGCTGTGTGACTCCGGATAATCCGGTCCGGCCGCAGCCCGAGAATGAGCTCCGCCGATACGCGGCAGTATCTGCGCAGCTTGACAATATGTTCAGAGGGTACGCCGCATGGGAGCCGTGGATATCACGGCTCCCATGCGGCGTTTTGGAATAAATTGAACAAAACGTATACGAAAGATTGATTTCTGACGGTTCTCATGGTAAACTCTTATGGCTTGAGAAGACGGGCCGACCCATGTTTGCCCCTCCCCCAAATTAAACAAAATTTTCATTTTGTTTAATTTTATGTGCGTATATTTCAGAACAGCAGGGTTCCTCCCTGCAAGGTCTGTTTTGAATCGAGATGATGAAATTGGATTACCGCAGCGAGGCGCCGGAGATCATCCGCGGCTTTCTGACCTACCACGAGACGATCAAGGGCCACTCAAAGGCCACCGTCGACGAATACTATCTTGATCTGCGGAACTTTTTCCGGTTTCTGAAAATCGAGCGCGGCCTGGTGCCCAGAGCCACTGAGCTGGACGACATATCCATCCGCGACGTGGATCTGGATTTTGTAAAGAGCGTCACGGTCACGGAGTTTTACGACTACCTCGCGTTCATGTCCCGGGACAAGATACTCAACGAGCGCAGCCGCCAGCCGGAATACGGCCTCAAGGCCTCCAGCCGGGCGCGCAAAATATCGACTGTCCGCAGCTTCTACAAATATCTCAACGTCAAGGCCAAGCTCATCGACTCCAATCCCCTGCAGGACATCGATTCGCCGAAGGTGCCCAAGACGCTGCCGCGCTATCTCACACTGACGGAGGCTGAGCAGCTCCTCTCCTCTGTAGATGGTAAAAACAGGGAGCGCGATTACTGCATCCTGTGCATTTTTCTCAACTGCGGCCTGCGCATTTCCGAGATCGTCGGCCTCAATCTGCAGGATATCCGCGCCGACCACATAAGGGTCTTCGGCAAGGGCAGCAAGGAGCGCGTGGTCTATATCAACGACGCCGTGGCTTCCGCCCTCAACGATTATCTGGAAGTACGCAAAAATATAGCCGCATTGGATAAAAACGCGCTGTTTTTATCCAATAGGCGGGAACGCATGTCCCGGGAGACGGTGCATGCCATGGTGAAAAAGTCCCTTGCCCGCGCGGGTCTCGACGCGGACAAGTACTCCGCCCACAAGCTGCGCCACACGGCCGCCACGCTGATGCTGCAGAACGGCGTGGATGTGCGCACGCTGCAGGAGCTTTTGGGCCACGAAAACCTGAACACCACGCAGATCTATACTCACATCGACAACACAGAGCTGCGCATTGCGGCGGACGCAAACCCGCTCAGCGGCTTCAAGCCAGGCAGCGGCACCCCGTCCCCCCTGCCGGATTCGGACGATCAGGAGAAGTAGGAGAATGGTTTTTTCCAGCGTAGTATTTCTTTTCAAATATCTGCCGGTGGTTCTGGCTGTATACTATATCGTCCCGTCCAAGTGGCGCAACATCTGGCTGTTTATAGTCAATCTTGTGTTCTACGGCTGGGGCGAGCCGGTCTATATCCTGCTGATGCTGTTCTCCATCGCCATAAACTACGCCGACGGCCTTTTGGTGGCAAAATACCGGGAGAGCGACGGGAAAAAGGCCAAAACAGCGCTGATAGTCAATATCGCCGTGAACCTGGCCCTGCTGGTATTCTTCAAGTATTTCGACCTGCTGGCCGAAACCATCAGCCTTCTGCCGGGCGTTAATATCCCCAAGCTGGGTCTGGGGCTGCCCATCGGCATCAGCTTCTATACCTTCCAGGCCATGAGCTACCCCATAGACGTGTATCGCGGCGACACGGAGGCGCAGAAGAACCCCATAACCTTCGGCACCTATATTTCCCTGTTCCCCCAGCTCATCGCCGGCCCCATAGTCCGCTACAAGGATGTTGCGGAGCAGCTGTCAGACAGGACCCACAGCGTGGAAAAGTTCTCCTCCGGCGTGTGCAGGTTCACCGTCGGTCTGGGCAAGAAGGTGCTCATCGCCAACAATATCGGCGCCCTGTGGGACGTATACGCCGCCAAGGGCGCGTCGGAGCTCACCGTGCTGGGCTCGTGGCTGGGCATCATCGCCTTTACGCTGCAGATCTATTTTGACTTTTCCGGCTATTCCGACATGGCCATCGGCCTGGGCCGCATGCTGGGCTTTGAGTTTCTGGAAAACTTCAACTACCCGTATATCTCCAAAAGCATCACTGAATTCTGGCGGCGCTGGCACATAAGCCTCGGCACCTGGTTCAGGGACTATGTCTACATCCCCCTGGGCGGCAACCGCCGGGGACTGAAGCGGCAGCTGCTGAACATCCTCATCGTCTGGGCGCTGACCGGCATATGGCACGGCGCCAACTGGACGTTCCTGGTGTGGGGCCTCTATTACGCGCTGTTTCTGGTCATTGAAAAGACCTTCCTGCTCAAGGCGCTGGACAAGACCCCGAACTTTATAAGGCACATATACACCATGCTGATCGTGACCTGCGGCTGGGCCATATTCCAGCTGGACTCCATGAAGGCAGTCTGGGCCTACTTCAAGGCCATGTTCGGCGGCGGCGCGGCCGGACTGTATGCCTCCGGCGATCTCTATTACCTTGCCAGCTTTGCCGCGGTGCTCATCGTTTCAGCCGTCCTGTCCACAGACCTTATGAAAAAACTGTGGGACCGGCTGCCGCGGAAGGCTGCCGGAATACTGCGCCCGGTGGGCATAGTGTGCGTTCTGGTGCTCTCCACCGCGTATCTGGTGGATTCGACCTACAACCCGTTTTTGTATTTCAGATTTTAGGAGCCTGTAATGAAGGACAGATGCGGAATTTTGCCGACGCTGATTTTCACAGTGTTCATCGGCGCGTTTTTCATATTGAACCTGGCCATGCCTGACCGGGACTTTTCCCAGCAGGAGAACCGCGCGCTGCAGCAGCTGCCGAAACTCACCGCCGCCTCCGTGTTCAGCGGCAGCTATATGAAGGACTATGAAAAGTACGCGGCGGATCAGTTCGCTTTCAGGGACACCTGGATGCCGCTGAAGGCCAGGACCGAGCTGCTGAGCGGAAAAAGAGAGAATAACGGCGTGTATTACGGCGAGGGCGAGACGCTTGTAAAGCGGTTCGACGAGCCCGACGCGCAGAAGCTCTCCGTAAAGGTAGACACCATAAATTCTTTCGCCTCGAAGCTGGACATCCCCGTGTATTTCGGGCTCATCCCCGGCGCGTCCGATATCTGGAGCTCAAAGCTGCCGGCAAACGCCCCCGACGCCAGCCAGAAGGCTGTCATCGAAGAGTGCTATTCCAAATGCTCGGCAAAGTGCGTGGACATCAGCACCTCCCTGAGCGGTCACTCCGGCGAGTATATATACTACCGGACGGACCACCACTGGACGAGTCTGGGCGCGTATTACGGCTATCAGGCGCTCTCCGGCGCCATGGGCTTCACGGCGGCCGACATCTCCTCGTACGACCGCAAGACCGTCTCCACTGATTTCTGCGGCACCAACTGGTCGTCCTCTGGCTTCACCTGGGTCAGGCCGGACAGCATGGAGACATTTGTCGACTCTGACGGCATAACGGCGGAGAGCTATCTCAAGGGAACGAATTCGGCTCCGACCTCCGTGGGGCTGTACGACACCGAATACCTGGCCAAAAAGGACAAATACTCCATGTTCCTCGGCGGCGTGACCCCCCTGCTGCACATCACCACGCAGCAAAGCTCCGCCCCCTCCCTGCTCATCATCCGGGATTCCTACGCCGACAGCCTGGCGCCGTTCCTCACGGCGAATTACTCCAACATATATCTTGTGGATCTGCGCTATTTCCGGCAGAGCGTGTCCGACTTCGTGAAGGAGCACGACATCGACAGCGTCCTCATCCTTTACAGCGTTTCCAATTTCTCCACGGACGACAACATCGTCACGCTGGGCGCATAAATACAAAAAGACCTGCGGCTTCATTGAAGCCGCAGGTCTTTTCAATATCTGCCCACGGGGGGCGTGCAGTAATCGGGCAGCGGGCAGACGTACGCGCCGCCGTTTTTGATAAGCAGCTCGGCCTTGGCCTTTTCGATGGTCTCAGGCGAAGCCATGGTGCGTATGGCCGCCAGGGCCATGACCTTTGCGGCCGTGAGCATGCCCTTGTAGCCGATGGCGCTGTTGGAGAACGCCGTGTTCTGCCAGCTGTGGCCCACATTGCCCAGACAGGCCGTCGCCACGTCTATCTCCAGCGTCGGGACGGCGTAGCCCACGTCGCCCACGTCCGTGGAGCCGGAGACATAGGCCTTTTCGCTGTAATTGAACGGATGCACCTGAAAGTCCAGGGGCTTTGCCAGCACGTCGTCCAGCGTTTCCGGCGGGAAAAACTCCTCCAGCTCTTCGCGGATGGACTTAAGGGTGTTTTTGGAGTAGGTGCGCAGGAATTCCGCAGCCAGCGCGCAGTCCTCGTCCGTCCAGGCCGGGGCTCCCACCTCCTGAAAGCACTTCTCCGCCACCGCGGCGAGAGCCTTGTTGGGCAGATAGTCGGAAAAAGCCATGGTGACTTCGTATTTCATCTTTGTCTCCGTCATCAGGGCCGCGCCCTTGGCGATGTTTACGACTCTGGCGAAGAGCTCCTGCATGCCCGCCACCTTGGGCGCGCGGACCTCGTATTTGATGACCGCGTGGCTGGGGACCACGTTGGGCTGGGTGCCGCCGGCGTCGGAGTAGGCGTAATGCACTCGGGCGGCGTCGGGCATATGCTCGCGCAGGTAGTTCACGCCCACGTTCATCAGCTCCGCCGCGTCCAGAGCGCTGCGCCCCAGATGGGGCGAGGCTCCGGCATGGGCCGCAATGCCGTCGAAGGTGAAATTGGCGCCGATGATGGCAACCTGCCCCTTGGCCGGTATCTCGTTCACCGTGGCGGGATGCCAGGTGTACGCGAAGTCCACGCCGTCGAAATAGCCCGCCCGGGCAATGAACTGCTTTGAGCCCGCGCCCTCCTCGGCCGGGCAGCCGAAGTATATGACGCTGCCGTCCTTGCCGGTCTCCCGCAGGTAGTCCTTTATCGCCACGGCGGCGGCGAAGCTGCCTGCGCCCAGCAGATTGTGGCCGCAGCCGTGGCCGGGCGCGTCGGGTATCACCGGCGACTGTTCCGGCAGCGCGGCTTTCTGGCTGAGGCAGTCCAGCGCGTCGTACTCGCCAAGGATCCCCACCACGGGCTTCCCGCTGCCGTTTTTGTACACGGCCCGGATGGACGTGGGTATGTCCGCGATGCCCTCCTCCACGGCGAAGCCCTCTTTTTCCAGCGCGGCGCAGAGTGCGGCGGCGGATCTGGTCTCCATGTAAGCAAGCTCGGCGTACTCCCAGATGTTTTTTGCAAGGTCTATGGTCTTGCCGGCGTTTTCGTCCACGTCGGCGTTTACAAATTCCAGCTCATTCATATTTGCTCCTCCCGGTTACAGCACCTTGCTGAGAAAATCGATGGTCCGCGGATTGTGGGGGCAGGTGAAGATCTCGTCCGGCGGCCCCTCCTCCTGGACGACGCCCTCGTCGATGAACAGTACCCGGTCCGATACCTCCCGGGCAAAGGCCATTTCGTGGGTGACGTTCAGGATGGTCATGCCGCTTCTGGCCAGATCGCCGATGACGCTCAGGACCTCCTTGACCATCTCGGGGTCGAGAGCGGAGGTGGGCTCGTCGAACAGCATCACGTCCGGCTTCATGGCCAGGGCGCGGACAATGGCCAGCCGCTGCTTCTGCCCGCCGGAGAGCTTGCGGGGATATTCGTCCCGTTTGTCCAGCAGGCCCACCCTTTCCAGCAGGGCTTCGGCCTCCTCCTCCGCCTGGGCCCTGGGGATCTTCTTCTCCAGCACCGGGGCGAGGGTAATATTTTCGATGACCGTCATGTTGGGGAATACGTTGAAGTTCTGGAACACCATGCCGATGCGCTGACGGTATTTGGCAATGTCCTTCTTTTTTTCGGTGATATCCACGCCCTCGAAAAACACCTTGCCGGATGTTGGCGTTTCCAGCAGGTTCAGACAGCGCAGAAAGGTGCTCTTTCCGCTGCCGGAGGGGCCGATGACGGACACCACCTCTCCCCTGCGCACCGACAGCGATATGCCCTTGAGCACCTGCAGCTCGCCGAAGCTCTTGCACAGCTCTTCCGTGCGAAGTATCTGTTCAGTCACTGACTCTCAGCCTCCCTTCAAACAGGGAAACGCATTTGGACAGCACGCAGGTCAGCGCGAGATATATGATTCCAACGATGGTCAGCGACTGGATGGCCAGAAACGTGGTGGACTGGACGCTCTGATACGCGGTCATAAGCTCCCCCACGAAGAAGACGGAAGCCAGCGAGGTCTCCTTAACCATGACGATGAACTCGTTCCCCAATGCGGGCAGGATGTTCTTTATGGCCTGGGGCATGATTACCTTTCGCATGACGTGGGATTCGGAAAGGCCGATGCTCCGCGCCGCTTCCCACTGGCCCTTGTCCACGGCGCCTATGCCCGCGCGTATGATCTCGGAGACGTAGGACGAGCTGTTGACCACCAGTGCCACGACGATGCAGGTGGTGTCGGAGAGCTTGACGGGCACGATCTTCGGCAGCCCCAGCCAGAAGAAATAGAGCTGCAGCAGTATGGGCGTGCCCCGCAGCACGGCGGTATATACGCCCGCTATGCCCCGCAGGCCCCTGAGCTTGCTCATGCGCATCATGGCGATGAGCACGCCCAGAATACTGCCGAAAAACACGGTTATGCCCGCCAGCGCCAGCGTCCCGCCCAGGCCCCTGAGAAAGACCGGGTAATATTTTATCCAGAGGTTGACCAGTTTGGTCATGGCTGTTCAGTCCTTTGCTTTATTTGATGCCCAGAGACTTGGCGTAATCGGAATACTGGCTGTACCAGCCGGTGATCTTCTTCTGCGCGATGAGCTCCTCCACGCACTGATTGACGAAATCTGTGAGCTCCTGCTCGCCCTTAGGAATACCGATGCGGGTGCCCTCCATGGATTCGTCGACGGTGAAGCGGAAATCCGTGACGCACAGGCTGTAACCCGGGTTGGCGTCGGCGTAAAGCTGGCCGTTCTGCACGTCGCAGACGCACACGTCGGCTTTCTTTTCACCGATCATCAAAAAGCCGTCGGTCATGGATGAGACGCGCTTGAACTCCTTGTAAGCCTTGACCTGGTCGTTTACCAGCGATTCCTGTACGGAACCGCTCTGGGTCACCACCACGGCGTCCTTCAGAGAATCGAGACTGGTGTATTTGTCCTTGTCTTCGGATCGCACCAAAAAGCCGTAGCCGCCGCTGTCCTCTTCAAAATAGTAGCCCTCGGACATGTTCATGTTCTCCTCCCTGGCCGGGGAATAAGCCAGCGCGGAAATGGCCAGGTCGTACTTGCCGGTGGTGATGCCTGCCAGCACGGCGGAAAACTCCAGCGGGACGATGCGCAGCTCCACGCCCAGCTTGGAGGCTATGTACTTGGCGATCTCGATATCCACGCCCACGTACTGTTCGTCGCCGGTCTTGGCGGAATCGATGAACTCGAAGGGCACGAAGTACGGCTCCGTGGCGACTTCGATATACCCTCTCGACTTGATCTCCTCCAGCCGGTTCGACGGCTTGGAGGACGCGGAGGCGGAATCCGTGCCGGTGGCGGCGGTTGTGCCGGCCGCCCCGCACGCGCAGAGCCCCAGACAAAGGGCGAGGGCTATAATAAGCGATACGATTTTTTTCATTTTTTCTTCCTCCAGAACTTTTGATGTCCATATATTAAACGCAAAACTTCAAACTGTCAACGAATTAATTTAGTAATTCGTTAGCGAATTAAACTTTTCGGATGTTCGCACAAAAAGCCGCGCCGCTCCGGCGGCCGGCTATGTGCTTTTTTTCCAGTCGAAAAGGCGCAAAAATACCGCGCAGGCCATCGGTAAGGGCCGGCGCGGTATTAAATGACAATTATTCAGCGTTTTCTGGCGATGGTAAACAGCGGCGGCATGCTGACTCTGATGGTATTCAGGATGGCGCCGAGAGCGGCGGCCATGTCGAGAAATACGGCAAACCAGATGTTGCAGCGGCCTGTTAGAGCCAGGGCGATCACCAGTACTTTGATTATGATGGCGAGGGCTATGTTCTCCCGGGAGACCGCGAGCGCTCTGCCGGACACGGACATTGCCGCCGGGAGCCAGCCGAGGCCGGTCTCCGTCAGGAAAACGTCGGCGTTCACGCTGTTGGCGCCCACGCAGGCGTCGATATCCGCGGCAGAGTGGACGTCGGCGGGGATTCCGAATATGTACAGCGAGCGGCCGTCGTGCACGCCCTTGCTGCAATCCTCCACGGCGGCGAGCTTTTGATTTTCATCGCAGCCGGAGTAGAAGTCCGAAATTCCCAGGGTCTTGGCCAGCTTCGCGCTCTCGTCGCTGCCGTCGCCGGTCATGAGCACGCAGGAGCCTACACCGGCGTCCGTGAGCTCGGATACCACGTTCCCGGCCTCCGGCGCCACGTCCTCTGTGAGCGAGACGCTGCCCACATAGCGGTCGGCGATGGACATGTACAGGGTCTGACCCCCGCGGAGCTCGCCGGCGGGAACAGATACGCCCATGGAAGTTATGAAGTGCGCCGTGCCCAGGCAGAGGCTGATGCCGTTTATCCGTATCTCGGCGCCCAGTCCGGGGACCTCGGCGAAATCGTCGGCCACACGGGGCATGATCTCGCCGCCGTAGGCGGCCGTCACGGCCTTCGCCATGGGATCGGCGGACTTGTAGCAGATGTGCGCCGCGATCTTGAGGAAGATCTCCGGCGGCAGCTTGTCCGAGCGGACGGAGCTCACCCGCGGCTGCCCGTTGGTGAAAACGCCCTGCTTGTCGAAGACCACGGCGTTGATGTCGCGGGTCATGTCGAAGGAAGCGGAGTTATTGTACACCACGCCGTTGGCCGCGGCAAAGCCGATGCCAACCACGTCCGTGAGTCTCAGCGACGCGAGGACGGAAATGGGCGTGGCGATGACCATCAGCGTCAGCGCGCGGTGGATGGACACCGTGTATGTGCTGTCGCCCACCAGCGGCAGGACCACGGCATACACCACGGCCGCCGCCAGGATCACCTTGGCGGCAAGTCCCATGGCGCGGCGGAGCTTTTCCTCGGCCTGGGTCTTCCCTACCTCGGGGCTTTCAAAAAGCAGCGACACATGGGTCAGAATATCGTCGTCCTCTGGCGGGATGAAGTCCAGCGCGGAGCCCTTGGTGCGCGCGCTGGTATAGTCGATCAGCAGAAGGCCGATCTGGTACAGAATGACCAGCGCCGCGCCCTCGTGGCCGAAGCCGATGGCAAAGCTGACGACGGCGACAAAGGTCACGATCATGGACGCGCCGAAAAAGTCTTTGGCCGAGGCGTCGTTCACGGCCTGCATCACCACGTCGTAGCCGGCAATGACGGCCGAGACCGCCAGCAGCACGGTGGTGAGCAGCGCGGACATCTTCAGGATGAGCGCCGCGGCGAACAGCAGCGACGCCAGCACCAGCCGCACGATCAGCAGCTTGTTGAAAACGTAGCCGTCCTGGGCCGCGGCCCCCGGCTCATATCCGACAGCGGGTTGGCCGCTCTCTCTCTTTCTCATATGGGGAACACCTCCGGGATGTATTTTTCCGGAAATCAGGCTTTTCCGTCGCAGCCGAGAACGTCGGTGATCTTGTGGGCAACCAGCTCCTTGATGGCGGCGCGGGCGGGCTTGAGATACTCGCGCGGGTCGAACTTTTCGGGATGCTCGGCCATGAATTCGCGGATGGTGGCCGTCATGGCGAGACGGAGGTCGGAGTCGATGTTTATCTTGCACACGGCCATGGAAGCGGCCTGACGGAGCTGATCCTCCGGCACGCCGACGGCGCCGGGCATGTTGCCGCCGAACTTGTTGACCTTGGCCACAAGCTCCTGGGGCACGGAGGAAGAACCGTGCAGCACTATCGGGAAGCCGGGCAGACGCTTTTCGACTTCCTCAAGGATGTCGAAGCGAAGCTGGGGCTTGGTGCCGGGCTTGAACTTGTACGCGCCGTGGGAGGTGCCGATGGCGATGGCCAGAGAGTCGCAGCCGGAACGGGTGACGAACTCCTGCACGTCCTCCGGACGGGTGTAGGAGGAATCCTCGCTCTTGACCTTGACCTCGTCCTCTATGCCGGCCAGGGTGCCCAGCTCGGCCTCCACCACGACGCCGTGGTCGTGGGCGTACTCGACGACCTTCTTGGTGATGGCGATGTTCTCGTCCAGGGGCTTGGAGGAAGCGTCTATCATGACGGAGGTGAAGCCGCCGTCTATGCAGTCGCGGCACAGCTCATAGCTGTCGCCGTGATCCAGATGCAGGCAGATGGGCAGACCGGTCTCGATGACGGCCGCCTCTACCAGCTTGATAAGATAGGTGTGGTTTGCGTAAGCGCGGGCGCCCTTGGACACCTGCAGGATAAGCGGAGCGTTCAGATCCTTCGCGGCTTCGGTGATGCCCTGGACTATCTCCATATTGTTCACGTTGAACGCGCCGATGGCGTATCCTCCGTTATAGGCCTTTTCAAACATTTCCTTGGTGGTAACAAGCGGCATGGTTATGACCTCCTAATAAAATTTGTGCCAATTGCCATATATTATATTCCTCAATTGTGCTATAATCAATAGCAGGAAAAATTTTTGTTATTAATTTGTAATCATATTGGAGGAAAAACTATGAGCGAAAAACTTATAGGGGCCTGCATTTTCGGGCAGTCCGGCGGCCCGACCGCCGTTATCAACGCCAGCGCCTACGGCACCATCCGCGCCGCTCTGGACGCGGAGGAGATAACGAAGGTGTACGGCGCGGCCCACGGCATCAAGGGCGTTCTGGACGACAAGCTGTACGATATGGGCCAGGAGGACGCGCGGGAGCTCAGCCTGCTCACCAACACCCCGTCCTCGGAGCTGGGCTCCTGCCGCTACAAGATGGCCGACCCCGAAAAGGACGACACCGATTACAAACGTATACTTGAAATATTCAAAAAGTACGACGTGCGGTATTTCTTCTATAACGGCGGCAACGATTCCATGGACACCTGCAGCAAGGTGAGCCGCTATATGCAGAAGGTCGGCTACGAGTGCCGGGTCATGGGCGTGCCCAAGACCATCGACAACGACCTCAACGGCACCGACCACTGCCCCGGCTTCGGCAGCGCGGCAAAGTACATCGCCACCTCCTGCATGGAGATATGCAAGGACGCCCACGTTTACGATACCGGCATGATAACGGTGGTGGAGGCCATGGGCCGCCACGCTGGCTGGCTGGCCGGCTCCGCGGCGCTGGCCACCTACAAGGGCTGCGGGCCGGAGCTCGTGTATCTGCCGGAGACGGATTTCGATATGGACGCCTTCTTCGCCGACGTGGAGCGGGTCTACCGCGAAAAGGGCAAGGCGCTGATCGTGGTCTCCGAGGGTATCCACTACGCCGACGGCTCCTTTGTTTCCGAGGCCAAGACCTCCGCCACAGACGGCTTCGGCCATGCCCAGCTGGGCGGTCTGGCCGCCATGCTCGCCGCCATGCTGAAGGATCGCTTCGGCGCCAAGGTGCGCGGGATAGAGCTCAGCCTGCTGCAGCGCTGCGGCGCGCATCTGGCCTCCGCCACAGACGTGGACGAGGCGACTGCCGCGGGCCGCGTGGCCGTGGAGAGCGCCCTTGCCGGCGAGACCGACAAGATGGTGGCCTTCCGCCGCGACACTGTGGACGGCAAATATTCCTGCACCATGATCCTGGAGCCCCTTTCCAAGGCGGCAAACTTTGAAAAGAAGGTCCCGCTGGAGTGGATAAATCCCCAGCACAACTTCGTGACCCAGGAATTCATCGACTATGCCCTGCCGCTTATCCAGGGCGAGCCGGAGCGGGTGTTTGAGGACTCCCTCCCCCGCTACGCGCATCTGAAAAAAGTCCTGGCAAAGTGAGAATATAAAAAAAGAGGCGGCCTCGCGGCCGCCTCTTTTTCTGCTTTTTTCAGTCGAATGCGGGGTTATTCACGTAGAAGTTCTTCTGATCCAGCTTTTCGGCCGCGAGTCTCAGCCCCTCGCCGAAGCGCTGGAAGTGCACGATCTCCCTCTCCCGCAGATATCTTATCACGTCGTTCACGTCCGGGTCGTCGGAGAGCCGCAGGATATTGTCGTAGGTGGTGCGGGCCTTCTGCTCGGCGGCCATGTCCTCGGTGAGATCGGTTATCACGTCGCCCTTGACGCCGATGGTGGCGGCGCTCCAGGGGAAGCCCGAGGCCGCGGTGGGATATACGCCGGCGGTGTGGTCGACGAAATAAGTCTCCAGTCCGGCCTTCGCCACGTCCTCCGCCGTCATGTCGCGGGTGAGCTGGTGGACTATCGCCGCCACCATTTCCAGGTGCCCCAGCTCCTCCGTGCCTATGTCCGTCAAAAGCCCCTTCAGCTCCGGGCAGGGCATGGCGTAGCGCTGGCTGAGATAGCGCAGCGACGCGCCGAGCTCGCCGTCAGGGCCGCCGTACTGACTGATAACAAATTTTGCCAGCGTCGGGTTGGGGTTCTTGATGCTCACCGGGTACTGCAGTTTCTTTTCATATTCAAACATTTCTAATCCTCCGACGGGGCCGTGTAGTTCCAGGGCCAGGGATTTTTCAGCCAGCAGTAGCTCTTCATGCCCAGCATGTCGGACTGGGTCACGGGGCCGTACAGCTTCACATAGCGCCTGTGCGCTTCTCCGGCCAGAGCCAGAATATCCTGATACATGGAGAAGGCCTCGCCGTCGTCAGGGTGGGTGTCCAGATAGAGTTCCAGCTCATCCGCGGCGAAATCCAGCGCCATCAGTTCTCTCAGGGGCGTATTCTGTATGTCTCCGGTGTTCACCATGTTCATGAACGGCAGTTCCAGACCGGGGAACAGCGTCCCGCGCTGGAGCGCCTCCGGCGCGCCGTATGCCGGAGTTGGGCTTTGCTGCATGGGCACGTATGCCATTGCCAGCGGCGCGCACGAGCCGGGCAGCGAGCCGTTTTTATAGCCGCAGCTGCCGACCTTGCTGTTTTCGTCCAATTTATATATTCCTCCGATGTCGAAATAGAGGCTATGCCTCATTTCATAATATGCTCTTTCCCCCGCCGCGTGAAAAAACCGGCCCCCGCGCACAGGCGGGAGCCGGTGAAATTCGTATTGGATTATTTCAGTACGACCTTGTTGAAGGTCTTTTTGCCCTTGCGGACGATGACGCCCTTTTTCAGTTCGTCCTCGGTGTAGGCCTTCGCGATGTCAGTGATCTTCTCGTCGTCAACGGACACGCCGCCCTGCTGGATGTTGCGGCGGGCGTCGCCGTTGGAGGAGCAAAGACCGGTGAGTACAAGGAGCTTGACGACGTCGGCCTTGCCGTCGGTGAGATCGGCGGAGCTGATCTCGGTGGTGGGCATGCTGTCCGCGTCGCCGGCGCCGCCGAAGATCGCCCGGGCGCCCTCGCGTGCCTTCTTGGCCTCCTCCTCGCCGTGGACGAGGCTGGTCAGCTCGTAGGCCAGGATGTCCTTGGCCTCGTTGAGCTTGGCGTCCTTCCAGGTTGCCATTTCGTCGATCTGCTCCAGCGGCAGGAAGGTCATTTTTCTCAGGCAGTTGATGACGTCGGCGTCGTCGACGTTGCGCCAGTACTGATAGAACTCGAAGGGCGAGGTCTTGTCGGGATCCAGCCAGACCGCGCCGCCCATGGTCTTGCCCATCTTCTTGCCCTCGGAGGTGAGCAGCAGGGTGATGGTCATGCCGTAGGCGTCCTTGCCCAGCTTGCGGCGGATGAGCTCCGTGCCGCCGAGAATGTTGGACCACTGGTCGTCGCCGCCGCACTGCATGACGCAGCCGTTGTTGACGAACATGTGGTAAAAATCGTAGGACTGCATGATCATGTAGTTGAATTCAAAGAAGGAAAGGCCCCTCTCCATGCGCTGCTTGTAGCAATCGGCGCGGAGCATGTTGTTCACGGAGAAGCAGGTGCCGACTTCACGCAGCAGATTGACGTAGTTGAGGTCCAGCAGCCAGTCGGCGTTATTGAGCATGAGCGCTTTGCCGTCGGAAAAGTCGATGAACTTGGACATCTGCTTTTTAAAGCACTCGGCGTTGTAATCTATCTGCTCGCGGGTCATCATGGGGCGGGAGTCGGTGCGGCCGGAGGGGTCGCCGATCATGGTGGTGCCGCCGCCGATAAGGGCGATGGGCTTGTTGCCGGCAAGCTGCAGGCGGCGCATAAGGTTCAGCGCCATGAAATGGCCAACGTGCAGGGAGTCGGCGGTGGCGTCGAAGCCGATGTAGAAGGTGGCCTTGCCGTTGTTGACAAGCTCTCTGACCTCCGCTTCGTCGGTTACCTGGGCAACGAGCCCGCGCGCCTGAAGTTCTTCATAAATACCCATTTTTATATCTCCTCTTATTTATTGTTTTTGATTATTTCGTCGGCCAGATCGGCGCACTCGGCGATGATCTTTCCGCATGGCACCATATGCTCCGGGGATTTGAGCTCCCGGCAGGTTATGACGCCGTAGCGGCTCCTGACCGTGTCGATATACTTTGTGCACAGCTCCGAGCATCTGGCCTTCACGTCCGGGTCCGCGGGCTCGCCCCGCGTGACGGCATTGCCGATGGCCATTACACCGCCGGACACGGCGCCGCACACCTCGCCGCAGCGCATGCCGTGGCCGAAGCCGGAGGCAATGGACAGGGCCGTGGCCTCATCCATGCCGCAGTCGTAATCGAGGCATGCTCCAAGTACGCTCTGAGCGCAGTTGTAGCCGAGCTCATGTATCTTTTCCGCTTTCTCGCTTGCCGTCATGTGCGTTTACCTCTTTTGTATATTTCCGCGGCGTTTATCTGCTCCGCCGCGCTCTTTACAGTTGTTTCGGTGATGTTGTCGCCGCCGTGGAGCCTTGCCAGCTCCATTTCCCTGCCGTGCCGGTCAAGTCGGGTGACGCTGGTGTAGGTCCTGCCGCCGCTCTCGGATTTGACTATGGCGAAGTGACAGTCTGCCATGGCCGCGATCTGGGGCAGATGTGTCACGCACAAGACCTGCTTACCCCGGGACAGCTCCGCCAGTTTCTCCCCCACCCGCTGGGCCGCGATGCCGGAAACGCCGGAGTCTATCTCGTCGAACACCATGGTGCCCACGCCGTCGTTTTCGGCGAAGACGTTCTTCATGGCCAGCATTATCCGGCTTAACTCGCCGCCGGAGGCGATGCGGCTTATCCTGCCCGGAGCCTCGCCCGCGTTGGCGGACATGAGAAAGCGTATCTCGTCGCAGCCGTCGGCGTTGAAGCCCGGCTCACCGGAAACCGGCGCAAACTCAACGGCGAACCTGACTGACGGCATGCTCAGTTCCCTAAGCTCCGCAACAATGCGGCCTTCAAGCTTCTCCGCAGCCTTCCTGCGCGCCTGGGAAAGCGCCGCCGCGGCGGCCCGGCATCTTTTTTCGCAGGAGGCGATCTCCTTTTTCAGCTGTTCCGTCCTGTCGTCGGCGTACTCGATATCATTTAGCCGCCTGCGGCTGTCCTCCAGCTTCACGGCAAGACCCTCTTCGTCGGTGCCGTACTTCCGCTCCAGCCGCCGCAGCTGGGAAAGCCGTTCCTCAAGCTGGTCGTACTCCTCCGGAGAAAAGTCCAGGCTGGCCCGAAAATCCTTCAGGCGCTCCGCCGCGTCGTCGATGGCGTCGGCCGCGCCGTTCACTATCTGGCAGGTCTCCCGCAGCGCGTCGGACACGGCCAGCGCCCGGCTCAAAAGCGCGCCGGCGTCGCCGATGAGCGCCGAGGCGTTTATATCGCCCCCGGCCAGGTCGCCGTAAGCCAGGTCCACCGCCTCCGTGAGCTTTTCCGCATTGTGCAGGAGATCGCGGCGGGCGGTCTTTTCCGCTTCCTCGCCCGGCTTGATCTCCGCCCGGCCGAGCTCGTCCACGGCGTATCGCAGGGACTCCGACAGCCGTTCCTTTTCCGCCTCGTCCATGTCCAGCTTTTTAAGCTCGGAGACAAGTCTGCGGTATTCCGAATACTCGGCGCCGTAGGCGGCAAGCTCCGCCTCCGGGCGGCCGAATCTGTCCAGATATTCACGGTGACGCGTCTCGTCCATCAGCTGCCTGCCGTCGTTCTGCCCGTGGATATCCAGCAGGAGCCCGCCCAGTTCCCTGAGCTGGGCGGCCGAAACCGGCACGCCGCAGACCCGGCAGCCGCTCTTTCCGTCCTCCGTCAGTCTGCGCTGGAGGATGAGCTCGCTGTCGGAGTCGATATCGTTGTCCCGCAGCCAGCCCTCCGCCGCTTTGGTGTCGAACACCGCCGTGACTGTGCCTTTCTCGGCGCCGGAGCGGATAAGCTCGCGGCTCGTCCGGGCGCCCAGCACAGCCTGCAGCGAATCGATGATTATGGACTTGCCGGCGCCGGTCTCGCCCGTGAGGACGTTCAGACCCGCGCCGAATTCGATATCCGCTTTTTCGATGACCGCGATATTCTCTATGTGCAGCTCTGTCAGCATGTTTTCGTCCTGTTCTCAATGCATGGCCCTGCGCCGGGGCGTCAGAGCATGTTGCTTATCTCCTGGCACAGACTCTCGGCGGAGGCGGCGTCCTTCATGGCGAGGAACGCGGTGTCGTCGCCGGCCAGCGAGCCCACGAGCTCCGGGATATCCATGGAGTCCAGCGTGGAGCAGGCGGCGTCGGCAAGTCCCGGCAGGGTCTTGATGACGATGATGTTCTGCGCGATATCGAAGGAAGTCACGCACTCCTTGAAGATCTTTTTCAGCCGGTCGGAATAGCCGTTGGTCTCGACGCCTCCGCCCACGGCGTAGCGGTACTTGCCGTCGCCGCCCAGCTTTTTCACCAGGCGCATGTCCTTGATATCCCGTGAAAGCGTGGCTTGTGTGCTCTTCACGCCCCTGGCCGCCAGAGCCTCCATGAGCTGGTTTTGGGTCTCAATGTCCTGTTGGGTAATAATTTCCAGAATGATGCTCTGCCTTGCAGGCTTCATCTTGTTACCTCCGTCAGCGTTCTCTTTCAATCAATTTCTCAAAAACGATATCGTAAAAGCTCTTTGTGCCCATATCGGCCATTATGAGCTCATGCGGGGACTTCTTCACCTTTATTATGTCGTCGTTGGCAAGCTCGATGGGCTCGTTGCCGTCGACGATCAGAAACGCGCGCCTGCCGTGGAGCTTTTCCGCCCGCGCCGAGACCACCCGCTCCGGAGACAGGACGAAGGACTTGGCGAACATGGCGTGGACGCATATGGGCGTGAGGATGATGTTTTTTGCCGTGGGCTCCACCAGCGGGCCGCCGGCCGAGAGCGAATACGCGGACGAACCGGTGGGCGTGGAGAGCACCACGCCGTCCCCCGAGAAGGAGGTCATCTTGTCCCCGTCGCACCAGGCCGTCAGCCGGATGCAGTCGCCGAAGCCGTGGATAACGGCGTCGTTTATGGCGCTGTCGATATATATGACCTCGCCGCCGCGGATGAGCGAAACGTCCAGCATCATGCGCCGCTTTTCGATATAGTCGCCGTTGGCGGCCTTGAGCACCTCGTCGGCGTCCTTTGGTTCCAGCGCCGCCATAAAGCCCTTGGTGCCGGCGTTTATGCCTATGACCGGCACGGCGTGGCGCGCCGCCGTGCGCGCGGCGTGCAGTATCGTGCCGTCGCCGCCGATGACCACCACGAGGGCGGCGCCCTCGATGACGTCCTCAAGCTCGGACTTGCTCACATCCTCCGGCACCACGCTGTTTTCGTCCGTGTCGAAGATGGGGCACACGGCGGTGCGGTGTCCGTCCCGCTCCAGCATGTCCCCCACGCGCCGCGTGATGGCAAGGCCGGTGTCCCGGTACGGATTGGGGCAAAGTATTACAAGGTTTCCCATGACGGCTCCTTTTGCGTCACAGCGCATCGTGCGACGCCCTCACGATTATTTCCGGGTCGAGTGCTGGCGCTTCCGCCGCGCCCTTCCTGAGCCAGCAGAGATATTCGATGTTCCCCTCGGGGCCCTTTATGGGGGAATAGTCCAGACCCATGGGCGTGAGCCCGTTTGCCGTGGCAAACGAAAGGATCCCGTTGATAACTTCCAGATGCACGGCGGGATCGCGGACGACGCCCTTCTTGCCCACTTCCTCCCTGCCGGCCTCGAACTGAGGCTTTATCAGGCAGATTATATCACCGTTTTCAGCGATAAGCTCCCTCACCGCAGGGAGCACCAGTCTTATCGAGATGAACGACAGGTCCATCACGGCGAGCGCGGGCTCGTCGGGTATCTGTCCCCGGGTGATGTACCGCACGTTGGTGCGCTCCATACTGACCACCCGCTCATCCTCCCGGAGCTTCCAGGCCAGCTGTCCGTAGCCCACGTCCACGGCATAGACCTTTTTCGCGCCGTGCTGCAGCAGGACGTCGGTGAAGCCGCCGGTGGACGCGCCGCAGTCAAGGCATATCTTCCCTGCCGTGTCCACCGGGAAGACCTTCAGCGCCTTGTCCAGCTTGAAGCCGCCGCGGCTGACGAAGGGCAGGGCCTCGCCCCGCACCTCGATCTTCGCCTCCGGCGACACGGGCGTGCCCGGCTTGTCGGAGCGCTGGCCGTCCACGAACACCAGCCCGCTCATTATCGTTGTCTTGGCCCGTTCCCGGCTCTCGGTGAGGCCGAGGTCGAAAACCAGCTGATCCAGTCTGACTTTTTTCATTCTTTTCCTGTCATTTCAAGCGCCGCGGCGGCAATGGACTCCGCGTCGATGCCGCAGTCGGCCATAAGCTCACCCGCCGTGCCCTGGGGCACGATGCCGCCGCCGAGATTTATAAGCTTCGCCGCCTTCAGGCAGACGCCGGCCTGCGCCGCGGCGGACAGGAGCCTGTCGCCCACGCAGCCGGGGGCGCATACCTCCTCCGCGACCAGAAGCCGTCCCGTCCTGATGGCGGACTCCAGCGCCTCGCCGGACTCCAGCGGACAGACGCGCCGCATACGCACGACCTCCGCGCGCACGCCCTTTTCGTCCAGTATCCGCGCGGCCTTTTCGGCCTGCCATGTCATGGTGCCGTAGGCGACAATGGTCACCTGCGCCCTGGCGCGGGTCTTGGGCGTGAACGGCCGCTCCGGCGCGCCCTCCTCCCCGCCTCTGGGATACCGCACGGCCACTGGGCCGGATACGTCGTAAATGGCCTCGCGGAGCATTGCCCTGAGCTCGTCGAAGCTGGAAGGGCATAGAACTGTCATGCCGGGGACGGAGGACAGATACCCCACGTCGAACACGCCGTGGTGGGTCTCCCCGTCGCTGCCCACAAGACCGGCCCGGTCCACGCAGAAGACAATGTGCAGGTTCTGCAGCGCCGCGTCGTGGATGAGCATGTCGTAGCCCCGCTGGAGAAAGCTTGAATACACGGCGAAGACAGGGATCACGCCCTGCTTTGCCATGCCGGCGGCCATGGATACCGCGCCGCCCTCCGCGATGCCCACGTCGAAGAAGCGGTCGGGGAAGTTTTCCGCAAAGGCAGACAGACCGGCGCCGTCGCACATGGCGGCGGTGATGGCGGCAATGCGGGTGTCGTTTTGCGCCAGCCGGCACAGCTCCTCCCCCATCACCCTGGAAAAGCTGGCTCCAGAGGGCTTTACCGCGCCTGTCAGCGGGTCGAAGGGCCCCACGCCGTGATACTTGGACGGGTGATCCTCCGCATAGGAGCAGCCCTTGCCCTTCTTGGTTATCACATGCACCAGCACCGGTATGCGCATATCCCTGGCCCAGGCGATGGCTGTCTCAAGCTGCCGCACGTCGTGGCCGTCTATGGGCCCCAAATAATAAAGGCCCAGATCGTCGAACATATTGCCGGGCAGTATGCGTTTTTTCACGCTCTCCTTGACCCGGTGGTTGAAGTCGTACAGCGGCTTTATTCGGCCGACGGTGTTCCTGTACGAGCGCTTGAACTCAATGTACTCCGGCATGACCCGGGCCTTGGACAGCACTTCAGCCATGCCGCCCACGTTGGAGCTGATGGACATGCCGTTGTCGTTGAGGATTATCACGATGGGCTCGCCGCTGACGCCGGCGTTGGCCAGGCCCTCATAGGCAAGTCCGCCGGTCATGGCCCCGTCGCCGATTACGGCCGCCACGTCGTAGCTCTCACGCATCATGGTCCGCGCCCGGGCCATGCCCAGCGCCACCGCCACGGAGTCGGAGGCGTGGCCGGCGACAAACGAATCGTCGTCCGCCTCGTACGGCTTGGGAAAGCCGGACAGGCCGCCGTGCTGACGCAGGGTCGGGAACATGTCCCGGCGCCCGGTGATTATCTTGTGGGCATAGCACTGGTGGCCCACGTCAAAGACCAGTCTGTCCTTCGACGTGTCGTAGACCCGGTGGAGCGCCACAGTCAGCTCCACGGCGCCGAGATTGGACGCCAGGTGGCCGCCGGTGCGGGATACGCCGTTTATTATCTCCCCGCGCAGCTCGGCGCACAGCGGATCCAGCTCGCTTTCCCGGAGCTTTTTTATGTCGTTGGAACAGTGAATTTTATCAAGAATTTTCAAAACGATACCTCTGATGAAAGATTGCTGTCTACATATAATAGCAAATCGCGCTCTGTTTTACAATAGAACAGGGCGCGATTTTATGCAGGAAAAACTGAATATTGATATTATTTCGTCCTGTTGGCCATGGAGTCGGCCAGAGCGCAGAGAAAGCCGGTGTCGGCATATTCCTCTTTCAGGACGCTCTTGGCCAGCTCCGTCAGTCTCTCAATTATCTGCCGGCACTTTTCCTCGCCGTACAGCGCCATGTAGGTGTTCTTGTGCTCCTGGGCGTCAGAGCCCACGGGCTTGCCCAGCTCCTCCGTGGTGCTTAGCACGTCCAGCATGTCGTCCCTGATCTGAAAGGCCATGCCGATGGCGGCGCCGTAGCGCCCGGCGGCTTCCAGCTGCTCCTCGGTGCCGCCGGCGGCGGCCGCGCCCATCTGGCAGGCGGCCACCAGCATCGCGCCGGTCTTGCGGGAATTGATGTCGTCAAGCTCCTCCTGGGTGAGGACCTTCCCCTCCCCCAGCATGTCCAGATACTGTCCGCCGCAGATGCCGTCAATGCCCGCGGCTCCGGCAAGGATCTGGGCGCAGTCGGCCCGCTGCTTGTCGGAAAGCCCGCTGCGGAGTATGGTGCCGAAGGCCTCGGCCTGCAGCGCGTCGCCGGCCAGTGTGGCGGTGCATTCGCCGAAGACCTTGTGGTTGGTGGGTCGGCCCCGGCGCAGGTCGTCGTTGTCCATGCAGGGGAGATCGTCGTGGATGAGGCTGTATGTGTGCACCATCTCAATGGCGCAGGCCGCCGGCAGCGCTTTTTCCATATCGCCGCCGGTTATTCGGCAGAATTCCAGCACCAGCATGGGGCGAATGCGCTTCCCGCCGGCCATGAGACTGTAATCCATGGCCTTCAGCAGACCGTCGAAGCTGATGCCCTTGGGAGAAAAGTACTCCGCGAGCTTCGCGTCCACCATCTTCCTGTATTCTTCCGCCGTCATATTCATTCCGCGCCGTCGAACGGCGTCTCAACAGGCTCGCCGTCGGCTCCCTTTCTCAGTTTTACCACCTTCTGCTCGGCGTCGTCCAGCATCTTGCCGCAGGAGGCTATGAGGGCCGTGCCCTCCTCGAACAGCTTCAGCGACTCGTCCAGCGGGGCGTCGCCCTTTTCCAGGCTTTTCACTATCTCCTCCAGCCGGGCCAGGGATTTTTCAAAATTCATTTTCTTTTCAGCCATATCTATGCCCATTCCTTCAGTGTTTTTTTAAGCCTTCCGCTTTCGTACGGCCTCCACGCGGCAGCCCAGGGAGCCGTCGCTGACGGTGACGTCCAGCGCGTCCCCTGCCTTCACGTCCGCCGTGCTTTTCACAACGCGCCCGCCGGTCTCGGCGAAGGCGTAGCCTCTGGAGAGAACCTTCAGCGGACTCATGGCGTCCAGCGACGCCGCCAGCTTCACGTATTCCCTGCGCCTTGCGGCGTTCTGCCGCTCCCCTGCGGATATCAGCCCGGCGGAGGCACGGTCCAGCTCCAGCCGCTTCACGTCCAGATACGCTCCGGGCGAGCGCATGATGCGCCGGTTCTTCATATCGTCCAGCCGGGCTGAGAGCGTGTCCAGCTTTTTGCGCATGGTCTGCTGGCTCCTGATCTCAAGGTTATCCAGCTCCTCCCGTATCTCCGCGCAGTCCGGCACGGCGATCTCGGCGGCGTTGGAGGGCGTGGACGCCCTGGCGTCCGCCACATAGTCGGATATGGTGATGTCCGGCTCGTGTCCCACCGCGGATATGACCGGCAGCTCCGATTCGTATATGGCGCGGGCCACGCGCTCGTCGTTAAAGGCCCACAGGTCCTCAACGGAGCCGCCCCCCCGGCCGGTTATTATCACGTCGCCCACGGCGTGGCGGTTCGCGTATCTGATGGCGCCCGCGATCTCCGCCGGGGCCTCCGCGCCCTGCACCCTCACGGGCAGCAGCGCCACCTCCGCCATGGGCCAGCGGCGGCCCAGTATGCGGATCATGTCGTGGACGGCTGCCCCGGCAGGCGAGGTTATCACGGCTATCCTGCCCGGGAACCTGGGCAGCGGCTTTTTGTGGGCGGCGTCGAACAGGCCCTCCTTCTCCAGCTTTGTCTTGAGCTGTTCGAAGGCGACCTGCAGATCACCCGCCCCCTCCGGCATGATGTCGGAGACGTAGAGCTGATATGCGCCGTCCCGCGGGTATACGGATACCCGCCCGAACGCCGTGACGCTCATGCCGTTTTCCGGCCGGAACCGCAGTTTGGAGGCGCTGCCCTTGAACATAACGCACCTGAGACTGCTTTCGGCGTCCTTGAGCGTGAAATAGTGGTGCCCGGACGGGTATATTTTGTAATTCGACAGTTCGCCCCGCACGCAGACGTCGCTGAGCACGGGATCGCAGTCGATGAGGAGCTTGACGCGGCTGTTGAGCTCGGTTACGGTGAGAACGTTATTGTCCATCTTCCGCCGCCGCGCCCTCGACCTCGCCCTTTACGAAGCTGCCGAGAATGCCGTTGATGAACGACACCGTCTCCGGCTCGTCATAGCTTTTCGCAAGCTCCACGGCCTCGTTTATCGCGGCGGCGTCGGGCACCTCGTCCATATATTTGATCTCGCACATGGCGCAGCGCAGAACGGCGGCCGCCGTCCTGGAAATGCGCTCTGTCTTCCAGCCCCGGGAATACTTTTCGATATATCCGTCCAGCTCCTCCCTGTGCTCGCTTATGAGCGCGGTGAGCGTGCGGATATACTCAAGCTGCTTTTCATCGGGATAATCGGTGAAAAGCTTGTTCTCCTCCGAGAGGGTGCGGTAGTGTTCCCGGTCGAAAAAGCCGTCGCAAACCTCCTGCGCGTCCCCGCCGGAAGCGGCGGCGGCGAAGGAGAGCTGTATAGCGATCTGCCTGGCTGCGGTTCTGGTCATATGTCTCTCCTGACGAATTATTTTTCGAACGCCACGCCGGAGACGTGGACGTTCACCTGGGCCTTTTCGATGCCGGTCACGACCTGAACGGCGTCCATGACGGCATCCTGCACCTTCTTTGCCACGGCCACTATGTTGCAGCCGTACTTTACGAGGATGATGGCGTCCACCACGATGGTGTCGTCCACGAACTGGACCTTCACGCCCTTGGACAGAGTCTTTATGCCCAGCAGCTCCGCCAGCTCCGCGCCCGCGGTGTTTGCAAGTCCGGCCACGCCCTCGATCTCGCTTATCGTATTTCTGACAGTGGAGACGATGACGTCCTCAGAAATGTTGATATCGCCCTTTTCTCCCTGGCAGGTAATGTAATTGTCAGCCATTTTGCGCGCCTCCAAAAATGATTTCAGGATATTCTACCACGGGAGGGCAAAAAAATAAAGCATAATAGAAAAAAAGGTGGACGTAAAGTCCACCTTTTTCCGTTTTGCGAAAGGACTGATATAGAAGTGCTTTTAAACTCTTTGCAGGGGGAGCTCGAGGGCGGGCGTAGCCCCGCCTCGAATCGGATTATAGCCGCCGAAGCCTTGTAGAACAAGGCTTCGGGGAGCGCAGCGACGTTCTTTGCAAATATCGGTTTTGCAAAAAATCCGGCGTTTAAGACTGTCAAAATTAATTTTTGACAGTCTTAAAAAAAGGTGGACGTAAAGTCCACCTTTTACTTAACCTCCACCACGTTCAGGGCCGAGGCCGGAAGCCCCGTTTCCGCCGTCACCACGTCCGTTATCCTGGCCACGTCCGCCTCGCTGAGCCCCGAGGCCGGGGCGGGCACAGACACGGTCACGGCTTTGTCCGCGATGTACGCCACGCAGTCGCTGAAGCCCTTGGCGATGAGCTGGTTTTCCACCTCGGTCTCCTTCATGGAATTGGTGGCCATGGCGGAGATGGCGTTCATGGCGCCGTCTATGGTCTCCTGCGAGGCGGAATCGGAGGCCGCGGCCTGCTTGAGAAGCTCCACCGACTGATCTCTGGAGGTCTGCCGCGACAGCCGCGCCTTCGAGAAATAATCCGTGGTCTTGGCGTCCTTGGCGGCCATCGTCTGGGTGTATTCGTCGTCGGCCTTCTCCGTCATGGCGTCCTCGGCCGCCGCCATTTCCGAATCCGCCGTTCCCCATCTGTTGTTGTACGACCAGTTCAGGTACACCGCCGCGCATACGAACAGCAAAACGGTGATTATCATTATGTTCCTCTTCGCGCCTTTCATGCTGCTGCCTCCCCTATATCCTTGTCTTGAATTTTCAAAATCGTTATCCTGTCGCTGCCGAAGCCGGTGAAGGATTTCACGGCCTCCGTCAGCTCAAGACGCACCCGGGCGTCGTCCGCCCCGGAGCAGACCACCACCGCGCCGCCGTCGGAGAGCAGGACCCTGACCTCCCCCGCGCCCTCCACCCCGGAGAGGACGTATTCCATCCGTTCCTCGTCCCGCGACGCCTGGGAGTCGGATTCCGCGGTGTTCACCGCGGCGCTCCTGCCGGTGGGCAGAAGCATAAGCAGTATGCCCGCAAGCAGGACTATCAGCGGGTACTTGAATTTTCCCGCTTTTGAAAGTATCTTTTTTGTTCCCTCAGTCATCCGTATCGCTCCAATACTGCCGTTCGGCCGGTATGCCCAGATCCGCTTCGATGATACCGGCGAGTTTTTCCTTTTCCGCCTCTCCGCAGCTGCCGGAAAGGCGCGCTTCGTAGGGGTACCAATAGCCCTCGGTGTTCCACTTTGCCGTCACATCGGCTTTCAGGCCCGCCGCCTGAGAACCCGCTTTGTCCAAAATATATGCGGCGCATCGCTCCTCTATGATCGTGCGGGAGAGTCTGTCGTTCTTTTTACTGGCGCCGGAGGCGATGTCGTCGGCCTGATCTTCGTATTTTTTCAGCGCGCTGGCATAGGAGGTCACGTCGAAGGTCTTGAAGGGCGAAATGAGCGCTGCCAGCATTGCAAGACCGCAGACCATGGCCGTGATCTTCCTCGGCCGCCCCTCCGGCGTCAGGGCGACGGCCAGTGCGCACACTATCGCCGCGCCGGTCACGGCGTACAGCCAGCCGTGCAGAAATTGGGTCACAGTCCCACCGCCTTTACACTGGATATCACGGACAGAAACAGCATTATCGCCCCGCTGCCCACGAGCCCCAGCAGCATGCCGCAGGCGGTGCCGATGCCGTTTATGAGCTCAGGTATCCTGCCCGCCGGCAGGGCCGACGCGCAGGCCGCCGCGGCCTTGTAGAGCAGATACCGCGCGCCCAGCGCCGCAAAGGGCGCGGCGCACACGGCGCATATCACGACCATGCCGAAGGCGCCGATGGCGCCGCGCAGCAGTCCGGCCCCGGCCACCACGGACGAGGCCGCGTCGGAGATGATGCCTCCCACCACCGGAAGCGCCGCCGAAATGGTTGCCTTTGCCGCCTTTGTCACGGCGGCGTCCGCCGCGCCGGAGACCGCGCCGGTTATGCTCAGATACGCCGTAAATGCCAGCGTCAGCGCCGTCATAAGCGTGACGCACAGCCACTTTATAAGCTTCATGATGCTGCCGATGGCCGGATTGCCCAGCGCCGAAAACGCGGCGGCAGAGACGATGTAGGCGTAGATGAGCGGCACGATCACGGTGTTGGACAGCGTTATCAGCACGTCCATAAAAAGCGCCGTGGCCGCGTATTTCGCGCCTGCGGAGGTGACGGCTCCGGAGGAGGCCGCCGCCGCGCACAGCGTGGGCAGCAGCGCCCTGGAAAAGTCGGAGAGGGTCTGCAGGGCGTCCCTGGATATGCTGACCAGGGAGTTCACGTCCCCCACCGCGGAATACGACACGGCGAGACAGCCCGCAAGATTTATGTACTGGGGCAGCGACCCGCCGTCGAACACGGCGGAAGCGAGGGCGCACACCACGGCGATCACCAGCACCGACACGGCGGAGACGGCTCCGCTCTTTATGTGCGCCGTCAGGTCGCCCACGAACGACGACCATATCTCGTCCAGCTTGTCCCTGACGCTGAAGCTCGCGGAAACGCTGAGACTGCCTGCAGCCTCGGCCGCGCTCCGGGGCACCGCCTGCTCCAGCGCGGGGACGCCCAGAGCGTCGGACTGGGCCTTCGATATTTCCGCCCGGCACGGGAGGGCCAGCAGCAGGGCGAAGAGGATGAAAAGCGCCGCCCGCCTCATATCATGCCGCCTATCATGCTCATCAGCGCGCTCACCAGCGGCAGCGCGGCGTATACCGCCGCCGCGGAGCCGATCAGCTCAACCGCCGAGGCTATGCCGGACTGGGAGGCGTCCCGGCAGAGATCGCCGCATATCTTCGCGGTGACGCCTATGCCCACGCACTTTATCACCGGCGCGAACACGGCCGGCGACATGCCGGACATCTTTTCGGCGGCGTCTATCGCGTCCGCAATGGTGCCGAAAAGCCGCAGCGAGGCCGAAAACACGCAGACCACCACGGCGAAGGCCATGAGCAGCGCCATTTCGGGGTTGCTTTTTTTGATGAGCAGAGCGCCCACGGCGGCCACCGAAGCCAGCAGCGCCGCTTTTACCGCTATCTCCATATCACAGGGAAAACAGCGAGCGTATCAGCGTGAAAAGCGCGCTTATCCGCTGCACCACCACCATCAGCACCACCACCAGGGCGGCTATGGTCGTCATCAGGGCCTGCTCCTCCCGTCCGGAGCGGGTCAGCAGTATGTTCAGCACGGCAACGATTATGCCCACCGCCGCGATCTTGAAAATAAGGTCAATGTCCATTTGCGTCTCCGTTTATCAGAATAGTGTTATTACCGTCATCGCGCCCAGGGCGGCCCAGACGCCGACGGCGGTCCGCATGCCGCCGCTCAGTGCGGTCTCATAAGTCCGCAGCGCCCCGCCGAGGATCGCCGCGCAGGCGTCGAAGGCCTGTCCCTGCTCCTCCGCCGCGTATCTGCCCAGACTTGCGCCCAGTCCCAGCAGGGCGGCCAGCTCCCTCTCCCCCAGCGCCGGCAGCGTCTCCCGGCAGCCTGCGCCCCAGATATCGGAAAAGCTCCTGTCTCCGATGTCCGCCTCGCCGCGCCGGAGACTTGCAAAAAAGGCGGCGAGCTCCGCAGGCGCGCCGGACGCGGCGGCCTCAACAGCCTGGGGAAGCGGCGAGAGTCTTGAGCATATCTCGCTTTTCATCACCTCCAGCGCCGCCGTCAGGCCCCGCAGGATCCTGACCCTCCGGCGCATCTCCAGCGCCCTGGACGTTCCCGCGCCCAGACAGGCGAAAAATATCAGCGCGGCGCCCAGATATTTCACGGCTTTTCCTCCACGGAATAGGAGCGCGCGCCGCCGTTGGCTTCAATGATGACCACCCGCTTGAATATGCGGCCGGTGACTATGGCCCGGTAGAGCCGCCGGGAACAGAATTCGTTCCAGCTTCCGGCGTGGGCCGTGGCCAGCAGCTTCACTCCGCAGCCCACGGAGTCGAACACGGCCTCCACGTCGCCGGGGGCGGTTATCTCGTCCATGGCCAGAATCTGCGGGTTCATGGAGCGCAGAAGCATTTCGGCGGAGGCGGCCTTGGGCGCGTCGGACATGACGTCGGTGCGCCTTCCCACGTCGAACTGGGGCACGCCGTTCCACACCGCCGCCACCTCTCCCCGCTCGTCGGCCAGGCCCACCCGGGCGCCGGAATCCGACAGGCGGCGTATGAGCTCCCGGAGATAGGTGGTCTTTCCGCCGCCCGGGCGCGATATGATGAGCGTGTTTTTGAAGCCGCCGTCGGTGAGCGCGGGGAACGTACCGTCGCAGCAGCCGCCGACCTGCCGCGGTATCCGCACGGCGGCGCCGGAGAGCCGCCGTATTCCGGCGGGCGCGCCGTCGGAGAGTATGACCGAACCGCACACGCCCAGACGCACGCCCCCGGCGACGGTGACGAAGCCGTTTTTCAGACTGCTTTGGGCGGAGTGGACGGAAGCGCGGGTGGCGCGCTCCAGAACGCCGTCCAGATCCTCCGGCGTCACCGCCCGGCAGCCGTCCAGCTCGGTCTCGGCGTCTCCGGAAAGATAGGCGGGCCTGCGCCCGGAGCGCAGTCTGAATTCCTCCGCGTCCGCGGCGGAGAGCGCCGCTGGGCGCATGTCCGGCGGCAGCAGAGCCGCCGCCCTTTCAAGACCGTCCATAAAATCACTTCCCATGTGGACAATCTATTGGGGCCGCGGCTGAAATATTCTTGATATTCGGCATAACGGGTGTTATTATTGTGACAAATGATTTTACTATACGGGGGTATTTCTCGATGGAAAAACAGATTATGTGGGCGGCGCTGATATTTCTCGGCGGCTGGCTGTGGTTTTATTTCATGCTCAGGCAGCTTATTTTCAACTTTACGTCGGCCATTCCCCTGCTGAACAGGTACAGGAAGGCCAGCAAGGAGCTGATATCCGTGAACGCCGGGCGCTTCCTCGTCATCTCCATCGTGGTCTGGACGGTCATCTGCGGCGCCATAGCTTATGTCGTCGTCAGGTTTGCTTCCACCTACCTGTGGGCCAGCTTCCTTGGCGGCGGACTTCTGGGCGTGCTGCTGACCATACCCCACCTGGGGCCCTATGTTAAGGCAAATTACAAGGACTTCTGCATGTCGTATTACCGCTTCGTGCCGGACGACGAGCTGCGCACCGCCATGTACGACTTCAAGCTTGGCCAGATGAAGGTCAGGCTGGACGCCATGGGCATCGACAAGAGCATCGTGATACCGGAGTTCAAAAAAGAAAAGTAAAAGAGAATCCCCCGGACTTCAAAAAAGTCCGGGGGATTTTTCTGCTTATCTTATTTTTCTGCATTCGAGATAATAGCGCTTGTCCGGGCCGTGGCCGATGGAAAAGCTCTTTTTGGGGAACGGGCCGCTCTGCATCACGGAGGTAAACAGTTCGCCTTTTTCCATTCGCGGCAGCAGTATGCCGGCGCAGCCGTCCCGCGCCGCCATTTCGGCGGCCTCATCGTCGCCGTGGATGTAATCTATCCTGCCGCCGTGGGAGCTCATATATTTCTGGCAAAAGTCCTCGCAGCGGCCGATGAGCTGGCCGATGGTGACGCCGCCCAACGAGAGCGTTTTTTCGCTTCCGCCCGCCATGAGCGTGATCTTGTGTCCGTCGCCGGCGAGAGCGGAGAAAAACGCCTCGCCCTGGGAGATAAAGTCCCGGCTGTCCGTGGAGAATATCACCTTGTGTATTGGTTCAAAGGTCACCGCGGGGTCGTGGATATTCACCAGCTCCGCCAGGGCGAAGCGGGCGGGGTGGTTTTCCCTCTCCGCGTCCGAAAGCCCGGGCTTCAGCTCTTCCCAGCACTTCTTTGCCGTGGCCAGACTGTGGTTGCCGTCGCCCATGGCGAATATCACCGGGGCGCGGTGGGAGCGTCCGTACTTTCTTTCCAGCGCGGCCTCATCGTACAGCCCGTCCACCGCCCTGTCCACGGCGGCTGTGTCGGGGACAAGATATCCGGCTATGCTGCCGCCGCCCTGCATCAGCTTGAAGTTGTACACCGCCCTGCCGCCGGCGGCCGCGGACATCACCGCGTCGTCAGGGTCGTCGATAAATACCATGATGTGCGGCATCTCGAGAGGCGCGTCCCGCCTTATCCTCACCCTGGGCGGAAGCCGTTCCTCCACTGTACCCTCCGTGGCGCGGACAGGCGAGGCGGAGGCTGGGGAATAGTCGTACTCCTCCAGATCCAGCTCTCCGACGAGCCCGCGGCGGAGCATGCCGTTTTGAAGCGTGCGCTCCACGTAAACGTAGCTGTTTTTGTATGTTGTGAAGATACCGGAGTCCAGATATTCCCGCATCTTTGCGTTGATCGCGGCCGTTTCGGCGTCGGCGTCCCGGACGCCCAGGTACGCTTCCGGCAGTATGAGCCGCAGGGACGAGGGCTTGCCGCCCACGATCCTTTCCACGCCCTCCCAGTATTCGGGCTCGGAGGTGAACTGATCGCAGGCCACCACGCTCCACGCGGTCATGTCAATGCTGCCGGGTATAAGTATGTCAGCAGGTCTGAAGGCTCTTTTCATCATCAGGCACGTCCCATTTCTCGCTGCGCTCTACCGCGCGCAGCCACATTCTGTAATATTCCCTGGCTTTCTCCTCTTCCATCACCGGGCGGAACACCCGGTCGGAGACGCGGATATCCTTTATCTCGGAAATGTCGCTCCATACTCCGGCGGCGAGACCGGCCAGGAAGGCCGCGCCGAAGGCGGTGGTCTCCACCATCTGTGGCCTGTCGATGGGCTTGCGCAGCATGTCCGCCTCAAACTGCATCATGAAGTTGCTGACGGAGGCGCCGCCGTCCACCCGGAGCACCGACAGCGGCCGCCCGGAGTCCTGCTCCATGGCGTCCAGCAGATCCTTGACCTGATAGGCGATGCCCTCCAGCGCGGCTCTGGCGATATGCGCGCGGGTGCTGCCCCGGGTGAGCCCCACGATGGCGCCCCGGGCGTACATATCCCAGCGCGGCGCGCCCAGGCCCGTGAACGCGGAGACCAGGTACACTCCGCCGTTGTCGGGCACGCTCTCGGCCAGCAGGTCGCACTCCCGGGCGGTGCCGATGATGCCCACCTCGTCCCGGAGCCACTGTATGGAGCTGCCGGCGTTGAAAACGCTGCCCTCAAGGGCGTAGGTGGTCTTGCCGTCTATGGACCAGGCCACGCTGGTGACCAGCCCGCTCACGCTTCTGGGCGACAGCGCGCCGGTGTTCATCAGCGTGAAGCAGCCGGTGCCGTAGGTGTTCTTCGCCTGGCCGGGCTCGATGCAGCCCTGTCCGAGAAGGGCCGCCGCCTGATCTCCGGCGGAGCCGCACACCGGCACGCCGGCCAGCGCCTCCAGCCCCTTCACGCCGGGGGCCACGGTGCCGTACACCATGGACGACGGTACCGGCTGGGGCAGCATTGACATGGGTATTCCCAGCTCTTTGCATATGTCCTCGTCCCACGTCAGCTTATCGATGTTGAAGAGCATGGTGCGGGAGCAGTTGGAATAGTCGGAGACGTGGGCCTTGCCGCCGGTGAGGTTCCAGATGAGCCAGCTGTCCACGTTTCCGAACAGCAGCTCTCCCCTCTCCGCCCGCTCCCGGGTGCCGGGGACGTTGTCCAGTATCCATTTTATCTTGGTGCCGGAAAAATAGGCGTCTATGAGAAGGCCGGTGGTGTCCTTTATGTACATCTCCATACCGGCGTCCAGCAGCTTGTCGCATATGGGCGCCGTGCGCCGGCACTGCCAGACGATGGCGTTGTACACCGGCTCGCCGGTATTTTTGTCCCAGACGATGGTGGTCTCCCGCTGGTTGGTGACGCCGATGCCAGCGATGTCCGTGGGTGAAAGGCCGCTCTTTTCAAAGGCGCTGCCAGCGGCCTGTATCTCCGTGTGGAGAATGGTCATGGGGTCATGCTCCACCCACCCGGGGTGGGGATAAATCTGGGGAAACGGGTACTGAGCGACGGTCACGGGGTTGCCGAGAGCGTCGAAGACGATTGCCCTGGAGCTGGTGGTGCCCTGATCGAGGGCGATTACATATCCGTTCATCGCACATAAACCTTTCTGTTGACTTATACCGTGGAAGAATATAATATTGACTATATCAATACTAACATATACGGAGGTATTTTGCCATGCCTGCATTCAAAGAATTTTATTTTCCGTCCTCTGACGGCAAAAATCAGGTCTACGCGCGGATGTGGACGCCCGACGGCGACGTGCGCGGCACCGTCCAGATCGCCCACGGCATCGCCGAATACATAGACCGCTACGACGATTTCGCGAAGTTTCTCGCCGCAAACGGCTATGTTGTCGCCGGAAACGACCATCTGGGCCACGGCAGAACCATGGGCTCCAAGGAAAATCAGGGCTTTTTCGCCGATGAAAACGGCTGGGATTACGTGGTGCGCGACATGAAGAGCCTCCACGACCAGCTGAAGAGCCAGTACCCGGACAAGCCCGCCGTGCTCTTCGGCCACAGCATGGGCAGTTTTCTGGCCCGCACGTACATCATCCGCTACCCGGACGATTTCGACGCCGCCGTGATAAGCGGCACCGGCCACCAGCCCAAGGCCGTCGTGATGGGCGGCCTCGCCGCGGCGAACCTCACCGTAAAAAAGCACGGCCCCAGATATTGCAGCAAGAAGCTCAACGACATGGGCATGGGCGGCTACAACAAGGGCTTCGACGCCGCGCCGGGCGAGACGGCCTGGCTTTCCCGCAACAAGGACAACGTGAAGAAGTACGACGCCGACCCGCTCTGCGGCTTCCTGCCCACCTGCAGCGTGTTCCGCGACATGATGGGCGGCATCAAGTTCATCACCGCCCCGGAGAACATAGCCAAGATGAAAAAGACCCTGCCGGTGTATTTCATGTCCGGCGCCGACGACCCCGTGGGCGAAAAGGGCAAGGGCGTGGAGAGGGCCTACAAGGCCTTTATCAAGGCCGGCATGCAGGACGTTTTCATGCGCCTCTATCCCGGCGGACGCCATGAGATGCTCAACGAGATAAACCGGGACGAGGTCTACGCCGACGTTCTGGAGTGGATAAACAGCAAGACGGAAAAGGCCTGATGTTTTTACAAACGGAGAGATAAAATGAAGCTAACGATGTTCTACCTCCCCACCTGTCCGCACTGTCGTCTGGCGTTCAGGTTTCTCAGCGAGCTCAGGGAAGAAGACCCGCGCTACGCCGGCGTCGAGATCGACACCGTGGACGAGAGCGCCCAGCGGGCGCTGGCCGACAGCTACGATTACTTTTACGTCCCCTGCTTCTATATGGGGGAGGAAAAGCTCCACGAGGGCCACGCGGAAAAGAACGACGTCCGCCGCGTCCTCGACCGCGCGCTGGAGACCGTGTGCGTGTAAGCGGCAAAAAAACAGCCGGAACTTATGTTCCGGCTGCTTTTTTATTCTGTTCTCAGCGCCGTGACCGGGTCCTTCTTCGCCGCCTTGCGGGAGGGTATGATGCCCGCGATAAGCGTCAACGCCATGCTCAGCAGTATGAGAATGAGCGCGTTCTGCGGCGGCAGGAAGGCGTTCACGTCCGCGGCCTTGGTCAGCGAGTGGATGACGGCGTTGCCCGGGATGAGCAGCAGCAGCGTCACGCCCACGCCGATGAGCCCGGAGCACAGTCCGATGATGAAGGTCTCGGCGTTGAACACCTGGGAGATGTTTCGGCGGGAGGCGCCGATGGCGCGCAGAATGCCGATCTCCTTAGTGCGCTCCAGCACGGAGATATAGGTTATGATGCCGATCATGATGCTGGACACCACCAGAGAGACGCCCACGAAGGCGATGAGCACATAGGAAATGACGTTCACGATGGTGGTCACGGAGCTCATCAGCAGGCCCACGTAATCCGTGTAGGTTATCTGGTCGGCGGTGGAAGCCTTGGAATTATACGCCTTGATGCAGTCGGAGATGGCGTCCTTGTTTTCAAAGCTGTCGGTATAGATGCTGACGGAGAACGGCGCGTCCAGACTCACCTCTCCGAAGGCGGCCATGTTGTCGTCGTAGCTGCCCGGGGAAATATAGCTGTCGTAGATCTTCAGCAGGGTGTCCTGAGAGGGCGAGAGCATGTAGTTGTCCAGCATGGCGGCCTGGGCGCTCTCGCTCTGGGACGCGAGCATCTGCATCTGCCCAGTGCTGCCGGAGCCCGCCGCGGACATCATGTCCCGGAACAGCGACGCCTTGCCGGAGGTATTGAGAGAGGCGATATACTTTTTCGCGTCGGCGGCCTTGGCGGCGTCGTCCGCCGGGGAGAACTCCATGCCGCTGAGGATATTCACGTCCGGAGAGGCCTTCTGGGCCTTCACCACGGCGCTTTCATCGGTGTAGCTGATGAGATAGTCAGTCAGGGCCTTGGTATAGCCCACATTGCCGTAGAGCTGGTAGCTGCCCTTCCCCGACGGACGTACCACGCCGGTGATCTTCAGCTTCACCGCGCCGTCCAGCAGTCCCTCAACGGCTTTCTCGTCGGAGCCGGCGTATTTGTATACGTCTCCGTCTTTGGTGTAAAAATCGCACTGAGGTATGAGATAGAAGGTCTGGCCGCAGGCGGAGGAATAATCCCAGCGCCGGCTGGTAGCCGTCACGCTCTCCCCCGCGTCCAGCTTATCCATCACGTCCTCGTACTCCGAGCTTTGCAGCAGTCCCAGCTCGTACAGGGCCGTCAGCGGGATCTCGTTGTTTTCGTCCAGCATCAGCACGACCTCGTTTCTGCCCTTTGGCCACTCGCCGTACAGGAGGTCGTAATTATCAGTGACGGCGGCGCTGACGGTGGAGCCGTCCTTGCCCGGCAGCAGCTGGGTGAACACCTGGGTCTGCTTCTGCATGGCGGATTTCATGGGCGTCTCCGGCATGTTGGACATGGCCGCGTCGGTCTTGCTCTCGCCGAAGGTCACGCCGTCGGTGTTGATGAGCTTGCCGTCCGGGTCGCGGGCGTATATGCCGTACTTGAGGTCGTAGGAATAAATCACGCCGTTCTCGCCCAGATACCGGGATATGTCGCTGGACGGGTCGTCCAGGTATTTTTTGAAGGGAGTCAGGTTGTTTTTCGTCAGGCTCGAGGTATAGCCGGAGGCCATTTCGATGTCGGTGGGATTGGTGTACACCCCGTCCAGCGCGTGGTCTGCCTTGCGGTCGGCCGACTCCTGCCCCAGCTTCAGCATGCTGGTCATGTCCAGCGTCTGGGCGTCGATCTCTATGGGATAGGACAGCATGGTGTCCTTCTGTATGTCGGCGATGTAGCGGTTCACGCCGGAAGACAGGGACATTATAAGCGCGATGCCGATAATGCCGATGGAGCCGGCGAAGGCCGTCAGCAGAGTCCGGCCCTTTTTCGTGCGGAGATTGTTGAAGCTCAGCGAAAGCGCCGTCATGAACGACATGGAGGACTTGCCGAGATTTTTGTGCTCCGGAGGCGCCATGGCCTCCTCGTCCAGCACCAGCGGGTTCGTGTCGCCGGTTATCTTTCCGTCTCTCAGCGTGATGGTGCGGGTGGCGTACTCCTCCGCCAGCTCCGCGTTGTGGGTCACCAGCACTACCAGCCTGTCGCCGGCCACTTCCTTCAGAAGCTCCATGACCTGCACGCTGTTTTCGCTGTCCAGCGCGCCGGTGGGCTCGTCGGCCAGCAGGATGTCCGGGTCGTTCACCAGCGCCCGGGCGATGGCCACGCGCTGCATCTGTCCGCCGGAGAGCTGGTTTGGCTTCTTGTTTATCTGGTCGCCCAGCCCCACCCGCTCCAGCGCCGCCGCGGCCTTCTCCCGCCTGCCCTGCCGGTCGATGCCGGATATGGTCAGCGCCAGCTCCACGTTGGACAGCACCGTCTGGTGAGGAATGAGATTGTAGCTCTGGAACACGAAGCCGATGGTGTGGTTGCGGTAGGAATCCCAGTCCCGGTCGGTATATTTTTTCGTGGACACGCCGTTGATGATGAGATCCCCTGAATCGTAGCGGTCCAGTCCGCCGACGATATTGAGGAGCGTGGTCTTGCCGCTGCCCGACGGGCCCAGCACGGCCACGAATTCGCTGTCCCGCAGATTGAAGCTGACGCCGTCCAGCGCCCGCTGCTCAAGATCGCCTGTCACATAGGTCTTGCAGATGGATTTGATTTGAAGCACAAAGAAAACTCCTTCCATGGAGAAAAAATATGGGACTATTGTAGCACAACATTTCAGATATGCAACAAAAAAGCTGCCGGAAATGTATCCGGCAGCTTTTTTTAATCCTTCATCTGACGCTTGCGGGAGAAGTTCAGCATGCCGTCCTGCATGTCGTTGAGGCGCTTGAGCATCCTGCCGGCGCCGTACGCGGCGCAGGAGACCGCGTCGTCCACCACAACGGTGCGTATGCCGGTGGAGCGCTCGATGAGCTTGTCCAGGCCGAAGATAAGGCTGCCGCCGCCGGACATCACGATGCCGTTGGTGGAAAGATCGCCCACCAGCTCGGGCGGAGTGCGCTCCAGGGTGTTGTGGATGGCCTCCATAATGAGCAGCACCGGCTCCTTGAAGACCTCCATCAGCTCGGCGGAGCTGACCTTGACGGCCTTGGGCAGGCCCGTCACCACGTCCCGGCCCTTTATCTCCTCCATGCCCACGTCCGGGTTGGGCATGACGCAGCCGATGCTGCGTTTGAGCTCCTCCGCGGTGCGCAGTCCGATGAGGACGTTATATTTGCGGCGGACATAGCGGACTATCGCCTCGTCGAAGGCGTCGCCCGCGGTCTTGATGGACTGGCACTCCACCACGCCGCCAAGGGACACCACGGCGACCTCGGTGGTGCCGGAGCCGATGTCGATGACCATGTGGCCGTCCGGCTTGGTGATGTCGATGCCCGCGCCCATGGCGGTGGCCACGGCGGTCTCCAGGAGATACACCTTCCGCGCGCCGGCCTCAATGGCGGCGTCGCAGACTGCGCGCTCCTCCACGCCCGTTATGCTGCTGGGCACGCACATGAGAAGCCGGGGCTTGAAGAGGCTGAAGGAGGTGTTGCGGTTGATGAACTCCCGGAGCATCTGGGAGGTCATGTCGTAGTCGTTTATAACGCCCGACGTAATGGGATGGATGGCCACGATGTTCGCCGGGGTGCGGCCCAGCATCTTCTGGGCCTCCTGTCCGGTCTTGAGCATCTGACCGGTATATTTGTCCACGGCCACAACAGTGGGCTCCCGCAGCACCACGCCCTTGTCCTGGGCGAAGATCAGCGTCTCGGAGGTACCCATGTCCACGGCCATGTCTCTTTCAAAAACCACCATTCTGTTCACCTCATGTAAATTCTAAACGCAATACGGGCGTTTTAATCCCTGTGTCTCGCCGCGGCGGCTGCGCACACGCTCTCCGCCCCGGCCGTCAGCAGCGTCCGCGCGCACTCGGAGAGCGTGGAGCCGGTGGTAACGATGTCGTCAATAAGCAGCACGCGCAGGCCGGAAACGGCGGCGGAGGCGGGCACGCTGTACGCGCCCGAAATATTGGCGCGGCGCTTTTCCGCGCCGCCGGTGCCGGACTGGGGCCTGACGTTCCTCGTCTTCACAAGCAGCGGCCGCACCGGCATGTCCAGGGCCTTTCCCACGGCCGCCGCCAGCAGAAAGGCCTGATCGTAGCCCCGCTTTCTCAGCCGCATCCGGCTGAGCGGGACCCACGATATCACGTCGAAGCCGCCCAGATTTTCGGCGGCGCATTTCGCCACCAGCGGAGCGTAGACCCCGGCGTAGCCGGTGCACTGGCCGAATTTATAGCGCAGCAGCGATTCCCGCACATCGCCCTCGTAGTAAAGGGGCGCGGCGCAGCCGGAAAGAAACTGTATCTTCTGATTTATATCAGAGCCGGAGGTATATGGCAAGTCCTTTTCGCACTTTTTGCACATTCCGCCGGAGTCCTCCGGGCCCAGCAGAGCGTGGCAGAAGGCGCAGCGGGGCGGAAACAGCAGATCCAGCAGCTTATCCCAAACGCCCACTTCGTCACTCCAGTCCGCAATATTTCCGCAGCCGCACCCGCAGACCGCTGTAGCGTCTGGCCTGCCGGGAGTTGTCGATCATCTGATACGCCAGATTTTCGTCGCCCACGATTATCAGCAGCTCTCTGGCCCGGGTGACGGCGGTGTAGAGCACGCCCCGGGTCATCAGCGCCTGCGCTCCGGAATTCAGGGCCAGCACCACGGCGCGGTATTCGCTGCCCTGGGACTTGTGGACGGTCATGGCCCAGGCGTGCTCCAGCTCGTTGAGCATTTCAAAGCCGTACTTCGCCAGATGCCCGTCGTAGTCCACCGTCAGCGTCTCGCTCTCGTTCTCGATGGCTGTGAGCGTGCCGATGTCGCCGTTGAATACCCCGGTGCCGGAGGAGGTCCCGTCGGCGGACTTCCACATTATGTCGTAGTTGTTCCTTATCTGCATCACCCTGTCGCCGGTGCGGAGCATCACGTCGCCGAAGGGCTTTTCGGTTTTTCCCTCCGCGGGCGGGTTCAGCGCGGCCTGCAGCAGGCGATTGAGATTTGCGGTGCCGGTCTCCCCTTTCCTTGTGGGCGAAAGCACCTGGATGTCGCCGGAGGGAATGCCCATCTTCTGGGGCAGCCGTTTTGAGCAAAGCTCCACCACCGTGGCGGAGCACTCCGCCGCCTCGGTACGGCGGAGCCGGAAAAAGTCGCCGGAATTTTCCGCCAGATCAGGCCGCTCGCCCCGGTTTATCATGTGGGCGTTGCGGACGATGCGGCTGTTCTCCTTCTGCCGGAAGATCTCCGACAGGCGCACCGTGGGCACGGCCTCGCTGCGGATGATGTCGGAAAACACCCTGCCTGGCCCCACGGAGGGGAGCTGGTCGGCGTCGCCCACCATGATGAGACGGCAGTCCTCCGGCAGCGCGGCCAGCAGCGCGCGCATAAGCATTATGTCAACCATTGAGCACTCGTCCAGAATTACTGCCCGGCACTCAAGCGGGTCGTCCTCATTTTTGGTAAACAGGATGGTCTCGCCGTCCTCGGACATTTTTGCCCCAAGCATCCGGTGAATGGTGGCGGCGTCCCGGCCGGTGAGCTCGGTCATGCGCTTGGCGGCCCGGCCCGTGGGCGCGGCCAGCAGCGTCTCATAGCCCACGGAGTCGAACATGGCCAGAATGGCCCGCACGGAGGTGGTCTTGCCGGTGCCGGGGCCGCCGGTGAGCACCACCACCTGATTGTCCAGCGCCAGCTCCAGCGTCTTCCTCTGCAGGGGCGCGTAGCTGATGCCCTGCTCCCCCTCGATGCCAGCCACCAGCGCGTCCACGTCCGCGGTGACGTGGGGCCTGTTGGCGCACATGCGCGCAAGCCTTTCCGCCGTGAAATCCTCGGCCTCCTGCAGCGAGCGGAGGTACACGGCATGGCGGTCGGCGATGTCCTCGCACACCACCTCGCCCGTCTCGGCGAGCTGGGTTACGCCCTCGTCGGCAAGGTCAGGCTCGATATTGATGAGGCTTGCCACAGCCTCCGCAAGCTTTTCCCGGGGGATGAAGCAGTGGCCGTTCCCGGCGTTGTGCACCAGTTCGAACACCGCGGCGGCCTTGACGCGCTCGATGCTGTCGTCCTCCACGCCCATGCCGAGAGCCAGCGAGTCCGCCTCGGCAAAGGTGCCGCCCACCCGCTCGGAGCAGAGTATGTACGGGTTCTCCTGCACCAGCTCCAGCGCCTCGTCGCCGTAGAATTTATACATCCGCATGGCCAGAATGGGCCGGAGCCCGCAGGAGCAGATGAATTCCATCAGTCTGCGCATCCCCGCCTGACGGCGGAGGCTGCCGGACATCTCCCGGGCCTTCGCCGGGCTGATGCCGCGGATCTCCGCCAGCATTTCCGGGTGGTTTTCCATGATGTCCAGCGCCTTTTCGCCGAAGCGGTCCACGATGACCGACGCCGTGGCGGGGCCCACGCCCTTCACCGTGCCGCCGGCCAGATATTCGTATATGGCCTCCCTTGAGGACGGCATAGTGCGCTGGAGGTATTCGGCCTTGAACTGCCTTCCGTGGACGGCGTGGCTGGCCCAGGAGCCGTGGGCGATGAGGGATTCGCCGGGCGCCGCGTAGGGCACGCAGCCTACCACGGTGACCTGCTCGCCGCTGTCGGTGTCCAGACGCAGCACGGTGTAGCCGTTGTCCTCGTTCTTGTATATGACGGAGCTGATAGTTCCGACAATTTCAGACAGTCCCTGTTCTTCCATTCATAGTCTCCGCGTTTTAGTGAAGTATTTTTTTGAGGAACTGGCCGGTGTAGCTCCTCTCGCATCGGGCGCAGTCCTCCGGCGTGCCGGCGAAGATGAGCTCGCCGCCGCCCTCGCCGCCCTCGGGGCCGAGATCGATTATATGGTCGGCCACCTTCACCACGTCCAGATTGTGCTCGATGACCACCACGGTGTTTCCCGCGTCGGTGAGGCGGGAGAGAATGTCGATGAGCTTGTGCACGTCGGCGATGTGCAGGCCGGTGGTGGGCTCGTCCAGAACGTAGACCGTGGCGCCTGTGGATTTTTTGGAGAGCTCCGTGGCCAGCTTTACCCGCTGGGCCTCGCCGCCGGAGAGGGTGGTGCTGGACTGGCCCAGCTTCACGTAGCCCAGGCCTACGTCCATGAGGGTCTGGAGCTTGTCGCGGATCTTCTGGTGGTTTTCAAAGAAGGTCAGCGCCTCCTCCACGGTCATGTCCAGCACGTCGGCGATGTTTTTGCCCTTGTATCTGACCTCCAGCGTTTCCCGGTTGTACCGCTTGCCCTGGCACACGTCGCAGGGAACGTAAACGTCGGAGAGAAAGTTCATCTCTATCTTCACCAGGCCGTCGCCGCAGCAGGCCTCGCACCGGCCGCCCTTGACGTTGAAGGAGAAGCGGCCGGAGTCGTAGCCCCGGAGCTTGGCGTCGTTGGTCTGGGCGTAGAGCTCGCGGATGTCTGAAAACACCCCAGTATAGGTGGCGGGATTGGAGCGGGGCGTGCGGCCGATGGGGCTCTGGTCGATGGCGATGACCTTGTCCACATATTCCAGCCCGTCGATGCCGTCGCATTTGCCGGGGCGCACCTTCATGCGGTTCTTGCGGGACGCCAGCGTCTTGTACAGCACCTCGTTTATCAGCGAGGATTTGCCGCTGCCGGACACGCCGGTCACGCAGGTGAAGGTACCCAGGGGGATTTCCACGTCGATGTGGCGGAGATTGTTTTCGGAAGCCCCGCGTATCACAATGGACCTGCCGCTGCCCTTACGGTGCTCCGCCGGGACGGGTATGAACTTTTTCCCGGAGAGGTACTGGCCGGTTATGGAGCGCGGGCAGGCGCAAATATCCTCCACGCTGCCCTTGGCCACCACCTCGCCGCCGTGGATGCCGGCGCCGGGGCCGATGTCCACGATGTAATCCGCGGCGCGGATGGTGTCCTCGTCGTGCTCCACGACAATGAGGGTGTTGCCCAGATCCCGCAGGTTACGCAGGGTGTTCAGCAGCTTTTCGTTGTCCCGCTGGTGGAGACCGATACTGGGCTCGTCCAGAATATACAGCACGCCCATGAGACTGGAGCCGATCTGGGTGGCCAGGCGTATGCGCTGGCTCTCTCCGCCGGAGAGGGTGCCCGCGGCGCGGGAGAGGGTGAGATAGCCCAGCCCCACGCTCTGGAGGAAGCCCAGGCGGGTTCGTATCTCCTTTAAAATCTGCGCGGCTATCACGGCGTCCCGGGGGCTGAGCTCCAGCTCGTTGGCAAATTTCAGGGCGTCCGTCACCGAAAGCTCGGTAAACTGTGCTATATTCAGCCCGCCCACCGTGACGGCCAGCACCTCTTTTTTCAGTCTGCGCCCGCCGCACTCCGGGCAGGGGATCTCGGACATGCACTCCTCGATATCCTCCCGCACGGACTGGCTCTGGCTCTCGCGGTAACGGCGCTCAAGATTTTTGGCCACGCCCTCGAAGGGCTGGTGCAGCACGCCCGTGCCCCGGCGGCCGTCAAAGCGGAGCTCCAGGGGCTCGCCGCCGGTGCCGTTGAGGATGACGTCTATCACCGATTCCGGCAGCTCCTTCACCGGGGTGGTGAGCTTGAAATGATATTTTTTCGCCAGCGCGTCGAAGTACATCTTGGAAATGCTGTCGCCCCGGACGTTGGACCAGCCGGAGGCGGTAATGGCGCCGTCCAGGATGGAGAGCTCCGGATCCGGCATTATAAGCTCCGGATCGATGAGCAGTTGGGTGCCCAGACCCATGCACTTGGGGCAGGCGCCGTAGGGATTGTTGAAGGAGAACATCCGCGGCGTCATCTCCTCGATGGATATGCCGCAGTCCTCGCAGGCGTAGTTCTGGGAGAACAGCAGGTCCCTGTCCTCGTCCACCACGTTCACCGTGACGATATTGGACGCCAGGGACGACGCCGTCTCCACGGAATCCGTGAGCCGCCGGACGATGTCCGGCTTTATGACCAGCCTGTCCACCACGATGTCGATGTTGTGCTTTTTGTTCTTCTCCAGCTTTATTTCCTCGGAGAGCTCATAGGCGATGCCGTCCACCCGGGCCCGGACGTATCCGGAGCGGCGGGCGTCCTCGAAGACCTTGGCGTATTCGCCCTTGCGGGCGCGCACCACCGGGGCCATGACCTGGATCTTTGCCCCCTGGGGGAGGGCCATGATCTGATCCACGATCTGGTCTATGGTCTGCCGCTTGATCTCCTTGCCGCAGTTCGGGCAGTGGGGCACGCCCACCCGCGCCCACAGCAGGCGCAGATAGTCGTATATCTCCGTCACCGTGCCCACGGTGGAGCGCGGGTTCCGGGAGGTCGTCTTCTGATCTATGGATATGGCCGGGGAAAGGCCGTCGATGTAGTCCACATCAGGCTTGTCCATCTGGCCGAGGAACTGTCTGGCATAGGAGCTGAGGCTCTCCACATACCTCCGCTGCCCCTCGGCGTATATGGTGTCGAAGGCCAGACTGGATTTGCCGGAGCCGGAGAGGCCGGTCATCACCACCAGCTTGTCCCGGGGTATCTCTATGTCGATGTTTTTCAGATTGTTGGCGCGGGCGCCCTTTACGATTATGCTCTCATGCATGGAATGTGATTACCTCTCAACAGTTATATCCGCCGTCACGCCGCCGCAGACGGCCATGATATCGTCGGGCGCGGCCTCTATCTGGCAGCCGACCTTCCCCGCCGAAACGCAGACGGTGTCGTACAGGATGCAGGTCTCGTCGAAGACCGTGGGGAACGGCTTCTTCATGCCGATGGGCGAGCAGCCGCCGTGGACGTAGCCCGTCAGCGGGAAGAGCTCCTTCAGATGCAGCATCTCGATGGATTTTTCGCCCACCGCTCTGGCGGCCTTCTTCAGGTCGAGGGATTCCGCCACCGGAATGTCGAACACATAGTGCCCGCCGGAAGCGCCCACCGCCACCAGCGTCTTGAACACCTGGCCGGGGTCCTGCCCCAGCATCTTCGCCACGGACTCCCCGTCCGGCGCGGTCTTGCCGTCCCATTCGTAGGTATGCGGAACGTACCGCACACCGGCCTGCTCCAAAAGGCGCATGACGTTTGTTTTCTGATCTGCCATACCCTGCCTCCGTAAAATACATGGGAAATGTCTATTTGATTATTATACAGCATTTCCCGCTGCCATTCAACAGCAACATTACATGGAAAATCCGAACAAAAAAACGGTCTTCCCTTTTGGGGAAGACCGTTAAAAACGAGCTGTTATTCCTTCTGGAACTTGGCAAGCATTTCCTCGACGCTGCCCTCCAGCATCTTCATCAGCCGCTCCTGGGTGTATTCCGGCGGCAGCTCCATGTTGTTGTCCAGCCACATGGAGATGAGGCCCACCACGCCGTTGACGTAGAAGTCCACCACGTACTCCAGATCGGCCCAGTCGATGTTCTTGCCCTCGGACACGATGACGGCGAAGCCGTGGACGCAGCCGCGGAGCCGCTCCCGGTAATATCTGAGCATATAAGAGCGGTTCTGGGAGTTGAAGATGTTCAGCACCATGCTGCGGTTATCCAGCAGATAGCGGAAGTATATCCGCACGCACTCGCGCCAGCGCTCCGACACTATGTCCGTGCCGATCTCCGACGGCAGCACGCGGTTGGCGTCCTCCTCGAACACCCACTCCATAAGATCGTATACGTCGTCGAAATGATAATAAAAGGTCTGGCGGTTAACACCGCACTCCTCCACCAGATCCTTGACTGTAATCTTGTCGATGGGCTTGACAGCCAGCATCTTTTTCAGCGCCTCAGCCAACGCTTCCTTGGTATTAGTGGCCATATTGCTTTCCCCTTTTCGGCATATATGATTTTCTGTCATTATATCACACCTCACATGTAATTACAAATCCAATGTAAAAACAAATTTATATATGTTATAATGGCATTATCTTATGAAAATATTAGACGGACTTTAAGAATGGACATGACAGATTACACAGGAAGATACGCCCCCAGCCCCAGCGGCAGACTGCATCTCGGCAACGTGCTCTCCTCCCTGCTGGCCTGGCTGGACGTCCGCGCCAACGGCGGAAAGCTGCTGTTCCGGCTGGAGGATCTGGACCCGGAGCGGAGCGTTGACGAATACGCCCGGCTGATGGCCGACGACCTGGAATGGCTCGGGCTGGACTGGGATCTGGGCTGGCGCCCGGGCGGCGGCCCGGAGTACACTCAGGGCGCCCGCACCGGCCTGTACGAGGACGCCTTTGAACAGCTCTCCCGGCGCGGGCTCGTCTACCCCTGCTATTGCAGCCGGGCCCAGAGACTGGCCGCCTCCGCGCCCCATCCGGGGGACGCCCGGGATTCCGGCTGCCGCTGCAGATACCTGACTGCGGGCGAGCGCGCGGTCCTGGAGAAGTCCGGCAGACGCCCAGCCTGGAAGATCGCGGTGCCTGACGAGACCATAGCCTTCATCGACGGCCACTACGGGCCTGTGGCGAAAAATCTCGCCGAGGACGGAGACTTCATCATACGCCGCTCGGACGGCGTGTTCGCCTATCAGCTGGCCGTGTCGGTGGACGACGCCGGCATGGGCGTGACGAACGTGGTGCGGGCCCGGGATCTGCTCCCCTCCGCGGCCAGACAGATATGGCTTATCCGGCAGCTGGGCGGCGTTCCGCCGTCTTACTGCCACGCGCCTCTGCTGACCGCGCCGGACGGCCGCAAGCTTTCCAAGCGGGAGGGCGACCTGAACATGGAGACCCTGCGCGAAAAGTATTCGCCGGAGGAACTCATCGGCCGCCTTGCAGGGATGTCCGGTCTCAGACCCACGGCCGCGCCGGTTTCGGCGGCGGAGCTGGTGCGGGACTTCGACTGGGACAGAGTTTCAAAAGAAAATATCGCGATCGATATATGACGGAGAGCTTTTGCTCTCCGTTTTTTTATCCAGCTTTCAGGATCTCCGCCAGCTCCTTCACGTCCCGGAGCACATAGTCGGGCTTCACGTCGGAGTCCGCCAGCATGTCCCGGGAGGTCTCGCCGGAGAGCACGCACACCGAGACCGCGCCCGCGTTCGCGGCCACGGCGATGTCCGTGTAGAGCCTGTCGCCCACGCAGCAGATGCGGGAGTTGGGCACGCCGGTCTGCTTTGATATTATGTCAACCATGTGCCGGTCCGGCTTGCCGATAAACGTCGGCTTGCGGCCCGTGGCGGCGGTGAGCAGGGCGCAGATACTGCCGCAGTCCGGCAGCACCTCGTCGTGGGGCATGGGGCACACCCAGTCGGGATTGGCGGCGATGAAGGCCGCGCCCCGGCGCAGGAAGTGCACGGCGGTGTCCAGCTTGTCGTAAGTGAGCTCGGTATCGAAGCCCACGCACACGGCCGCCGCGTCCACGCCGCCCAGCTTCACCCCATAGCTTTCAAGCTCCGTGATAAAGGCGCGGGTGCCCACGGGAAACACCGTTTTTCCGGGAAAATTCTCCCGCAGATATATTCCGGTGGCCATGCCGGAGGTGAACACGTTTTCCATCTCGCAGGGGAAGCCCAGACGGCGGAGCCTGCCGACGTAATCCACGCCGGCTCTGGAGGAATTGTTGGTCAGGTATATGTATTTTCTGCCCGTTTCGGAGAGAGTATGTATAAAGCCGATGGCGCCGTCGATGACGTCGTCGCCCAGATACAGCGTCCCGTCCATGTCCAGCAGATAGAGGCTGCATTCCTTCAGTTTGTCCATCAGTCCCACTCCAAAACTCTCGCCATGCGCATGAGCGTCAGTCTGTTGCGGATGGCGACGGACATGTCGATGGCGTCCTGTCTCTGGGAGGGCTGTATGCCGATATCCTCAAGCCTGTATTTCGCGCCGATGCGGGAATAAAGCCTGGCAAAGTCCTCGCCGGAGGGCGCGGAGCGCACGATGGAGCATATCTCGTCCCAGTTGTCCGCAATGTTCCGAGGATCGAAGGTTGAGAGCACGTCGTTTTTGTTTTCGGCAATGACGCCGTCCGCCAGCGGGCCGAATTTTTCCCGTATCCAGTTCTCCTCGTATGGGCGGAAGGCCTTTGCCCGGGGCTTGCCGGCGGCTGCCATGCGGCTGTACTCCTCCGCTATGACCGTGGTGCCCACTCCCACGCATTCGCCGTGGATGCCGCCGGCCTTTTCAAATTTCGGCGGGCGCATTTCGGCCAGATGGGCGATAAGGTGCTCCGCGCCGGAGGCGGCACGGGAGTTGGACAGCATCTGGATGGTGAGCCCGCTCTCCATTATGGCGGCGGCCATGGCTTCGTACGCCGCGCTCTCCCCCGCCATCAGTCCGTCCAGATTCTTCATGACTCTGTCCGCGGCATCCAGCGCCATATCCGCGGTCCTGGAGCAGTAATACTCTCCGGAAACCAGATGCGCTATCTTCCAGTCGGCCACGGCGACGTAGTTCGACAGCACGTCGCACACGCCGCTCAAAGTGAGGAACATGGGCGAATGGGCGATGATGTCCATGTCGCACATGACCAGCGTGGCGGCGATCATGGGCACGGACTTTTTCTGTCCGTCGATAATGATGGAGCAGATGTTGGCGGAATAGCCGTCGGCGCTGACCAGGGTGGGAACGGAAACGAAGGGCACGTTCAGCGCGTTGGCGCTGTACCGTCCGAAATCGGTTATGGTGCCGCTGCCCACGGCGGCGATGACGCCGGGCGAATCCAGCCTTGGGATCATCTCCTCGATCTTTTCCTTCTCGGTGTGCAGTCCCTCGGCGTCCAGGACGATCTCCTGATCGGCGCGCATGTGGGGTATCCACTTGTTATTGTATGTATTCGTGTCGTAAATGACCGCCAGCTTGCCGGATATGCCGCACTCGGCCAGCCATCTGTCCATGTCCTTCAGGCAGCCTGATTCCACGACGATCTTTTTGGTCATCACGTTGTGGTCCCGGCCGCAGGAGCATTCGCCGCCGTATTTGGCGCAGTCAATGATCATCCTGTTCTCCCCTTTAAGCGAAATTTGTTTGTTTGACAGTACAATTATATTCATAAACGAAATAAAATCAAGCCGACGAGAAAAAATCGTATTTCCATGCCATGGGCAAAATTTGGCGCATTTCCAATCATTTGCATGCGTTTCTCGGAATAATGGGCGCATCCGTGCAGAAAATAGACTCGGGAAACAAAAAACCCGAAACTTGAGAAAGGAGATGCAACGTAATGGCTAAGAGTTCCAATCTCGTAAATCCCACCGCCCGCGAGGCTATGGATCGTTTCAAGATGGAAGCTGCCCGCGAGGTCGGCGTGACCCTCAACAACGGTTATAACGGCGACATCACTTCCAAGCAGGCCGGTTCCGTCGGCGGCCACATGGTCAAGAAAATGATCGAGGCCTATGAGAACGGCATGAAGTAATTCAGCCTTGCAGTCTTGAAGCTCCGCGGAACAGCGATGTTCCGCGGAGCTTCTTTTGCCGGTTTTGATTGATTTTACTGCGTTTTTGTCGTATTATAATTGTATACAGACGATTACGGGGGAATTGAACGTGAGCGAGATTTTTGCAAAGAACGCCATCATGTCCGCATTTATGACTCTGCTGAACAGCCATCCGTTCGACCGCATCTCCGTGGTCGACATCGTGAAGCTTGCCGGGGTGAGCAGAAATACATTCTATTACTGGTATACCGACGTCTACGCGCTGGTGGACGACATCTTCTACACGGAGACGAAAAAGATCAGTCAGGAGGACGAGAGCTTCCCCTCTCTGCTGGCCGGCTTCCGCCACGCCACAAAATTCGCCGGGGAGAACAGGAAGGCCATATACCACCTCTACAATTCCATCAGCAGGGACAAGCTGGAAAAGTTTCTTTACGACGTGACGCTCACCGATATCACCAGGGTGGTGACCGGTATGGCCGCCGGCATGGACGTGTCGCCGCGGGACATACACGATCTGTCCGTTTTTTACAGTGTGGCCCTCGTCGGACTGGTGACCAAATGGCTGGACGACGGGATGAAGGAGAACTCCGACGAATACCTGGACAACCTCGTCCGGCTGCTGGGAGACAATATACAGGCCTCTCTGGCCAGAAGCGCCGCTTCCGCTCAGGCCTGAAGGCGGCTTACAATAGAGACCGACTGCGCAATTTATGTGCAGTCGGTCTCTATTGTAAATGGCTCCGGAATTTTGCCGCTGTTATCATATATCCATTAACGGCGCGTGATATCCGGCGCGGGCGCCGGATCAGAAAGGAAGCGGCAATTATGACGGCTGCAGACAAAATCAAAAAGACCGCCGCAATGGCGGCATACGACTACATGGCCAAGGATCCGGAAAAGAATATACCGCAGATGCTCTCCAAGCTCATCGAGCTGGACGACGGCGGTCTGGGACTGAAGCGCCAGGTGCAGAACATACTCGACACGTTTTCAGACCCCACTACCTCCACCCATGAGGAGGTCATGAACTTCTTCCACGACGTGGACGACAAACAGAGACGCAAGATGTTCGAGACCATCGTTGTGAACGGCTCCCTCATCGGGACGCCCATCCAGAAGCGCAACCGGGCGAAATACGGCTGCAACATACCCTGGACCATCCTTATCGACCCCACCAGCTCGTGCAACCTCAAGTGCACCGGCTGCTGGGCGGCCGAATACGGCCACACTCTCAGTCTCACGCTGGAGGAGCTGGAGAGCGTGATACAGCAGGCAAACGAGCTGGGCTGCTACGAGTTCCTGTTTGCCGGCGGTGAGCCCATGATGCGCAGCGAGGACATCATCACTCTCTGCCGCAGACATCAGGACTGCGGCTTCATGATGTTCACCAACGGCACCCTTATCGACGACGCCTTCGCGGACAAGCTCCTTGAAGTCGGCAATCTGGTGCCCGCCATAAGCGTGGAGGGCTACGAAAAGGAGACCGATTTCCGGCGCGGCAGCGGCACCTTCGGGCGGGTCATGAAGGCAATGGAGATCATGAAGAAGAAAAAGCTGATCTTCGGCGCCTCCTGCTGCTACACCCGCAAGAACGTCGAGCTCATCGGCAGCGACGAGTATTTCGACTTCCTCGTGGGCTGCGGCGCGAAATTCATGTGGTGCTTCTCCTACACACCCATCGGCAAGGGCGCGGACACCAGCCTCATGGTCACGCCGGAGCAGCGCAAGTTCATGTATTACAATATCCGCCGTCTGAGATCCACCAAGCCGCTTTTCGCCATGGATTTTTACAACGACGCCAAATATGTCCACGGCTGCATCGCCGGCGGACGCAGCTACCTGCACATCAACGCCAACGGGGACATCGAGCCCTGCGCCTTCAACCATTTTTCCGACGCCAACATACGCACGGATACTCTGCTTGAGGCGCTGAGGAAGCCCCTGTTCATGGCCTACCACGACAATCAGCCGTTCAACGAGAACATGCTCCGTCCGTGCCCGCTGGTCGACAATCCCGGCCGCCTGACGCTGATGGTGAAGCAGACCGGCGCCCGTTCCACCGAAATAATAGAGCCCGACAACGCGGAGGAGCTCACCGACAGGTGCGTTGACTTTGCCAAGGGCTGGGCACCCATAGCCAAGGAGCTGTGGGAAAAGGAAAAGGAAGCCGGCACGGCCGACGTAAAATAAAATCCATAAATTTTCCCTCCACACAATTACAGAGCAGGATGAACGCCGCCGGGCGACCGGCGGCGTTCATTTATGCTGTTGATTAGCTGGAAAATTTAGATTATAATTGAAGCATATACGCATTGTCATGGGGGAGAAAAATTGAAACAGTCTTTTGTCAAACTCGCGGCCGGATGCCCTGACGGCGCATGACGCCCGATTACACTCTCGTCCGGTCGAACCGCCGGACGCTGTCCATGGAGATAAAGGAGCTCAGGCTCATCGTCCGCGCCCCGGCGCGGATGCCCCAGCGGGACATCGACCGCTTTGTCGCGTCCCATTCCGACTGGATAGACAGCCACATGCAGAAGCAGGCCCGGCGGCTTTCAAACCATCCGGAGCCCACGGACGCCGAGGCGCTGGCCTATATCAGGGCGGCAAAAGCCCTCCTCCCGCCCAAGGTGGCGCATTACGCCGGGATCATGGGCCTCACCCCCGCCGGCATCACCATCACCGGCGCGCGGACGCGCTTCGGCAGCTGCAGCAGCAAGGGCAGACTCAGCTTATCCTGGCGGCTGATGCAGTACCCGGAGGAAGCCGTGGACTATGTGGTCGTCCACGAGCTGGCGCATCTGCGGTATATGGACCACTCGCCCCGGTTCTACGCGCTTATCGAACAGTACCTGCCGGACTACCGCGTCCGGAGAAAAATGCTTAAGGAGTAACAGAGCACAATGGAAGAAAAGACAAATTACAAGCTGTATCTCGCGAAGGGCAAAAATCCGCCCCAGGGCAGCATCGTGGGCGACTTCAAGAAGCCCGGCGACGAGAGCTTTGTCTGCGAGATAATCCTGAACGACGATGAGGTGGAAAAAGCGGGCTGCGTCGACGCGGTCACCACCGTGTTCCCGGACAAGGCCGTCATATACGTCACGGCCGACATGCTGGACGCGCTGCAGGACGGCAGCGGGGTCGAGGAGAACTTTGAGCTCTACCACGAGCTGGGGCATCTGGCCCGCGGACACTACGACACCGGCATAATGGACGACGGCGGGGACGGAGCGGACCCGGAGCGCATACGCCGGGAGGAGATGGAGGCCGACTCCTTCGCCGCCTCGGTCATCGGCAGCGACGCCGCCGCGGAAGCCCTGAAGGCGATGCTGAAGATACGGGCGCAGGTGGATAAGCGCCTGAACCTCAACGGCACCGAAAACAGCGTCCGCGCCATCCGAGAGCTCCGCGCAAGGATAGACAACGTAAAAAACCCGTGAAGCATAGCTTCACGGGTTTTTTTGTTCGAATAGGTTCCACGGATATTCGTCCGGGGGCGTCTTTATGAATCTGACCCTCTCCCCCGTCGCCGGATGGGTGAATTCAAGCTGATGCGACCACAGCGCGGTGGCGCAGCCGTCGTCAAGGGTGCTGTATTTTCTGTCGCCGGCCAGCGGCATTCCTCTTGAGGAAAATTGGCAGCGTATCTGATGGGTGCGCCCGGTGAGCAGCTTTATCCGCACAAGGGACAGGCCCTCCGCCGAGGCGAGCGTCTCATAATCCAGCACGGCCTTCTGCACGTCTTTGGCCGGTTTTTTCACCACGTAGGTCTTGCGCTCCTCCTTTGAGCGGAGCAGCAGATCGGTAAAGGTGCCGCTCTCCTCCGCGGATTCTCCGTGGACGACCGCGAGGTAGGTCTTGTCAAATTCCCGCTCCCGCACCTGCCGGGAGAGCTCGGACGCGCACTCCGGCGTGCGGGCAAGGACCATCAGTCCGCCCGCCACTCTGTCCAGGCGGTGCACTGTCCTCACGCAGGCGCCGCTGTCGCACAGCGCCTGGCGCACCAGCTCCGGCACGCCGCCGGGCTCGTCCGTGGACAGCACGCCCTGGGGCTTTACGCAAACCGCTATGCAGTTGTCCCGGTACAGAAGCTCAATCATTTCTCGATCATTATGTTGATGATTTCCTTGTCGGTCTGGCTCATGCCGTCTCTGGCCAGCTTGCCCACGTTGTTTATGGTGTTTTCCACGCCCTTGGTGACTATGCCGTCGCCGCCGTAAAATTCGTTCCCGTGCATGTACATCTGCATGCCCAGAAGTCCGGCCTCCACCGCGGAGGCAATCTTGGCCGCGCAGCTGGCCTTGGCTCCGTCGCATATCATGCCGGAGTTGATGGCCACGGCGTTTACCACCGTGTGGGCGATCTCATTGTATCTGCCGCCGTACATGTAGGTGATGCCAGCGCCCGCGCCGCAGCCGGCGCTGGTGGAGCCGCAGTAGGCCGATAGGCTGCCGATGCCGGTCTTGAGGTGTATGGTGACGAGGTTCGATACCGCCAGGGCCCGCAAAAGCATGTCCTCCGACACGCCCAGCTCCCGGGCGTAGACGATCACCGGCACGGAGGCCGTGATGCCCTGATTGCCGCTGCCCGAGTTTATCACCACCGGCAGCTCGCAGCCGTTCATCCGCGCGTCGGAGCCCGCGGCGGCCATGGCCTTGGCCCGCACCCACACGCTGCTGCCGTAGGCCGCGACCAGTGTCTTGCCGATATTCGCGCCGTAGCTGCCCTTCATTCCTTCCTCGGCGATGGCCATGTTGTATTCTATCTGGCGGCCAAGGGTCTCTTTCACGTCCGCCGCGTCCAGCGCGTCGGCGAACTCCACAATCTTTTCCACCGTCAGCAGCGAGCGGTCGGTCTTCCTCTCGCCCCCGGCTTCGCAGTACTCCTTCTCCAGGAGGACGGCACCGTCTTTTTTGATGCTGATGACATTGGTGTGGAAGCCCGCGATGCGGCAGGATGCCCAATGGCCGCCCGCCGAGACCGTGATCTCGATGTCGAACACCAGTCCCGACTCCGACCTTCTCACGGTGAAATGCGCGGTATCCAGGAATTTTGCGATCTCCTTGGTCTGCTCCGGGGTGACGGCTGAGATGACCTGCAGCTCCCTGTCAGGGTCGCCCGCCGCGATGCCCGCGGCGGCCGCGGCGTTCAGGCCCTTCAGCCCGCCGGTATTCGGCACGATGACGCTTTTCACATTCTTGATGATATTGCCGCTGACGCAGATATCCACGTCCTCCGGCAGCGCTCCGAGAGTTTTCGCCGCGATGGCGGCGGCATAGGCCACGGCGATAGGCTCCGTGCAGCCCATGGCGGGTATGAGCTCTTCCTTCAGGATGTCAACATAGGCATGATAAAGTCCGGTTTCCATACGCGCTCCTCCGTTATCACACATTTCTCAAAATTACGTATCAGACGCGGCCGCGCAGCATGGAATCCACGGCCGCGATAACGCCAAGCTTACCGTATTCATATGTCAGTCCGCCCTGCATGAAGGCGGTATAGGGCGGGCACAGCGGCCCGTCCGCGCTCAGTTCGATGGTGGAGCCGGTGGTGAAGGCGCCGCAGGCCATGACCTCGTCGTGGGGGTAGCCGGGCATTTCCCCGGGCTCCGGGGTGGCGAAGGCCTCAATGGGAGAGCCGTGCTGCAGGCCCACGCAAAAATTGACCAGGTTTTCCGCGCTCTCCAGATCCACCGTCTGCACGATGTCCGTGCGCTTTTCGTCCCAAGCGGGGTCAAGGCCGGAAAAGCCGGCCAGCTCCAGCAGCCGGGCCGAAAACACCATGGTCTTCAGCGCGCCGCGCACCGCAGACGGGGCCATGAACAGCCCCTTGTAAAACGAGGTTAGCTGATTGAGGTTCGCGCCCAGGGACTTGCCAATCATGGGCGCCGTCAGCCGCTCCGCCACGTCGTTTATCAGGTCGCTTCTACCCGCGCAGTAGGCCCCGGTGACGGCGATGCCGCCGCCCGGGTTCTTCATCATGGAGCCAACGATGATGTCCGCGCCCACATTGCTGGGCTCCCTGTCCTCGGTGAATTCGCCGTAGCAGTTGTCCACCAGCACGGTTACGCCGGGGTCGGCCTCCTTCGCGGCGGCGATGGCCCGGCCGATCTTTTCCACGGTCAGGCTCTTGCGCCGGGAATAGCCCCGGCTGCGCTGTATTTCAATGAGCTTTACGTCCCCGCGGGAGACCCGGCGGCGTATGGAGTCAAGGTCGAAATCGTTGTCCGCAAGGTCTATCTGCTCATACTTCACGCCGTTGGCCGCAAGCGAATTGCGGCTGCTGCCCTCCGTGCCGATGACGCTGCGCAGGGTGTCGTAGGGCTCGCCGGAGACGCTGAGCAGTATGTCCCCGTGCTTCAGCAGTCCGCCCAGCGCCAGCGAGAGCGCGTGGGTGCCGGACATCATCTGCACCCTGACCAGGGCGTCCTCGGTGCCGAAGATCTGCGAATATATCCGCTCTATCTTGTCCCTGCCGGGGTCGTCGTAGCCGTAGCCGGTAATCTCCAGAAAGTCCGCCGTGGACACGCCGCAGTCCTGAAATGCCTTCAGCACGCGGGCCGAGCACAGCATGCAGTTTTCGTCTATCTCTTTGAACCGTCCCAGGCAGTCGTTCTCCGCCCGCCGGGCCAGCTCCTCCGTCTTCCCGCCGATGTCAAATCCATAATACATGCCGAAATAGTTCTCCTTGCTTATTTTCTGAAGCCCAGGAAGCATTCCTGGCTGCTTATCTCAGAGTACAGTACCGCGTCCCTGTCGGACACGTCGTACACGCTGATGACCCCCGACATCTCCGTGCTGCCGGAGATCTCCTGATATTTATCCTCCAGCGAGCCCAGCAGCTCCTCGCCGAATTCCACACCGTAATCGCCGCGGTATATGGCCGTGTACAGCGCGCCGGCCTCCACGAGATCCTGGAAGAAATGGCTGCCGTAGCTCAGCTCCGGCCGCAGGCCCTTTTCGTTGTAAGCCACCTCGGAGATGGAGATGAAGTTGGATATCTCCATGAAGTTCACCGGCACGCCCAGAGACGGCGTGGTGGTGCCCCAGCGCCCCGGCCCCATCAGCACGGCGTTTTTGCCGCGCAGGATGGCGTTGAGCTTGCCCACGGCGCGGGCAGCCAGATATTTCTGCTGCTCAGGAAGATCCAGATACTCGCTGACCTTCACAAGTACGATGTAGTTCACCGGCATGCACACGTTGCCGCCCATGAAGTTGCCGTTTATCCGGAACACGGTTTTGACTGTCTCAGGCCGCCGCTCGCCGCCGGCGAGACCGATGCCCTTGGTCTGGAGAGGGCGGCACTGGAGGAGGTTGATCCTGTATCTGCCGTTTCCGGCGAAATCGCAGGCGTATTCGATATCCACGGGGTAGTTGTACTTCTCCTCCAGCGTGGCCATGATGGTGGTCATGTCGGAGGCGAAATCCGTGGTCTTGAGAAGCTTGTTGAAATTGATGATATCCGGCGCGCGGTCGCCAGACACGCCCAGCTCCCTGAGACGCGCCACGGCGGCCAGATCCTTTTCCATGAAAAGGGTGGCGTCGGTCTTGAAGTCGGCTTTGTCCACGGAGCTGGCCGGGATATTGGTGAACTCGTTGGACTCAAGGTCGATCACGTCCATCTTGTGCTGGGAGAACCTGTACTCGTCCCCGTGGGCCACCTTCGGCGGCGCGGTGGGATTGTCCATGCTGAGAAGCCGGGCGTAATCGTCTGCCTCCCTGTCCACGGCTCTGGTGCCAAGACCCAATACCAGCCGCAGCATGCCCTTGTTCTCGCAGGTGGAGTTGGAGCAGGCATAAAGATTCTTGGAATGTCCCACACCGGCCACATGGGGGTAGTAGTACTTCCCGTGTCTGTCGCCCGCCACGCGCATTATGAGCAGCGCCATCTGCTCGTCGCGCTGGAGGAGGTTCCTGTCGGCGCGGTACATTATGGCGTCGATGTTTTCGGTGCTGGCGTATACCTGCCGCACGGCGCGCTCAAAGACCTCGTAGCGCTCGGCCAGCGTACCCTGATTGGGGCAGAACACGCTGTCGTACTTGCCGGCGAAGGCGTTGCCGAAGCCGTCCTCCAGAAGCGAGCTGGAGCGGACGATTATGGGCGACTGGCCGAAGTATTCCAGCATGGATAGGAACTGCTCCTTAATGGCCGGGCTGAAGGTGCCGTTCATCAGCAGCTCGTGGGTCTCCGCGGCCAGACGCATGTAGTCCTCCGGGTCGACCATCTGGGTGCGCAGATTCCATATGCCGTTCTGCACGGCGTAAGTGTAGAAAAGATCCGCGCCCACAAAATACGAATCGTGGGGCTCGATCTTCTCCCGGTAAAGCTCCGGCAGAGTGTCCCGCAGGACGTTGCGCGCCAGCAGCATGCCCGCGGCCTTGCCGCCGATGCAGCCGGTGCCGATCTCGCGCTTTTTGATCTCGATAAGATCCTGGGTGGAAAAATATTTGCGGCACAGCTCCAGCCGGGTGGGCTCGATGCCCAGCAGGCACTGGATGATGTTTTCGCGCAGGGGCACGCCGTCCTCGTCGGTGACGTCCTCGCTCCCCGCCACGAAGTTATCGAACATCTTGTCCCAGCAGTCGCGCTGCTCGCCGGTCTGGGTGAATTTGTCGAAAATGGCGTAGCTGTCCGCGCTGGAGGTGAGGCTCTCCCCTGCTCCGGTGCCGCTGATGCGCAGCGGGAAATACATGTCCTTCGTGTAGCGGCCGGCCACCTGGACCGGCAGTATGTGGATGTGGCCGTTGTAGGTGCGCATGTTCAGCAGCACCGGCACCGAGTGGCGTATGCGGGAGATGGTGTCGTAAGTGTGGCGCTCGTACATCATGGGCATGTAGGCGATAGAGCCCTGCTGGGCGATGAACGGCGTGGTGAGGCAGACGAAGTTCGCCACCATATTGTCGGAAAACCAGAACTTCTGCAGCTCCGATATGCAGTCGAAAATGAAAAATACGCCCTTGCCCTCGCCGTTTATTATCCGGTGGACCTGCACGGAAAAGGTCTCGAAGCCGATATGGGGATCCAGCTCGTACTTTTTCACGTTGGCGCCGGAGGCGGCCAGGCCGTCGGCGTCCACGACCTCCTCGTGGTTGCCGAAGCGGATGTAAACGATGCGCTTTCCGGCCCGGGCAATGCCCATGACGAAGCGGTTGGCGACATACATATAGTCCGCAAGACTGTCTATCTGCCAGGCCACGTTGTCGCCCACCCGCAGATACTGGATTATCCTGTCAAGCCCCTCGATACCGGTGCTCACCTTGTCGCTGTCAAACATACGCGTACCCCCCGCAGAAAAATATATTGTAAAGTATATTCCTGTTAAAAACGGCGCGCAACACTTAATTACAAAAAATGAAAAAAGGAAGCGGCAGAAGCCGCTTCCTTTTTTATAATTGCTTTTTAGAAATCAGACAATGCCCTGAGCCATCATGGCGTCGGCGACCTTCAGGAAGCCGGCCACGTTGGCACCGACCATCATGTCGCCTGGTCTGCCGCACTCGACGGAGGCGTCGTAGCAGGCCTTGAAGATGTTCTTCATGATGCCGTGCAGCTTCTCGTCGACCTCGTCGAAGCTCCAGCTCATGCGGATGGAGTTCTGGCTCATTTCCAGACCGGAGGTGGCAACGCCGCCGGCGTTGGACGCCTTGCCCGGAGTGTAGAGCAGTCCGGCTTCCTGGACAGCCGCAATGGCTTCCGGAGTCAGAGGCATATTTGCGCCCTCGAAGACGGCCATGGCGCCGTTCTTGATGACGGCCTTGGCGCCCTCGACGTCCATCTCGTTCTGGGAAGCGCAGGGCATGGCGATGTCGCAGGGGACAGTCCAGATGTTCTTGCAGTTCTCATGATACTCGGAGCCGGGTACCTCGTCGGCATAGACCTTGATGCGGGCGCGGCGGATCTGCTTGATGTCGAACAGGACCTTCAGGTTGATGCCGTTGGGATCGTAGATGTAGCCGGCGGAATCGCTCATGGCGATGACCTTGCCGCCCATGGTCATGCACTTCTCAGCGCAGTACTGAGCGACGTTGCCGGAACCGGAAACGATGACCTTCTTGCCGTTGAAGCTGTCGTGAGCGATGTGCTCAAGAACCTCGGCGGAGAAGTAGCAGATGCCGTAGCCGGTGGCCTGGGTGCGTGCCAGGGAGCCGCCGTAGGTAAGGCCCTTGCCGGTGAGGACGCCGCCGTCGAAACGGTCGACTATTCTCTTGTACTCGCCGAACAGATAGCCGATCTCACGGGCGCCGACGCCGATGTCTCCGGCGGGGGTATCGGTGAACTGGCCGATGTGGCGATAGAGCTCGGTCATGAAGCTCTGGCAGAAACGCATGACCTCGGCGTCGGACTTGCCCTTGGGGTCAAAGTCGGAGCCGCCCTTGCCGCCGCCCATGGGGAGGGTGGTGAGGGAGTTCTTCAGGATCTGCTCGAAGCCCAGGAACTTGATGACGGACAGGTTCACGGACGGATGGAAGCGCAGACCGCCCTTGTAGGGGCCGATGGCGGAGTTGAACTGTACGCGGTAGCCGCGGTTGACCTGGACCTTGCCGTTGTCGTCGACCCAGGGAACGCGGAACATGACCTGACGCTCAGGCTCGGTGAAACGCTCGAGAAGGCCGTTGGCTTCCCACTCGGGATGCTTGTCGACGACGAGCTGAAGGCTCTCAAAAACCTCGCGGACAGCCTGCAGGAATTCGGGCTCGTTGGGGTTGCGCTTCTCGACGTCTGCATAGACGCGCTGAAGGTATGCGTTAGTAATCATTATGTACCTCTCCTTAATAAAATATTTTTTCCACACATTTTGCCTGTGCACTTTTTACCAAAAACAATTTATCATTTTACTTGCGTTTTGTAAATAAAGACTATATAATATGGTTATTAAATTTTGTAATACCATATATTAGCTGATTTAAAGGGTGAAAATATGGACGACAAAAAGCTTTCCGCCCTCATGGAGGCAGTGCGCTGCGGCAGTCTGAGCAAGGCTGCGGCGGAGCTCGGCTACACCCAGTCCGGACTGACGCAGATGATGAACAGTCTGGAGGACGAGCTGGGCTGCGCCATACTTGTTAGGAGCTACAACGGCATAAGGCTCACGCCCGCCGGGGAGCAGCTTCTCCCCTTCATCGAGGATGCCGCCGGCTCCCTCAAGCGGCTGAGGGACGAGGCGTCCCAGACCGCCGCCGGGCAGGTGAAGCCGATCAGGATCGGCGTTTTTCCCAGCATTTCAAAAAGCTGGCTGCCTTACATACTCAAGGAGTACAAGAAAAAATACCCGGGTTCGGTCATCGAGATAACCGTGGGCAACATGGAGATGCAGAGCTGGCTGGACAAGGACACGGTGGATCTCGTTCTGGGCGAGGAGAGCATGAAGGGCGGCTACAAGTGGATCCCCCTGCGGGAGGATTCGTATTTCGGCGTGGTCCCCCGGGATCACGAGCTGGCCGACCGCGGGCGCGTCTCCGTGGAGGAGCTGGTGCAGTACCCCTTCATCATGTCGCAGATACTGGAGCTGAAGCAGAAGCTGCGGCCCCTTATCAAGACGCCCATCAGCGAGGCCATACAGATTAATGCCGACGACGACGCGGCGCTGCTGTCGCTGGTGGAGGAGGGTCTCGGGGTCTCCATACTGCCGGAGATGTCGCTGAAGGGCCACTCGGAGCTGGTACGCGTTTTGGAGCTGGACCCGCCCATAAAGCGCACGGTGGGCATAGTGCTGCCCCGCTCGGTGCGGCGGCACGTCAGCGACTTTGTCAATTTCGTAAAAGAGTCCGACCAGAGCTGTATTTGACAAAAAACTGCCTTTCAATTATGAAAGACAGTTTTTTATTTAATGTACGTAGTCAATACCGGCGCGGACGTGCTCCGCGGCCTCCTCGCCCTCCAGCTGGCGGGCAAGCTCCAGCGCGAAGGGGATCGCAGCGCCCAGGCCCCAGCCGGTGGTTATATTGCCGTCCACCACGACCTCGCGCTCCGTGACTATGGCGCCCGAGAGCTTGTCCCGGAACTTTTTGTGGCTTATGGCCTTTCTGCCGTCCAGCAGTCCCAGCTTCGCCAGTATCCACGGGGCCGCGCAGATGGCGGCGAGCTTTTTGCCCTTTGCGGCGAAGTCCGTCACCGCGTCCGTCACCGTCCGGCTGTCGGCCAGATTGTACGTGCCGGGTATGCCGCCCGGCAGGACCAGCAGATCCGCGCTGTCGTAATCCACGTCGGCGGCGAGAACGTCGCAGTTGATGCGTACGGAGTGGGAGCTGACTATGTCCAGGCTATCGGAGATCGAGGCGATCAGCACCTCTCCGCCCGCGCGGCGGAGAATATCGGCGACCAGGAGCCCCTCGCATTCTTCGACCCCGGGCGCAAAGAAAATGACTGTTTTGCTCATGGCGTTATTGAAACCTCCATATTAGAATTTTCATCAGGTCCCCGCCGGAGCCAGGCCGAATCCGGCCTTGCGGCAGGCCGCCGCCACCGGCATCGCCAGCGTTGCGACAACGGCAGCCGTGACGGCTCCGGTGATGAGCCGGACGAGGAAATCGCCGAATACGACGGCGAAGGTGTAATAGCCGAGGATGTGGCTGTCTACCCATATGACCCCGGTATTTGCAAGCGTAGTTGCAATCGCCGCAAAAATGCAGACGCAATAAAACGCGGGCACGGAGCGCTCCAGCCGGCTCCCCTGCCGCAGCGCGGCCGCGGCGGCCAGACCCACGATGAGGGCCCGGAGCATGGGCGGCAGCAGCCACAGCGGAGTGGTCACGGTGAAGCCGTAGGAGAGCATCTGGTTCATGAACTCCCCCAGCGCCGCGCAGACGCAGGCGTCCTGGGGCCCGTACAGCAGGGCGCAGACGATGATGGGAAGCGACGCCAGCGATATGCGCAGGTTCCCGGCCTTGATGGACAGGAACAGCGTCAAAAGCACATACAGTGCCGTGAGCACCGCGTCCGTGGCCAGTCTTTTCGTTTTGGAAATCGGCATAAAAATACCTCCTTTTTCCCTCACCATCGGCAGGAAAAGGAGGAGTATCGTGCCTGATGGAAGCGGGATGCAGAACCCGGAACGCAAGCCGACCGGCTTTTCATCCGCGCGCCAACTCCCCGTCCGCGCGGCACTTTACGTCCGTGTTCTTACTCTTCTGTTAATGTTGTATCACAGGCTTTCGCGTTAGTCAATGAAATTAAAGAACGGACTGCCGCAAAATACTCTGCAGCAGTCCGGTATAAACAAATGTCGGTCAAAAGCCTGCGGGCTTGGCGGTCTTGAAGTCCGCGAAGGCGGAAGCGGCGGAAGCGCCGGAGAAATCGGCGGGGCTGCCGTAGGCCCTGACGGTGACAACGTACTTGCTCTCGCCCTTGACCAGGGTCTTGCCGTCGAAGTCCTTGACGGTGACCGTCTTGCCGTCCTTGTCCACCACCTTGCCCTCGTTGTACAGGGTCGTGAGGGCGCTGTCCCCGGTGACTACCCAGGTGGAGTTTTCGCTGATATACATGTTGCAGTGGCCGCCGCTGCCGTTCTTTCCGGCCCAGGTCTCCACGTCCTTCACCGCTCCGGTGAGGGTGCTGCCCTCCTCCATGTAGAAGTCCAGCTTGCTGATGCTGTCCCAGAGTATATTGCCCTTCATTTCCTGGGAAACGCCGGTGAAGGAGCACACAGCGCCGTTGGCCCCCTGGCTGCCCCAGCCCAGCTTGCTGGTGTTGCCGGTGCAGCGGAGGAAGAAGGCGCTGTCCTCCGCGGACTTGATGTCCACGCCGGAGAGCAGGATGTTGCTGGCTGTGTTGGTGGTGTAGAAAAGTCCGCCTCTGCCGGATTCAATGGAGCCGCCCACCATCTGAAAGGAGGCCTTGTCCAGCTGCGAGCCGCCTTCGCCCTGATACACGGCTACCGTCCAGGCGGCGTCGTAATTTTCGTCGTCCGCCATATTGCCGGAGAGCTGGGAATTGAACAGATACAGGCTGCCGTTCCCCTCCACGCGGGCGGCGTCGGAGGAAGCGGCCTTCAGCGTGGCGTTGTTGAGGGCGACGGAGGATGCGGACGATACCGCCGGCGAACCGGCGCCGGAGGTGGAATATAGTCCTCCGTCGGCAACGATAGTACCGCTGCCCGCACCGGCCACGGCCGCGGAGGCTTCGCCCTTGGTGTCAACTGTCAGATCCCAGGCGTACAGCTTTCCGCCGCCGGAGGCGCTTATACCGCCCGAGGAGGCACTGGAGGTGTCTATCTTGGTGTTTTCGGCGTAGGCCGCGCCGCTGCCGTAGGCGAATATTCCCGTGCCGCCCTTAGCGTCGGTGGCGACGGTCCCGTTTTTGATATAGGACGTGCCCCCGGCGGAGAGCATGGCAGCGCCTGCTCCGTACAGTACCGCGGCGTCGCCGCCGGTGCTGCCGGAGGACGCGCGCTTCACGGTGACCCCGTCGAAATTCACCTTGGCGCCGTTATCTACGATCACCGCGTTTTCGTCGTCGCCGGTGGAATCATATGTCGCTTTGCTGACGTCCTGCGCGGTGGAAAACTCGTTTGCGGCAAAATAGCTCTGCCCGTCCGCAATGACCATTCTGGGCACGTCCATGATGACGATCTTGACGATCTTCCCCTTCTGGTCGAAGGATATGTTCAGTATGCTGCCGACCTTGACGTCGCCCAGCGCGGCGGCGGTGGAGCCGTCGGAGGCGAAAAGTATCGACGCGTCGCCGATGGTCACGGTGGCCTTGGCGCTGCCGGCCACGAAAGCCCTGGTGACGGCTGCGGAGGCGCCGCTTTCGGAGCTCTCCGGCTGCGCCGTCTCCTGGGCTGCGGAGGCGGTAACTTCGGGAGAGGCCGTCGCGGACGCGGTATCGGTGCCGCCTTCGTCCACTGTGGGCGGTACGGCGGTATCGGCTCCGGACGCGGTTTCCGGCGCAGCGGAGGCGTCGGACTGGGCGCTGGGCGAAGCGGAAGGCGCGGGCGAGGCGGAAGCGGCGCTTTCGTCCCCCGAGCCGGTGATGTATCCGAGAGTAAGGGTGATATCCTTGTCGCTGACGGCGGTCACCTGTCCCGCGATATCGGTTCCGGAAAGGCTGAGTTTATTTTTGCTGCCGATGAACGGCAGGCTGCAGCCGGAAAGCAGCACGGTAAGCGCCAGCATGGCGCACACGATTTTCAGTGCTCTCATTCTCATACGTCGGCCCTCTTTCGTTTATCTGTTTTTTGCTGACGGTTATATACTGTATAACAATCGGAAGAAAAATAAATTAATTTTTCGTAAAATTTTTCTCTGCCCGCGCCCGCGGTTCCGCCGCCGGGCCTGCCACGGACGGATTTGGCGGGTTTACACGTCAGGCATGGCATTATTACTAAAATTTATGTATGTGCGGCTAACGGGAATTTGATTGCTTTTCGTCTATTTGATGGTATAATGTTAGGGTCTGTAATTGTGTTCCGTCCGGGCGTTAATGAACTATTAATTATTAGGGCCTATATTCTTTCACGCTACACAAACGCGCTCTTTTGTGTGAAAACTCTGTCTATTGGAGTAATGATATGCATAACGTCATTACAATTTTCAAATCCGACCTGGGGCACCTGCACCGCAGTTTCTGGGCGATGGTGGTCGTTGCCTTCATGCTGCTGCTGCCCGCCATGTACGCCTGGGTCAATATATATGCCAACTGGGACCCTTACGGGAACACCGGCGGCGTCAAGATCGCCGTGGTTTCCAACGACAAGGACTACGTCGCCGACGACGGCACGGTGAAGAACGTGGGCAACGACGTTGTGGAGAGCCTGAAGAAGAAGACCTCCATCGGCTGGCAGTTTCTGGACAGCACCGAGCAGGCGCTGGACGGCGTGTACGACGGCTCATACTACGCCGCCATTATTATCGACGAGAATTTCACATATAATATGTACAACTTCCTGACCACGGACATGACCAGCCCCACGATCAGGTACTATGTGAACAGCAAGACCAACGCCATAGCCACCAAGATCACCGATACCGCGGCGAGCACAATAAAATCCACCGTCAGCGAGAACTATCTGAAGGTCATCATCGAGACCATATTCTCCAAGCTGAACGGCCTCTATCAGGGCATCGAGTCCGACGACCCCATCTCCTCGCTGGAGGATGTGCTCAACAACGTCAACAACAACATGGCAAGCTACAGCAACACCCTCGCGGCCTTTACCAAGGCCGGGAACATGCTGCAAAGCGATCTGGCCAGCATGAACGAGACCATCGACTACGCCATCTACACCATAAACACCAGCCGCGACCATCTGTCAAATCAGGTGCAGAGCGTGGAATCCGCCCAGGGCGAGCTGGCGCAGGTCAATCAGGAGGTGGACACCTCCCTTAAGAACATCAGCGATCTGCTGCAGAACACCATCGATGCCTTTACAGGCAACGATCTGAAAAATATCGACACCATAAACGCCACCATGCAGCAGCTGGAAAAGCAGTACAGCGAGCTCATAACCTATCTGGAGACCCGCGGCGGCGAGACGGATACCTCCACCGCCGACGCGCTGAGCGCCCTGCGGGAGAATCTGACCCAACTGCAGGCCCTGCGCAAGTCTCTGGGACTGACGAATAATTTCAGCTCCGACGACCAGGCGTATCTGAACATGGTCCAGGGCGGCGAAACTCTCGCGGGCATACAGTCCGATTTCAACGACACGGTGGTGCCCGCCATATACAAGGCCTACGTCGATCCCAACGCCACGGCCATTCTGGAATCCAACACCGCTTCTGAGGCCACGCTCCAGAGCATGTCCGAGTTCATGCTCCAGGACGTATCGCAGAAGCTCGACACCGTGGAGACCAACGCCGAAGCCGCCGCCGCGGCCACCGATCCCGCCGTGGCCGCGTCCAGCACCGCCAAGGCCAAGGAGGCCGCCACCTCCGCCGTGGGCGAGCTGCAGGCGCTCAGCCAGACCTACGCCGCGCTCTCCGAGCAGGTCCCCGGACTCGATACCGCCGCGCTCACCGCGGCCGCGGATCAGGCTGCGACCCAGCTCAACAGCGCCATCATAGACCTCTCCGGGCTGCCCGACATGCGCACCATGCTGGAGGCCACGAAGCTCGCGGTGGACACCACCCGCGATAAGCTGACCAACGACGTCTACCCCGCCATGAACACCGCGCTGGACAACGTGAAGTCCACCATGGGCGACATGTCCTCCGTGCTGATGAACCTTGCCGACGTGCTGCAGAACACCAAGCCCGCGATCTCGGCCATGGGCAGCGCCGTCGGTTCGCTGAACAACGCTTTCGCGCAGATGCAGAAGGTCATGGACAGCATATCAAATCAGATCACCGACGTGCTGAAGACCATCGACGATCTCAAAAACGACGAGAAGATACAGACCCTTCTGGATTTCTTCGGACTGGACCCGGATTCCATCGGCTCCTTCCTGGCTCAGCCGGTGGACACCGTATCGGAAAGCGTCTACCCGGTGGAGAACTACGGCTCCGGCATGACGCCCTTCTACTCTTCCCTGGCCATATGGGTCGGCTCCGTCATTCTCTGCGCCGTGGTCAGCACCAACGCCGACACGGCGGGCCTCATCCGCCCGAAGCCGTGGCAGCTGTATTTCGGCCGGTATTTCACGTTCCTGTTCTACGCGCTTATACAGTCGGTGGTTATAGTTCTGGGCGACATGTACCTGCTGGGCTGTCAATGTCTGCACCCATGGCTGTTTATCATCGCCGGACTGGTGACGGCCTTCTCCTTCTCCACGCTGATCTTTTCCCTCACCCTCTCCTTCGGCGACGTGGGCAAGGCCATCGTCGTGGTAATAATGATAATCCAGATCGCGGGCTCCAGCGGCTCCTTCCCCATCGAGCTGCTGCCCGAGTTCTTCCAGAAGATGTATATCTTCTTCCCGTTCCCCTACGCCATCAACGCCATGCGCGAATGCATCGCCGGCATGTACCATCTGGACTATGTGAAGTACCTGCTTGAGCTTCTGGTGTTCGCGGCGGCCGGCCTGTTCATCGGACTTGTTATCAGAAAGCCGTTCATCGGCGTGACCGAGTATATCGAAGAGAAGGCCAAGGATACCCAGATGATGTGACCCCTATCCCCCTGTGAAAGGAGATGACGAACATGGATGAGCAGGTGCGGTACGAGGAGTTGTACCGCGATATGATCGAACAGATGGAGCTGATGCACAAGGATAACCTCCACCGCATCAAAATCGGCTTCCGCAGTATTCTTATCGTCCCCACAATAATGCTGCTGCTGTTGTTCTTCACATCCAGCTCAAAGACCGTATTCCTGGTCCTGTGGATCGTCTCCATGTTTATCATTGCCGTCTACCTTGTCATCATCGAATACTCCGATTACAAGCTGCAGGCCCGAATAAACAGAGCCACCGACAACGAGGGCACGCAGGCCACCAGCCTCATGCAGGAGAGCATCGAAAACAACAGGAACGCCATGCACGAGCTGCTGATGCGCGAGGAGAGCAGGCTTCCCTTCAAGCATGCCGCGGAGGACGAGGACGAATCCGAGTACGACACCGGCGACGACGGCTCTGCCGTGGAGATGGAGGAGACGGAGAGCGCCCTGGAGACAGATGAGCTGGACTCCGGCGGGCTCGCCTCCGACGATTTCGACACGCTTTACGGCGAGTCCGGCACTGTCCTCACTCCCGGCTCAACAGAGGCTTCCGCCCCCGATGGCCTGGAGTCGGTTATCCCCATCGTGGATATCGACGACGATCTCGACGATATATCCACCATACTTGACGACGGCTCCGCGGAGCAGAGCAGCGGCGCGGGCCGTGACGAGACCGCGGCCGCCCCCGCGGAAAGCGAGATCCTGACCGGGGACGACGACGAGCTTGAACTGGATATCCCCTCCTCCTACGCGCCGCAGCCGGAGACGCTGGAAGAGCCTGCCGCCGATGAGCCCGAAGCACCGGACGATGAGCCGGACGGCGAGCCGGCAGCTGAAGCAGACAAAGACGAAGCCGACAATGAAAGCCCGGAGATCGGTGAGGATGACCTGGACGGTCTGTCCCTTGAGGAGATCCTTTCCGAGTATCACGGCGATTACTTCTCGGGTTCCGGTACGGAGCTCTCCGAACCGGACGACAGCGAGCTGAGCGAATTTGAGGACAGCAAGCTCTGACAATATTAACTGACAGGCACGGTAAACGAGAATGATACGAAAAACGTTATACAATATAGGCGCAGTGATACGCTCGGATTTCAAGCGGGTGTTCAGCAGCGTCGTCGGATTCATTATCATCATGGGGCTTGTGCTGATCCCCGGCCTGTATTCATGGTTCAATATCATTTCCAACTGGGATCCCTACGGCGCCAACTCCACTAAGAACATCAAGATCGCCGTCGTATCCGACGACAAGGGCGTGGATATGCTGGGCCTGAATCTCAACGTGGGCGACTCCGTTGTTTCCGGCCTCCAGTCCAACAAGACCATCGGCTGGCAGTTCCCCGACACCACAGACGACGCGCTGGAGGGCGTTTACAGCGGCAAATATTACGCGGCTCTCATCGTGCCGGAGGATTTCACGGACACGCTGATGGGCTTCATCCACGGCAAATACGACAAACCGCATATCGTCTACTATGAAAACGAAAAGAAGAACATTATAGCGCCCAAAATCACCAACAAGGCGAAGACCGCCGTGCAGGAGACCGTGAACAGCACGTTTATCACCACCCTGGCCGAAAAGCTCACCAACATAGGCAGCATTCTGGGTAATTCCGGGGTGACGGTGGACGATGTGCTGGACGGCATGACGAACAATCTCAACAATATCGAATCCAATCTCCAGTCGGCCATCGCCATTATGGACTCCATGATATCAGTCACGGATTCCGTGTCCACGGTCATGTCGTCTGCCCAGAGCGCGCTGCCCAGCGTGGGCAATATGCTCACCAGCGCGCAGACGGCTCTCGGCAACGCCCAGGACAGGCTCAAGACCGGCAAGGAGGACGTCATATACATGGACGACGCCCTTAAAAACGGCGGCGCGCAGATCAAGAAGAATCTGGATCAGCTGGACAACACCGTCGGCTCCACGTTTTACGATCTGAATTCCATTAACAAGGCCCTCGGCATCAGCTCCGACACCGTGATAATCGGCTCACAGATAGTCGGCGATCTCACGGGCAGGACCGGACTGACCCAGTCGGAATACGACGCGCTGAATTCTCTCTACAAGGGCACGCGCCTGCAGATCATCAGCAGCGTCAACAATTACGACTCCATAGTCCAGAATTCCCAGATAGGCACCAATCTTGCCAAGGCGATAACCGATCTCCAGGGCACAGTCTCCAATCTCCAGACCCTGGATTCCATGGCCAACGGCAACGTCACCAGCGCCTCAAGGACCCTGAGCGCCTATAACGACGCGCTGCAAAAATGCCGTTCCAGCCTTGTGGGCACGCGGGGCGATCTGGCGGATCTGCTGGGAATAGTCCAGTCCGTGGACGACGACATCTCCGACTTTCGCAACAGTGACAACTACAAGCAGCTCATGGACGCGCTGAAGCTGGACAGCGGCGCGCTGGTCAAGTATCTCTCCTCCCCCGTCAATCTGGAAACCGTACAGCTGTTTGCCATCAAGGATTACGGCTCCGCCGCCTCCCCGTTCTACACCATCCTTTCGCTCTGGGTCGGCGCGCTGTTCAATATCGTCATCATCAAGACGGAGGTCAAGCCGGCTTACGACCTGCCGAAGCTCACCAGATGGGAGGCTTTCTGGGGCAGATACTTCATAGTGTTTGCCATCGGCGAGCTGACGGCCATGGTCACGGGGCTCGGCAACCTCTTCTATCTGGGAGTCCAATGTTATCACCCGCTGTTATACCTGTTCGCCCTGTTTATAACCGATTTTGCCATCACATTCTTCAACTACGCCCTCGTCTTCGCCTTCGACGTCGCCGGACTGGCCATTTCGGTCATCCTCATGTGCATCCAGGTGGGCGGCTCCGGCGGCACCTATCCCGTGGAGGTGCTCCCGCAGATATTCCAGGATCTTTATAAATACATGCCGTTCAGATACGGTATGAACGCGCTTAAGGAGACCATCGGCGGCATGTACGACCACACCTACGTCCGCTGCCTGCTGTCGCTGATGATCTACCCGCTGATCTCGGTGCCTCTGGCTTTCGGAGGCAAACTTGCCGCCGACCCGCTGATGAAGCTGGTCAAGAAGGGCATGAGAAAAGCCAAGATCATGTCTGCATGAGCTTTTGATTCCGCGCCGGACGACCGGCGCGGAATTTTTATGCGCGTATGGGCGACAAAAAAATCTCCCACCAAAAGGCGGGAGATTTTTAATTCATTATCCGGCCGGGAGAATTACTTCTTGGCCATGCCCTTCTGGCGGGCATACTCGGCAGCGCCCAGAGCGCCCATCAGCTGCGGGTCGGTCTTCAGGTTGATGACCTTCAGCTTCAGAACATGCTCTATCGCCTGCTTAAGACCGTCGTTCTTCGCGCAGCCGCCGGTCAGCGTGATGCTGTCAGTGGCGCCGGCCTTCTTGGCCATAACGAAGCAGCGCTTTGCAACTGCCATCTCGATGCCGGCAGCTATCTCGTCCGTCGGCTTGCCCTCGCCAACCAGCGTGATGACTTCGGACTCGCAGAACACGGTGCACTGTGAGGTGATGGGGATCACGTTCTTGGCTGTCAGGCTCAGCTTGGAGAAGTCGGACAGGCTCATCTCGAAGGAGCGCGCCATTGCCTCGAAGAAACGGCCCGTGCCCGCGGAGCACTTATCGTTCATGGCGAAGTTCTTCACCGTGCCGTCGGTGTCAACGCTGATGCCCTTGACGTCCTGGCCGCCGATGTCGATGATCGCCCGTACGCTGGGATCGGTCACATGCACGCCCATGGCGTGGCAGCTGATCTCGGAGATGTTTTCGTCCGCGAACGGAACCTTGTTGCGGCCGTAGCCCGTGCCTATCAGGTACTCAAGATCCTTGCTGCTCTTCAGGCCCGCCTTCTGGCACACTTCAGCCATCGCTATCGTCGCGCTCTGCTCGCTGTTGATCTTGCTCATCAGCGTGGTGTCGGCTATGATCTTGCCGTTCTCGTCAAGTATTACCGCCTTGGTGTAGGTCGAACCTACGTCGCAGCCGCCAAAGTACTTCATATTATTTACTTCCTCCTAATTTTTGTGTAAAAGATATATTTTTCGCCGGGATGGGATCACATGCAGACATCGTCTTCGAAGTCGACCAGAGACGGATCCGCAGGCTCCTCGTTCATGACGGTGCGCATATAGTTGGAAACCTTGTCGCGCATCGTGCGGCGGGAGACGGTACGAGGATCCATAAGGTCGTGCTCGATCCAGATCATGCGCTGATCGCGCTGACGAGCCTGGTCGTCCAGCACGCCCTGCAGGGTGGCCATGTTCTTGCAGGCCACGTTCTGGTACATGATGACGATCTCAACGTTCCAGTCTTCGCACTGTTTCCACAGCTCGTCGACGACGTTCTGATAACCGCCGTTGGTGTGGCGGCGCATGACCATGCGCTCGTACAGACGGGCCAGGTCGCGCATTGCCTCTTCCTTGTCGGAGGTTTCCAGATGCTTCGTGAAGTTGAGGGATTCCATCTCGACCAGGACGTCGATGCCCCAGCAGTTGGCAGCCCAGTTGGAGAAGTTGGCGTAGTAGTGCGCCGGGCAGGACCACACGATGGCGCGATGACGCATCTTGCCGGGCCAAGGCTCTTCCTTGTTCTTGTAAGCCTTGAGCAGCATCTTGTCCACCTTCTTGCAGATGTTCATGATGCGCGGGTCGGTGCCGCCGTCCATCTCGTAGTTCCACTTGCGGTACAGCTCGTAGCACGGGCCGAGCAGCTGCGGATACGGAGTCTTGTTGATTTCCCACTTCTGCAGCTCGTAATCAGTCTCCTCATTGAAGCGCTTCATGCAGGTGAAGTAAGCGTCCCAGTTCCAGGTTGCGCCGGTCTGCTTCTCGATGAACTTTATGCAGGCCTTGATATCCTCGGCGCCGCACTGTACGGTCTCTTCGTCCAGATAGCGGACGGGGAAGCACAGATGGAACACGGGGACGTTGGGGAAACGGCGGCTGTAGTATGAGGAAGCCATGGTGGAGCCGTCGCAGGGCATGGAGCTGGAGATGAAGCAGCTGCCGCAATGAGGCAGAGCGTCGATAACCAGAGCGCCGGTCTCAGAGGACGGGACGGGGCAGGTATCGGAGGGCAGGCCGTAGGATTCCACGGCGTCGATGTACGGAATGCAGGTCAGCTGGTCTATCTCGGACACCAGGAACACGGGGAGCAGCTGGTGAGGAATACCAAGCAGATCGGGGAAGCCGCACATGATCTGGCCCATGGTCATCTCATCGATAAGTACAAGCTTCTTGTTCAGCTCGGTGCAGTTGCCGATCTTCTCATCGCACTTGGTGAGGAAGACCAGGTTCTCAGCAACGTAGCGGAACACGCCGTAGATAAGCTCATGGCTCATGCGCAGGTTGGAGCCGCGCAGGCCCATGATGTTCTTATCCATAAAGCCGTGGCAGCAGAAATAGCTGACGTACCATCTGTAGTACAGCATGCCGGAAACGGCGGGGATCAGATCCTTGGAGAAGGTGCTCAGCAGCATGCCCCACATGCGCGCCCACTCGTAAAAGTCGTAGGCGGTGTCCTTGACGCCGCGCCACTCACGGCGGACGGTGGACATGGAGCCGGCCTTGTACAGACGGCCCAGATGCTTCTCGCCGTTGATGAGGAGGTCTTTCTTCTCATCGGGAGACATTGCCATGACCTCTTTGTACTCGTCGGCGGTGCGCTCTGCAAAGTCCTTCCAGCCCTTCACAAAACCCTTGCCGGTGGCTTTCCAGTCGTTCTCTTTGGCCATGTCGACGCAGATGGCGCCGATGTCCTTCAGGTTCTTCGCCTGAGCTGCCCAGTCTATATGATCCTTATACTTGTAGAATGAAGGATTCGGAAATTTAGGAGTTTTAGCCATTAGTTCTTACCCTCCTCGTTGTGAATGCGCTTGATCTCCAGGGATTCGACAAATGCCTGGACACGGGTGCGCAGCTGTCCGGAATTGTTGGTGATGTACAGTCTGTCTATGGACAGGACGGGCCAGCCGTACTCCTCGGACATGACGTGGGTCACCAGAGCGCGCTCGAAGCCCCAGTAATCGCAGTACTTCATCTGCTCGTAGATGATGCCGTCGGCATGGTACTCCTTGGCAAGGCGGTCGGAGGTCTCGCGGCGCTGCTTTACCTTCTCGTCGGAGATGTAGCGGGCGCACTCGGCCTTCTCCATGTAATGGCGGCAGATCTGGGTCAGCGCATCCTCGGTGTCGTTGAGCTCTATGACCTCGCGGCCCGGGGTGGAACCGAAGCAGAAACGGTCGGACACGATGAGCGCGCCGCAGCCTTCGATAAGCTTGGTCAGGCCCGGATCATCGATCTCGGAGCCGACGATAGCCACGCGGGCGCGGTACGGAGACTTGGCGTCGGGCTTGCGCTTTTTCAGCTCTTCAAGAGTCTCGCGCAGCTTGTCTATTATCAGATACTTGGGGCAGGTGTAGGTTACGAGGCATATAATATGGAACTCGTAGCCGGTGATGACGGGATTTTCAGCCTTGCGCATCTCGGCGATCTCGGTGATGATCTTGCAGACCTCGTTGTGCTCCGCAACAGCCTTGCGGATGGCGGCATCGGAGGTATCCACGCCGTAAACCTCGGTCATGCGGTCAAGCACGCGCTTGCGCATCTGGGTGATGTAGGAATCCAGAGTGTAATCGGTGACCTTGTAGGGCATGTCCGTGTGGGTGACGAAGAACTTGGGCTTGTCATTGACCTGCAGGAGCTCAAAATGCTCCATGGCGCGGTTCATCATTGAGCAGGCGTCAACGCCGATCATGGCGTCCAGGAACTGGTAGCCGCCTTCAATCGCTCTCTCGGTCAGGGCTCTCGCGAACTCGCAGGTATAGTTGGACATATAATACGTCGCTATATCGACGGAGCCGGTGTTGGGAGCTCTCAGACGGACGGAGAAGCAATTGTCTACATTCAGAAGGACTTCGGGTATATGGTAGCAGGTATAGCCCATGGCAAGCTTGCCTTCCTTCTGGGCCTGCTGCACCAGCTCGTTGTCCGCGCTCTGAAGCAGATTCTCAAAGTAAATCAGATGCTTAAGATCCTTCAAATGTTACACCTCTTCTTCAAAGTATTTCTATTTTATGGAGCGCCTCTTTAACTCCATTGAGCATTGGGTTGTCGTCCGGCAGCATGAGTACGCTTCTGCCCTGGATGTCGTTAGCGGCGAAAGCGCTGTCGGACGGGATTTTTGCCAGTACCTCTACGCCGGCGATCTCGTCGGCCCCGGCAAGCTCGGGATTGGTGATGCGGTTGATGATGACGCCGATCTTTTCATACACGATGAGGTCGTCGGCAACACCTTTGATGGTCGTGATAACCTGGGCGCCCTTCTTGGACTGGTCTGTTACCAGAAGAAGATGGGTAACCTTCTCCATTACGCGCCGTTGGATCTGCTCGATACCCGCTTCGCCGTCGATAACGACATAGTCGAAGCTGTTGGCCAGAACGCTGATAACTTCCTTTAGGTAAGAATTAACCTTGCAGTAGCAGCCGGAGCTCTCCGGCCTTCCGATGGCAAGAAAAGCAAAGCCGGGCATCTCAACCAGCGCGTCAAAGATCCTGAAACGCGCCTCGCTGAGAAGCTCCAGCGCTTCCCGTGCCTCTCCGTTTTCAACACTGTCCACGACGCTCATACGGATATCGTCCAGCGTCAGCTTAACGTCCACGCCAAGAGCTACGGAAAGTCCGACAGCGGGATCCGCATCTATCGCCAGTATCTTCTTTTCGGGATATTTCTCCGTCAGAAGCCTGACTATCGAGGCGGAAATCGACGTTTTTCCAACGCCGCCTTTGCCGGCTACCGCAATAATCTTGGCAGCATTCTCCATAGACTGTCCCCCCCTCCAGCGCCCGAAAATGCCAGTGGCGCTATTTGATAACATCTTAACATAATGCAAAAAAATATGCAATACGCATAGTCGGGTTTCGGGAAAATTTGTTGATAATAACGAGCCTGACATAGCATGTGACAGCTATGGATGTGATAAATATTACGACAAAAATTGGTAAAATGTATAATTGTTTTCCAGAACTGAATCTGTTAATTGTAATAACAGGCAAAAAAATACCGCCGGGAAATACGCCCTTTCCCGGCGGTATTCTGACTTATGCGCCCTTGGCCTCGGCGTCTCCGCCGGAGGGCTCAGTTTCCTCCCGCGCCCTGGCGGCGCGGCTTTCGTTTATAAGCCTTGTGAAATACAGCGTGTACATCACAAAGCAGAAGATTATCATGGCTCCGCAGACCGTCACCAATACGTCCGAAAGCGCGATCGGTATGGCCGGCCAGATGATGTGCAGCATCATCACCGCGTACAGCAGCGCGGTGCAGACCTTGCCGTACCATTTGGAGCTGTTCACCGTTCCTGTCTTGTCCAGGACGCGGTAGCCGATGCCCAACATGGCCAGTTCCTTCACCACATGTATGCACAAAAGTATCCACATCGCCGGGAACCGCAGGCCCACGCAGATTATCATAGCCGCCTGGGTCACCTTGTCCGCCACTGGATCTATTACCTTGCCCACATTGGTAATCATACCGTAGCGGCGGGCGATCCTGCCGTCCAGCACGTCCGTCAGGGCCGAGACCACAAGCGTGATGAACGAAGATATGCCGTAGCCGTTTACGTACAGCACAACGAACACCGGTATCAGCAGAAACCGGAATATCGTCAGCACGTTGGGTATGGACCATATCTGCGTTCTGGCGTTTTGCAGGTGCTCCCTGGCCTGATTGGATGTCATAGCTTGAATTCCTTCCCCCTGCGGAACGCATCCGGCGTCTGCGCCGGCTGAACGCCGCACTGATATTATGCTCCGCCCAGGGATTTTGATGCCCTGCGGAAAAATCTGCTCTTTATGTATATTATATCAGTTTACACCAAAGTGTTCCGTCTGCCAAGTTACATTTTGCGTCAGATGTCGTATCTTTAACAATCTTAAGAATTGACTGCATATGGAAACGGCGCGGCTCACTGCGCGCCGCGCCGTTTTCACTGTCGTTATTTGCTGGTCTTGAACCAGTCGACAAATTTGCTGATATCCCAGGCTGCGGGCTCGCCGCTTCCGGTCTGCGCCATGGTGAGAGTGGCCTGCTCCTGCTCGTTCAGGCGGCACACTTCGGCCTTGTTGGCAAGTCCGGCGGCTATGTCCTTGGTCTTGAGCTTCATGATGAGCTTCAGCGGCAGAGGCAGGCGATCCAGATGGAAAGCGCCCTGCATGTAGAAAATGGGCACGCTCTTGAAGGGCAGAGCGTTCTTTTTGCGGGCCGTGGCTTCAAGGCTGGGCAGCTCCGGGCCCATGCCCACCTGGCAGACGGCCTTCACTTTGGCCTTGCGTCTGGCGCTGCCCAGACCCATGACCCTGCCGGCGAAAAGCCATCCGACATATGCGACCTTCTCCCGGGGGAACTTGAACTTGTAATCCTTGACGGAGTATGCCGGCACTCCGGTGGCCTCGGACATCAGTTTGGCATACTTTTCGCAGGAACCGGTGCATGAGCTGTAAAGTATCGCGCTTATCATGTTTATTCGTCCTTTCGTATGAGGTTTTTTGCCGTAAAGCCGATTATACATGAGTGTGAAGAAAAAAGCAATTCAAAACAGCGAAGAAATATGGGCAATATACGCGGGCAGCGCGCCCTCAAAGTCCAGGCCGTAATGTCTTGGCGTGCCGCGCCGCGCCGTCCGCTCTATGCTGTCGGCAGTGAGCGCCACCGCGGCGCCCATGGCGTCGGTCAGTTTCGCGCCCCGCACCAGCAGCGCGGAAAACGCGGAGGCGAAAACGTCCCCGGAGCCGTGGAAGGTGCCCTCCCGGGCGCCGTTCATTACGAAGGTGGTCTCGCCGTCCTGCCTGGCCGCCACCCCTACCCTGCCCGGCTCCATGCTCACGCCGGTCACCGCCGCTATCCGTGGCCCCATAGCGGAAATCCTGTCCAAAAGCAGGTTTACATAATCTTCAGAGACAATGCCGGGGACATATTCCGTACCGGTGATGAAGCAGGCCTCGGTGATGTTCGGCGTCACCGCGTCCGCCTTTGAAAAGAGCTTTGCGAAGCACGCGGCCATACGCCCGTCCAGATTGGCGTAGTATTTTCCGTTATCGGCCATAGCGGGGTCGACGATCACCAGGGTATCGTCGTTTCTTATAAGATCGATGGCGCGGGAGAGCAGCTCCCCCTGCTCCGGCGACGCGAGATAGCCGGAATATATGCCGTCGAAGCGGACGCCCTCCCTGTGCCAGTGTTCGACGATGGGCAGCATCTGATCCGACAGGTCCCTGAACGTCCAGCCGGTGAAGCCGCCCGTGTGTGTGGAGAGCAGCGCCGTGGGTATGCAGGCGCACTCCACGCCAGTGGCGGATATGATTGGCAGGGCCACGGTCAGCGAGCACTTGCCGAAACCGGACAGGTCGTGCACTGCGGCAATTCTTTTAAGGGGAGGCAGCTTGTCGTTCATCGCGTTTTCACCGGGCATCAAAGCCCGGGATAAAGCGGGAAGCGGGCGCAGATGTCCAGCACGGCGTCTCTGCACTCGGGCACAGCGGCGTCGCCCTCGTCCAGCAGGCGGACGATAAGGGCGCCGATCTCCTCCATGTCCTTCTCCTTCATGCCGCGGGTGGTGACAGCCGGGGTGCCGAAGCGCATGCCGCTGGCCAGGCTGGGCTTCTGGGTATCGTAGGGTATGGTGTTTTTGTTGGCGGTGATGTTGGCCCTGTCCAGAAGCTCCTGCACCTCAAGACCGGTCTTGCCACGGCTCATCACGTCGGCCAGCATCATGTGGTTGTCCGTGCCGCCGGTAACCAGGCGCACGCCGCCCTTTTCCAGCGCCGCGGCAAGGACCTTGGAGTTGCTGACGATCTGCGCGCAGTAGTCGTGGAATTCCGGGGACATGTCCTCTTTGAAGCAGACGGCCTTGGCGGCGATCACATGCTCCAGCGGGCCGCCCTGGGTGCGGGGAAATACGCCGGAATTGATCTTTTTCGCCACGGCCTCGTCCTTTGAGAGGATTATGGCGCCGCGGGGGCCCCGGAGGGTCTTGTGGGTGGTGGAGGTCACCACGTCCGCATAGGGTACGGGCGACGGATGCAGGCCCGTGGCCACCAGGCCGCCTATATGGGCAATATCGGCCATGAGATACGCGCCCACCTCGTCGGCGATCTCGCGCATCTTCCTGAAGTCGATTATTCTGGGATAGGCGCTGGCGCCGCAGATGATGAGCTTCGGCCGGTTTTCCTTCGCAGCCTTGAGCACCTCGTCATAGTCCAGCTGCTCGGTCTCGCGGTTGAGGCCGTAGAAGGTGCTGTGGTAATATCTGCCGGACATGGAGGCCTTGGAGCCGTGAGTCAGATGGCCGCCGTTGGACAGATCCATGCCCATAATTGTGTCGCCCGGCTCCAGCAGAGCGGCGTAAACGGCCATGTTGGCCTGAGATCCGGAGTGGGGCTGGACGTTGGCGAAATTGGCTCCGAACAGCTTCTTAACACGTTCGATGGCGAGGTTTTCCACGGCGTCGACATACTCGCAGCCGCCGTAAAAGCGCGCTGCGGGGTAGCCCTCCGCGTATTTGTTGGTCAGGTGGCTGCCCATGGCCTCCATGACGGCGCGGCTCGTGAAGTTCTCCGACGCGATAAGCTCGATGTGCGTGCGCTGGCGTTCCAGTTCCTGCATGAAGGGCCCGTAAAGCTCCGGATCCTCCGCCTTCAGTATCTCATAACTCATCGAATATCCTCCAAACGGCTTATATAGTATTTTTCGGCAAAATTATACACTATATTCTGAGTGCGGGCAATAGATATTCCTTTCAAAATTCGCTCCCGAAAACCGCATAAGTTTGAACAATTCGGCATAAGCTTATCCGGGTGATGTGAAATGTTCAAGAAATACGGGCCGTATATCGGCTTTTCGGCCATTGCTCTCGGGGCGGGCGGAGTGTCCGCCATGGTGTCCCAGAGCGCCATGCGCCAGGTTTACGATTCGCTCCGACAGCCGCCGCTGGCTCCGCCGGGCTGGGTATTTCCCGCGGCGTGGACCATACTCTACATCCTCATGGGCGTCTCCGCCGGGATCGTGTGGAAAAAGAGCTCCGGCTCCGCCCGCAGCGGCGCCATGCGGCTGTGGGGCGTGCAGCTCTTCGTCAACGCGCTGTGGACGGTGATATACTTCGATTTTGAGGCGCGGCTCGTCTCCTTCCTGTGGCTGCTGCTCCTGCTGGGGCTGGTGATCGCCATGACCGACCGCTTCGGGAGAATTTCCGACGCCGCGGGAAAGCTGAACTGGCCGTATATAGCCTGGCTGTGCTTCGCCGCGTACCTCAATCTGGGGACCTACATCCTCAACCGCTGAAAATATTTAAGTTGACACCGCCGCCCGGTATGGTAAACTCATTCCGGACGGGGGTGTTTTTTTATGACCAAAAAAGTTTTCAGAGTGATATGGAAGATCCTGCTCGCGATAATAATTCTCGCTGCGGCTGGACTTCTGTTCATGACCATAACCGAATACCGGCCCCAGAGCATCGAGAGCGTTACGCCGGCGGATACCGGCGCGTCAAGGACGCTCTCCGCTGGAGACAGCGTGACCGTGCTCTCATGGAACGTGGGCTACTCCGGGCTGGGCAGCGGCTCCGACTTCTTCATGGACGGCGGCAAGAACGTCCGCAGCGCGGACAAGGCCACCGTGCAGAAATATCTGTCCGGCATCGCCGACACCGTGCAGAAGGGCGACGGCCAGTCCGACATATACATGTTCCAGGAGGTGGACAGCAACTCCTCCCGCAGCTATCACATCGACGAGCGCACGCCGCTCCAGACCGCCAACAGCACCTTCGCGATGAACTTCTCCGTAAAGTTCGTGCCCTATCCGATTCCTCCCATCGGCACGGTGAACAGCGGTCTGCTGACCGTGTCCGACTACAAGATAGAGACGGCCAAGCGCGTCTCCCTGCCCTGCCCCTTCAGCTGGCCCCTGCGCACCGCGAACCTCAAGCGCTGCCTGCTGGTGAACTACATACCCATAAAGGACAGCGACAAGTATCTGGTGGCGGTGGATCTGCATCTTGAGGCCTACGACAGCGGCGAGGGCAAGATAGCCCAGACCAACATGCTCAAGGAATTCATCCAGCAGGAATACAAAAATGGCAATTACGTCATTGCCGGCGGCGACTTCAACCAGGAGTTTCCCGGCGCGCTGGAGGCGTACCCCAACAACCATCCCGATCTGTGGTCTCCGGGCACCCTGGATTCCTCCATGCTGCCCACCGGCTGGAGCTTCGCCTGCGACACTTCCACGCCGTCGTGCAGGCTTCTCAACCAGCCCTACGACCCCTCCGACACCGCAAACACCCAGTATTACGTCATCGACGGCTTCATCCTGTCCCCCAATGTGAAGCTGGAGAGCGTCAAGACGCTGGACGAGGGCTTCGCCAATTCCGACCACAATCCGGTGCAGCTCAAGGTCACGCTGGAAAAATGAAGATGAAAAACTCCCGGCCTTCCGGCCGGGAGTTTTTTTGTTATTCTTTTTATTCTTCGGCCCCGTGGCAGCCGCAGCCGCAGTCGCCGTCACCGTCGTGACCGCCGCAGCCTCCGCCGCACTCGCCGTCCTCGCCGCAGCAGCCGCCGCAGCTTCCACCTCCGCAGCCGCCGGCGCCGTAGGGCACGTTGCCCATCAGCACGTCCGCCGCCACATCGGCAAAGCCCTCGAATCCGGAAAAGCCCACAATGCCCCGGGAGGCAAGGTCGGTGCGCTCCCCGTCGCTGATCTCAGTGCACACGACGGCCGAAACGCCAAGCTCCTCAAGAAATTCCGCATGGGTGCCGCCGGAGAGAGGGTCGTACTCCGCCAGCTTCTTCATAACTATGTCGCTGCCTTCCTCGTCGGTGTAATACAGTGCAAAAAGCCCGCAGTCCGCCAGGCGGGAATAGATCGCTCCGTCGTCATATCCTACGGCGATGACCATAAGGTTATTCTCCTTTTTCCAGATAATCGGCTATGGGCGCAAGGAAGCCCGCGCCCGCGGATTCGATCTCGCCGGCGTCCACCATGGTGGCCAACACGGGATCGATGGGGATCTTGGCTACATTTGCGATGTCGTATTCCTTGGCCACTGACTCCACCCGGCTCTCGCCGAAGATGTGGTGCACCTTGCCGCAGTCGGGGCACTTGAAATACGACATGTTCTCAACGATGCCCACCACGGGCACGTTCATCAGCTTGGCCATGTTCACGGCCTTCTCAACTATCATGGACACCAGCTCCTGGGGAGAGGTGACGATGATAATGCCGTCCACCGGCAGGGACTGGAACACCGTCAGCGGCACGTCGCCGGTTCCGGGAGGCATGTCGACGAACATATAGTCCACGTCCTGCCACAGCACGTCGCTCCAGAACTGGGTCACGGCGCCGGCTATCACGGGGCCGCGCCACACCACTGGGTCGGTCTCGTTTTCAAGGATGAGGTTTATGGACATCACCTGTATTCCGCCCAGAGTATACACGGGGTACAGGCACTCGTCCGTGCCGGTGGCGTGCTGGTTTATGCCGAAAGCCTTGGGGATGGACGGGCCGGTCACATCGGCGTCCAGAATGGCCGTCTGATGTCCGCGGCGCTGCATCTCGCAGGCCAGCAGGCTCGTCACCAGGGATTTGCCCACGCCGCCCTTGCCGGAAACGACGGCATAGACCTTTTTCACTGAGGCGGCCGGATTCAGCTTCGCGGACATGTCCTCAGTTTCCTCCCGCTCGCTGCAGTTGGAGCTGCAGGTCGAGCAGTCATGGGTGCATTCTTCGCTCATACGGTATATACTCCTTTTGGTTTTTATTTTCCTGTGATAATTATTATACTCTGTACGTCAATAGCCATACTTATCTGACATATGTCAGTATTGTACATCGTCTTGCCTGATTTTTCAATCGTCACATAACAAAATGTGTATGGCTCAGCAGGCCTTAAGAAGGTTTAAGTTGCCCAATTTTGACGGATATGCTATACTTATAAAACTATGCAAAGCTCTTCAAGGAGGCGGATGCGGTTGGATTCGATGGTGACATACGTCATTTCCGCGGCCAGATATATATTGCCCGTGCTGGCGCTGTGGGTCATTTTCCGGTGCCTGCGCTCCATGCTGCGTGAAAAATACGAGCCCGAGGTCTGGGGATACGTGCTGGACGGCGGCGGCGACAAGGTATACCCGCTGTACCACTGGGAAAACCTTCTGGGCAGGGCCCGCTCTGCCGACGTTTCCCTTGACGACAAGACGGTCAGCCGGGTGCACGGCGTCCTCATACGCGACGACGACGGCATGTGGCGGCTGTACGACACCTTCTCCCGGGGCGGCGCCTGGGTAAACGGCAAAAACGCCGCCGGAAACGGCGCGCCGGTCCGTTCCGGCGACACGATAAAGCTCTCCGGCAAGGAGCTGGTGTTTGAGGACATTTCCGCCGCCAAGCGCGCCCAGCTGGAGGCCGGACGGACGCCCGCGGGGCGCAACGTGGGGCCGGGGCTCACGCTCTTCGGGCTCACGGTATTCCAGGCGTTTCTGCTGCTGGAGCACACCGTCACCGCCTCGGCGGAATACGCCGCCAGCATCATCCTCGGCTTTCTCGCGCTGATACTCATCGAGTGGTTCTGTTATTTTGCCATGCGCAGCGTGCGCCGCAACGGCTTTGAGGTGGAGATACTGGCCTTCTTTCTCACCACTTTGGGACTCTCCGTGGTGGCGAGCTCCGCTCCGGCGGAGATGTTCAAGCAGGTCGTCCTCATAATCGCGGGCGTGGTGATGTTCTTCATCATGGGCTGGTGGCTGCGGGATCTGGGGCGCACCAAGAAGATCCGGCTCGCCGTGGCCGTGCTGGCCCTGCTGTTTCTGGTATTGAACCTGGCCATCAGCAAGGTGACCAACGGCTCCAAAAACTGGATCAGCATCGGCGGCTTTTCGCTGCAGCCCTCGGAGCTTGTCAAGGTTGCCTATATCTATGTGGGCGCGGCCACTCTGGACAGGCTCTTCCGCACCCGCAACCTGATCGTGTTCATCGCCTTTTCCGCTATCTGCGTGGTGGCGCTGGCCCTGATGGGCGACTTCGGCACAGCGCTCATATTCTTCGCCACCTTCCTGGTCATATCCTTTATGCGCTCCGGCTCCATCGCCACCGTGGCGCTGGCCGTGACCGGCGCCGGTCTGGCGGGCTTCCTGGTACTGTCCATAAAGCCGTATATCGCCCAGCGCTTCGCCACCTGGGGCCACGCCTGGGACGACGTGTACGGCGCCGGATATCAGCAGACCCGCGCCATGTCGGCCGCCGCCTCCGGCGGACTGTTCGGCAAGGGTGCCGGGGCCGGCTGGCTCAAGGGCGTGGTGGCCGCCAACACCGATATGGTCTACGGCGTCTTGTGCGAGGAGCTGGGGCTCATCATGGCCCTGTGCGCCATTCTCGCCATTCTGGTGCTGGCATTCTTCGCCGTCCGCTCCGCGGCCCACGGCAGAAGCTCGTATTACGTCATCGCGGCCTGCGCCGCCGTGAGCATGATGATGGTGCAGCTGGGGCTGAACGTGTTCGGCTCCATGGACATACTGCCCTTCACCGGCGTCACCTTCCCCTTTGTCTCCAAGGGCGGCACCTCCCTGCTCTCCTGCTGGATGCTGCTGGCCTTCATCAAGGCCGCCGACACCAGGAAGGGCGCCAGCTTCGTGGTAAAGTCGCCGGAAAAGGTGAGCGGAGAGGAGGCTGAGGACAGATGAAAAAGGTCACGCGCAGAGCCATCTCCGCGCTTCTCGTGGCGGCCCTCGTCATTGCGGGCTCCGTGTTCTACTGCTGGAAGTACCTTAAGGACGGCGCGTCCTGGGCCTCATACTTCGGCAATGAGAACGTTTCCGGGACCAGCTCCCTCACGGACCGGAACGGCATCACCCTGGTCTCCGAGACCGGCGGCAAGGTCACCTTTTCCGAGGACGAGGCCACCCGCAAGGCCTGCTATCAGACTGTGGGCGACATGTCCGGCAACATCGGCACCGGGGCGCTGACCCAGTTTGCCGGGCGGCTGGCCGGCTTCAACTATATCTACGGCACCACCGACAGCAAGGGCACCAAGGTAAAGCTCACGCTGGATTCCGCCCTGTGCGTAAAGGCGTACAACGCCATGAACGGCAGGAACGGCGCGGTGCTGGTATCGAACTACAAGACAGGCGAGATACTGTGCATGGTCTCCACCCCCGCGCAGGACCCCGCCAATCCCTCCAAGACTCCGGCCGAGGGCACATATCTCAACAAGTGCATCTCCTCCGCCCTGACGCCGGGTTCTACCTTCAAGCTGATAACCCTCACCGCGGCCATTGAGAACGTGAACGACATCTACAAGCAGACCTTCACCTGCGCCGGCAGCGTGGACGTGGCCGGCGTGAAGATAAACTGCACCGGCGTCCACGGGAACCAGACCGTGGAGCAGGCGCTGGCCCACTCCTGCAACTGCGCCTTCGCCAAGATCACTCAGGAGGTGGGCGCCGACACCATGGCCGCCTACGCGGAGAAGCTGGGCATCACCACGACTCACAGTCTGGACGGCATAACCACCGCAGCCGGGCGCTACGACAAGGCGGCGGACGGCTCTTCCGATCTGTCCTGGTCCGGCATCGGCCAGTACAACGACCTGGTGTGCCCGTTTTCCATGCTGCGTCTGGTCTCCGCCATCGGCAACGGCGGCTCCTTCCCGGAGCCCACTCTGCTGGGCCACTCCGAGGCCGAAAAGGAGACCTCTATGCTCTCCTCCGCCACCGCCGGGAAGATGAAGGACTTCATGAGCTACAACGTCCAGTATTCCTACGGTACCGGCACCTTCCCCGGCCTGAAAATGTGCGCCAAGTCCGGCACCGCCGAGGTTGGCGACGGCAACACTCACGCCTGGTTCACGGGCTTTCTCAATGATCCCGACCACCCCTACGCCTTTGTGGTGGTCATCGAAAACGGCGGCGGCGGTCTGCGGAACGCCGGCGCGGTGGCAAACACCGTCCTGCAGGCGGCGGTAAAGGCCGGAGACTGATTTTTTTACGCAAAGGATAAGCAAATGACGGATATTTCGGTCAGCGGACTGGTAAAGTCCTATGAAATAGGGAAAAATGTTCTGGACGGACTGAGCTTTGAGATAACCTCCGGCGAGCGGGTGGGCATCCTGGGCCCCAACGGCTGCGGCAAGACCACCCTTTTCCGCATTCTCGTGGGCAGTCTGGATTACGACGAGGGCGCCGTGGCCATAGCCGCCGGCAAGCGCATCGGGCTCATATCGCAGATACCGGTCTATCCCGAGGGCTGGCTCACCGAGGACGTGCTGAAGGACGCCCACAGGCGGCTGTACGCCATGCAGGAGCGGATGGACGAGCTCACGGAGCGAATGGAGTCAGACTCCTCCCCCGCTCTCATAAACGAATACGACCGTCTGTCGGAGGCCTTTCGGGCCGCCGGCGGCTACGGCATGGACGTGGAGCGCAATCGTGTGGCAAACGGACTGGACATCTCCGAGACCATGCGCTCCCAGCCCTTTGACAGTCTCTCCGGCGGAGAGAAGACCCGGGTAAACCTGGCGCGGCTCATACTTGAGGACACGGACATACTGCTGCTGGACGAGCCCACCAACCATCTGGATCTCCGGGCCACGGAATGGCTGGAGGATTACATTCTTCACTTTCGCGGCACGGTCCTGGCCATAAGCCACGACAGATACTTTCTCGACGTGGTGTGCCGCCGCTGCATAGCCATCGACGACGGCAAGGCGGAGTTGTACAGCGGCAATTACAGCTTCTATGTGGAAGAACGGCAGCGCCGCTACGAGGAAAAGCTGAAGAAATACGAGAAGGATCAGGCCAAGGTGGAACAGCTCACCCGCGCCGCGGAGCAGATGCACCTGTGGGCTTTCATGGGCAGCGACAAGCTGCACAAGCGGGCCTTCTCCATGGAAAAACGCATCGAAAAGCTCCAGACCTCCCAAAAGCCCACCCAGGCGAAAAAGCTGGGCGTCAAATTCAAAGAGCGCGAATTCTCCGGCGACGAGGTGCTGGTGGTGGATTCGCTGTCCAAGGCCTTCGGGGACAAGCGGCTTTTCACGAATCAGTCCCTCACCGTCACCGGCGGCGAGCGCATTGCGCTTATCGGCGACAACGGCACCGGCAAATCAACGCTGATAAAAATGATAATGAACGAGGAGACCCCCGACTCCGGGCTGGTGTATCTGGGCCCCTCGGTGCGCACGGCGTACCTGCCGCAGATAGTGGAATTTACAAACATGTCCCGCACCTGTCTGGACACCATGCTCTACGACTGCCGCTGTCAGCCCCAGGAGGCGCGGGACAGGCTGGCCGCCTTCGGCTTCCGGGGCGAGGACGTGCTCACCCCCGTGTCCGCCCTCTCCGGCGGCGAACGCAGCCGGCTGAAGCTGTGCATGGTCATGGGCGCGGACATCAACTTTCTCATCCTTGACGAGCCCACAAACCATCTGGACATCGCCAGCCGCGAATGGATGGAGGACGCCATCTCCGATTATTCCGAGGCCCTGCTGTTCGTATCCCACGACCGGTACTTCATCGAAAAATTCGCCACCCGGGTCTGGGCGCTGGGCAGCGGCGCCGTCACCGACTTCCGCGGCAGCTTCTCCGAGTACCGGGAATACATCGCCCGGCAGCAGGTCTTCACCCGGAACGAAAAGACCGCCGAAAAAAAGAAGGAGCCGCCCAGGCGCCAGCCGAACACCGCCAAGGCCCTGGAAAAGCTGGAAAAAGACATCGAGCGGGCCGAAGCCCGCTCCGCGGAGCTGGACGCTCTCTACGAGGCCAACGGTTCCGACTATCAGAAGCTGATGGAAATCGGCGAGGAGAAGACAGCGCTGGACAAGGAGCTGGAGGAACTCTATCGCCGGTGGGAGGAGTTATCGAATTGAAAAGCAAAAAACTTTCCACTTGCATTATAGTTGACATAATATTACTTGCCGCCGCGTTTATACTGCGGTTTGTGATGGTAGGCTACGATTTTATTGCCTATACTCTGGCGTTCGCGGCTGCAGTTTTCACCGCATATATGTATTTTGGCCGGGTATTTAAGATTATTTTAACCATTTTACTGTTAGCTGGTGTTGTATACTTCATCATAGTGGAAATTCCTGTCGTTTCCGCCGCCCATACAGACCCCGATCCTAAGGCGGACTATGTGATCGTGCTGGGCGCCGGCGTGAACGGCGAGGTGCCCTCCCTCTCCCTGCTCAACAGGCTGGACGCGACCTACGCCTATCTGGTCAAATACCCAGACGCGAAGGCGATCGTCTCCGGCGGACAGGGCAGCGGCGAGAACATCACCGAGGCCGAATGCATGTACCGCTGGCTCACGGCCAAGGGCATCGCGCCGGAGCGGGTGATAAAGGAGGACAGGGCCACCTCCACGGCGGAAAACTTCGCCTATTCCTTTGCCATCATCAAAAATCTCGGCGGCGACCCCAACGGCTCCGCCTTCGTGTCCAGCGAATACCACCTCTACCGGGCGCAGCGCATCGCCGCCGCCCAGGGCGTCGCGGTGAAGGCCGTAGCCGCCCACACGACCTATCCCTTCATCATGGTCAACTACTTCATCCGTGAGGCCTTCGCCGTCACGTATATGCGCGCGTTCGGATAATCTTTACTTAGGAAGACGGTCATAAACATGCTCAATTCTCTGAAAAAAAACAGCAAAGGCATACTGCTTATCAGCATCACCTCCATCTGTCTGTGCGTGGGCCAGCTTCTGTGGAAGACCATGACGCAGTTCGACAAAACGCGGGAGATCATACAGTTCATACTGGGCTTCATGGTGTGCGGCGGAGGCGGCATCGCCATGACCTACGCCTACCGCACGGGCGATCTTTCCGTGATACACCCCATGAACAGTCTCAGCTACGTGTTCTCCTCCATTCTGGCCGTGGTGGTGCTGCACGAGCAGATGACGCCGCTGAAGATCGTCGGCATTCTGGTCATAATAACCGGAGTCATCCTGATTGGGGGCTCCGACGAGGTATGAAGTATCTGCTCATTGTTGCCATGACCACGCTCTCCGCCTTCGGCGGTTATTTTCTGAAAAAGGCCTCCGGCACCACAAAAAATTTCTGGAAGCTGCTGAAGAACAAGGGTCTGTGGATAGGCGGCTCGCTGTACATCGTTTCCACCGTGTTCATGATATGGCTGCTGCAGGTGGTGGAATACTCCGTGGCCGTGCCGCTGGGCTCCATGACCTACGTCTGGTCCCTGTTCATCGCCAAGTTCATGCTGGGCGAAAAGATCCCGAAGCGCCGCATAGTCGGCATCTGCTTCATCGTCGCCGGCGTGGTGACCATCGCCATAGCGGGATAAAAACAGAGCGCATCGCAAGATGCGCTCTGTTTTTATGTTTGTTTCACGCTTTCCGTAAAGCGGAGGAAGGCCTCCCTGCCCCGGTCGCCGCGCTTGAAAACCCCGGCGTCCAGCAGCACGCCCTCGAAAACCAGGCCGATCTCGCGCTGAATAATGCCGTACGCGTTTTGCGCTCCGATATCCGGATATCTGGGCAAAAAGCTCTCCACCCACTCCGCGTGACACGCAAGCGCCGGGTTCGACGCCAAATCCCGCCCCGACAATATGGCGTCCGTGAGCCCGTCCATGTCATTTTTCAGTCTGCCGGGCAGGATGGCCAGGCCCATGACTTCGATAAGTCCGATATTCTCTTTCTTTATGTGGTGCTTGTCCTCGTGGGGATGGAAGAGCCCCAGCGGATGCTCCGGCGTGGCGCGGTTGTTGCGCAGCACCAGATCCAGCTCGTATTTTCCCTCCCGCATCCTGGCGATCGGCGTGATGGTATTGTGGGGTTCCCCGTCCGTGCAGGAGAGGATGTCCGCCTCCGAATCGTCGTATCCGCGCCACGCGGTAAGGATCCTGTCCGCAAGGGACGCAACGCGCTCCGGCTCGGCGCTTCTGAGGCGCAGCACCGACATGGGCCAGCGGACTATCCCCGCTTCCACGTCTCCGAAGTCCGGGAACGAAAGCTCCGTCTCCACCGGCGCGGAGGCCATGGGCATCCTGTGGCGGCCGCCCTGAAAATGGTCGTGGCTCAGCACGCTGCCGCCCACGATGGGCAGGTCGGCGTTGCTGCCCACGAAATAGTGGGGGAACTGCCGCTCAAAGTCCAGAAGCCGCCGGAAGGCGCCCTTGTCGATCTTCATGTGGCGGTGTTCGTCGGACATGACGATGCAGTGCTCGTTATAGTACACGTAGGGCGAGTACTGGAGCCCCCAGTCCTCCCCGCAGAGCTTCAGCGGTACAATGCGCAGATTCTGGCGGGCGGGATGGCCGGGATGCCCGGCGTAGCCCTCGTTTTCCCGGCACAGCAGGCACTGCGGATATCCGTTTCCGGAGGGCATCTTCCCGGCCGCGGCGATGTCCCGCGGGTCCTTTTCGGGCTTGGCAAGGTTGACTGATATCTCCAGCTTGCCGTAGTCGGTCTCCGTGTCCCACTTCAGATCCCGCGCCGTGCGGTCGGCGCGGATGTAGTTGGTGTCCGCGGCCAGCTCATAGAACCAGTCCGTGGCCGCCTCCGGCGAGACGGCGTATTTTTCCCAGAATATGCGCTCCACCTCGTGGGGGTAAGGCGTCAGCACTCCCATGAGCTTCGTGTCGAAAAGGTCACGCCCGGCGATGGTATCGGCGGCGAGACCGGTTTTAACCGCCTCGTCGGTGAGGGCGGCAAGCAGCTCCGGCAGCGGAGCCTCCGCAGGCTTTGCCCCGGGATCGAAGCCGCTCTTTCCCATTATTTCCAGCAATCTGTTTATCGCAAAGCGGCGGTCGCAGGGGGCGATAAGCCCCTTCTCCACGCCGTAATCCGCAAGCGATGCAAGGTATCCGTCGATCATAACTCCGTATGCCTCACAAGTACTTTATCGAGAATATATCTGGGCCGGTGCTTGGTCTCCATATACGCCTTGCCCACATATTCGCCCACCACTCCCAGCATCGCCAGCTGCATGCCGCCCACGAACCACACGGCGGCGCTTATCCACAGCGCGGCGGGCGCAGGCAGGGTGCACAGGCAAACGATGAACATGACGAAGCCGGCCAGCATGGCGGCCGCGCCCAAAGCCAGCGAAAAGCGAATGGGCTTAATGCTGAAGGAGGTAATGCCGTCGGCGGCCAGGGCCAGCATCTTTTTCAGCGGGTACTTGGATTCGCCGGCAAAGCGTTCCCCGCGCTGGTACTCCACCTTCGCGCATTTGAAGCCCAGAGTGGGCACAATGCCGCGCAGGAAGAGATTTACCTCTCCGTACTCAGACAGGGCCTCCAGGGCCCGGGCATCCATCAGGCGGAAATCAGCGTGGTCCGGTATGGTCTCCACGCCCAGCCGCTGCATGGTGCGGTAAAACGCATGGGCGCTGCCGCGCTTGAAGGCCGTGTCCGTGCTGCGGTCGCACCGCACGCCGTACACTATATCCGCGCCGCCCAGATACTCGTCCACCATCTTGGGTATGGCGTTCACGTCGTCCTGCAGGTCGGCGTCCATGGAAATGGCGATGTCGCAGCAGTCCTTCGCCGTCATTAGTCCGGCCAGAAGCGCGTTCTGGTGGCCCCGGTTCCGGGACAGCTTGACGCCGCAGTATACAAAATCGGTCTCGTAAAGATTTTCAATGAGCTCCCATGTACGGTCCTTTGAGCCGTCGTCCACAAAAGCTATCCTGCTGTCCGGGGATATCTTGTTTTCCGCCACCATAACGGCCAGGATATCCTTCAGCCGCTTCGAGGTCTCCGGCAGGACCTCCTCCTCGTTGTAGCAGGGTATTACCATCCACAATACGGGCTTTTCCATCGTGCCGCCTCCTTTTTTGTCCGTCACATTCTACCATCCGCCACAGCCTTTTGCAACAATTAGCTCTTTTAATTCGGACACCCGTCTGGTATACTGGGCTTTGCGACAAAAAACGGAGGATAGAGATATAATGCAGAGACCCGCGCACACAGTAAACATGACCACGGGCGACTACCGCAAGGTCATCGTCCGGTTTGCCCTTCCACTGCTTCTAAGCCAGCTTTTCCAGCAGCTGTACAACGCCGCCGACTGCCTCATCGTCGGCCGCTTTCTGGGCAAGACGGCCCTGGCCGCCGTATCGTCCTCTTCCACGCTGATAATGCTGCTGGTGAGCTTCTTCGCCGGCACGGCGCTGGGCTCCGGCGTGGTGGTGGCCCGTTATTTCGGAGCCGGGGACAACGAGAAGGTTTCCAGGGCAATACACACCATCACCGCCTTCGGTCTGGCTGCCGGAGGCGTGCTCACGGTCTTCGGCACCCTCATGGTGCCGACCATTCTCGTCTGGATGGGCGCCGCGCCGGAGGTGCTGCCTCAGGCCGCCGAATACCTGCGGTACTATTTCATGGGCGTGCTCGCCAACGTGATGTACAACATCTTCAACGGCATCCTCGACGCCGTGGGCGACTCCACCCACCCGCTGTACTACCTCATCATCTCGTCCTGCCTGAACATTGGGCTGGATCTGCTGTTCGTAGCAGTTTTTCACTGGGGCGTATGGTCCGCCGCCGCGGCCACCGTGGCCTCCCAGCTCGTCAGCGCCCTGCTGTGCCTGCGCCATCTCACCGTCCCCGGCGAGGTATACCAGCTGACTTTCAAAAGGCTGCGCTTCCACGGCGACATGCTGAAGCAGATAATCAAATACGGCCTGCCCACCGGCGTGCAGTACTCCGTCATCGGCTTCGCCAACGTGCTGGTGCAGACATACATAAACTCCTTCGGGGCCGACGCCATGGCCGGCTGCGGCGCGTATTTCAAGCTTGAGAGCTTTGTTTTCGTGCCCATCACCAGCTTCAACATGGCGGTCACCACCTTCACCGGGCAAAATCTGGGCGCGGGCAAGTACGACAGGGCCAAGTCCGGCGCCCGCTTCGGAATACTGACCACGGTGCTGCTGGCGGAGGGCATAGGCATCTTAATGTACCTGGCCGCGCCGCAGCTCATCAGTCTGTTCAACACCGACCCGGACGTCATCGCCATCGGGGCGCAGCAGTTCCGCACGGAGGCGCTTTTCTACTGCGTGCTGGCATACTCCCACAGCGTGGCCAGCGTCTGCCGCGGCGCGGGAAAGGCCGTGGTGCCCATGACGGTGATGCTGTCAGTCTGGTGCATCTTCAGAATAATCTACATCAGCGTGGCCATGCACCTTTCCCACACCATACAGCTGCTTTTCTGGGCCTATCCCCTCACCTGGAGCATCAGCACCGTGGTGTTCTGCATATATTACTACCGCTCCAACTGGCTCCACGCCATGGATAAGGCGGAGGTATGAAAAAGCTCCCGGATAAAGATCCGGGAGTCTTTTTTATTCATGTTATGCCGTGGCCTGCTTTTTCTCCTCTTCCTCCTGCAGCTTGCGGTAAGCCACCTTGCCCACCAGTGTCTTGGGGAGCTCGTCACGGAATTCGATCTCCTTGGGCATGGCGTACTTTGCGATGCGGGTGCTGCAATACTCCATGATCTCGTTTCTGGTCTCGTCCGACTGCGGCACGCCGGGGCGCAGGGTTATGAACGCCTTCACCGCCTGCATCTTGTAGGGGTCGGGGATGCCGATGACGCAGCTCATCAGCACCTTCTCGTTGGCATCCAGTATGTTTTCAAGCTGGCCGGGATATACGTTGTAGCCGGAAGTGACGATCATGCGCTTGGCGCGGCCCCGGAAATAGATGAAGCCCTCCTCGTCCATGACACCAAGATCGCCGGTATAGACCCAGCAGAGCCCGTCGTCGTGCTCGCGCAGCGTCTCCTCAGTCTCCAGCGGATTGTTCATATACTCCTTCATGACCGTGGGGCCGGCCAGCAGGATCTCGCCCTCCTCGCCGTAGGGCAGCTCCTCGTCCGTGCCTGGCTTTACGATCTTGATATAGGTGTCCGGGAACGGCAGACCTATGCTGCCCTCCTTGAACATGTGCGGCGGCGTGAGGCAGCAGGCCGTGACGGTCTCCGTGGTACCGTAGCCCTCCCGCACCTGGATGACGGCATGGCGGTCGGCCAGAAACTTGTCGAATTTTTTCTTGAGCTCCACCGACAGCGAATCGCCGCCGGAGAACACGCCCTTGAGACAGCTCAGATCCGCGCCGTCCATGCTGGGCAGGCGCAGCAGCGCCTCGTAAAGCGTGGGTACGCCCGCAATGAAATTGCACTTGTATTTTGTTATCAGCTTGGCGTAGCTCTTGGCCGTGAAGCGGGGCACCAGCACGCACCGGCCGCCCTGGGACAGCATGGTGTGTATGCACACGCCCAGACCGAAGCCGTGGAACAGCGGCATGGCGGCCAGCATTTTGTCGCCGGGGGCAAACATGGGGTTGGACGCTATGACCTGCTGACCCAGGGCGTTGAAGTTGAGGTTCGTGAGCACTATGCCCTTGGTCGTGCCGGTGGTCCCGCCGGAATACAGTATCACGGCCGGATCGTCCGCGGCTCTCGAAACCCGGTAGTTATAGAAGCAGTGGCGGCCCAGACGCATGAAATCCCGCCATCTTATGACCGGGGCGTCGGCTGGTATCTTCTCCTGCTTTCTGCCCTGAGTGAGCATGTAGCCCGCCTTCACGGCCGTGGAAAGCTCGTCCTTCACGCTGGCGATTATGATGTTCACGACTCTGGTGCGCTCGCGGATATGCTCGAACTTGCTGTAAAACTGGTCCAGGGTTATGGCGGTGACGCTCTCGGAGTCGTTGAGATAGAACTCTATCTCCCGCTCCGCGGAAAGCGGATGGATCATATTTGCCACGGCGCCGATAAGGTTAACCGCGTAAAACATGTATATGGCCTGGGGGCAGTTGGGCATGGCGATGGTGACCCTGTCGCCCTCCCGGATGCCGATGGTGCGCAGCGACTTCGCGCATTCGTGCACCTGGCCGACCAGTTTTCTGTATGACGTGGGGCGGCCCATGAAGTCGAACGCGATATACTCTGGGTACTTCTCGGCCACCTTCTCCACCGCCTCGAACATCGTGCCCTGGAAATATTCCAGATGCGGCGGCACCACGCCGAGATACGGTATCCACGGTGTCTTCGCCGTAATCTCGCCCATATCAGTACTCCACCTTTTTGTCAAGTCTTGTCTCCAGCAGCTCCGGATTCTCCAGAAGCGTCCTGAGAAGCCGCACGGTCTTCGAATAGTAATAGCCGTCGGCAATGCGCTCGTCGATGGTGAGCCCCAGCTCCACCGTGGGATGCATGGTCACCCTGCCGTCGGGATTGAACTCTGGCGACAGCTTTTTTTCGCCCACGGCGATGAACACGGAGTTCGTGCCCCAGTTGGTCAGATGGTGATAGCCCATCTTGAGCCCGATGGAACCGAGATTGGTCAGCACCACCGAGGAATAGTAAGGGTCGGTGTCTATGAGGGGCTGGGGCACCCAGCCGTGCACGTCGAGAAAACGTATCCCGTCCACAAGCGTGCGGGACACTATGCGGGGCATGCTGTTGAGTATATCCATATTGTCCGTGGAGCTGTCCACGGCATCGCCGCGGCAGAAGGATATCTGGTCGTAGATCTTCTGGTGGATGGTGTCCAGCGTGTCGGAGGGCACGGTGTGCAGAAAGGCCAGCGCCTCGCCGCCGTTGTCGGCAAACTCCTTCTTCACCACGAAGGACGCGGAGACCTCGTTGCGCTGGTAAATGTTCCGGTGCGCGATGAAGCGGTTCATCTTGGGCCGCAGTGTCAGGGTCTTCATGGCCGCCGCAACTATGAGCTGGAACAGATTGTATCTGTATTCCGGGTCTTCCGCGTTGCGTCTTTCAAGATATTCGTTGGTCTTCGTCAGGTCTATCTTTTCCGATATAAAAGCCTCGTTGTCGCAGCGGTTGGGGTACAGCAGCGGCACTATATAATGCATCGAATCCAGATCGCGCAGCAGTCTGCCGTCCCTGCGGTCGCCTAACCTGCGTGCTTTTTCGTCCAAAACACTCACTCTCCTTCGTCTGAGTCCCATTCCGGCTGGTTACAAAGCTGATAATCTGTAACTATGGGTCGCAAAAGCATTGTTATTTTAACCCAAAATTCAGGGAAAGTGAATAGGCAATATCAACAATCGTCAAATTATTTGAAGCATTCTCCCCGGTTTCCCGGCAAAACTGTGTAATTTCCGGTTGGCGGCGGTCATAGGATGTACCAAAACCATTGGGGAGTGATGCCAGTTTGAACAGTTTTTCCACTACATTGAAAAGGCACCGGGGCGTTTTGTCGGGCGCGGCGCTGGTGCTGGCGGTGGCGGCGATATTCTGGGTGGTGAACAGCCCGGCGGTGGTGGGCGCCTCCGCCGCCGACCGGGTGCTGCCCATATACTCTGTGAAGCGCGATGACAAGACCGTGGCCATCTCCTTTGACGCCGCCTGGGGCAACGAGGACACCCAGTCGCTCATCGACACGCTGAAGAAATACGGCGTCAACGCCACCTTCTTCGTGGTTGGCGACTGGGTGGACAAATACCCGGACTCCGTGAAGGCGCTGGCCGCCGCGGGCAACGAGGTCATGAACCACTCCAGTACCCACGCACACTTTGCCAAGCTGTCCGCCGCCGAGATAAAGGCCGACATCAGCGCGTGCAGCGACAAGATCGAGGCCGTGACGGGCGTGCGCCCCACCCTGTTCCGCTGCCCCTACGGCGAATACAATGACACGGTGATAAAAACTGTGAATTCCATGGGCATGAACGTCATACAGTGGAGCGTGGATTCGCTGGACTGGAAGGGCATATCCGCCCGGGAGATAACGGACAGGGTGCTGAAAAATGTCAAGCCCGGCAGCATAATCCTGTTCCACAATGCCGCTGACAACACGCCGGAGGCCCTGCCCGGAATATTGGAAGCGCTGGTAAAGGACGGCTACAACATCGTGCCCGTCTCCAAGCTGCTGCTGGAGGGCGACTGTATCGTTGACAACACCGGCTGCCAGTGTCCCACCGCCGGCGCGGCCACTGCCCAGCCCTCCGCCGCCGTGTCGCCCGCCGCATCTCCGGCGGCGTCTCCCGCTGCGGCAAAGACCGCCGTCTGCGGCACTCCCGCGCCGACAGCCGTTCCCACAGCGGTCTGTCCGGCCGCCCCGACGCCCCGCATCAGCACGGCAAAGGGTGCGCCCACCTTCTCCGCACCCGCAGAATAGCACAAAACCCCGGCGCATCCGAAGGGATGCGCCGGGGTCTCCTTAACTGTCTCAGGCGCTTATCTGATGGCCGCCGGCGGGCTGGCGGCGCAGGAAAACGTGCTCGATTCTGGGAAGACTTATGCCTATGGTCTCCCGCAGCACGTCCTCCACGGTCTCCACGGGCACGATGTCGATGTCCCGCTTCACCTCTTCTGGCACGTCCTTCAGGTCTATGACGTTCTCCCGGGGGATGAGGACGCGGCGTATGCCCGCCCTCTGGGCGCCCAGCAGCTTTTCTTTCAGGCCGCCTATGGGCAGCACCGCGCCCCGGAGGGTTATCTCGCCCGTCATGGCAAGTCTGGGATCCACCTTCACTCCCGTATAGAGAGAGGCCAGAGCTGTAAACAGGGCGATGCCCGCCGAGGGGCCGTCCTTGGACACCGCGCCGGACGGGACGTGGATGTGGATATCCCGCTCCCTGAAGTTAACCTCGCTCAAGGGCAGCCGTGACTTCAGCAGGCTCAGGGATATGCGGGCGGATTCCTTCATCACGTCGCCCAGCTGGCCGGTCAGAGTGACCTCGCCGTTGCCGGGCATGTCGGTGGCCTCGATGAACAGTATCTCGCCGCCCACCGGCGTCCAAGCCAGGCCCGTCACCACGCCCGGCGGATTGTCCTGCTGGGCTCTGTCGTGGCGGGATACCTGCCGCCCCAGCAGCTCCTCCAGATCGTCCGTATGTATCACCAGCGGAAGCTCCGCCTTGTTGGAAACTATCTTCTCGGAAGCCGAACGGGCGATGGCCGCCAGCTGCTTTTTCAGTCCCCTGACGCCGGCTTCCAGCGTGTAGTCGGAGATGATCTTCCTCAGCGCGCCGTCGTCAATCTGAAGCTGCTCCGCCGTGAGGCCGTGATCGGAAAGCACCGACGGCAGCAGATGCTCCTTGCCTATGTGGAACTTCTCGTCCTCGGTGTAGCCGGATATCTGGATGATCTCCATTCTGTCCAGCAGCGGGCCGGGGATGGTGTCCATGGAGTTTGCCGTGGCAATGAAGAACACGTCCGAAAGGTCGAAGGGCTGGTCCAGGTAATGATCCGTAAAGCTGTTGTTCTGCTCCGGATCCAGCACCTCCAGCAGGGCGCTGGCGGGGTCGCCGGAGAAGCCGCCGGTCATGAGCTTGTCCACCTCGTCCAGCACCATCACGGGGTTGTTGACCCCTGAGGTCTTGATGCTCTGCAGTATGCGGCCGGGCATTGCGCCCACATAGGTGCGGCGGTGGCCGCGTATCTCGGCCTCGTCCCTGATGCCGCCCAGGCTCAGACGCACGTATTTGCGCCCCAGCGCCTCGGCGATGCTGCGGCCAAGGCTGGTCTTGCCCGTGCCGGGAGGGCCCACCAGCAGCAGTATGGAGCCCTTGTTGTCATTTTTCAGCTCCATCACGGCCAGATGCTGGATTATGCGCTCCTTCACCTTGTCCAGTCCGTAGTGCTGCGCGTCCAGAATACGGCGGGCCTCGTCCAGGTCGATGTCGCCCGCCTGGCTCTTCTTCCACGGCAGGGAGAGCATGAAGTCCAGGTAGTTGCGCACTACGCTCTCCTCAGCGCCGCCCTGGCCCATGCCGCCCAGCTTCTTCAGCTCGGCCAGCGCCGCTTTTTTCGCTTCCTCCGGCATGCCGGCATCTTCGATGCGGCGGGCGTAATCGTCGCCGCCCTCGCCGCCGTCCTCCTGGCTCTCGCCCTCGCCCAGCTCCGCCTGTATGGCCTTGAGCTGCTCGCGGAGCACCTGCTTCCTGTAATAGCGGTTGGCCTCGTCGGAGAGCTTCTCGTTGAGCTCCATATTGAGCTCAATGGACTCCCGCTGTTTCAAAAGCGCGTCCATGAACTGGAGTCCCCGCTGCTTCACGGAGTCGGTCTTGAGATACTGGTACCGCTCCTCCGCCGACATGGGCATAAAGCGGCTGAGATACGAGACGAAGGCGTTGATGCTCTTTATCTCATCGACGGTTTTGACGTACTGCTCGCCGCCGCGGAAATGGGCGCTTATCTCCCGCACGATGCGCTTGAGATAATCCAGCATGTCAGCCTGGGACTTGTCGTCCATGTCCTCCAGATCCGGGCTGGGCACACACTGAGCCAGCAAAACGCCCTCCCCGGCGCGGATGCTCACGGCCTCCACTCTCCCGCCCGCTCTGCCGTGGACGAGCACGCCGTCCTCGGAATCCGTGACGTCGGTCACCTCGAAGCTCACGCCCAGGCGGAAGAAATCGTCCTCAGCGGGCTGCCTGCCGGAGACGTCCCGCCGGAGAGGCAGCGCCGCAGCCTTTCCGCCGTCCCGCAGCGCGCGGGCCAGCGCGCCGGAAGCCCCCGTGATGCTGAATATCGTATTTACGCCCGGCAGTATCACCGTCTCCGACACGGGGATTACAAGGGCTTCAAAACTGTTGGAGTCGTATTCCATAATTGTTCCTTTCTTTAAATGAATGTTCGTTTAATACTTTCCCAAATTTGAGCGAGACGAGCCGCGAAGCCGTCCCGCTGTATTTTGCCGCCTCAGTTGAGAAGCGCCCGCTGGATGATCTCGATGAGCTCCTCCAGCCTGTCCTCCCTGTCCTCCTCGCTGGTGCGGTTGTCCAGGGCGATGGCCTTCACCGGGTAGAAGATCACGGCGGCCAGATTTTCGTCGCTGTAATTTCTTATGACGCCCTCGGACTTCATCTCCTGTATGAGGTCGAACAGATGGCACACGCCCTTCCTTTCGGTGCAGCAGCCGGAGAACGTGGGACAGTGGGAGCATTGCTCCACAAAGCTGAAAATCTCCTGATGCTCGTGCATGTAGGCGTAGTAGGAGCGGATAAGCGATTCGATGAGCTGATACCCGTCCATCTGGGGCGACACCCGCTGGAGAATGTAGCCGTATACCTCCTCGGAATACTCCCGGTATATGTCCTGGAGCATGTCCTCCTTGTTGTCAAAATAGATGTACACGGTGGCCGGCGACACGTCGGCCAGACGGGCGATCTTGGATATGGAGGTGCCGTCGAAGCCCTCTCTGAGGATGAGCTCGATAACAGCGTCCTTGATGCGCTGTTCCTTTTCGTCGTCCTTTCTTCTCATCCAATCACCTCAAAATTATAATAAACGTTCATTCATTTATTGTCAACAGAAATTTTGGAAACTCTTTCGGCATCTGCGGCCGGATATCAAAAGATCCCGCGCCAGTGGGCGCGGGATCCTGTTTGAAATCAGATGCGTCTGTCTCTGGACTGGGAATCGTAATGCTTGTTCAGGAACGGGCGTACGACGTAGTATATGAGCTTATTCTCGCCGTTTGTCATGTACAGGGTGAAGGTGGCGACGAACAGCACCAGCACTATGCCCAGGAGCTTGCCGGTCAGTTTGCATACAGTTTTCATTGTTTATTTCCTGCCTTTCATTACCACGCCTCGGAGTCGTCGAAATCGACCAGAGTCTCATCCAGCGGCTTCTCGTTGAGGACGACGGACATATAGCTGCTTATTGACTTGCGCATTTCGGCGCGGGAGATGGTACGGCAGTCCTCCAGGTCGTGGGGGATGAAGCAGAAGTAGAAGCCCAGATCCCTGGCCTGCTCCTCCAGCATGGCGTGGACGCCGTTCATGCCCTTGCAGGCCACGTTGTCGTTCACCACAACCATGTCGCAGTTCAGCTTCTTGGCCCAGTCCCAAACAGCGTTGACGTTGGCCCAGCCGCCCACGGCGTGATGGCGCATAACGCCCTTCTCGGAGAACTTGGCCAGATCCACAAGGGCCTTCTCCGGATCGTGAGTGTCGATCATGTTGTGGCCCATGGTGGAGTCCATGTTCAGCACGAGGTTCAGGCCCCAGCAGTTCTGAGTCCAGGTTGGAAGGTCGGTGTAATACACGGCGGAGGGTCCCCACAGGAAGGCGCGGTGGCGGGTCTTGCCCTTGAAGGGCTCGTACTTATCCTTAACGGCCTGGCGCATGATCTTGATGACCTTGCGGTCGGTGTCGTTGAAGTAATCGATACGGCCGTTGGCGATGGCCCATTCGACCAGTTTATAAAGCGTCTCGGCAATGCCGCAAAGCGGTGAATACGGAGTGGCCAGGATCTCCCACTTCTCCATCTCCAAAGTGCTCTGCTCGTTGATGCGGCGGGCAGCCACGAAGAAGGCGTCCCAGTCGAACTTGACGTTATAGACTTCCTCTATCTTGGCGATGCAGTTGCGCAGCTCCTGAGCGGAATACTCGTTGCCTTCCTTCTCGTTGTGCTGCATGGCAAAGGCGAAGGGATAATCCTCCAGGCCGACGGAGTGGAAGCGGCGGCGCTGGAACATGGAGGTGGACTCGCTGGCGTTGCAGGGCTGGTTGGTGGAGATGACCAGCTTGCCGAAGATCGGGAAAGCGTCGTCGATGGAGACGCCGGTCTCGGCGGAGCAGCGGGAGCACACGTCGGCAGGCAGACCGTAGGACTCGGCCACGTCGATATAATAGGGCTCGATGTGCTGGTCGACGTCGCAGATGACGAATTCGGGCAGGGTCTGCATGGGTTCGGGATACAGGGTCGGGAAGCCGGCGAAGAACAGAGTGGGTATGGTCTCGTCCAGGCCGACCAGCTGATCGGTCAGCGGGCCGCCGCCCAGACGGCGGTCGTTGCCCACGATGGTGCCGATAAGGCCGCACAGGGTGCGGACGATGGTGTTGCTGTGGAGGGAGGCGACCTCAAGCTCGCGGCCGCGGAATCCCTCAAACAGGCGGTCCACAAAGGCGAAGGAGCCCAGGAAGGAGCCCATCCAGCGGTATTCCCAGAAGGCCTTCATCATGTGCACGGGATCCTTGGCGACCATCAAGCCCATCATACCGAGGTTTTTCAGCCAGGTGACATAGTCCAGCATGGTGTCGCGGCAGCCGCGCCACTCGCGGTACTTGGCAATGCCGGTCTTGTCGTAGTAGCGGCTGCGCAGGCCGCCCACGCCGTGCTCCGACTGCCAGATGGGATCGAACTTTTCCAGTTTACTATCTATGGCGTCTATCGCGGCGTTAAAGGGTTTATCAAAAACACATTTCATAATCTATGCCTCTCCTCAAGAATTGATCTTCTTGATCTCCAGACTCTCGACGAACGCCTGGAAGCGGGTGCGGAGCTGTCCGGCGGAGCCGACAACGTATTCCTTCTCGATGGTGCAGCAGGGTATGTGGCGCTCGTTTACCATGACGTAGGAGCCCAGGACCTTCTCATAGCTCCAGAACTCGCAGAACTTCATGTTCTCGATGATGATGCCGTCGGCGTTGTACTCCTTCACCAGGCGCTCCATGGTATTGTGGCGCTGGTCGATCTTGGAGCCGGACATGAAGCGGGCGCACTCGTTGACCTCGAGATAAGTGCGGCAGATGGCGTCGAAAGCCGTCTCACCGTCGCGGATCTCGATCTGTTCCCTGCCGGGAATGGAGCCGAAGCAGAAGCGGTCGGCCACCACCATGGCGCCGCAGGACTCAACCAGCTTTATGAACTCGGGATCGTCGATCTCGGAGCCGGCGATGACCACGCGGGCGCGGAACGGGAACTTCTTCTCGGGCTTGCGCTTTTTGATCTCGTCCAGAGTCTCCTGCAGATAGGGCAGGATGTACTTGTGGGGGCAGGTCTCGGACACGAGCTGGATGACCTCGAACTCGTAGCCGGTAATGGGCGGATTGGGCAGCTTCCTGAAGTCGCCGATCTCGGTGATTATGCGGCTGATCTCGTTGTGGTCGGCGATGGCGGCGCGCATGGCCTCCTCGGAGGTGTCGATGCCGCGCTGCTTTTTCAGTTCGTCCACGACCTTGAGCTTGAGCTCGGTCTTGTAGTAATTAAGAGCGTTTTCGTCGTCCTTGAGAGGCGGATCAATGATGGTGGTGAAAAACTTTTCGTTTTTAACGGGGTGGATAAGGGAGAAATGCTCCTCCATACGCTCCATAGCGGCGCAGCACTCAGCGCCGAACAGCGCGTCGAGGTAATTGTAGCCGCCCTCCACCGCGCGCTCCAGAATGGCGCGGACATAGGGGCAGTTGCGGGTGGTCATGTAGTAGCTGGCAACGTCTGTGGACTGGCAGTTGGGCGCGCGCAGACGGGTCGAGAAGCAGCCGGGCAGGTTCATAAGCGGCTCGGGTATGTAGAAGCAGTTATATCCCAGCGCCACATCGCCATCCCCGACAGCCTTCTGCACAAGCTCGTTGTTGGCTTCCTGCAGCAGGTTCTCGAAATAAATCAGATGCTTGAGATCTTTCATGGATAACCTCCCATATAATTATTCGCTGTATTCAGTATCCCCCCGGATAGTCGGTTAAAGCTCCGCGCTGCGGTCATTTTCGCCAAAAATCTGCCGCTGCGCAGGCAAAAAATCTTGCATGTTAAAAATATCATTATCCCAACTTTATGTCAATAGCAAAAGCTACACAACATGACAGAGTATGTAACATGCGCCCCGCAAAAGACAATTTTTGTATAAAAATCCGGGGACGGAGTCTCTCCGTCCCCGAAAAAAGCACTGTTTACTTTTCCTCGGCCATCTTTTTATACTTGGCGTAGCGCTCTGCGCACTGCACCTCGGCTTCGGCGAACAGCCTCTCGGCGGTCTCCGGGAAGGTGCGGGTCAGGGACGCGAAGCGGTTCTCGCCCATCATGTACTCGCGCAGCTTGCCGTTGGGCTCGCCGGAGTCCAGAATGAAGGGGTTCTTCCCTTCCGCGGCGTTTTCGGGGATGTAGCGGAACAGCGGCCAGTAACCGCAGTCCACAGCCAGCTTCTCCTCAGTGAGTGAGCAGCCCATGCCCTTGACGATGCCGTGGTTGATGCAGGGCGCGTAGGCGATGACGATGGACGGGCCCTTGTGGGCGGCGGCTTCCTTCAGGCACTTGATAAGGTGCTCGGGATCCGCGCCCAGAGAGACATGGGCAACATAGATGTAGCCGTAGGTGGAGAGCATCATGCCCAGATCCTTCTTCGGGGTGGACTTGCCGCCCGCGGCGAACTGAGCCGTGGCGCCTATGGGGGTGGCCTTGGAGGCCTGTCCGCCGGTGTTGGAATACACCTCGGTATCCACCACAAGCACGTTCAGGTCGAGGTTCGCGGCAAGCACGTGATCCAGGCCGCCGAAGCCGATATCGTAGGCCCAGCCGTCGCCGCCGTACATCCAGATGGCCTTCTTGGTCAGGTGATCGGTGTGGTTCTTCACAAACATCACGTCGTCGGAGGTATCGGACGTCGCGGCCACAGCGGCCTTCACGGCATCAGACACGGCTACGGTCTTGTCCTCGTCGTCGCCGTCGCGGAGCCACTGCTCCAGCGCGGCCTTCAGCGTCTGGTCGGCGGTGGCGGCCGCGGCCGCTTCGGCGTGGGTCTTCACCTGCTGACGCAGCTGCTGGGTGGAAAGGCAGATGCCCAGAGCAAACTCGGCGTTGTTCTCAAACAGGGAGTTGGAGAACGCGGGGCCGTAGCCCTTGGAGTTCACGGCCTGCGGGAAGGCCGGGGCGAAGAAGCCCACGGCCTGAGAGCAGCCGGTGGCGTTGGCAACGTACATGCGGTCGCCGAAGAGCTGGGTGAGCAGCTTGACGTAGGGTGTCTCGCCGCAGCCGGGGCAGGCGCCGGAGAATTCGTACATGGGCTGCTCGTACTGGCTGCCCTTGGCGGAGAACTTGGTCATGGGGTTGGCCTTCTCGGAGAGGGTCATGCAGTAATCCCAGTTCTTCTGCTCCTCCACCTGCTCGTCCAGCGGCACCATCTTCAGGGCCTTTTCCTTGGCCGGGCACACGTTTACGCAGCTTCCGCAGCCCTGGCAGTCCATAACGCCCACCTGGATGCGGTAGGTAAGTCCCTCGAAGCCCTTGCCCAGCGCCTTTTTGGTGCGGCAGGACGCCGGAGCGGCCTTGGCCTCGTCCTCGGTGAACAGGAACGGGCGGATGGCGGCGTGGGGGCAGGCCAGCGAGCAGCGGTTGCAGCCGATGCAGTTTTCGATGTTCCACACAGGCACGTTGTCCGCGACGCCGCGCTTCTCGTACTTTGCGGTGGCGATGGGCATGACGCCGTCGGCGGTGTCGGCAAATGTGCTCACGGGGATGTTGTCGCCGTCCAGGCGGCTCATGGGAACGAGAACCTTCTGGATGTACTCCGGCAGGGTCTTGTCAACGGTAGGCGTCTCGTCTACCAGCTTCGCCCACTCGGCGGGGACCTTGATCTCCACGGCGGCGTTGAGGCCGCGGTCGATGGCGGCGCAGTTCATGTTCACGATCTTCTCGCCCTTTTTGGAGAAGGTCCTTACGACGGCATCCTTCATATACTTTTCGGCTTCGTCGATGGGCAGCACGCCGGAGAGCTTGAAGAAGGCGGCCTGCAGCACGGTGCTGATGCGGTTGCCCAGACCGATCTCCGCGGCGATGTCGGTGGCGTCGATAATGTAGAACTTGATATGTCTCTCGGCCAGGATGCGCTTGGTGCGGTTGGTGAGGTTGTGCTCCAGCTCCTCGCCCTTCCAGCGGGTGTTCAGCAGGAAGGTGCCGCCCGGCTTGATCTCGCTGACTATGTCGAAGGTGTGCATATAGCTCTGCTTGTGGCAGGCGGTAAAGTCGGCCATGGTGACATAGTAGGTGCTGTGTATGGGCTCGTGGCCGAAGCGCAGATGGCTGCGGGTCACGCCGCCGGACTTCTTGGCGTCGTACTGGAAGTACGCCTGGACGTACTGGTCGGTGTTGTCGCCGATGATCTTGATGGAATTCTTGTTGGCGCCCACGGTGCCGTCGGAGCCCAGGCCCCAGAATTTGCAGGATATTATGGACTTGCCGGCGGTGACGATGTTTTCGCCCACGGGCAGGGACAGATGGGTGAGGTCGTCGTTGATGCCCACGGTGAAGTGGTTCCTGCGCTCGCCGGTCATGTTGTCGAACACGGCCTTCATCTGGGCGGGGGTGGTGTCCTTGGAGCTGAGTCCGTAGCGTCCGCCCAGTATCCTGACGGTGCGGCCGCTCTCGGCCATGACGGAGCAGACGTCCTCAAACAGAGGCTCGCCCACGGCGCCGGGCTCCTTGGTGCGGTCGAGAACGGTGATGATCTTCACGCTCTCTGGCAGCACTCCCAGCAGGTATTCTGCGGAGAAGGGGCGGTACAGATGCACCTGTATAAAGCCGACCTTCTCGCCCTTTTCGTTGAGATAGTCCACGACCTCGCGCAGGGTCTCGCACACGGAGCCCATGGCGATGATAACGCGCTCCGCGTCCGGCGCACCATAGTAGTTGAACGGCTTGTAGTCGCGGCCGGTGAGCTCGCTAATCTGCTTCATGTAGTCGGCGGCCACGTCCGGGAAGGCCATGTAGGTCCTGTTGCAGGCCTCTCTGTGCTGGAAGAAGATATCGTCGTTCTCGCCGGAGTTGCGGATGGTGGGGTGCTCGGGGTTGAGGGCGCGTTTTCTGAAGCGGTCCACAGCGTCCCAGTCCAGCATCCTGCCCAGATCCTCGTAATCCAGCACCTCGATCTTCTGTATCTCGTGGGAGGTACGGAAGCCGTCGAAGAAGTGCTGCACGGGCAGACCGCCGCGGATGGCGCTGAGATGCGCCACGGCGCCCATATCCATGCACTCCTGCACGCTGGAGGAGGCCATCTGCGCCCATCCGGTCTGGCGGCAGGCCATGACGTCGGACTGGTCGCCGAATATGGACACGCAGCTCGCCGCCACGGATCGGGCCGCCACGTGCATAACGCCGGGCAGCTGCACGCCCGCGATGCGGTACATCGGCGGGATCATGAGCATCAGGCCCTGGGAAGAGGTATAGGTGCTTGTGAGGGAGCCGGCCTCAAGAGAGCCCTGCATGGCGCCGCAGGCGCCGGCCTCGGCCTGCATCTCCATGAGCTTTGCCGGCTGACCGAACAGGTTCTTCTTGCCGTGGGCGGCCCACTCGTCCACATGATCCGCCATGGGGCTTGACGGGGTAATGGGGTAGATAGTCGCGACTTCGGTGAAAGCGTAAGACACATACGCGGCGGCTTCGTTGCCGTCCATGGTCTTGAACGTCTTTTTTGCTGACATATGTAAAACCTCCTAAAATGATTTCTATTCTATATATAGAATATCATCCGCGGGGCGAACCTGTCCAACTTAGCTGAAACGGTCCCGCTCCCCCGCCTGATTTGCTCCCTTCCCGGTCAAATACCGGGGCAATTTTGCTGAAATTTCCCCAATTCAAAATGAAAAATCCGGTCTTTTCCACAAAGGCCGGATTTTCTGCATTCATTATTTCTGACTCTCGGAAAAATATCTGCTGCTGAGACAGTTGCCTGCGCAGAAGTCGATGTGGTCGTCCATGGCCTGCCGCGCAAGCTGCGGGTGGCCGATGCGGATGGCGTGCAGCACCAGGGAATGCTGGCTGCACAGCATGAGCAGATTGTCCCGGCGGAGGGACGCCGCCATGAATTCGCAGGTGCGCACCGACAGGTAGTTGAGCTTCTTGTCCAGCGTGGCGTACATCTCCCGCAGATAGCGGTTGCGGGAGTATTCCACGATCATGGTGTGAAACTCTCTGTCGCACATGGTGGCGTTCCTCACGGAGCCGCCGCCGATGTACTCCTTGACCGAGGTAAGAAAGGCCTCCGTGTTCCGGTCCATAAAGTCCATGTCCACATACCAGCTCCGCTGGGCGCACAGGTATGCAGCCGTGCTCTCTATAGATTTTCTCGCCGCGAAAAGATCCTCAATGTCGCCGTCGTCGATGTCAAAAACATAATAGTTCTTGTACTTGCCGCCCGCGCCGAGGGATTCCACCACCAGGCCTCTGGTCACGAGCTGCTCCACAGCCTCGCGCACGGGCGTGCCCGAGACCTTCAGTTCGTCCGCGATCTTGTTGATTTTCAGCTTGCTCCCCGGCTTCAGCGCCGAGGAAAGAATGGCTTCCTCAAGTATAGAATAAACCGCTTCGCTGATCTTGATGAACGGGTTTTCCTGCTGGGCACGGGACAGCTTTTCGGGGTCGAGAGCCGCCAGCTCCGCCTCGTTGTCTTCGGACATATGCTACCTCCGCGCGGCGCTCCGTATTCTGATATTGATCGAATTATGCGCCGTATGCGGCGATATTATATCAAACCAAATCTAAAACGTCAATTGTCAGCAAAAAAACTCCCGCGCCTACAGGTGCGGGAGTTCATTGGGGGGAAGAAGATATATATGGGGCTGTTTACGCCGCGGCGGACACGGTCATATCCGCGTCCTCCGGCACCGTCATGTAGCCGGACACCTCGCCGTCGAGAGCGTCAACATAGGCGTAATATCTCTGGCTGTCAGCGGTAAATTCTATCTCATAGCAGATCCCGAGCATGTCGCCCGTAAGATTTACTTTCACAATGTTAACGTCGTCATATGCCAGTCCCGCGTAATCCAGCGCGATGGACAGGGCTTCAAGTTTGGCTTTGTTGTTGGTCATATGGTATCGCTCCTTTCCTTAACATGGGCAAAGGATACCAGCCAAACTTAAAAGAATTATTAAATTGCACAATTTCAAATGTTAAAATTGTTTAAAATTTCTGTAAACTGGGGCTTCAGGCCAGCGGCAGGCGCACCGTGAAGGTGCTGCCGCGGCCGGGCTCGCTCTCCACATCCACGCTGCCGCCGTGGTATTCGCAGATCTGCTTTACCATGGACAGACCCAGGCCCACGCCCTCGTCCTCGCCCCTGGAGGCGTCGGCCTGCCAGAAGCGTTTCCAGATATTAGGCTTGTCCTCGTCCGCGATGCCTATGCCGTCGTCCTTCACGGCAAGCACGGCCACTCCCCCGCTCCGGCGGAGCGAGACGAGGATGTGTCCGTTCTCTCGGCCATATTTGTAGGCGTTTTCCAGCAGATTCTGAATCACTCTCGACATCAGCCCCAGATCGAATGCGGCCATTATTCCCGGCTCGATGCTGGTGGAAAGCTTGATGCCCCGGGCGTCCTTTGGCACAAATTCGCCGCAGCAGGACTCGGTAAAGACGCTCAGGTCGGCCTGCTTCATGCGGATGCGCTCCGTCCCCTGCTCCAGTCTTGTTATCGACAGGAGCTGTGAGATCATGTGCGACATCTTGTTGCCCTGCTCCTGTATAACGGAAATGGCCTTGTCGAAGTCCTCCTTGGTGTTGGCCTTCTTTTTTGCGGAATCGCACTCCGCCAGTATGACGGTAGTGGGGGTGCGCAGCTCGTGGGAGGCGTCGGAGGCGAATTTCTTTTCCGACTCGAACGAAGCCTCCAGCCGCCCGAACATCCCGTCGAAGGTGTCGGACAGCCGCACCATTTCTGTGGGGCCCTTTTTCAGCCCTATCCGGGCGGACAAATCGTCGCCGCCGGAGATGGACGCCGCCTTTTCCATGATGTAGTCCATGGGCATGAAGGTGTTTTTGGATATCAGCCAGCCGCCCAGCACGCCCAGTACCAGTATGGCGGGCAGCACCGTGAAGGCCAGGGTGATGATGGTGCTCATGGAGTTGTAATTCGCCGAGGCGTCGATCATGCCCCGCAGCCAGATGGTGGTCACGTCCATGTTCCATCTCACGTCATAGACATAGTAGTTCCGCCCGTTTTCGCTCACCGTCCGCACCACGGAATCCTCCAGCGCCGCACCCTGTCCGGAAAAGCCGTCGGGAAACGCGCCCTTGAGCAGGCCGCCGTTGGCGTCGTACACGGCGCAGTACACACCCTGACGGTAATAGTCGATGTCCTCCCAGTCGAAGCGCATGTTGTCGTATTCCACATGCCGCACGTTGCGCCACACCACATCCACCACACGGCTGCCGGGGTCGTCGGTCACTATATTCTTGTCGGTGATTATGAGCAGGGTCATGCTGGTGGCGAACATCAACAGCATCATGACCGTTATCCACGCTGTCAGACGGAATTTTGACGACATCTTCAGCTCTCCTCTTTCAGCACCCAGCCGGTGCCCCATACTGTGTGTATGAGTTTTTTGTCGAAGCCGGTATCCAGCTTCTTGCGCAGGAAGCTCACGTATACGTCCACCACGTTGGTTCCGCCCTCATAATCGAAGTTCCAGAGGTTGTTTTCTATCATTTCCCGGGACAGCACTATGCCCTTGTTGCGCATCATGTATTCCAGCAGCGCGTACTCCTTGGGCGAGAGGCTGATCTCGGTGCCGCCGCGGGTGACCTTCTGGGCCGTCATGTCCAGCGTCAGATCCGCAACGGTGAGCTCGTTGGAGTTGGTGCCGGCGTTTTTGCGGGCCAGCATCCTCACCACGGCCGCCAGCTCTTCCATGACGAAGGGCTTCACCAGATAGTAGTCCCCGCCGCCGTTGAGTCCGGCCACCCTGTCCTCCACGCTGTCCAGCGACGTGAGGAACACCACCGGGGTCTTGTCGCCCCTGGCGCGCAGCTTTTTCACCAGCTCCAGCCCATTCATACGCGGCATCAGGATGTCCAGCACTATCACGTCGTATTTGGCGCAGTCCATGAACTCCATGGCCTCCAGGCCGTTGAAGCAGCGGTCCACGCTGTATCCCTCGTCCTCCATCGCCTCGCCTATAAGCCTGTTGAGGTTTTTTTCATCCTCCACTACAAGTATTCTCATCTGTATAATCACCCCAGTTTGAGTTTATAGGCAAAGAATAAAAAATGTATTAAAATTCCGTTATAATGTAATCAAGTATAATATAAAAAGACCCCGCACACAAGAAAAAAATCCCGCTGCATGCGCAGCGGGATTTTTTATGTATATTGCTTATTACTTACGGGCGTGATCGGGGTAGTGGATGTGCAGCAGCTCATGCTCGCGGCCGTCAAGCAGCTTGTATACGCCCTCGAGAGCCGGGTTCTGCTCCGGGTTCTTGAGTTCGCATTCCTCGTCGGCATTGAAGAGGCCCTGGTAGCGCTCTCTCTTGCGGGCGTTGCACGCGGGGGGCTGTCCGCCGCCGCCGATGCAGCCGTTGGGGCAGGCCATGATCTCGATGAAATGGAAGAACTCCTCGCCGCTCTGGACCTTCTCGATGAGCTTGTCGGCGTTGCCGAGACCGCTGGCCACGGCGATGCGCAGCTTGGTGTCGCCTGCGGTGACCTCGAAGGCCTTGATGCCCTCCAGGCCGCGGACGCCGCACTCGGCGATGGTGGCCAGGGTCGCGTCGGAGGTATCGTGCAGCACTCTGCGGATGACCGCTTCAGTGACGCCGCCGGTGACGCCGAAGATGACGCCGCCGCCGGTATACGGGGCAAACGGATCATCGGGCGCGGTGTCGGGCAGGTTGGCAAAGTCGAGGCCCGCTTCCTTGATCATACGCACCAGCTCCTGGCTGGTGATGACCAGATCGGTAAGACGCTCGCCGTCCTTGACCATTTCGGGTCTGGCGGCTTCCAGCTTCTTCGCGGAGCAGGGCATAATCGCCACGGAGTACAGCGGATCGTTCTTGAACTGCTGGCGGATGATGGCGCCGAACATCTCCATAGGTGAGCCGCAGGTGGACACCTGGGGCATTATCTCCGGATAGGTGTTCTCGACGTGCTTTATCCAGCCGGGGCAGCAGGAGGTGAACATGGGCAGCTTGGCGCCGGTCTTCAGCTTCTCGAAGAACTCGTTGGACTCCTCCATGATGGTCAGATCGGCGGTGAGGGATGTATCGTAGACGTAGTCGGCGCCCATGCGCTTGAGGGCGGTGACGATCTTGCCGATGACGGGAGTGGTGGCCGGAATGCCGAATTCCTCGCCGACGCCGACGCGGACGGACGGGGCGATCTGCACGGCGACCTTCTTCTCGGGATCGTAGAGCATCTTCCAGAACTTGTCGACCTCATTCTTGACCGTGAGAGCGCCGGTGGGGCACACCGCGGCGCACTGGCCGCAGCCGACGCACTTGGTGTCGATCATGCTCTGGCCGAAGCCGCAGGTGACATAGGTCTCGCGCCCGCGGTGGCACAGGTCGATGGCGCCGATGTTCTGCACCTCGGAGCACATTCTGACGCACTTGGCGCACAGGATGCACTTGGAGGGGTCGCGGACGATGGATGGAGATGTGGCGTCTATGGGTATCTTGCAGTAGTCGTTCTCAAAGCGCACCTTATGCACGCCGTAGCGGTTGGCGTATTCCTGCAGCTTGCAGTTTCCGGACTGGTCGCAGGTGGTGCACTCCACGCGGTGGCTGGCCAGCAGCATCTCCAGTATGAGACGTCTGTGCTTGCGCAGCTTGGCGGTGTTGGATTTGACCACCAGGCCGTCCTTCGGCACCATGGTGCAGGCAGCCTCTATGCCGCCCTTTTCGTTTTCGACCACGCACATACGGCAGCCGCCGTATATGGACAGATTTTCGCAATAGCAGAGATTGGGGATGTCGATGCCGTTTTTCTGCGCCACTTCAAGGACGTTGCGGGCGTTTTCAAATTCGCAGCTTACGCCGTCAATGATCATATGTTTCATCGTCTCAGACCTCCTCTATGGCGTTCTTCGGGCATCCCGCCTTGCAGGTTCCGCACTTTATGCACTTGGCGGTGTCGATATGGTGCGGCTGCTTGAGGGTGCCGGTGATGGCGTCCACCGGGCAGTTGCGGGCGCACTTGGTGCAGCCGATGCACTTGTCGGGGTTGATCTGATACACGAACAGATCCTTGCAGACGCCGGCGGGGCATTTCTTGTCCCGGACGTGGGCGATGTACTCGTCGCGGAAATATCTCATGGTGGACATCACCGGGTTGGTGGCCGTCTTGCCCAGGCCGCACAGCGAGCAGGTCTTGACGGTGTCCGCGATCTCCTGCATGAGATCCAGGTCTTCCATGGTGCCCTGGCCCTTGGTTATGCGCTCCAGTATGGCCTGGATTCTGGGCACGCCCTCGCGGCAGGTGGCGCACTTGCCGCAGGACTCCTTCTTGGTAAAGTTCATGAAGAAGCGGGCTATCTCGACCATGCAGGTATCGTCGCCCATGACGACCAGTCCGCCGGAGCCGATGATGGCGCCCACCTTCTTGGTGGAGTCGAAGTCCAGAGGCAAGTCGAGGTGCTCCTTGGTCAGGCAGCCGCCGGAGGGGCCGCCGATCTGAACGGCCTTGAACTCGCCGGTGCTGACGCCGCCGCCGATGTCGAACACGATCTCGCGCAGCGTGGTGCCCATGGGAACCTCGATAAGGCCGGTGTGCTTGATGTTGCCGGTCAGGGCGAAGGCCTTGGTGCCGGAGTTGCCCTCGGTGCCGATGCTCTTGTACCAGTCGGCGCCCTTGTCGATGATGACGGGGACGTTGGCGTAGGTCTCCACGTTGTTGAGGACGGTGGGCTTGTCGAACAGGCCCTCATCCACGGTTCTGGGCGGCTTGGTGCGCGGCATGCCGCGCTTGCCCTCTATGGAGGTGGTAAGGGCGGAGCCTTCGCCGCAGACGAACGCGCCGGCGCCCTTGGAAATGTGCAGATGGAAGCTCTTGCCGGAGCCCAGGATGTCGTCGCCCAGGATGCCGTACTCCTCGTCGTCGGCTATGGCCTTCTTCAGGCGCTCCACAGCCAGAGGATACTCGGCACGGACGTAGATGTAGCCCTCGGTGGCCTCGCAGGCGATGGCGGCGATTATCATGCCCTCGACCATCCTGTGGGGGTCGCCTTCCATGACGGAACGGTCCATGAACGCGCCGGGGTCGCCCTCATCGCCGTTGCAGACTATGTACTTCAGAGGGGCGTCCTTGTGGGCGGCCACCTGAGACCACTTTTTGCCGGTGGGGAAGCCGGCGCCGCCGCGGCCGCGCAGGCCGGAGTCGGATATGGTCTGGATTATCTCTTCCGGGGTCATCTCGAACAGGGCCTTCTCCAGGGACTTGTAGCCGCCGACGGCCAGGTATTCCTCGACGGACTCGGCGTTTATGTGGCCGCAGTGCTCGAGAGCCACGCGGTGCTGCTTCTTGTAGAACGGGATGTCGGCCTGGCGGGGATAGGCCACGCCCTCGTCGTGATACACCAGGCGGTCGATGATCTCGTCGCCGATGATGCTCTTTTCGACTATCTCGTCGCAGTCCTCAACCTTGACCTTCGTATACAAAAGGCCCATGGGCTCTATGCGCATCAGGGGGCCCTGGGCGCAGAAGCCGTGGCAGCCGGAGTGCTTCAGACCGATGGACTCCTCGTGGGTCTCGTGCTGAAGCACGACGTCCACGTTCAGTCCGCGCTCGTCCATTATCTCCTTCATTCTGGCAAGGACGTTTCTGGAGCCGCCCGCCACGCAGCCGGAGCCGCCGCAGATGAGTATCTGTTTCTTCTGGCAGTCGAGACCGGCCTTATATTTGACGCGGCACTCCTCAAGCATTTCTCTAGAGGTTATTTTCATGCTTTTTCTGCCTCCTTGATCACAGCGATAATATCGCGCATTTTGGTGGGCGTCATCAGCGGATGGACCTCGTCGTTGACGGTGCAGACCGGTGCGAGACCGCAGGCGCCGAGACAGGACACGCGCTCGATGGTAAACAGGCCGTCCGCCGAGGTGTGCTGGCCCGGAGTCATGCCGGTGGCCTCCCAAAGAGCAGCCTGGACATTGTCCGATTTCTTGACGTGGCACGCGGTGCCGTTGCAGCATCTGATAACGTACTTGCCCTTGCCTTCCAGAGAGAAGTTCTCATAGAACGTGGCGACGCCGTAGATTTTGGCGTAGCTGATGCCGACCTTGTCGGCGACATACTTGAGAGCATCCTCCGGGAGATAGCGGTATTCCTTCTGGATATCCTGCATGATGCCTATAACCTGGGCCTTGTCGCTGCCATGCTGTTCCAGTATGGAATCGATGAGTTTGAAGTCTGTCTTCATCTGTACCCTCCTTGTTTTATTTTTAAAATAAAATAAAGCTCTGCACAATCCGCCCGTCCACAGCGGGCGCAAATACTGGTTAAAGTAAAACACTTTAAATCAGAATTGTAAAGGATAGTTATTTTTTTGATTATTTTGCGTTAAGAAATTATCTATTCTTCACAATTTCTTAACTTTTTAGGGCAAACTGGCCAATCATATCCATGCAAAAACGTCAAAGTGTATAATACAAAACGTTAATGCAAATTGTTAATTAAATATCAATACCTCCCAACATGATTATAGATGTACTGTCTTGACATGTCAAAGGGTTTTTTACAAATTTAACGCTTTGTCAAAACTTTTTTTGCGGCGGCGGCCGCGGCAGCTTGGAAAACATGCTTTCCGCCGCCGAAACTGCATTGACTTTTGCCGTCCCTGTGGTAGATTAGGTTACATAATATTCCCCGCGCGCGCGGGTTCCGGGAGGTCCTCACATGTCCGCTTCCGACTATTCCGACAACGGGTATACGGCGCAGTTTCTGGCTGCGCGGGAGGCCCGCATAGACCGCAACATCAGCCGCCGAATACTGCCGCTCTCCATCCTCGTGGCGCCGGTTTTGTGGATCGGCACCCGCACCGGCGCTTTCGCGGCCACCAACGGCTCCCTGGCCATACTTTTCGCGGCGTCCGTGCTGTTCTCTCTGGCCGCCTATCTCATGACCAGCCGCGACCGGTTCTCCCCCGCCGTAAAGTACATCGAGGTCACCGCCGCGGCCGGGCTCATCTTTTACATGTCCGTTCAGCATTATCTCGACCTTGCGGTGGCCTACTGCATTGTCCCGCTGCTGGGCTGCTACTTCCTCACCGGCAGTATCTTCGGCTACTCGCTGATTCTGGGCTACGCCGTCATGGCGGCTTCGCTGGTGATACGCTCCGGATATTTCTGGAACTACGGCTATTTCGACTCCCAGGCGGCCTACATATTCACTTATGTGCTGGGCTACACCATCGAATACATATTCGTGGCCATTATCCTGGTGGTGCTGTCCCAGGCCTTCCAGGACGCCCTGGCGCGCATGCGGGAGCAGGCGGCAATGCGCGAAGCCGAGCGGCTGAAAAACGAGGCCAGAAGCTCGTTTCTCGCCTCCATGGCCCACGACATACGCACGCCGCTCAACGCCATATCCGGCTATGGCGAGCTGATAGTGCGCTCCGCCCGGGACGACGAGACCCGTCTGCGCGCCCGGCAGATCGGCGCCGCCTGCGGCTCTCTGCAGGATATAGTCAACGACATTCTGGATCTCTCCTCCATAGAATCCGGCAAGCTCAATCTGGAAAACGAGCCCGCGGACATGTACGAGCTTCTGTCTGAGCTCAACTCGGAGGCGGAGATCGCCGCGGCGGAAAAGGGTCTGGAGCTGCGCTTCAGCATCGATCCCTCCGTACCGGGCACGGTGTTCTGCGACCGCCGGGCCCTGCGGCGGATACTGCAGAACCTGCTGTCAAACGCCATAAAATACACCTTCTCCGGCGGCGTGACCCTCACGGTCTCCGGTGCGCCGGACAGGGAAGGCGGCGCCATGCTGAATATGCGGGTGACCGACACCGGCATCGGCATTAAGTCCGAGGATCTCCACACCCTCTTCACTGATTTTCGTCGGCTACACGATCCCCGCAGTGCCGGTGTGCCCGGCACGGGACTTGGGCTGAGCATATGCTGCGGCCTGCTGCGCGCCATGGGCAGCTCCCTGGAAGCGGAGAGCGTTTACGGCGGCGGCAGTTCCTTCGGCTTCACGCTGCGCACCGCAAAGTGCGCCCCCTCCGGGCCCATCGGCGACTATGCCGCCCGCTATGCCGACGAAAAGGCCGGAGGCGGCGAATACCGGCCGCTGTTCACCGCGCCGGGAGCCAGAATAATGGCCGTGGACGACAGCGACATAAACTCCGATATCCTCTGCGCCCTTCTTTCCGACACCGGCATGACCGTGGACTGCGCCGCCTCCGGTGAGGAGTGTCTGAAGCTGGCCCGGGAAAATTATTACCACGTGATCCTCATGGATCACCAGATGCCCGGCATGGACGGCGTGGAGACTCTCCGGGAGCTCCGCCGCGGCGGGGCCTCACTGAACCCCGGCGTGAAGGTCATCGCCCTCACGGCCAACGTCTTTGAAAACGCCAGAGAACGATACCTCTCTCTGGGCTTCGCGGACTACATCGGGAAACCTTTTCAGCCCGAGCAGGTGGAGCGCTCCATCATGGCCTGCCTGCCCGCGGAGCTGGTGGAGCCCGCCGACTGACACCAAGCCCCGGTCTTTAATGGGCCGGGGTTGTTTTTATGCGCGGATGTTGGTAGAATGGTCTGAAATTTCAAACAGGCAGAGTGATTATGAAGAAACTTGTCATCGGCATACTTGCCCATGTGGACGCCGGCAAGACCACCCTTTCGGAGGCCATGCTGTACCTCTCGGGTAAGATAAAAAAGCCCGGCAGGGTCGACCACCGGGACACATATCTGGATAACCACGCCCTTGAGCGGGAGCGGGGCATAACCATATTCTCCAAGCAGGCCCTGCTGGATTTCGGGGACAGCGCCGTCACGCTGCTGGACACCCCAGGCCACGCCGACTTTTCCTCGGAAATGGAGCGGACGCTGCAGGTGCTGGACTACGCCGTCCTGGTCGTCAGCGGCACCGACGGCGTGCAGGCCCACGCAGAAACGCTGTGGCGGCTGCTGGCGCGGTACAAAGTCCCTGCCTTCATTTTTGTGACGAAGATGGACGTGGGCGTCAGGAGCCGTGCGGAGCTCATGGACGACATACGGGAGCGGCTGGGCGGGACGTGTCTGGACTTCACCGACCCCGACCCGGAGGAGATAGCCATGTGCTCCGAGGAGGCGCTGGAAAAATACGCCGGCACCGGCAGGCTGACCGGCGGCGACATCGCGGAGCTGGTGCGCGCCCGTGCTCTCGTCCCCTGCTATTTTGGCTCCGGGCTGAAGCTGGACGGCGTGGCGGAGTTTTTACAGGCGCTGGACAGCTTCACGCTGCAGCCGGAGTATCCGCCGGAATTTGGGGCGCGGGTATTCAAAATCGCCCGGGACCCCCAGGGAAACAGGCTCACCTTCATGAAGCTCACCGGCGGGATCCTTTCAGTCCGCTCTCCCCTTGCCTACGACGGGAAAAGCGGGGATATGATAACCGAAAAGATCAGCCAGATACGGCTGTACTCCGGCATGAAGTTCGACGCGGCCGACGCTGTCGGCGCCGGGACGGTGTGCGCCGTCACCGGTCTCACCGAAACGCGCCCCGGTCAGGGACTGGGCGCGGAGACGGCCTCCGCGCCGCCGGTGCTGGAGCCGGTGCTGTCCTACCGCGCCGCGCTCCCGGCGGGCTGCGACCCGCTGGTCATGCTGCCGAAGTTCCGGGAGCTGGAGGACGAGGACCCCATGCTGCGGGTGGTGTGGAACGAGCCGGCGCGGGAAATACACGTCCAGCTCATGGGCCGGGTGCAGGTGGAGATACTGAAAAGCCTCATTCAGGAGCGCTTCGGCGTTTCCGTGGATTTTGATTCCGGCAGGATCATGTACCGGGAAACGATACGCAGCGCCGTGGAGGGCGTGGGACACTTTGAACCCCTGCGCCATTACGCGGAAGTGCATCTGCTGCTGGAGCCGCTGCCCCGGGGCAGCGGTCTGGTGTTCGCCGCCGACTGCCCTGAGGATGTGCTGGACCGGAACTGGCAGCGGCTTATACTGACCCATCTGGAGGAGAGGCGGCATCCGGGCGTGCTGACCGGCTCCCCCATAACCGACATGAAGATCACCCTCATCGCCGGGCGCGCCCACGTGAAGCACACCGAGGGAGGCGATTTCCGGCAGGCCACCTACCGCGCCGTGCGTCAGGGCCTGATGCGCGCCGAGAGCGTCCTGCTGGAGCCCTATTACGCCTTCCGGCTGGAGGTTCCGCCGGAGGTACTGGGCCGCGCCATAAACGACGTGCGCGCCATGGGCGGCGTCTTCTCCTCGCCGGACTCCGACGGCGTCGGCTCCGTTCTTGAGGGGCGGGCACCGGTGGCCGCCATGGGCGGCTACGCCGCCGACGTGGCTGCCTACACCCGCGGCCGCGGCAGGCTCCTGTGCCGTCTGGACGGCTACGAGGAGTGCCGGGATCAGACCGCCGTGGTTGAAAGTCTCGGCTACGACCCGGAAGCCGACACGGCCAACACCCCCGACTCCGTCTTCTGCGCCCACGGCGCCGGTTTTAACGTCAAGTGGAGCGACGTGCCGCTTTACATGCATGTGGACACAGGCTTCGGCCGGGAGCCTTCGCCCGCCGACACGCCGATAGTGCGCATGGCGAACCTGGACATCGACGAGAAAGAGTTGGAGGCCATCATGGACCGGGAGTTCGGCCCCATCCGCCGGCCCATGTATTCGCGGGCGCAGAGCGCCGCCGTCCAGCCAGCTCCCCTGCCTCCGCCGAAAAAGGAATACATTCTGGTGGACGGCTACAACGTCATCTTCGCCTGGGACGAGCTGCGGGACATGGCGGACGGAGACCTCAGTCTGGCCCGGCACCGGCTCATGGACATTCTGGCGAACTACCGCGGCTATACCAGGTGCGAACTGGTGCTGGTTTTCGACGCCTACAAGGTGCCAGGCGGGGAGGGTAGCCGCTCCGACTGGCACGGCATCCACGTGGCCTTCACAAAGCAGGGCGAGACCGGAGACGCGTACATCGAGCGGCTGGCAAAGGACATGGGCAAGAACTACTCCGTCAGGGTGGTGAGCTCCGACAGCCTCATCCAGCTCTCCGCTCTGGGCTCCGGCGTGCTGCGGCAGACCGTGGGCGAGTTCAAGACCGAGGTGGACTGGGTGCTGACGCAGATCGAGGACGCCGTGCGGCGCATGGGTCTGGGCATGCGCGGCGAGAAACTGGGGGACAAGGTGAAAAACGATGGAAAACAATGAGCTCATACGCAGGGCCGAGGACCTCTCGGCCCGCTGCGACAAGACCAATAGCGTCACGAACACGCCCTTCCTCACCCCGGCGGAGCAGTACGGCATACACAGCTGGGCCCAGCGCTTCCCGCCTGACTGCCGCATCGTGTTCGACGGCGGCCGCCCCGAGTGCGAGCGCCGCGCCGCCTTCTTCCTGCCCTATTATCTCGAAGCGGAGGACTTCGACGCATCGGAATACATCCGCGCCATAAAGGTCACGGCGGGCTTCGGCATGCCCGGGCACCGGGACTATATGGGCGCGGCGCTGGGTCTGGGCGTGAAGCGGGAATGGCTGGGCGACATCTGGGTCATCGAATCCGAGGCCTTCATTTTCTGCATGCCCTCCGTGGAGGAGCACCTGCTTTTGAATCTGGACAAGGTGGGCCGCTTCGGAGTTAAGACCGGGAAGATCGCCCTGGCCGACGTGCCAGTGCCGGAGCGCAAGGTCATCAAGGTGGCCTTCACCGTCATGTCCATGCGGCTGGACGCCGTGGCCGCCGGTATGTTTTCCGTCTCCCGCACTGAGGCCGCGCGGCTGGTGGAGGAGGGGCGGGTCTCCCTCAATTACGCCGAGTGCCTGCGCACCGACGCGGGCGTAAAGGAGGGAGACGTCATCTCCGTCCGCGGCTTCGGCAAGGGCGAGATCACCGCCATTGGCGGCACCACCCGCCGCGGCCGTCAATTCGTAAACGCCGAGATATACAAGTAAAAAAATTACATGCTTGTAACCGCTCCTGCCGGTGTCCGGCCGGGGCGGTTTCTTATGCTTTCTTATGCTTATAATAAAGCTCTTGCTTTTCCCGCAAAGATACATTACAATAAATTAATTACATTTTAATTACAAATACGGCGGTGATACTTTTGAGCTTCGTGCATTTTGAAAACGTGCGGAAAGTCTACGTCACGGGCGAGGTAAAGACGGAGGCTCTCCATGACGTGACCTTCGACGTGGAAAAGGGCGAGATATGCGTCATTGTCGGCCCCTCCGGCGCGGGCAAGACCACACTTCTGAACATTCTCGGCGGCATGGACACCCTCACCTCCGGCACGGTGTCGCTGGACGGGGCGGAGGTCTCCGCCTTTACAAAGCGCCAGCTCACCAACTACCGCCGCTGGGACGTGGGCTTCGTGTTCCAGTTTTACAATCTGGTGCAGAACCTAACGGCCCTGGAGAACGTGGAGCTGGCCAATCAGGTTTCAAAATCGCCCATGGACGCCCGCACCGTGCTGACCGAGGTGGGGCTTGCCGACCGGATGCAGAATTTTCCCGGCCAGCTCTCCGGCGGCGAGCAGCAGCGTGTCGCCATCGCCAGGGCGCTGGCTAAGACGCCCAAGCTGCTACTGTGCGACGAGCCCACGGGTGCGCTGGATTACAACACCGGCAAGCAGATCCTGAAGCTTTTGCAGGACACCGCCCGGCAGAAGGGCGTCACCGTCATTATCATCACCCACAACAGCGCCCTCACCGCCATGGCGGACAGAGTGGTCACCATCAAAAACGGCACCATCGGCTCTGTGGTGACGAACCCGTCGCCGACGCCGGTGGAAAATATAGAGTGGTAAAAAGCTTATGAAGCGAACGCTGCGTACCGTTACATACCGCGAGATACGGCACTCTCTGGGCCGCTTTCTTGCCATAATGCTGATCGTCATGCTGGGCGCCGGATTTCTCTCCGGGCTCAGGGTGACCAGGACAGCCATGATAAAAACCCTCGACGATTACAACGCCGAAAACAAGTTTTTCGACTTTGAGATCATATCCACGCTGGGGCTCACCAAGGACGACGCCGCGTATTTCGCGTCCATGAAAGGCGTGGAGGCAGCCGAGGGTGGCATTTCCACCGACGCGCTGTTCAAGATGTCAGAGAGCGCGGAGGAGGTGCTGAAGGTGCACTCAGTCCCCTCCTCCATCGACAAGCTGAAGCTGCGCTCCGGCCGCATGCCCCAGAAGGCGGACGAATGCGTGCTGGACGCCCTGTTCACCGACCCCGGCATCGTCGGCAGCAAGATCACCCTCACCGACGGGAATTCCGCCGACACGCTGGGCATGTTCAAGAGCAAGACCTTCACCGTGGTTGGCCTTGTGAACAGCCCCCTGTACATAAACTTCACCCGCGGCACCACCACGCTGGGCAACGGCAGCGTCAAGGGCTTCGTATACATGCCTGCCGACGCCTTCAAGACCGATTACTTCACCGAGATATATGTGCGGCTGAGCAACACCGGCGGGGTATACACCGACGAATACAACGCCGCCGTCAAGGCCTTCCGTCCCGCGCTGGAGACTGCCGCGCAGGAGCAGGCGCAGAAAAGATACCAGCAGGTCCTCGCCGACGCCAAGGCCAAATACGGCAGCGCGGTGAGCCAGTACAACGCCAGCTCCTCCAGCTTTGAGACCCAGAAGGCCGCGGCCTACAAAAAGCTTGCCGACGCCAAAGCGCAGCTGGACGCGGCCCAGGCCCAGCTGCCAGAAAAGCGCGCGCAGCTGGATTCCGGCTGGAACCAGTACTACGCCGGGCAGGCCGAACTGAGCGAAAAATGGACCCAATACAAGGCCTCGGAGGCCGATGCCATATCCAAACTGGAAACCGCCAAGGCGCAGCTGGATTCCGGCTGGGCTCAGTACAACCAGGCGCTGGCCGACTACAACAACCGGAACGCCCTTTTCGGCGATCTGCTGACCGCCCTTGAAAAGACCCGGCTGGACGCCTCCAAGGCCCAGCTGGACGCGGCCCAGGCTCAGTACGACCAGGGCCTTGCCCAGCTCAATTCCGCAAAGCAGCAGCTCACCGCCGCCCAGTCCCAGCTGGACGCCTCCAAGGCCCAGCTGGACGAGGGCGAAAGGCAGTACGCCGCCGGTGAGGCGCAGATAAAGAAGGGGCTTGCCGACTACGAAGCCGGCATGAAGGAGGCCAACGAAAAGTTCGCCCAGGCCCAGCAGGCGCTGGCCGCCGGGCAGGCCAGCCTGGTAAACGCCAAGGTAAAGATCGGCACCATCGCCCCGCCCACGGTGTACGTCCTCGACCGCAACACCAATTCCGGCTACTCCAGCTTTGAGAGCGACTCAAAGATCGTGGAGGACGTGGCGAAGGTGTTCCCAATATTCTTCTTCCTGGTGGCGGCGCTGGTGTGCGTGACCACCATGAACCGCATGGTGGACGAGCAGCGCGGCCAGATCGGCACGCTCAAGTCCCTGGGCTACACCTCCTGGGAGATCATGAAGGGCTATCTGCTGTATACGGGGCTCGCCTCCGGCATCGGCAGCATACTGGGCGCCTGCGTGGGCATGGCCGTCTTCCCCAAGATGATCTGGATGGGCTACAACATCATGTACGGCTTTACGGACATCGAGCTGGTGTTCGACTGGCCCCTGGCGGCCGTGGTATGCGGCGCCTTTGTGGCCTGCTCTCTGGCCGTCACCTTCCTTTCCTGCCGCAGCGAGCTCAGGCAGGTCCCGGCGGAGCTCGTCCGCCCGCGGACGCCCAAGGCCGGGAAGCGCATACTGCTGGAGAAGATCCCCTTCATCTGGAACCGCTTCAGCTTTCTGCGCAAGGTCTCCGCAAGGAACATTTTCCGCTATAAAAAGCGCATGTTCATGATGATCGTGGGCATCGCGGGCTGCACCGCGCTGCTGCTCACAGGCTTCGGCATAAACGACTCCATCACGGGCCTGGCCGACACCCAGTTCAGCGAGGTGTCGCTGTACGACGCCATGCTCAGCTTTCAGGGCGACATGACGGAGGCCGACCAGCAGGCTTTTCTGAAGCAGTGCGGGGATCAGATATCCGGCTGCGCGTTTTTGTCCATGTACTCCGTGGACGCCCATATCGGGGACAGGACCAAGTCCGTGTATCTCGTGGGCACCGATGAAAAAGACATGAGCCCGTATATGCGCTTCTCCCTCAACGGCGTGACCCAGAAGTTCCCCGGCAAGGGCGAGACCATCATCAACGACAATCTGGCCCGCATACTGGGCGTGAAGACCGGCGACACGGTGAAGTTTGAAAACAGCGCCCACAAGACCATCACGCTGAAGGTCAGCGGCATATTCTACAACGTCATCTACAACTACGCCTACGTCAGCATGGACACCCTGCGCGCCGCCGACGGCTTCTCCTCCGGCGTAAACGCGGCCTACGTGAATTTTGCCAAGGGCGCGGATCCCTACGCCGCCTCCGCGAAGGTCGCCTCCTCCGACTACATAATGGCGGTCACGGTGTCCCAGCAGACGCTGGATCTGGTGGCGAAGTCCCTCCAGAGCATGAAATACATCGTTGGACTCATCTCCTTCTGCGCCGGAGCGCTGGCGTTCATAGTCCTCTACAATCTCACCAACATCAACATTGCCGAGCGTATACGAGAGATCGCCACCATCAAGGTACTGGGCTTCCGACAATGGGAGACGGCCTCCTACGTCTACCGGGAAAACATGGTGCTGACCATAATGGGCACGGCGCTGGGCATCCCGCTGGGAATATGGCTGCACCGCTACGTCATGGCGAACATACGCATAGACATGGTCTCCTACGCCGTGAAGATCCTGCCCAAGAGCTTCGCCGCCGCCATAGTGCTGACGCTGTTTTTCGCCGTGGTGGTGGATTTCGTCATGTATTTCCGCCTCGACCGCATAAACATGGCCGAGTCGCTGAAATCCGTGGAGTGAAAATTGCGAATTAAATTTGCACATGTAGCAAAACCACTTGAAAACACGGCAAAGATATGTTAATTTAGCTTTGTAAACTGACATCGAAAATTTTTTGAGATGGAAGATACGGAATATCGTCTTATACGCGGTTTTCGCCCATGGGCTTAAACTGCGTCCGATGGCCGCATCTTTCGATGCGGCCATTTTTTGCGCCGAAAAACATCAAGGAGGTCGTTCCAATGGAAACTCGCGTCGCAACCGTCGGAATAATCGTGGAGGACATGGATTCGGTGGAGCCGCTCAACGCCCTGCTGCACGATTACGGAAGATACATCATCGGCCGCATGGGCATCCCCTACCGCGACAGGCGGATAAGCGTGATCATGGTGGCCATGGACGCCCCTCAGGACGAGATAAGCGCCATGTCCGGCAAGATCGGCAAGCTCCGCGGAGTCGCCGTCAAGACCGCGTATTCAAGCGTGGTTTTCAGAGACGAGCAGGCGTGAAAGGAACGGCCGACATGGATAATCGCGGGCTTATCGAAAAGCTTGACGCCGAAAAGGCGCTTTCAAAGCATGAGTGGATACAGCTCATCGGCACGTATACCGACGAGGACAGGGCCTTTGCCGCGGACATGGCCCGGGAGATCGCGGTGTCGCGCTTCGGCCGGAACATATTCTTCCGCGGCATCGTGGAATTCACCAACATCTGCAAAAACGACTGCCTCTACTGCGGCATACGCCGCGACAATACCGAGGCGGCGCGCTATCGGCTCTCCAAGGACGACATTCTCGCCTGCTGCCGCTCCGGCTACGGGGCCGGGTTCCGCACCTTCGTGCTGCAGGGCGGCGAGGACCCGTGGTACACGGACGAAATCATGGCGGACATCGTCGCCGCCATACGGGGCGAATTTCCCGACTGCGCCATCACCCTCTCCATCGGTGAAAAGACCCGGGAGAGCTATCAGATGTTCTTCGACGCCGGCGCAAACCGCTACCTGCTGCGCCATGAGACGGCGAACGCGGAGCATTACCGCCGGATGCACCCCGCCGACCAGACCTTTGAAAACCGGATGCGCTGCCTGCGCAATCTGAAGGACATCGGGTATCAGACCGGCTGCGGCATGATGGCGGGCGCGCCGTACCAGACCGTGGAGTGCCTGGCGGACGACATGCTGTTCATGCGCGGCTTTGAGCCCGCCATGATAGGCATGGGGCCCTTCATTCCCCACCACCAGACGCCGTTCAGGGACTTCCCCGCCGGCGGCAAGGAGCTGACGCTGATGCTGCTGAGTCTGTGCAGGATAATGCTGCCGGACGTGCTGCTGCCGGCCACCACCGCGCTGGGCACCGTCAGCGGCGACGGGCGCAAGCTGGGCGTGCTCGCCGGGGCCAACGTCATAATGCCCAATCTCTCTCCCCCGGCAAAAAGGAAGGACTACATGCTCTACGACAACAAGGCCATTACCGGCGAGGACGCCGCCGAAAGTCTGAACGTCCTGCAGGGACATCTGGACGAGATCGGCTATAAGCTGGTGGTGTCCAGAGGCGATTATAAGGAGGCAAGGAAATGATCCAACTGGCCGTATACGGCAAAGGCGGCATCGGCAAGTCCACCACCGTATCCAACATCTCCGCCGCGCTCTCCGAAGCCGGCGTGAAGGTGATGCAGATCGGCTGCGACCCCAAGGCCGACTCCACCTCCGCCCTGCTGGGCGGTAAAAAGATCGAGACCGTCATCGAGCTCATCAGGACCCGCGGCAGGGACATACCCCTGTCCGACATCGCCTTTGAGGGCTACATGGGCGTCATCTGCGTGGAGGCCGGCGGTCCCACTCCCGGACTGGGCTGCGCCGGGCGGGCCATAACCGCAGTGCTGGAGCTTTTGAAGGAGAAGGGCGCTTATGAAAAGTTCGCCCCGGACGTGGTCATATACGACGTGCTGGGCGACGTGGTCTGCGGCGGCTTCTCAGTGCCCATGCGCTCGGGCTACGCCCAGAAGGTGTTCATCGTCACTTCAGGCGAGAACATGGCCATACACGCCGGGGCCAACATCGCCGTGGCGGTGGAAAACTTTAAAGACCGGGGCTACGCCTCCCTGGGCGGTATAATACTCAACCGCAGGAACGTAAAAAGCGAGGACGAGAAGGTCGCGGAGCTCGCTCAGGACATCGGCTCGAAGATAGTCGGCGTCCTGGACCGCAGCGACACCGTGCAGGACGCGGAGGAGCTGGGCAAGACCGTTATCGAGGCCTTCCCCGAAAGCGCCATGGCCGGGGAATACAGGGCTCTGGCCAAGGCTGTGATGGCCGAATGCGGCATGGAGGTGAAACTGTAAAATGCTTGAACGTCTTGGAAAATCGCCGCCGGAAGAGCTGACCTCGGTACCCGCAAGGGACGCCGATTTCCCCTCCCCGTTCAGATCCGTGCTGGAATACGCCTCCCCCGCCCGCGGCACCTGGAACATCGTGCACACGGGCATGCTGATACCGCAGTCGCACCAGGTCTTTGTGTGTGCGGAGGGCTGCCTCCGCGGCGTGGTGCTCACGGCGGCGGAGATGGGCGCCATAGACCGCTTCTCCTCCGTGGCCATACGGGAGGAAAACGTCCTGGACGGCGATATGGAGGAGCTCATTATCGACGGCACGGCCGACATTCTGGAAAAACTGCCGGTGAGGCCCCGGGCCGTGCTGATATACACCAGCTGCATCCACCACTTCATGGCCTGCGAGCTGCCGCGGGTCTACCGCGTGCTGCGTCAGCGGTTCCCGGACGTGGAGTTCGTGGAGTGCTACATGAACCCCATCATGCGCAAAAGCGGCCTCACGCCGGATCAGCTCATGCGACGCCAGCTCTACGCGCCGCTGAAAGCCCGGCCGATCAATCCCCGGGCCGTGAACATTGTGGGAAACGACCTTCCCACCGACGACGGCTCCGACCTCGTACGCCTCATCCGCGAAAACGGCTTCACCCTGCGGGAGATAACCCGGATGAAGACCTACGACGAATATCAGGAGATGGCCGAGGCCTTCCTGCACATCACCACCTACCCCTCCGCCAGAGCGGGCGGAGAGGAGCTATCCCGGCGGCTGGGCGGCAGGCATCTGTACCTGCCCTTCGCCTTTGATTACGATGAGACAGACGCTGAATACACCGTGCTGGCCCGGGAGCTGGGAGCCGTGTACCCCGGCTCCGGCTCCCGGAGAGAGGCCGCGGACGCCGCGCTGGAAAGCGCGCGGAGGGCCGTGGGCTCCATGCCCGTCGCCGTAGACTACACCGCCGTGTCCCGGCCGGTGCAGCTGGCAAAGTTCCTCACCGAGCATGGTTTTCACGTCACCGACATATACCTGGACGCCGTCCCCGGCGACGACAAGCCCGCCTTCGACTGGGCCAAGGAAAAGCTGCCGGAGCTCATGTTCCACCCCACTGTCCACCCCGCCATGCGGGTGCGCCCAAGGGGCGGGGACACGCCGGTGTTGGCCATCGGCCAGAAGGCCGCCTATTTCTCCGGCACCGACAGGTTTGTGAATATGGTTGAGGACGGCGGACACCACGGCTACGACGGCATTATCAGGCTCGCCAACCTCATAGAGGAGGCCGCGAAGGAGCCAAAGGACACCAGAAGCCTTATCCAGGTGAAGGGCCTGGGCTGCGGCGGGGGGTGCTGCGTATGAAACAGACCGCAAGGATAATCTCCGTATACACGGCGGACGTCATGGGCGTGGCCTCCGCCCTCTTTGAGCTGGGCGGCATGACCGTCATGCACGACGCCTCCGGCTGCAACTCCACCTACAACACCCACGACGAGCCCCGCTGGTACGACCACGACAGTCTGGTGTTCATCTCCGCCCTGACGGAAATGGACGCCATCATGGGCGACGACGAGAAGCTGATTCGGGACATCACCGAGGCCGCTGAGGAATTTCACCCCCGCTTCATCGCTGTGGCGGGGACACCCATACCCATGATGATTGGCACCGACCTCCCGGCCGTGGCCACAGAAGTGGAAAAGCGCACCGGCATCCCGTGCTTCGGGCTGAAAACCAACTCCATGCACTCCTACATATCCGGCGTCTCCATGGCCTTCGAGGCCCTGGCCCGCCGCTTCTGCGACGAAAGGCTCTCCCGGGAAAAAGGCTCAGGTCGGGTGAACGTTCTGGGCATGACGCCGCTGGACTTTTCCGTCAACGGCAGCGACGGGGCGATACGGGACTGGCTCGCCAAGAACGGCTTCACCGCGAATTCCGTCTGGGCCATGGGCAGCACGCTGGACGAGCTCATCGAAGCCGGCCGGGCAGACGTGAATCTGGCCGTATCCTGCGACGGTCTGGCCGCAGCAAAATACCTGAAGGAAAAATTCGGCACGCCCTATGTGGCCGGCGTCCCCTTCGGGACCGGCTTTGCGGATACCCTCGCCTCCGCCCTTGCCCGCGCCTCCGTCACCGGGAAGGACGCGGTACCGTTTGCGGCCCGCCCCATGGAGTGGGCCGCGGAGGCGGCCATAATCGGCGAGAGCGTGTATTCCGGCTCCCTGGCCGCAGCGCTGGGGCTTGAAAGCGGAGTATCCTGCCGGGTCATCTGCCCGCTGGAGACAGAGGCGGGACTGCTGGCCGAATCCGATTCCGAAGCTCTGGACGAGGACGAGATCATCCCGCTGCTGGGCAACTCCGGCGCCATAATCGCCGACCCCATGTACCGCCCCATCTGCCCCGCGGACTGCCGCTTTGTGCCGCTGCCCTCCGAGGCGTTTTCCGGGAGGATATACAGGAAAGACATACCCAATCTCATAGACCGTCAGCTGAAGCTTTTATAAACGCTGAACACACTTGCAATAAGGGAAAGGCAAAAACATGGGACTTAACGACACGCCCTCCGGAGAGAGGGTACACATAGGCTTTTTCGGGCGGCGCAACGCCGGAAAATCCAGCGTGGTGAACGCCGTCACCGCCCAGAATCTGGCCATTGTTTCCGACCAGAAGGGCACCACCACCGACCCGGTGTACAAGGCCATGGAGCTGCTGCCCCTGGGGCCGGTCATGATTATCGACACTCCGGGCTTCGACGACGAGGGCAAGCTGGGCGAGCTCAGGGTCAGGAAGGCCAAGCAGGTGCTGAACAAGACCGACGTAGCCGTCCTGGTGGTGGACGCCGCCGAGGGGCTGAAGGACTGCGACCGCGACCTCATAGAGCTTTTCCGGGCCAAGAACATCAATTACATCGTGGCCATGAACAAGTCCGACCTTGTGCCGGATCACCCCGCTCCCGCGCCGGACGAAATCTACGTCAGCGCCGAAACTAAGGACGGCGTCTTTGAGCTCAAGGAGCGCATCGCCCATCTGGTGCCCTCCGACGACATGACCAAGAAGCTGGTGGGAGACCTGCTCTCCCCCGGCGACACCGCTGTCATGGTGGTGCCCATCGACTCCGCCGCGCCGAAGGGCAGGCTCATCCTGCCCCAGCAGCAGGTCATCCGGGACACGCTGGAGGCCAACGCGCTGGCCATGGTGGTCAAGGAGGACCGGGTCCGGGAGGCCATAGCCGGGCTGGCTGCAAAGCCCGCCATGGTGATAACCGACAGTCAGGCCTTCAAGCGCGTATCCGCCGACACGCCGGAGGATATCCCGTTGACCTCGTTTTCCATCCTCATGGCCCGCTACAAGGGGGTGCTGCGCCAATCCATCGAGGGCGTGGCCGCCATCGAAAACCTGCGTGACGGCGACACGGTGCTCATATCCGAGGGCTGCACCCACCACCGCCAGTGCGACGACATCGGTACGGTGAAAATACCCCGCTGGCTGCGCTCCCACACCGGGAAGGACATTGCCATCGAGACCTCCAGCGGCACGGAGTTTCCCGACGACCTGTCGAAATACTCCGTCATCATCCACTGCGGGGCCTGCATGCTCAACGAGCGCGAGGTGCGCTACCGCATGAAATGCGCCGTGGATCAGGGCGTGCCCATGACCAACTACGGCGTCACCATCGCCTATATGAACGGCATTCTCCGGCGCGCGCTGGGCCTTTTCCCTGACGTGGCCGAACTGATAAAATAAAGAATTCCCGGACAAAAGTCCGGGAATTCTTTCATTCTTTTACTGGTCTTTCAGCCGTCTTTATGCGGAAACCGGCGCTGATGGCCCCCGTCGGGCACTTTTCGCGGCACCTGCCGCAGCGTATGCACTCGGCGGAATTGACGTTTTCCGTCACCTTCACGCCCATGGGGCAGGCCCGCTCACAGGCCCGGCAGCCGGTGCAGCGCTCCCCGTCCAGCTCCATACGGTACAGGCTCACCCGGTTCAGAAGGCCGTACATCGCGCCCAGCGGGCAGAGATATTTGCAGAACGGCCGGTACAGCAGCACCGACAGAACTATTATCGCCGCCAGCACGGCCGCTTTCCAGGTAAAAAGCGCCCCGGCCGCCGCGCGCAGGCTCTTGTTCAAAAGCAGCAGCGGCACGCCGCCCTCCAGCGTCCCCGCAGGGCAGAGATATTTGCAGAAGTAAGGCGAGCCGATGCCGTAGGGGTCGGTCAGCACGGCCGGGAGTATGAGCACCGCCGCCAGCGTCAGATATTTGCCGTATCTGAGCGGCCTGTCCAGCCGCTCCGGCACCTTCGGCTTCCGCGAGCGTATTTTATACAGCAGATCCTGAATGAAGCCGAAGGGGCACAGGAAGCCGCACACCAGTCTGCCGAAGAGCGCGCCGAAAAGCAGTATGGTGCCGAAAACGTAGTAGGACAGGTTCCTCTCCCTGCCGCCTATGACAGCCTGCAGCGAGCCGATGGGGCAAGCGCCTACGGCCCCGGGGCAGGAATAACAGTTGAGCCCCGGTACGCACACATGCTTGCCGGGGCCCTGATATATTTTCCCGGTGAAGAAGCCCGACAGGTTGGCGTTGGTAAGAAGCGTCGCCGCCGCCTGTACGATGGTCCGCCTTTTCTGACTCATCAGCCTATACCGATACACTCAAGGCAGATGTTCACGGCCTTGCGGGCAACGTCCGCCGGCTCACCGGTCAGAACTCCCGCGGCGATGAGGACCACTGCCGCCGCGATCACGGCTATGGTTATCCACCTTATCCCTGCCGCGCCTTTTACATGGGCTCTCGTTTTCATGCTTTCTCCTCCATACCGGCGCCCCCGCCGCGCTGTTTGTTCTTGTACATCAGCGTGTCGATGAGCATCAGGAACTCCTTCATGTCCATCTGGGAGGCGGGCGCGTAGACCGCGCCGCCCATGCTGAAGCGGAGCTGGTAGGGCTTGCCGGAAGCGGCGTTGAACCGCTCCGCATTTTTGTTTATGCGCTCCATAATGACATTCAGATCCTCCGCCTCGGCCACGTTGAGCAGCACGCAGAACTCGTCGCCGCCGTAGCGGGCGATAAAGGTGTCCGTGCGCAGGCTCTCCCGCAGTATGCCTGCGGCGTCCTCCAGAGCTGCGTCCCCAGTGGGATGGCCCAGAGTGTCGTTGATGTTTTTGAACTGGTCTATGTCGATGAGTATGGCCGCGAAGGTGCGGCCGTCGGCGCTCAGGCGTATGGCCTGTTCCATCCGCATGTCCAGTTTTCTGCGGTTATACACGCCGGTGAGATAGTCGGTGTCCAGATTGCGGTTCTGCACGTACACGAACACGATGAGGAGCGCGTAAACCGAGCTGTTCAGAGAAAAGGCTATGCCGTAGAAGGCTATCTGCAGAAAGCTGCCCACGATCGGTATCAGGGGGAACGCCGCCAGCGGCAGGAGATAGCGCTTGTCCACCTTGTCCCTGTTTATGATGACCTCCGCTTCACAGAAGAGCATCATGAACATCACTATCACGCAGCTCAGCGTGAAAAGCGGCCCTCTGTGATACACCTCGCTGCTGTCGAAATAGTACAGCCATCTGGTCTTCTGGGATATCAGGACCAGCACGCACTCCATCGCTCCGAGGGCATACAGCGTGTAGCCTATCCTTTTGCCCTTTCCCGCCCGGATGCCGATCTGCTCGCCAAGGTACAGGAACCACAGGATGACCTGCAGCGGGCCGAAGAAAAACAGGACGAAGTTCCCCGCGCGGCAAATCGGCACGCAGATGCCCGGCCGCCCATCCAGCCTGCTGAGCATGTCGGCAAGCGACATGATGAACGAGCAGGCCACCAGAGCCAGAAAATACCCCTGCCGTTTTCTGTGGGTTATTCTCTCCGTGGTCTTCCCGCGCACTGCTGCATAGAGAAATATCAGGATCGCGCATGAGAAAATACCCAGGCCTATGTCGATACCGAACTCAAACTCGCTCATCAGTTTTCCCCCGCCGCCGTTTTTGCCGCCCGGGCATGTGATACGTTTTAATTTTATGCTTTCGTTTGTTCACAAATTCTGTCATTTTATTATAATACACGATGGCGCAAATGTGAAGTGCAACCGGCAAATATTATAAAGATTCCGCGCCGTGGGGGACGGCGCGGAACCTTTTCTATATCCGCAATTTATGCGAGGAGCGTTTTCAGATCCTGCTCCGGAGTGGTGATCGGCGCGATGCCGTAGTTCCTGACGAGATAGTCAAGAACGTTGGGGGATATGAAGGCCGGCAGTGTGGGGCCGAGGCGGATGTTCTTAATGCCGAGATACAGCAGGGTCAGCAGTATGCAGACGGCTTTCTGCTCGTACCAGGACAGCACCATGGACAGCGGCAGATCGTTTACGCCGCAGCCAAAGGCGCCGGCGAGAGCCACGGCCACCTTGATCGCGCTGTAGGCGTCGTTGCACTGGCCCATGTCCATGAGCCGGGGCAGACCGCCCACCGTGCCCAGATCCAAGTCGTTGAATCTGTACTTGCCGCAGGCCAGCGTCAGCACCAGCGTGTCCGGCGGAGTCTGCTTCACGAATTCGGTATAGTAGTTGCGGCCCGGGCGCGCGCCGTCGCAGCCGCCCACCAGGAAGATGTGCCGGAGAGCGCTGGATTTGACGGCCTCCACCACCTTGTCAGCCGCGCCAAGCACGAAGCCGTGACCGAAGCCCGTGGTGACGTTCTCGCCGCCGTTTATGCCGGTGAAGCTTCTGTCCTCGGGGTATCCGCCCAGCTCCAGCGCCTTCTCTATGACCGGCGTGAAATCCTTGTCCTCGCCGATATGGGGGATGTCGGGGAAGGACACCACGTTGGTGGTGAAGATGCGGTCGGAGTAGCTGTCCCGGGGCGGCATCAGGCAGTTGGTGGTGTACAGCACCGCGCCGGGGATATCGGCGAATTCCTTCTGCTGGTTCTGCCAGGCGGTGCCGAAGTTGCCCTTAAGCTGGGGATACTTTTTCAGCTCCGGATAGGCGTGGGCAGGCAGCATCTCGCCGTGGGTGTATACGTTCACTCCCCTGCCGCTGGTCTGGTCCAGAAGCATCTTCAGATCCAGCAGGTCGTGGCCGGTGACGACGATGAACGGGCCCTTTTCCACCTTGAGCGGCACCTGAGTCGGCACGGGACTGCCGAAGGTCTCTGTATTGGCCCGGTCCAGCAGCTCCATGCAGGCGAGGTTAACCTTGCCGGTCTCCATGACTATGGGCAGCAGCTCGTCCATGCCCCAGTCCTCGCCGATGGCGCGGAGGGCCTTGCAGAAGAATTCGCCGATTTCGGGATCAGTGTAACCCAGAAGGGCGGCGTGGAAGGCATAGGCGGAGACTCCGCGGATGCCGAAGAGTATGAGCGACTTCAGGGAGCGCACGTCCTCATTGGCGTTCCAGACCTTCTCCATGTCGTAGTTGCCGGCCTCCGGAGCGAGACCCGGCGCGAGACGGAGCTTCTCGGCGTTCACGCGGTCGGTCATGGCCTTGATGGTGTCCTCATTGAAGTTCACGTTGGTGATCGTGGTGAAAAGGCCTTCCATCACGGCTCTGTCGCTCTTCTCATCCCGTTTGCCTGTCCGGGCAAGGCCGATGAGCGCGCCGGTAAGGGCGTCCTGATCCTTCGCCGCGGCGGCTGGCTTGCCGCATACGCCCGCGCAGCCGGTGCAGCCCACGCAGCCCGCGGTCTGTTCGCACTGGAAGCAAAACATCTGTTTTTCCATATCAGTTCTCTCTTTCTTTGTCGTCAAGTTTTATTTTTATCCACTCTTTAAGTACCGCGGCGTTGTTGTGTATGCCGTCCTTTGCCGCGTAAAGGAGCGTCACGCTGCCGCTTTCCAGCCATGTCCCGCACTTTTCCGCCAGGTCGGCGGCGGCATCGTTTTTTTCAAGCTCCGCTCTGTACGCCTCCTGGAAAGCGGGGAATTTTTCAGGATCGTGGCAGTATTCCCGGCGGATGTCGGCGGATGGGGCGGCGTCCCGGCACCAAAGCTCCAGCGCCGCCCTGTCCTTCGTCACGCCTCTCGGCCACAGTCTGTCCACCAGCACCCGGTGACCGTCGCCGTCCTCAGGCGGCAGATACACCCGTTTTATCTGCAGCTTGCCCGCCTTCATTTCGTCTCTATCGCTCCCATGGGGCAGCCGCTCTGTGCGTCCAGCGCGGAGCTTTCCAGCGCGGGCGGCACGTCCTTGTCGGCGCACTCCGCCACGTTCGCGGAGTTCAGGTGGAAAAATTCCGGGCAGGTCGCGGCGCAGGCCCCGCAGCCAATGCAGTTTTCGTTTACAAAGAATTTCATATTAAACTCCTTTCCGCCGCGTATGCGGCGATACATGAACTGTTTGCAATGTCATTCTTGACTTTCTGGCCTCAATATAGTACAGTCATCACAACAAGTATGTTGTTAGAACAACATTATCAAAAATTTTTTTGCGAGGCGAAGGATGGATCTTTCATTTCTGTCAAATACGGCGCTTTTTCGCGGCGACACGCCGGAGGAGATCGAGTCCATGCTCAAGTGTCTGGGCGCGGAGGAACGCAGCTTCCAGCGGGGCGAGACCATCATGCGCGCCGGCGTCCCGGCGGAGGCCATGGGTATGGTGCTCTCCGGCAGCGTGTCCATCGAGAGCGACGACGTGTGGGGCAACAAAAGCGTTCTCTCCGCCGTCGGTCCCGGGCAGGTATTCGCGGAGACTTACGCCTGCATACCGGGAGCGCCCATGATGGTCAGCGCCGTGGCGCTGGCGGACTGCTGCATACTGTTCATGAACACGGCAAAGCTGCTGCAGACCTGCCCTCAGGCCTGCTCCCACCATGTTAAGCTCATCCGCAGCCTGCTTCAGATCTCCTCCCAGAAGAATCTGTCCCTATCCCGCAGGATATTCCACACGGCCTCAAAATCCATACGGGGCAGGCTGCTGTCCTACCTCTCGTTCCAGGCGGAAAACCAGGGCAGCTATGAATTTACCATACCCTTCAACCGCCAGCAGCTGGCAGACTATCTCAGCGTGGACCGCAGCGCCATGTCCAGCGAGCTGGGAAAGATGAGCCGCGAGGGGCTCATACAGGTCGACCGGAACCGCTTCAGGCTGAACCCGGCAGGGAAAGTGGAATACTGATGAAAAACGCCGCCCGGAAACCGGGCGGCGTTTTTATATGTTCAGTGCTTTATCAGCTTTTCAAGAGTCGCGCGGAGCTTCTCCGGATCCAGCGGCTTTGCCGCGTGGTCGTTCATGCCAGAGGCAAGGCAGCGCTCCACATCCTCCGCGTAAGCGTCGGCAGTCATGGCGATGATGGGTATGGAGGCGGCGTCCGGCCGCATCATGTCCCTGATGAAGCGCGAGGCCTCGTAGCCGTTCATCACCGGCATCTGTATGTCCATAAGTATGGCGGAAAACTCTCCCGGCGCGGAGGCGCTGAACGCGGCTGCGGCGGCAGCGCCGTTTTCCGCGGTCTGTGTCCTGTATCCGAAGCTCTCCAGCAGCCGCACGGCGATCTCCGCGTTCATGGGATAGTCCTCGGCCACCAGAACCTTGCCGCCGGCGGCATGCGGCGCGCCGCCGTATTGCTCGTCAGCCTCGCTGCGGGCCCTCTTCAGCGCGGCCGGCGCGGCCTCCGGGAATTCCAGCGATACGGTTATATCCGTCCCGCGTCCCGGGGCGCTTTTCACGCTGATTTCGCCGCCCATAAGATCCACGATGCGCCTTACTATGGCAAGACCCAGGCCCGTGCCGCTCTCGCCCAGATTTTTGCCGGTCTCGCAGTTCTCCTGGGTGAACTCGTCGAACATCTTCTTCTGGAAGTCCTCGCTCATGCCGATGCCGGTATCCCGGACCTCTATCTCAAGACCTATCAGTCCGCCGGGCATACGGCGGCTTTTTGTGATGCAGCTCACCTCGCCGCCCTCCGGCGTATACTTCACGGCGTTGGACAGCAGATTCAGGGATATCTGGTTCAGCCGTATGCGATCAGCCAGAATGACCCCGCCGCACAGCCGGCTCTCCACAGAAAAAGCGATGTCCTTTTTGCGGCAGAGCGGCTCGAACATGCTGCGGATATTGGAAATATAGTCCTCGTAGGGATATGGCTCCGGGTGGAGCTCAATTTTGCCGCTGTCGATCTTGGAAATGTCCAGGATGTCGTTGATGAGGCTGAGAAGGAACTGGTTTGCCGACTGTATCTTGCGCAGATCCTCCCGCAGCTTCTCCCTATCGTCCATATCCTCCAGCGCGAAGCCGGTCATGCCGCTTATCACGTTCATGGGGGTGCGGATGTCGTGGCTTATCCGGGACAGAAACTCCGATTTCGCCATATTGGCAGCCTCGGCGTTGCGCAGGGCCTGGCTCATCCGGCGCAGCTGCTCCTGCTCCTGGCGATAGACCTCGGTGATGTCCGTGCGCACGCTCATTATCTCGCGCCGCTGATCGCCCAGCCAGCTGAACTGCAGCTGCTTGCGGCGCACGGCGCCGTTTTCCCGGCACAGATACGAGAAGGTGCTGTACTTTCCCTTCTTCAGCGACTCCGCGATAAAGCCTATATCGGTCCGGAGCAGAAAGTTTTCCCTTTCCTCGTCCAGCACGCAGTTCTCCGCCGTGTAATGGAGACAGTCGGCGTAATCGAGCTTGGTGTTCAGCCGCGGATGATCGCCGCCCAAGCTGGAGCTCATGCACTCGATGGTTCCCTTTGCCGGGTCAATGAGACATATCATCTCGCAGTTCTCCTCCGTGAGACTGCGGGCGATCTCTTCATTTTTGTGCCTCCGGGTGACGTCGATCATGTAAGCTATGGCTTCCATGTCGCCGTTCCCCGGGTTTTTCACCATGTTGAGGCAGCCCTCCACCCACAGCTCCTCGCCGCCGGGCAGCGACAGAGGAAACTCGGCCGCGAACTGCGTCCGGCCGCCGCGGTAGTAGCCGGCCAGCTTTTCCAGCGTGTATTTCTCGCTGAAATCCTCCCTGTATTTTCCCTCCGGAATAAGGGAGCGTATCGTGTTGAAAAAGCCCTCAGCCGTGCCAGTTCTTACGATGTTCCGCAGGCTCTGCGGCGTGATCTGGCCGTCGCCGCACCAGTTTTGGGTCAGATTGAGCCGCATGGTGCCGATGGCCGTTGGGTTCACATCCAGAAGCTGTCTGTAAAGCCGGCGGTAATTGTCCTCTTCTATCCGGCGGCAGGCGTTGGCCTCCCCGCTCTCCTCCGGCGCGGAGGCAAACAGCGCCAGGATCACCGGCCGGCCGCCCATGGCGCCTATCGCCCTGCATTTTACGCGCAGCGGTATAAAGCCGCCGGTACCGTTGGCCGTGCGGCAGATAAATTCGGCGTCTTTCCCGCCGGACTTTATTTCCTCAATATGCTCCGTCACCCCGGGCCTGTCGTCAGCCAGGACAATTTTTGCGGCGTCGTCCCTTGTGACGGCCGCGTATTCCGCGCATGACATGCCCGACATGGCGGGCAGTTTTTTGGTGGCGTACAGCGTTTTCAGCGCCGTACCCCTGAGAACATATACGGCAATATCCCCGGGATTTGTGCTTATTGCAAGCTCCAGATCGCGCCGGCTTATTTCCATGATACCTAACGGACCTCCCCGTTTTTCCCAGTAATATCCCGCATCTCATCGCGCAGGCGCATAAGCCGTGCGTACTCTCCGCCGAGGTTTTCTGAGTGCCCCGCCCGCAGCGGCTCCACAATTTTTATGAGGCTGTCGTACAGCGGCACGAGACCGGTATTGGCCATGACGCCCTTGAGCGTGTGGGCGCGCTCGAAAGCCTGCCCGGCGTCGCCCTGCTCCAGCGCCTCGCCCAGCTTGCCGAAATCCGCGTCGTCCAGCGCCATTCTCACGCATGCGAGCATGAAATCCGCGTCGCCCAGCATTCTGCCCAGCGCCCCGTCCACATCGCACCCGCGCGATTTCAGCGCATCAAGTGTTTTTTTCATGCCGCACACCCCCACGATTAAAAAATCCGCTCCCGGCGGTGGCAAGGCCTCCGCCGGGCGCGAAATATTCATCCTGCCGTTCAGTCGTCCCGGCAGGCCTCAAGCGCCTGATTGTCCGTTCCCAAAAGCATTGCGAACACGATCTTCATATTGCCGTTGGCGCCCCAGTACTGTATGTCCATGTGGGCCCGTCTCGTGGAGCCGTCCCCCAGAACGATATCGTATTCGCACTCCGCCTCGCTGCGGCTCTCCGCAGCCCGGCGGAAGGCATCCTCAGCCAGCGCCGCCGATTCAGGCGGCATGTGGCGGCCGTAGGCCTTGTCCAGATTGTCGTCCTCCGTGTCGCCGTAGCCGAACAGTCTGTTGTAGCTCTCGTTCACCCTCAGGGCGTTGAAGCCGTCGTCCCCCACCTCGAAGATGGCGGCGGGGATCTTTATGCTGTTGAACAGCAGATTGATCTGCTCCCCGGACGACCAGATGGTCCTGGCCATCACCTCGTGGTTTTCAGACACAGTCTCCGCCGGCGTCTGCTCCACTCCGCGCACCAGCGCCTCGTAATCCGCCACCGGCATTGGCTTTGCGTAATAGTAGCCCTGCACGTAGCCGCAGCCCACGCTTTTCAGGAACTCCACCTGGCGCTGGGTCTCCACGCCCTCCATGACCACCGGTATCTCCAGCCAGCCGGCCATGCGGATCACGGCGGCCAGTATGCACTCGTTTCTGCCCATGGCCGCATTCCCGGCCAGGAACGCCATGTCGATCTTGAGCACGTCCACCGGAATGTTCTTCAGCGTGTTCAGCGATGAATAACCGCTGCCGAAATCATCCATGAAAATGGTGAAGCCCGCGGCCTGCAGCCGGCGTATCATCTTCTCCATGACCTCCGGGTTCTCCATGTAGGCGCTCTCCGTAAGCTCCAGATTCAGAAGCCGGGCCGGCAGACGGTATTTTTTCACCAGACCTGTCAGCAGCTCCACAAGGTTGGGATTGTAAAGGTTCACCCGGGACATGTTCACGGATATGGGCGCCGGGTCAAGCCCCTCGTCCAGCCATTTGCGCAGCAGGGCGCACACATGCTCCCACATGTAATAGTCCACCTTGCCGATAAAGCCGTTGCGCTCGAACACCGGGATGAAAAGGCCCGGGGACAAAAAGCCCTTTTCCGGGTGCTGCCAGCGGATAAGCGCCTCGGCTCCGTAGGGCCGCTCGGTCTTGAGATTGTATTTCGGCTGGAGATATACGACGAACTGCTCGTCCTCCAGAGCGTTATGCATGTCGTTGACTATGTTCTGCTCCTGGAGGACCTTGTCGCTCATCTCCGGGTGATAGTACTGTATGTACGTCATATAGCGGCTCTTGCATTCCTTGGCCGCCAGGGTCGCCAGCTCCAGCATGGTGACGATGTTCTGCTTTGGATCCTCGATGATGTAAACGCCCACGCAGGGCTCGATAAGGTAATCCTTGTTGTAGTCCGCAAGGCGCTGCCGGAACGTCTCCGCCTGGGAGTTTATTACCGCCTCGTCATAGCGCTCGCACATGCAGAAGGCGTCCGCGTTTATGCGGGCGTAGGTGCATTCGTCCAGCTGCTTTGCGTCCGTGCGTATCGAATCCGCAATGTAGCGCAGGAGGCGGTTGCCCTCCTCCTCGCCCCAGTAGGAATTGAAGACGTGGAACTTGTTGACGTCCAGCCGCACAAGGGCGTATCGCTCGTCGGGGTCGTCCTCCAGCATTTTCCGCGTTCTTGAGAAAAAGCTGTTGCGGTTGTAAAGGTCGGTGAGCGTGTCGTGCTCATAGGCGTACTTCATCTCGCTGATGAGATAGAACTGGCTGCGCACGATGACGTTCTTCAGCCTGAGAAGCAGCACGCTGGGCTGGTAGGGCTTGGGAACGAAGTCCCACGCGCCCAGATCCAGCGCCTTCTGCTCCGCCGCGATGTCCGTCTCGCCGGTCATGACGATCACCGGGATGGAAGCGTAAGGCGAATCCTTTATCTCACGCAGAACGGCATAGCCGTCCATGACGGGCATGACGATATCCAGCAGGATCGCCGATACCTCACTGCCGCTGCGCAGCGTCTCCATGGCCGCCTCGCCGTTTACCGCTTCGACCACGTCGTATTCGTCCCGCAGTATCCTGCAGAGGATCTGCCTGTTGATAAGCTGGTCCTCAACGATCAGAACCGTCAGTCTGTCTCTGTCCATCATTCTGCCTCTCGTTCACTAAACTCATTGCCGGGAACAGACCTCGAACTCCGCAAGGTTTCAAGATAAATTAATATCACAAAGATACGCCAATTACAATACGTTGATTGCAAAAAGTCCAAATTTAACCAAAATTTTGTTCCCTATTACCTGTATTTTGGTATAAAACCCGCCCGTATCAGAGCTTTTGCGGACATTTGTTCCCGAACGGTGCACAGTGCAGGGTAAAGAATTGGGGCCGCAAACTGCGGCCCCAATTCACAGACAATCACCCTTTGTAAAAATTGTCGAACTTCTTCATCAGCTCGCTGATGTGTATGTACATGGCGCTTTTCACCGATTCCGCGTCTCTGTCTCTCATGAGCTTCAGGATCGCCCTGTGATCCGGCATATACGACGCTGTCATGCGTGACTGGGCGTCGAGCAGACGCCTGTCCGAAATGGAGCGCTTTATCACCGGCAGAAGCTGCTGGATGAATTCGTTGTGGGACGCTGTCATGAGACAGGAATGGAACGCGATGTCTGCCTCCGTGGTGTCCTCACCCGCGGCGTGCAGCCTGTCCATCTCGTCGCAGAGCTCCTGGAGATGGTCTATCTCGGCGTCCGACGCCTTGCGGCAGGCCAGCGCCGCCACCTGAGGCTCAAACAGCAGGCGCACTTCATACAGATCGTGCGCCTCGGTGACAATACGCATGAGATTCGGCATGTCGATGGAGCTTTTCGCCGGGAGCAGATCCGATACGAAAGTACCGGTACCCCGGCGTACCTCCAGTATGCCCCGCGCGGCCAGTATCTTTACGGCCTCGCGCAGTGTTGCCCTGGACACGCCGAAGCGTTCCGAAAGCTCGGTCTCGTTGGGAATCTTCTGCCCCGGGCGGAACTCGGCCTTCTCTACAATCAGCTCTTCAAGCTGGACAGCCGTTCGCTGAGAGAGATTTCCGCTTATTTCTGCCATGTTCTCAGCACCTTCCGTATCAAGTCGTTCTGTTAAGAGGATTATAACAGATTCGGCGGCAGTATAGTTTGTTAAAAAATGCTCAAAGTTGTGTCTCCGTTTTTGTGTAAAACGGAAATTCGCAAAATGTCCGTTGACATCTGACGTATTATGTGTTAGCATGACATCAGATGAATGAAAGGAGGCTTTCAATATGAAGAACATCCTGAAAAGCGTCCAGGCTGCCAGCCTGATAATCATGGTGATTTCGATCGCCGTTGCCGGACTTCTGCCCGTGATGTACTACGTTGCCGCCTCCGCCATGCTTGTTATGGCAATCGCCGCAATAGCGGAGCCGAATGAAAAGGCTGCGTGCCCGAGAGTGTTCTCGAAGCCTTACCGCGCGCAGTACCACGCCGCTTGAGCATCATCGCTTCGTATCTGATAAATCCCCTCCGTGTCTCCGTCATCCACACAATGACGGAAGGCATAAATGAGCCGCTTCCGTTGAGTGCCGGAGGCGGCTTGTTTTTTGCTTGTCTCCGGTAAAACTTCCCCCGGCCCAGTAGCGGGCCGGGGGCCGATTTATTTTATGCTCTGGCCTTCAGGGCCGCGATAAGCTCGTCGCACACGACGTCCATGTCGCCCACGATGCCATAGTCGCAGTAGTTGAATATCTGTGCCTCCGGGTCAGAGTTGACGGCCACGAAGGTGTCCGCCGAGATGCCTGCCACGTGGTTCACGGCGCCGGAAACGCCGAAGCCCAGGTAGAGCTTGGGCTTGATCATCACGCCGGACTGGCCGATCTGCAGCTTGTAGGGCAGTATCTCCCTGTCGAACAGCGGGCGGGTGCAGCCCAGCTTGCCGCCCAGGAGCTTGGCCAGCTCGCGGTAGCGCGGCAGATGGTCGCCGTCCGCAAGGCCGTTTCCGACGCAGACGATGACGTCGCAGCCGGAAATATCCAGCTCCGGGTCGAATTCGTCGGCCTTGAAGGAGACGTGGCGGCAGCGGATATTCTCCACCGGGAAGTCGATGTGCTCCTCTATCTCCTCCACCTGCGGCTTTGCGCCGGCGGGAACGTATTTGAAGGTGCCCGGGCGGATGGTGCCCACCTGGGGGCGCAGGGTCGGCACGGTGATGACGGCCATGATCTTGCCGCCCACGGCGGGCTCGATGAACTGGATGTCGCCGGTCTCCTTGTCGTACTCCAGCTCCATGGCGTCGGAGGTGCAGCCGGTGTCCAGCTGCACGGCGAAGCGGGGCGCGAAGTCGCGGCCGTTTATGGAGCCGCCCACGAATATGGCGGAGGGATTGTACTTCCGGGAGAGCACGGTGAAGGCGTTGGCGTAGGCGTCGGTATTGTAATAGCCGTAGCCCGTGCCGGACACATGGATGACGCCGTCCACGGCGCACTCTTTGACTCTTTCAACCTCACCGGAGGGCAGATCGCCCAGAATGACGGCGTAGAGCCTGTCACCGGTGACGTCGCAGAGCTTTCTTATCTCGCAGCAGAGCTCCAGGCCCACGGACGCGGCGGTGTTGCCGTCATGCTCGATATAGACCCACATGTTTTTGTAATCACGTTTTTCCATCTTCGCGCCTCCTTAAATAGCGCCCTTGCCGGCAAGGAGCTCGACAAGCTTGGCCACGTTCTTTTCCACGCTGCCCTCGTCGATGACCTGACCGGGTTCGGGGAGCTCCGGAGGATATATGCGCGGAACGATGGTGCCTGAGCCCGGCACGCCGATCTTCTGCATATCCAGTCCTTCGATATCCTTCTCGGTGAGAACGGTTATCTGGGCCTTCTTCGCGGCCAGCTTGCCCTTCAGGTTGGGTATGCGGGCGTGGTAGTTGAGCTTCTCCACGGTGAGCAGGCACGGAAGGCTGGCTTCCACGGTCTCCACGCCGGTCTCGAGCTCGCGCTGGGCGGTGAGGACGTTTTTGCCCTCATCGTAGCCCTCTATGAGCAGGCAGCCGGTGACCTGGGAAGCGTCGAAGCGCTCCGCCAGCTGGCTGGCCATCTGGCCGGTGGCGCCGTCCAGAGATTCCTTGCCGCAGAAAATGAGGTCGAATTTGCCCAGCATGTCCGCAGCCTTCACTATGGAATAGCTGGTGGACAGGGTGTCCGCGCCGCCGAAGGGGCGGCCGGAGATGAGCACGGCCTTGTCGGCGCCCACGGCCAGGCATTCGCGCAGGGTGCTCTCCGCCATGGGCGGGCCCATGGTGATGACCGTCACTTCCCCGCCGAATTTCTCCTTCATCTGCACGGCGGCCTCAAGGGCGTTGGTATCCAGAGGATTGGTCAGTGTGGGTACGCCCTCGCGCACCAGGTTGCCGGTCTCGGGATCCATTCTCACAAGATCCACGTCCGGCACCTGCTTGACGCACACAAGTATTTTCAGCATATGCTAACTCCTTATATAATGTCTGATTCCCCCGGCGGAGCTTCGGCTCCGCCGGGGTCTGTGCTCCCGCCTCAGATGTCGTTGCAGACCTTGCCGGGGTTCAGGATCATATCGGGATCGAATACCTTCTTGATGGAGCCCATGAGGCCGTAAGCGGTGTCGCCCACGGATTCCTTCAGAAAGCGCTTCTTGGCGTGACCGATGGAGTGCTCGCCGGAGACCTGGCCCTGGAACTCGGTGCACTTGGCGTACGCCTTGTCCATGATCTTGGCGACCTTCTCCATGAACTCATCCACCGCCATGTCGTTGGAGCAGCAGTAGATGTGAAGGTTACCGTCGCCGGCGTGGCCGAAGTTGCGGATGTTGATGCCGACTTCCTTGCCCACCTCGCGGACATAGATGAGGAACTGGGCTATCTTGTCAACAGGCACCACCACGTCCATCTCGTCGATGAGCTTGGTGTCTGCCTCTATGGCGGTGAGGAAGCTGGAGCGGGCCGCCCAGACGTCCTTCTTCAGGGTCGGGGTGTCGATGACCAGCACGTCGAAGGCGCCGGCCTCGTCGGCCACCTCGGCAAGCTTTTCCATCTTCATGTCCAGCTCGTCCTGGCTGTTGCCAACGAAGGTCACCAGGATGCTGGCGCCCACGGCCTTGCCGTTGACCTCAGTCGGAAACACCGGGTTGCCGGTGAAGGCGGCGGAGGACTTCACGATGTCGGCGTCCATGAATTCGATAGACTGGGGATCGAGATTGGCCAACTTGATCTTCGGCACGGACATTATGGCGGTGTCCACATCCGCGAAGGGCAGGATGAGGGAAACGTCGCATATGGGCTTGGGTATTAACTTCATGGTCATCTCGGTGATGATGCCCAGTGTGCCCTCGGAGCCGATCATCAGGTGCAGCAGACTGTAGCCGGAGCTGGTCTTGCAGACGGTCTTGCCCAGCTTCATTATTTCGCCGGAGGGCAGTACCACGGTCATGGCCAGGACGTAGTCGCGGGTAACGCCGTACTTGACGGCGCGCATGCCGCCGGCGTTGGTGGAGACGTTGCCGCCGACGGTGGCGGTCTTCTCGCCGGGATCGGGGGGATACATCAGGCCGTGCTCAAGGGCGTCCGCCGCCAGATCCTGCAGCAGCACGCCGGGCTGGATGTGGACGACCAGGTTGTTCATGTCGTAGCCCAGTATCTTGTTCATGCGCTTGGTGCAGACGATGACGCCGCCCACCAGCGGGACGCAGCCGCCCACCAGGCCGGTGCCGGCGCCGCGGGGGGTGACGGGGATCTTGTTTGCGGAGCAGATCTTCATTATCTCGGAAACTTCCTCGGTGGTCTCGACTTCACAGACGACCTCAGGGAAATACTTGCCGTAGATCGGCATCTCATCGTGGGAATAGTCGGGATTGACTGCCTCGCCGGCGAAAAATCTCTTGTCGCCGACTATGGCCTTCAGCTGTTCGGCTATCTCGGGCGTTACTTTGTTGTATACTGCCATAATAATTCCTCCTGATCAAAAATTTGTTTTGCGGCGCTTCATTCCTTGACGATGACGGAAATACCGTTGGGAATGACGGTGACGCTCTTCTTGCCCCAGCCGCGCGCCATTTCCATGGCCGCGTCAAGCGAGGGGGCGTAGGTCATCTTCATATCCTCGATGATGCCCTGCATCTCGGGGCGGGTGACGAAGATGAGCTTGTATTTGCGCAGGATGCGGGCGAGTATCTGGCTCTCCCACTGGTCGGGGATGGTCTTGTCCTGGGGCGTAGCCATAAACTGGGCGTAAAGCTCCTCAACGTTGGCGCAGTCCTTCAGCGAGTGATAGAAGCCCTCGCCGCCGTGGCCGTCCGCGCAGTAGGCGCAGAGGATTATCACGCCGCCGGGATTGCAGGTGGCCTCGCCGGCGGTCATGCCCTTGACGCACTGGTATACGTTCTGATCCAGCGGCGCGCCGCCGTTGGAGGTTATGACGATGTCGGCATAGGCGGGCTTCACCTGGCAGTAGCCAAGAAGAAAATCGCAGCCCCTGCGGTGAGCGGTGACGTAATTGCCGGCAAAGGCGGCCACCGTCTTCTTGTTCTCGTCGATGACCACGTTCACGATGTAGGCCAGCTTGGCGAACTTCGCCGCGGCGATCATATCCTCGTGCATGGGGTTCCCGTCCAGAATGCCGGTGCGGGAGAAATCGCTGTCTATGAAGCGGCTGCAGTGGTTGCCCAGCACGGTGACCTGGTCGGAAATGCCGGGCAGAACGCTCTTGCGGCCGCCGGAAAAGCCCGCGAAGAAATGGGGCTCGATAAAGCCCTCGGATATAAGGAGATCCGCCTCGGCCGCCACGCGGTCGATGATGCACGGCGCGCCGGAGGGCAGAACGCCCACCTGCACGTTGCTCTCTGGGTTCCGGCAGTCGTGGACGACTATCTTCACCTGGCTCATTATCTCCTGGCCCAGCTTTGCCTCAAGCTCCTGGGTGGAGGTGGGGCGGTGAAAGCCGGTGGCCACCAGCAGGGTTATGGCTATGTCCGGGCTCCCCTGACGGAGCTCGGCGAACATGTTGGGCAATATGTCCCGGCTGGGTACCGGCCGGGTGTGATCGGATATGATTATCGTGCAGGTCTTTTTGCCCCTGGCAAGCTCAGAAAGCCGCGGGGAGTCAATGGGCGACTCCATGGCCTTTTTGACGATATCCGCGCCGGAGCCCTCGGCCTTCAGCTCCCCTATGCGGGAGGTGAGAACGGACGCGCCGGTCTCGTCGAATTCAATAAATGTTTTTCCGTAAGGTATGCGTACCATAATAAATCACTCCTCTTTGCGTCGGTTTTTCCCGTGCCTGTTCTGTCTGTGCCGCGCCGGGGCACGGCACAGACAGGCCGTGCTGAAAGTATCAGAAAGCCGGGTTGACGCCCGCCAGTATGCAGCCGCCCAGAACGATGATGGCGATCAGGCAGTAGATCAGGCAGGGCAGCGCGTTGGTCTTGATGATCTTGCCTTCGTTGCCCAGGGTGCCGGTGGTGGCGCAGGCGGAGACTACGTTGTTCACGCAGATCATGTTGCCGGCGGCACCGCCGATGTTCTGGAGCGCGACGATGAGCACGGGGCTCATGTTGACCAGAGTCGCCGTCTCAAACTGCAGGGATGAGAACAGAGTGTTGGATACGGTGTTGGAGCCGGACATGAAAGCGCCCAGCACGCCGATGATAGGCGCGATGACGAAGTATGCGCCCTTGAACAGATTCGCCAGAGCCTGGGCCATGATGAGCAGCATCGAGGAATCGAATCCGCCGGTGGCGTTGACGGTGGTGTTCTTGTAGACTGCGACCATGGCCACGCCGAAGATGACGGCTATGAACGCGCCCTGGACCTGCGCCCAAGTGTCTTTGAAGGTCTCTTTGATCTTCTCGCCGGACATGTGGTGCATCCAGAAGGTCAGCAGGCAGATAAGGAAGAAGGGAATGATGCCCGGGCACCAGCCCCAGTTCCAGGACCAGAAGGCCTTGGCGACGCCGGTCTTGGCGTCAACTGCGCCGGTAATGCCGAATATGCTCTTGATGCTGATGGTCATGCCCGCGCCGGTCTTGAGGTAATCCCAGATACCGAACTTCTGCAGCAGGCGGGTCGCCACAAGGATGAGAGCGATGAGTATGTAGGGGGTCCAGGCCAGCAGAGCGCCCATGCCGTTGTCAACGTCCGCCTTGACCTCCTGGGTGGAGAGCCAGCTCTCGTCCCACGCGGATTTCTCTGCGAAATCCCAGGTCTCCTTGGGCATAAGGAAGCCCTTCTTGGCGGCGAAAACGGTGATGGGCAGAGCGCACAGTGCGCCGATAAGCGATGGGAACTCGGGTCCGAAGAAGAACGCGAATACCAGATAGAATGCAGCGAACACCACGGAGGTGAACAGCGCGAAGGGCAGCGCCGCAAAGGCCTCGCTGCCTTTCTTGTTTTTGCCGAACATCTTGCACATGATGAAGACTCCCAGGAACACCACGAACAGGCAGGCTATCGCATGGCCGATGGCGGTGTACTTGGTGAGGAGCATCTTGTAGGTCTCCGCGTTGCCGCCCATAGCCTCGACCTGGGCCTTCACGACGGTGGCCGCGGTGTTGGTCGGGGTGCCGACAGCGCCGTAGGACACAGGGGTGGAGTTGTAGATCAGGGCCACGATGGCCGCGCACAGCGGCGGGAAGCCCAGGCTTATCAGCAGCGGGGCGGCCAGAGCCGCCGGAGTGCCGAAGCCCGCGGCGCCCTCGATGAAAGCGCCGAATACGAAGCCGACAAGAATGGCCTGTATGCGGCGGTCGGGGGTAATATTTTTGAACATACGCTGGATGGCGACGACCGCGCCGGAATGCTTCAGCGTGTTCATGATGAGGATTGCGCCGAAGATGATAACGAGAACTCCGATGGAATCCAGAGCGCCCTGGATAGAGAATGCCGCAACGGCGACGAAGTTCTGTTTCCACACAAACAGAGCTATCAGCGCTGCGAGAAGCCATGCCAGAGGCAGGGCCTTTTTGGCGCCCCAGTTGAAGCCGATCATAAGAACGATCGTCAGCAGAATTGGGACAGCCGCGATGAGTGCATACACTTTCTTTCCCTCCAATTAAAAATTGCCCGCTTTTCGACATGCGGACTTTACATTTGACATTTTAGCACACTAATTTGCCCAATGCAACAAAATATTGAACAGGTTACACAACGCTTTGTGAACAAATTGACAAATATCTTACTTAAACAGGTAACTTTGAGTATGTCTGCCGAAGCGTGAGGAAGTATTCCCGCCCGCTTCGCTCTTCCGTACAGGATACGCACCGGCTCATATATGTATGAAGGAGATTATCTGATGCGTTTTGTACAAAAGAGAAAATTTTTCTTGTGAAAATTGCTGGTAAATCTGTAAAAATGCGCCTTGACCCCGGCTGACGAAAAGTCTATACTTCTCTCATACCGCAGCGAGGGTGTTGTAAGGTCTTCTTACAACGCCCTTTCTGTTTATTACGTCCCGGGGTGCGGGCCCGCGCTCCTCTCCGGGAAACAGGCAAAGGGGTCTGTGCGTCCGGCGTCAGCCGCGCACGGGCCTCCGGTTTTTTATTTCCCGGCAAATATGAGAGGAGGGTTCTTTATGCAGTTCAACTCCAGCGACGTGGTATGGGTACTTGTGGCCTCGGTGCTCGTATATTTCATGCAGGCGGGCTTCGCCCTTTGCGAGGCGGGTCTGACCCGGGCCAAGAACACCGGCAATATCCTTATGAAAAACATGATGGACTACTGCATCGGCGCACCCTGCTTCTGGTTCATCGGCTTCGGCATCATGTTCTATGGGCAGGGCGCCCTGTTCGGCGGAATAGATCTGATGATCCGCGGCGACTACTCGTTCCTGGGCCTGGACATTCCCCTCTGGGTCTACGTCCTGTTCCAGACCGTGTTCTGCGCCACCGCCGCCACCATCGTCTCCGGCTCCATGGCGGAGCGCACCAACTTCAAGGCCTACTGCATATATTCCGCCGCCGTTTCCCTGCTGGTCTACCCCATCTCCGGCCACTGGATCTGGGGCGGCGGCTGGCTTTCGGTGCTGGGCTTCCACGATTTTGCAGGCTCCACCTGTGTGCACATGGTGGGCGGCGCCACGGCCTGTCTGGGCGCTTTCCTTCTGGGGCCCCGCATCGGCAAGTACGGCAAAGACGGCAAGCCCCACGCCATACCCGGCCATAACATGACCGCCTGCGCCCTGGGGGTGTTTGTGCTGTGGTTCTGCTGGTTCGGCTTCAACGGCGGCTCAACGCTGTGCGTCTCCACCGACGAGGGCATGACCCTCACGGGACTTGTATGCGTGAACACCAACCTGGCCGCCGCCGTGGCCACCTGCACCACCATGATCTTCACCTGGCTGCGCTATGGCAAGCCCGACGTGTCCATGACCTTCAACGGCGCGCTGGCCGGGCTGGTGGCCATAACCGCCGGCTGCGACTGCGTGACCCCGGTGGGCGCGGTGCTGATAGGGCTTGTGTCCGGCGTGCTGGTGGTGCTGTCCGTGGAGTTTTTCGACAACACGGCCAAGATAGACGATCCCGTGGGCGCTGTGTCCGTGCACATGGTCAACGGCATCTGGGGCACGCTGGCCGTGGGCCTGTTCTCCGACGGCGGCGACGGCGTGGGCGCCGGGCTTTTTTACGGCGGCGGAGCGCATCAGCTGGGAGTTGAGGCTCTGGGCGTCGCGTGCGTGCTGGCCTACGTGCTCGCAATAATGTACGTCGTATTCAAGATCATCGACAAGACCATCGGGCTGCGCGTCCCCGCCGAGGTGGAGATAGACGGTCTGGACATCCACGAGCACGGCCTGGCCTCCGCTTATTCCGGCTTTGCCATTTCCGACGTCACCGACGCCGCCATGGAGGTCAACGAGAACACCAACCTGGGCGAGGACGACGCCGCGAAAGCCAGCGCCGCCCAGATGAACGCCGCCGTGAAGGTTGTGCGTCAGGAGCCGGAGCACGCCGGCGCGAGCACGGCCTCCATGCACAAGATCACGATGATCGTCAAGCTAAGCAAGTTCGACGAGCTCAAGAAGGCGCTGAACGAATTGGGCGTGACCGGCATGACCGTCACCCAGGTCATGGGCTGCGGCATACAGAACGGCATGTCGGAGCGCTATCGCGGCGTCCCCATGGACACCACCCTGCTGCCAAAGGTCAAGGTGGACGTCGTTGTTTCCAGCATTCCGGTGGACAGCGTCGTGGACGCGGCCAAGAAGGCCCTCTACACCGGTCACATCGGCGACGGCAAGATATTCATCTACGGCGTCGACCGGGTGATAAAGGTGCGCACCGGCGAAGAAGACTTTGCCGCCATGCAGGACGTGGAGTGATCCCGTCCGCCGAAAGCGGCGAAAACGGGCTGTTCTGCCCGTTGATTTACAGTTTCAGGCATGTTATCATTGTTCCGGCGGAACCTTCGGCCGATATAGGGCGGGCGTCCTGAAAGTGCGCCCGCCCCCACAAAAGGCGATGATGATATGCCCGTGCGCAAACGGATATACGATTTCATAGAGCCGCAGCTGGACGCGAAGTCGGTATACGACTATGCCATGATGGCGGCAATAATCTTCAGTCTGGTACCCCTGGCGTTCAAGCAGACCAACCTCGCCTTCGAGATAATCGACAAGGTCACCGTGAGCATTTTTATCGTCGATTACATACTCAGGGAGCTCACCGCCGACTATAAGCTGGGCCGGGGCGGCTGGTCCTTCGTCCTGTACCCCTTCACCTTTCTGGCCATCATCGATCTGCTGGCCATACTGCCCTCCTTCAGCATACTGGCCTCCGGCTTCCGTGTGCTGAAGCTCTTCCGGCTGCTGCGCACCTTCCGGGTGTTCAAAGCCTTCAAGATGTTCAGATACAGCAGGAGCATGAGCATGATCACCAGCGTCATGAAGGAGGAGGCGGCGCCGCTTCTGGTGGTCGCCACCCTGGCGCTGGGCTACATCGTCGTCTCGGCGCTGGTAATATTCAACGTGGAGCCCGAGACCTTCAACACCTTTTTTGACGCGCTCTACTGGGCCACCATCAGTCTCACCACCATGGGCTACGGCGACATCTACCCCGTCACCACAGCCGGGCGCGTGGTCACCATGATCTCCGCCTTCGTTGGCATCGCCATCGTGGCCCTGCCCGCAGGCATCATTACGGCGGGCTATATGGAGGAGGTCCAAAAGCGCCGGAAGCGCGGCGGCGAGGACAGAACCGAGCCCAAATAGGTGCCAGCAGCAGTAATGCAAAACCGGCTCAAATTTTGGCCTTAACAAAGCACCGCCGCGGTCGTCTGCACGACCGCGGCGGTGTTTTGTCTGTTCTATTTTACAACATTGGTGCAGAATCTCATGAGTATACCTGCCGCCTGGAATCGCTGTGCGCTGCCGCCGGGATCCAGCCGGTTTCCGCCCACGCCGCTTATCAGGCCCTTGCCGACAGCCCACTTCATAGCGTTATACGCATATCCGGAAATCTTCCCGCTGTCAGCGTATCCGCTCAGATCAGCCTCATTGTCGTGTCCCAGATCGGTCTGTGACGCGGCATACCTTGCCGAGGCACCGCCCGCGGAAACGTCGTAGCCCTTATATATGGCATAATTGAACAGTATCGTGGCCAATTGCTCCCTGGTAATGGCCTTTTGGGGACTGAATCTCCCGTTTCCGGTACCGTTTACTATGCCTTTGGAGGCCGCCCAGGTCACCGCGTTATAGTAGTAGTCCCCTGCAGAAACGTCGGAAAACGGATTGGCGCTGCCGGTATTGGGAGAGCCGGCCAGGCGATACAGTATCGCCACGATCATTCCGCGCGACGTGGTCGAATACGGTGAAAACTCTGTCTGCGACGTACCGGACATAAGCCCTTTTGAGTAAACGTATTTCACCGCCGAATAGTACCAGTCGCCGCTGTTGACATCCGTAAACGGGAAACCGCTCTGTGGAGTGCTGCTGTTTTTGACCCATCTGGCAAATACCGTTACATCAGCGCTCAACGTCACCGAATACAGTCTCGTTGCGTCTTCTATGGGATGATCGTACCAGCCCGCAAAGGTATAGCCGCTGAGAGACGGGGTATATCCGGAAATGCTGACGGTGTCTCCCTCTTTGGCTGTAATCGGAGCTACTTTTGTGCCATTTCCGGTAGAGAACGTAATGGTGAAACTCTTCTTCTCGCTCTGTTTCCACCCGGCAAATACCGCCGTGTCGCTGTTCAGCGTCATCGAATACACCCGGTTCGTCAGCGTCGGGTCGGAATACCAGCCCGTAAATGTATAACCGCTGCGGGTCGTAGTATAACCGGAAAGATCGACTGTTGTTCCCGCAGCGCCGGTGACGGCAGAGACGACGCTGCCGCCGTTGACGTTGAACGTCAGGATGTGCTGTGAACTCTGTTTCCACCCGGCAAATACCGCCGTGTCGCTGTTCAGCGTCATCAAATACACCCGGTTCGTCAGCGTCGGGTCGGAATACCAGCCCGTAAATGTATAACCGCTGCGGGTCGTAGTATAACCGGAAAGATCGACTGTTGTTCCCGCAGCGCCGGTGACTGCAGAGACGACGCTGCCGCCGTTGACATTGAAGGTCAGTCTGTACTGGGCATTCTGAGTCCAGTGGGCATAAAGCGTATGGTCGGAGTCGGTTATCACGGATGTGTCCTGCGTGATCCTGTATCCGCCGTTGGGATCGGTATACCAGCCTGCGAAAGCATACCCATCCCTGGATGCATTGGGAAGCGTGCCATATGACCTTCCGTACACCACCTGCAGCGACGGCGAGCCCGCTGAGCCGCCATTGCCGTTAAAATATACCACGGGCCTGGATATGACGCTCATTCCGGAAACGAAGTTGAAATACAGCGAATACCCATCTCCGCTGACGAAGAAATATCTTATTGTCCCGTCAGAGAGCAGCACCTTCTGGGTGCATGCCAGATCATATCCGCTGCTCTTCGCGGAAATATATGTGGAAATGTTTGTCGCGTTGGGAGTTTTGTAGCAGTTCAGCCTGTAATTTGCCGGTATGGAGCAGGTATAGTCGCCGTCCCACGTCCCTGTAACCGTGAGGGCTGTGCCGCTCGTACCTCCGCCGCTCGTACCCCCGCCGCTCGTACCTCCGCCCGAAGACGGCTTCCTGTAACCGCACTGGGTGCATAAACGTGTGAGCCTCCACTGTTGTGGTGGTGGTTCCTTTGCCCATATACTGGCCGCAGGAGCACAGTTCGTCGCCGTTATAGAAGTACTTATAATGGCTGTTTTCGTCCTTCTGGGCGTAAGTGGTAGACGGCGCTCCGCACATGGCCGCCTGGTGGGTGTGCTTTGTCAGATAGCCGAGATATATCCAGTTCCCGTCAGCGTTCTCGCCCCAGGGGTTGCCGGACGTGTTGAAGCATGTTCTTTTAATGTTAACGACCGTATTGGCGGGGACAGTCCCAACCACTGTTCCGTCACCGCTCGGCTTATTATGCACCTTCACGGCAGAACTGCCCGTAATATAAGTGCCGGTATCAGGAAAGCCTCCGTTCATCCTGGTAAAGCATTTTGCCTCCTTACTGCTGCCCTCCACCAACACGCAATAACCGTCCGGCGTCGAACCCCAGCCGGTATCGATAACACTGCATATGGTCACCACCGTGCCTACTGAAAGAGCTCCGGCATTGTGATAGCCGCCATCATATGTGTATCTGTTTGCCCCGCTGGATGTTACCTTCCAGTTATCCACATAGCCATACATGGAGCTCATCGTGGCATTCGCCCTGGGTGCCGGGAAAAGCGTGAATATCAGGCATACCGCAAGCAGGACCGGAAGCACTCTGGACGCAGCGCCGCATTTCTCTCTCTCATACAAATCTCATCCTTTCATCTCGTCCGCCGGTGTCCAGCCGTGCGGATAAAAATATATACCACTCCCGGCGTTCAAACACAACACAAAGCTAAAAAAGCTGCAGGAAAGGCATAGCCTTTCCTGCAGCATCTTTGCGATTCTTTGTCAGCCCACGTCGCCCTGGGCGGGGGTGTAGAGCTGGGACGCCATGTCCTCCAGAGCCTTCTCCGACGAGCCGTCGGACATGCTGAGACTGTACAGCAGGCCGGGAACGATGTCGAACCAGACGATCTTGCCCTCTCCGCCGGCGTTATAGTATACGCGCGCCGGGCACCAGCTCACCTGCGCCGAGGCGGTGGCTCCGTAGGTCCCGTCCATGCCGGAGATGTCGGCAAAGTTCTCGTCCACATCTGCGGTGGAGGCCGTGCGGAAGGCGTACTGCACGCCGTCGAGCTTGAAAGCCGTCTCCGCCACCGTGAGTCCCTTCAGGGCGAAGGCGCTGTACTGCACGTCCTGCGCGCCATCGGGCGCGACCTCCATCTCATAGCCCAGCGTGTCCACTATCTGCTGCGCCGTGTGCATCAGCGGCAGAGTGTCGGCGCTCTTGGAGCTGAGACACCACTGTGTCCCATCATCAGGCGAATACCAGCCGAACCAGGAAGTGCCGCCGGAGGATTCTCTCAGCTGCAGCTGCAGCGTGCCCACAGACCAGTCCAGGCTCTCCGCCCAGTCGGAGGTGACGCCGGAGATGTCCTTCCGGCTGTCGGTTTTCAGCGCCCGGCAGGTATATTCCTCCCCGCCGCTTGAAAACGTCACCTGGGCCATTGGCTCAGCCGTGCCGTTGCTGCTGAGCTTGGAGTATTCCGCGTTCTTCGCGTCCGCCGGCAGCGGCAGCGAATAGCCGAGCTGGGTTATCTCGGCGGCGGTGACCGTGTTGCCCCGTCCTCTGTTTTGTCCGCGTCCCCCCGCCAGCGCCCAGACAGCCACCAGGCACAGACAGGCGGCAACAGCTCCGGCAGTTATCTTTATCCACATTTTGCGGTGCTCCGCTCTGCGCTGGGCCTCCTCCAGAAGCTCGTCGTCCAGCGAATGCATCACCATACTGAAACGTTCCTCATTCATATTGAAATACCCTCCTTTTTCATTGCTTCGCGCAGGCGGCTTCTTGTGCGGAACAGAGAAGATTTCACTTTCTCCGTGCCCGCGCCGCATTCCCGCGCTATCTCGCTTATACTCTGGCCGTACCAGTAGCGCCTGACGAAATACACCCGCGCGTCTTTGGATTCGGCGCGCAGAAAGCGATTGATAAAACTTCTGAATTCCTGGCGCTCCGCTGTGACCTCCGGGCCGTCGCCGGTGTCGCAGATGCTCTGCTCCAGTTCCTCAAAGGCGTCCGTCAGCGCCGTTGAGCGCCGCTGTGCGCCGTTATAATCGTATCTGTCCAGCGCCAGATTGCGGGCAATCCTGGCAAGATACGCGCGCAGCGATTCCGGCCGTTCCGGCGGAATGGAGTTCCAGGCGCGCAGAAACGCGTCGCCGGCGCACTCCTCGGCGTCCCGCTCGTCCGGCAATATGCGTTTTGCCACGGTCATGCACAGCCGCCCGTATCTCTCCTGCATCATCTGGACAGCCGTCTCGTCGCGGCGAAAAGCCAGATCAACTATTTCCGAATCATCCAAAATCATCATCTCCTGTCCCTTTCACTTTCATATGACGGCCGAAGGGGCCGGTTCGTTGCATATTTCGATAAAAAACGGCAGAATATTATTGAAAGCGGCCTGCAAAGCCAGGTTCTTCATGCTTGCAATAATCATCCGGATATCGTATAGTATAAAAATCGGAGCTTAGATAAAGGAAGGGTCATAACTATGAACAGCAACGTAAAAGCCTTTTTTGAAAAGTACGACTCTGACCCCGCGCTGCGGGCGCGCGTGCAGAACGCGGAGGATCTGTACCCCGGCAGTCTGGAAATACGCGAAGCGCTGGTGGGCGCGGTGCTGCTGCCCATTGCCGAAGAAATGGGGCTGGGCTTCACCATCGAGGAGCTGCGCGATTACGAGGAGGAGCTCTGGAACGGGCGCCACAGAGACGTGGAGCTGACCGAAGATGAGCTTTCCACAGACGAAGGCGGCGACAAGTATTGGCTGCTGGGCCGCGGATGGACCAGCGACGAGGCCCGCTTCTGCGGCAGCAAATAAATCAATATACTTATATACAAAAACGGCGCAGGTTTTGCCTGCGCCGTTTTTTGTTTACCAGCCCTCCGGAGCCGAGCAGAGCTTTTCCAGCAATCCTCTCAGGTTTTCCGTCTCTTCGGATGTCAGCCGGCCAGCCGCCCGGGCCTCGGCCTGCTCGTAAAGGCCGGACATTCTCCGTGCCGCCGCCCGGCCCCTGTCCGTGAGATATACATTCACCGCGCGCCTGTCCCCTTCCGACCGCCGCCGCTCCACCAGGCCGCTTTTTTCCATGCGGCCCAGAATGCTCCCGGCTGTGGCCTGCTCGATGCCGCAGTATGCGGCGATAGTCTTCTGATCGCTGCCCTCCCGCTCGGTCAGATACTCCAGTATCTTCGGCTGACCGGGCGTGAGGCCCAGTCCCGCCGCACCCGTGAGTATCTCCCGGTACATCATTCCCTGAGCCTTCATGAGCAGAACGTGTAATGTTTCCATTTCGTCACCATAATTGATTAAAATTGTAATAATATTATTACTTATTATATGCTTGTTTAGTAATTTGTCAATAGTTAGGCGGTCTGTTGACAAAGCCGCCGCATTTGTCCATGGAACTTGCGCCGGCCATGTGATATATTTTATAAATATTGTACTTTCCGAGGTGATCTGATGGACATTACCGAGTGGTTCGGCTCCGAGGTCCTGCGGCTGGCGCAGGGCGACCCTGAGAGGGCGCGCCGTCTGCTGCTCACCGGCTACCGGGCCAATCTGGCCACGCTGCGGCCCCCCTTCCCCAACAAGGGCGTATCCGGTGCCGAGCGGCTGGCCGCCGTAACCGTCATGGAGCTGATAATCAAGGCGCTGGCCCACCCGGACGGAGCCGCGATGGTGAGCCTTTTCACTCCTTGCGAGCCGCTGTTCGCGGCGGGGATAGCCCCATACTCGCTGGAGGCCATATCCGGTTATCTGATGGGCTCAAAATGCGAGACCGGCTTTCAGGAGATATCCGCGGAGAATGGGGTGCCGGAGACCATGTGCTCGTTCCACCGCACCTTTCTCGGCGCGGCGGATGCCGGGCTGATGCCAAAACCCCGGTTCATCATTTACACCAGTCTGGCCTGCGACGGAAACATGATAACGTTCCCGTACCTTGAAAAGAAGTTCGGCGTGCCGGGCTTTTTTATCGACGTGCCTTACGAAAAGAGCGAGGACGCTGTGGCGGACGTGGCCAGGCAGCTCCGCAGCATGAAGGACTTTGTGGAGGACGTCTCCTCCCGCCGCGTTACCGACGGCGCGCTGCGCGCCGCCGTCAAACGCAGCCGCCTCTCCGCCGAAAGCTACCGGCGCAGACTGGGCCCCCTCGCCTCCCGTCAGCTCAAGGGCGACGTCACCGGCGAGATGTACTGCGCCTTCATGAGCCACATCCTGCTGGGCTCTAAGGACGCGGAAAAATATTTCAGGCTGCTGGAGGATGAGACAGCGAAGGCGCCCGTATCCCAGGCGAAACGGCTGCTCTGGATACACACCATACCGTATCTCCAGCCCTCCCTGCGGCGAATAATGAATTTCAGCGACCGGGCCTTCGTCACGGCCTGCGACCTGTGCTACGACAGTCTCATGACGCCCATAGACGAGCGAGACCCCTACGCTTCCATGGCCAGACGGCTGGTGTATTCCGGCTACAACGGCGACCCCGGCGGGCGCATTGAAAACGCCCTGAAGATCGCCCGCGCCACCCGCTCCGATGGTGCCGTCATCTTCGCCCACTGGGGCTGCAAGGCCACGCTGGGCGCGTCGCGGCTGATGAAGGACGCCTTTGAGGAGGCCGGGCTCCCCACCCTGGTCCTGGACGGCGACGCCTGCGCCCCCGCCAATACCGGCGACGGCCAGCTCGCCACCCGCGTGGAAGCCTTTCTTGAGATGCTGGAGGCCGGAAAATGATATACTACGTCTGCAAATATACCCCCGTGGAGCTGCTGCGCGGCTTTGGGGCGGAAACCGCCGTGCTGGATCTTGAGGCCGACAATTTCGATCTCAGCGACCGGGCGGCGCACGTAAATCTCTGCGGTTTCGGAAAGTCGGTGCTGGAGGCCGCACTGAGCGGCGGCGTGCAGGAGCTGGTGCTGGTCAACTGCTGCGACGTCATGCGCCGGGTATACGACGTGCTGAAGGCGAAGGGCTGCTGCCGCTTTCTTTTTATGCTGGATCTGCCCCATACCGACGGCGAATGTCAGCGGGAACGCTTTGCCCGGGAAATTCTGCGGCTCAGGAACGAATACGCGGCGTACAGCGGCAAAGCTTTCGACAGCGCGCTCTTTATGAGCTCATTCGGCGCTCCCGATACCGCGCAGGAGCCATTTGTGGCCATCATCGGCGCTCGGGCAGGCCGCGAGGTGCAGCGCATGATGCGCGAAACGTGTGCCCTGCCGGTACGCGACCTCACCTGCGTGGGAAACCGCGCGGTTGCCGCGCCGGAGCCCGGCGGGGACGTATTCCTCTCCTATGCCGCCGCCCTCCTGTCCCAGCTCCCCTGCCGCCGCATGGCGGATTCCTCCTCCCGCCGGGCGCTGTTCGAGGACCCGGCTCTGAGGGGGATAATGTACCATACCATAAAATTCTGCGACTATTACGGCATGGAATACGCCCAGGCGCAGCGCGAGTGCGCCGTGCCCATGGCTCGGATAGAGACGGACTATACCCGCCAGAGCTCCGGCCAACTCCGCACAAGGGTGGAGGCCTTTGCGGAGACCATCGGCGGCGCGGCTGTGAAGCCTGCATCCGCCGCGGCCGGCAAATACTACGCCGGGGTGGACAGCGGCTCCGCCAGCACCGACGCCGTCATCATCGACAGCTCCGGCAATATCGCCGCGTCCTGCGTCCTGCCAACCGGCGGCGGGGCCAAGGTCAGCGCCGATTCCGCGCTCTCCGAAGCGCTGAAAAAGGCCGGGCTGCGGCGGGAGCAGATCGCCCGCGTGGTGGCCACCGGCTACGGCCGGGCCGGCATCGGCGAGGGCAGCGACAGCATAACCGAAATAAGCTGCCACGCCAAGGGCGCCCACCGCCTGCTGCCGGAGGCCAGGACGGTCATCGACATAGGCGGCCAGGACAGCAAGGCCATACTCATAGATGGAAACGGGCGGGTGGTGAGCTTCGCCATGAACGACAAGTGCGCCGCCGGCACCGGACGGTTTCTGGAGATGATGGCCCGCACCTTGGGTCTGAGCATGGACGAGATGAGCCGCGCCGGATTGAAGTGGAAGGAAAACATCGTCATCTCCAGCATGTGCACCGTGTTCGCCGAGTCTGAGGTGGTGACGCTGGTGGCCCAGAACCGCGCCGTGGACGACATCGTCCACGGGCTGAACAATTCCGTGGCCGCGAAGATCGCGGCTCTGGTCAGCCGGGTCGGCGGCGAGGAAAGGTACATCATCACCGGCGGCGTGGCGCAGAACGCCGGAGTGGTGCGGGCCGTGGGCGAAAAGCTGGACACGGAGCTGTACGTCTGCGGCGAAGCCCAGATCTGCGGCGCGCTCGGCGCGGCCCTGTTCGCGGCGGGCCTTTAACGATATAATTATAAAAAAGCCGACCCGCGGGCCGGCTTTTTGTGTTATTAGTGGTGAGAGCTCTCAATCATGCAAAGGGGTGGGAACCATAGACTGCTGGGATGAAGACAGGCTTCTTGCCGCCATGCGGACAGGCGGCGAGGACGCGCTGGGCACGGTCATTGACCGCTATACCGGTTATGTGGGAACCATCGTTTGGAACATCATAGGCTCTGCCATGAGCACTGCCGATGCTGAAGAAGTGGTGTCGGAGGTATTCTACACGCTGTGGCGAAACGCGGACAAGGTGCGTCCCGGTTCGCTTAGGGGCTATCTTGCCAGCATAGCCCGCAGCCGGGCAAAAAACAAGCTGCGAGAGGCGCGGATAGATCTGTATCTGGAGGACGATCTGCTGGAGGAACCGGATCCCTCGCCGGAAAAGCGGCTGGGTGACGCCGAGCGTGCGGAGTACCTGCGCGCCGCGCTAAAACTGCTGCCGCCCCGCGACCGGGACATTCTGGTGCGCCACTACTACTATTATGAGACCACGGCGCAGATTTCCCAGGATATCGGTATTCCCAGGGAAACGGTGAAGACCCGGCTGAAGCAGGGCCGGGAGGCCCTGAGAAAAATACTGTTCAGGGAGGCTGTATAATGGATACCAGAGTTTCGGATATTTTTGATTTTTACGACGGAGAATTGCCGGAGTTGGCAGAGGGCTCCCCTATCGACTGCGGAAATGTTAAAAAGCTGGTGGGGCAGCTTTTATCCGGCGCCCCGTCCGCGGCTAAAATGCCGACGCGCAGGAAGCTTATGAAATGGGCCGTCATCGCGGCTGCTGTGCTTGTGCTGTTCAGTATCGCCGCGTTTGCCAAGCAGGCCGCTGTTATTGAGAGCGGTGAAGAGGCGATATCCGCCAGCAACGCAGAGCTTGCCTCAATGCGGAAGGCGGGCATTCTGAAGGCCGGTCTGTTGCTGACGCCTGAGGACTGCACATACGTACACGACGAAAAGTTATTCCAGCTTTTCAGGGACTCGTCAGAGCTGTGCTGGGTAATAACATACAATACAGGCAAATACAGCGGCAACCTGGTCATCAACACCGTAAGCGGCAAAATTACGTTTTTGAACATCACCGCCATCCCCGATAAGGGCGAAAAGCCGTGGATAACAAAAAACTGTCCGCCCAACGGTCTTTTATCATGGTACGACAACTACGGCGACCTTTTCGACACGACCATGACCGTGGACGACTTCTGCGAGAAGCTTTGCGCCTACTGGGGCTTTAACGGATACAGCATTGCCGCAGGCGACGGCGCCGCCCTGCTTGTCAACCCCAAAGGCATCTACAATTCCCGCACTGATGTGAATTTTACCGGCGACAGGGCGGGAAGAACTCAGTATATCGAGGTGAACAGTTTTTGCAGCGGCGCGGAAATAATGTTCGGTTTCGATCACAGCAAGGGCTGATAATCTCAGGCAAGATGGATTTTAAGTTATTTTAAGGTTCAGGGGATATAAAGGTATCGTAAGCAGTAAATGCTTTATTTTTCATCATTCTTCATCCCCTCATTTCTCCAAAACAACAGCAGGAGCCGCCCGCTCCTGCTGTTGTTTTAATACCTTCTTGCATATAGCGGCGCATCTGTGGTAAAATCCATCGGGAGAGAGGTGAATACCATGAAAGACGAATTCGACGACAGAATAATCGCCAACGAGACGGGCGACACCTTCACGATAAGAAAGGACGAGCTCTGGTACGACGGCGACGGCGACCTGCTGGATACCCCCGACGGCCGTTCCAAATTTTGCAGGCTCAACAAGACCTCCATCTTCCGCAAGGAGGATCCCGGCATGTTCAACGATTTTATTTTCGTGTACAACGTGCAGGGCGAGAGTCTGGTGATCAAAAAGCGCAGCCGCGTGGACGCCACGCTTTACGAGTGCATCGAATACGATGCCGACGGCGTTGAAACCAACAAATTTTTTGACCCAGCCGAATAAAGCTGCAGCTCCGGGACTTATGTCCCGGAGCTTTTCAATCACATTATCAGTCCGGCCAGCTCGTCCGGGCGGTCGATGATCCTCCGCGCACCGGCTTCCATGAGCTGTGCCCGGCTCCTGAAGCCCCAGCACACCGAGATGCAGTCAACGCCAGCGTTTTTCGCCGTGAGCACGTCCACCTCGGAGTCGCCCACATACACCGTGCCGCCCTTTGCGGCACCCAGCTGTGCCATGGCGGCAAGAGCTGTGTCCGGCGCGGGTTTGCGGCGTACCTGTCCGCCCTCCCCCACAGCGCTCTCCAGCAGTCCGGGAAAATGCGCCGCGGAGAGCGCCTTCACGGCGGCGTCCGGCTTGTTCGACACCACGGCGAGACGGCAGCCGCCGGCTTTGAGCGCGCGCATGGCGTCCGCGATGCCGTCGTAGGGCCGCGTCTTTATGTCGCAGTTGGCGTCGTAATCGGCCCTGTAATCGCTGAGGACTCTCCGCCGCAGCTCCTCACCGCAGGCGGCGGGCACGGAGAGCTCCACCAGCCGGGCGGAGCCGTTGCCCACAAAGGCGCGCACCTCGTCCAGCGTGCGCACGGGCATATCGTATTTTTCAAGCGTCCTGTTCAGCGCATCGGCTATATCCTCCAGCGTGTACAGCAGCGTTCCGTCCAGATCAAAAAGCACAGCAGAATACTTCATTCGTTCCTCCATTTTCGACGGCATTCGTCGGGCAGCAACAATATAATATTCCCCGTACGGAAATGCAATATCCATATTGTACGATACAATTTGCCAAATCCGCAAAAATGTGGTATAAATGGTGAATGCTCCCCGCGGCAAGCCCGTTTACGCGGGCCAAGTGGTGGAGACGCGCGCATAAATACCCATTCAGGAGAACACTTATGAACGTGAAAAAATACATATGCCTCGCCGCCGCGGCAGCCTTGCTGCTGACCTGCCTTTCGGGCTGCGGCGGGCAGACCCCGGCCGCCGCGGCAACCACGGAGCCGGTAAATTACAGCGCCGCAGTCACCGTATGGTATGCCGGGCTCGGCAAGACCCTCGGCGACAATCTTACAACTCTTATACGCCGGTTCAACACCGGCGACGGCGCCGCCTCCGGCGTGTCCGTCAAACTGCGGGCCTTTGATTCCGAGTCCCAGCTGGTGGACGCCCTCGCCTCCGGCGGCTCGCTCCCGGCCCTGGTCATCTGCGGCAGGGACGCCGCCGCGGCCATCGCGGGCTCTGACGTCTCCCTGTGCACGGATAAATACTGTCCCGAGGAGTCTCTCCCCGGTCTGACGGAAGGCTATGTTCAGGCCGCCAAGACCGGCGGCACCCTCTCCGGAGTGCCGCTGGCGGCCTCCGCGGACGTGCTGATGGTGAATTCCGCCCTGGTCTCAAAGCTCAAAAACTACACCGACGCCGAGCTTGCCACCCCCGAGGGGGTGTGCGCAGCCGCGTCCGAATACAGCGCGTCCGCCAAGAGCTCCTTCTTTACGGCCCAGTCCTTCACCAGTCTTTTCCGCGCCGGGCTCGCCCAGTACGGCGACGATTTTCACGCCCAGAAGGACGAGGACATCAAAAACGACCACTATGTCTATCTTTACAATCTCCTTGCGGAAACAGCTTACAAAGGCGGCGTGACCGCCTCCGACAGCGACGCCGCCGGGCTCGTCGCCGCCGGCAAGCTGCCCTGCGCCGTGGTGTCATCATACGCCGCGGCCGGCAGCGGTGCCAAGGCCGGAGACGTGCGCATACTGTCGTACCCCATCGTCAAGGGCGGACTGAAGGTGTATTCGGAAAATCTTACTGAGGCGCTGATAACCGCCGGCGCTGAAAACGAGCGGCAGGCCTCCGCGTTTCTGATAAGGTGGCTTCTCGCCAGCGGCGCGGAGCTGACGAAAGACTCGGGATACTTCCCCGCCCAGGCAGAGCTGAACGCCGCCGCCATGAGCGGCAGCGACACTGACTCCGCGCTCGTCAAGGCGGTGGATGCCGCAGTGAGCGCCCAGGCGCAGGAGTGTAAGCTCAGCTTCCCCGCCACCGACGCCGACTATCTGGCCAGCAGCGTGGAATTTGAGAACAATTTCCGGGAAACTCTCCGCGGACTGAGCTGAGAAGTTTGACAAATAAATATTTATGTCAGTTGAAATGAAACTAATTTTATGTTAGTCTAATTTCAAGGTTATTTGCAAATTACACTGCGAGGTGAATTATATGGAAGGATTCAAGATACTTGAGATCAAGGAAAGCGTATTCGCAAACAACGATAAGGAAGCCGACAAACTGCGCGCAAGACTGAAGCAGGAGCACACGTTCCTTCTGAACCTGATGTCCTCCCCCGGAAGCGGCAAAACCACCACGCTGAAGGCCACCATCGCCGCCCTGAAGGACGAGATGAAGATCGGCGTTCTGGAGGCCGACATCGATTCCGACGTGGACGCCGCCACCATCGAAAAGACCGGCGCGAGAGTCATTCAGCTCCACACCGGCGGCATGTGCCATCTTGACGCCGGCATGACCGCCCAGGGTCTGGAGGGCATGGGCACCGAGGGCCTGGATCTGGCAATACTGGAAAACGTGGGCAATTTGGTCTGCCCCGCGGAGTTCGATACCGGCGCCGTGAAAAACGCCATGATCCTCTCCGTTCCCGAGGGCCACGACAAGCCCCTCAAATACCCCCTGATGTTCTCCATCTGCGACGTGCTGCTCATAAACAAGATCGACGTCATGCCGTACTTTGATTTCGATCTCGAGGCCTGCAAGAAATATGCCACCAAGCTGAATCCCAACATCAGGATCATCCCCATCTCCGCCCGCACCGGAGAGGGCATAGACGAGTGGGCCGATTGGCTGCGCGGGCAGGTTAAGGCCTGGAACGAATAATAACTGTCATATAAAAAGACCGGCGCTCATTGGGCGCCGGTCTTTTCCGTGTGTCGAAGAACTCAATAAGAAGTGGCCTACAAATGTTTTGCCGGGGAGCTCGAGGGCACACCTAAGGTGTGGGGAGCGGTGTTAGAAAACGTGCCGGTGGCACGTTTTCCCCGCGACCTGGGTTGCCCGCAGGCAACGCGGAGCCCCGCCTCGAATCGGATAAATAGCTGCCAAAGTCTTGCTGCGCAAGGCTTTGGGGAGCGAAGCGACGTTTTTTGCAAATATTCGGTTTTCCAAAAAACTCGGCGTTTTGAGACTGTCAAAACCTCTTTTTGACAGTCTCAAAAGACCGGCGCTCATTGGGCGCCGGTCTTTTCCGCATTTCTTTTAATGAAGCTCAGCTTGGTTTCGGAAATGATTATCGATACGAAGATGATGACGAAGCCAGCGGCGATGGCGGCGGTGAGCCGCTCGTGATAGAAGATTATTGAGATCACCGTCCCGAACACCGACTCCAGCGTCATTATCACCGCCGCAGCCGAAGGCGGAGTGTACTTCTGTCCCACGGTCTGCAAGAGGAAGCAGACTGCGGAGCACATGACACAGAGATACGTTATCTCAAACCACGCGCCTGAGGGCGCGCTGGCGGGAAAAGGCTCTGTCAGCAGCGCCGACGTCAGAAAGATCACACCGCCCACGGCGAATTGCAGCGCCGTGAGGACGAGCGGATCCCGCCCCTCCACATATTTGTCCGTGGCGATGATGTGCAGCCCGTAAAAAAGCCCGCAGCAGATAGTCAGCAGATCGCCCACGTTCACGGACAGATCCTTGCCCAGCGACACAAAGCCTATTCCGATTATACACAGTAAAGCCGCGGCAATATTGTATACGTCGGGCTTCTTTTTATTTATGCCCCAGGCCAGAAACGGCACCATAACGCAGTAGGTCGCCGTGAGAAAAGCGTTTTTTCCCGGCGTGGTGTACACCAGGCCAAAGGTCTGCACCGCGTACGCGGCGCTGACGCACACGCCCATGACGACGCCGCCCCGGATATACTCCCGGTCCAGCTTCCTGAGCTTTTTCCCGCAGGCCGCCAGCAGTATCACCGCCGCGCCGCAAAAGCGGACGGCCAGTATCCACAGCGTGGGAATGCTGTCCAGCGCACTTTTCTGGATGACGAAGGACGAGCCCCATATGAGCGTCGTCACAAGCAGCGCCAACCGGCCGAGAAGGCCCTTGTTGTCCGTCTTTGACATATGTTTATGCCCATTCCTTTCCCATCGCTCCGGGCGCATAATGACCGTGAGAAGGGATGGTCATAATGTGCTTGATTTTCTTACGCCTTCGTCATATGCTGGGCCGCCGCCCGCAGCATCAGCTTTTTCGCCCCGGCGCTTTCAAATTCTATCTCGACGAGACTGTCGTTGCCCATGGGCCGCATGGCGGTTATGATGCCGTGGCCGAAGGCAGCGTGATCCACAGCGTCTCCCACCGCATAGTCCGGCATGGTCTTGGGCGCGGCGGTCTGGGGCACGGCTGGTGCGGAGATGGGATGCCCCCGGCGCTCAGGCGCCCTGTGGGCAAAGGTGGTGTTGTAACTGCCTCGGCTGCCGCCGTATCCGCCGCCAGGGCGGCCGGAGGCAAACGCGCCCGCGCTCTCTCCGAAGGCCCGGGATGTGGCTTTCTCCTCGATTAGCTCCGCCGGGATCTCGTCCACGAAGCGGGAGCGCTTGTTTGAGGTGGTGTGGCCGAACAGCATTCTCTGCCGGGCGCAGGTGACGTACAGCCGGGTCTTGGCCCGGGTCAGTGCCACATAGCACAGCCGCCGCTCCTCCTCCATCTCGTCGGGCTCGCCGATGGCCTTCATGCCAGGGAATATGCCCTCCTCCGCGCCGACGACGAACACCACGGGGAATTCCAGACCCTTGGCGGCGTGCATGGTCATCAGCGTCACGCCGTCCGCGCTCTGGTCGTAATTGTCAAGATCGGTGTAGAGCGCCACGTCGGCGAGGAAGCCCTCCAGCGTCCTGTCGCCGGACTCCTGCATATAGCCCACGATGCTGGAGCGCAGCTCCTTGATATTCTCCGCTCTGGCCGTGTCCTCCACGGTATTTTTCTCTTCCAGCGCCCTGACGTAGCCGGTCTTTTCCACCAGCAGGTCGAACAGCTCGTCCGGGGCGTTTTCCGCCGCGAATGCCCGCAGCTCGTCGATCATCGCGGCAAACAGGCGCAGGCGCGTCGCGCTCCGCTGCAGCTCCGGATAATCGTCGGCATGGCTCATGACCGCGAACATGGAGCAGCCGTTCTTCCCGGCCAGCTCCGCCGTCAGCTCCACCGTTCTGTCGCCGATGCCCCGGGGCGGGGTATTGATTACCCGCGTCAGACGCAGGTCGTCCGACGGCGAGGCAACCAGACACAGATAGGCCAGCACGTCCTTGATCTCCGCCCGGTCGAAGAAGCGGGTGCCGCCCACGATGCGGTAGGGTATGCCGTTGCGCTTGAAGGCGCGCTCCATGCTGTTGGACTGGGCGTTCATGCGGTACAGCACCGCGTGGTCCCGCCACGCGGCCCCGCGACCGAAGGACGCCAGTATCTGGCCCGCCACATACTGGGCCTCGTCGTCCTGATTGTCGGCAGTGAACACGGTTATGGGCTCGCCGGAATCCTTGTTTGTCCACAGCTCCTTGCCCTTCCGGCCCACGTTGTTGCGGATGACCGCATTGGCGGCGTCCAGAATGCGGGCAGTGGAGCGGTAGTTTTGCTCAAGGCGGATGGTGCGGCAGTTTTTGTATTCGTCCTCAAAGGACAGGATGTTCTCAATGGTGGCGCCGCGGAATTTATAGATGCTCTGGTCGTCGTCGCCCACCACGCAGATATTGCCCCAGCCGCCGGCCAGAAGGGACGAGAGCAGGTACTGCAGGTTGTTGGTATCCTGATACTCGTCGATCATTATGTAGCGGAACTTGCGCTGCCAGAATTCGCGCACGTCGTCGTTATTCTGCAGCAGCTTCACGGTGAAGGCGATGAGATCGTCGAAGTCCATGGCTCCGGCGGCGAACATGCGGCGCATGTACTCCGCGTATATCTCGCCCACCTTGGTGTGCCAGACGTCCTTCATGGCCTTCGCGCGGGCAAGATAGGCGTCGCTTTGCACCTGGGCGTCCTTGGCGCGGCTTATCTCCGACAGCACTGCCCGGGGTGCGAAGGTCTTTTCGTCTATGTCCAGATCCTTCAGGATGTGCTTTATCAGGCTCTGGCTGTCGGAGGTATCGTATATGGTGAAGTTTTCCGGGAAGCCCAGCTTCACCGCGTCCCGGCGCAGGATACGCACGCAGCAGGAATGGAAGGTGGAGGCCCAGATGTCCCCCGCCACCTCGCCCAGCATGGCCGAGAGCCGGTTTTTCAGCTCGTCCGCCGCCTTGTTGGTAAAAGTGATGGCAAGGATGCGCCATGGTTCCACCGGCTCCAGAGCGGCCAGTTCCTTTGCCCGCTCCCCGCCGGCTTCCATGGCGGCGATGTCCGCCTCCGACGCGCCCTCCGGCAGCTCGCTGGTGTCCGAGGCCCTGCCGAAACGCATAAGGTTCGCGATGCGGTTAATGAGCACGGTGGTTTTGCCGCTGCCCGCTCCCGCCAGTATCAGCAGCGGCCCTTCCGTGGCCATGACGGCCTTCCGCTGCATATCGTTGAGACGCGCGAATTCCTTTTCGATGACTCTGTTTCTCGCTTCGATATAACGTTTTTCAAAATTTGTGTCCATGACGCCGATTTTAACATATCCCGGCACGGGAAACAAGCGTCGGAAAAACAAAAGCGTCCGGAAATACCGGCCGCTTTTTGGATATCACGACAGAATATTTTTCAGTTCCTCCACGGCCCGGCGCTCCAGGCGGGAGACCTGTACCTGCGACACCTTCAATACCCGCGCCGCCGCCTCCTGGGTCATGCCGTGGTAGTACCGCAGAGCCACCACCATTCGCTCCTTCTCCGGCAGGGCGTCTATGGCGGCCCTGAGAGCCACATGCTCCACCATCCGCTCCTCCTCCCCGAAATCCGCGAGGACGAGCTCAAGGGTGAAGCCGTCGTCGCCGCTCTCCTTCTGCAGGCTCTCCGCCGGGCCGGTGGCTATCTCCGCCGCGGCGATGTCCCCTGTCTCGATGCCCGTCTCCGCGGAGATCTCGGAGATGGTGGGCTCCCTGCCCAGCTTCTGTTCCAGCGAAAAGCGGGCTGCTTTTATCTGCTGCGCCTGTTCCTTGACGCCCCTGCTCACCTTCACGGCGCCGTCGTCCCTTAGGAACCGGCGTATCTCGCCGGAGATCTTCGGCACGGCATAGGTGGAAAACTGGGTCCCGAAGGACTCGTCAAAGCCGTCGATGGCCTTGAGGAAGCCCACGCAGCCCAGCTGATACAGGTCGTCCGGGTCCACGCCCCGGCCGAAAAAGCGCCGGGCTATGCTCCAGATGAGCCCCGAGTTCTCCTCCACAAGTCTTCCGGCCGCCTCCCTGTCCCCGCCCCTTGCGGCGGAGAGCTGGGCGTGCATGGTATCGGTCATCAGCGCACCGCCCGGGGTTTTATCGTGCGCTCCAGCGTGACCGTGGTGCCCCTGCCGGGAGCCGACTTGACCTTCAGCCGGTCAGTGAAGCTCTCCATTATCGTAAAGCCCATGCCGCTGCGATCCTCGCCGCCGGTGGTGAACATGGGCTGCATGGCCCGCTCCACGTTGTCTATGCCCCGTCCCCAGTCCCGTATTACTATCTCCAGCCGGCGCTCCTTCACGATGCGCATGCGCATGGATATCTTGCCCAGCTCCTCCGGGTAGGCGTGGACGATGCAGTTGGTCACGGCCTCGGACACCGCCGTCTTTATATCGCCCAACTCCTCCAGCGTGGGGTCCAGCTGGGCTGCGAAGCCGGCCGCCGCCGCCCGGGCGAAGCCCTCGTTGGCGGACCGGCTGGGAAACTCCATCTTTATGTAGTTTACATAATTCATTTTCTCACCTCCTCCTTTGCCGCCATGATGGGTACCAGCCGCTCGATGCCGCCGGCGTCGATGACCCGCAGCGGCTGGGGCGCCGGATCCTCTATCCACACGCGGCCGCCCATGCGCCCCATGGCGCGGCTTACGCGGAGGATGAGCGCGATGCCGGAGGAATCCATAAATCTCAGCTCGGAAAGGTTAACGGCACAGTCCCGGGGCAGGTATTCCTCCAGGATATCGTCTATCTCCCCCGCAGCCTGCGCCGCCCCGTGGTGGTCAAGCTCGCCGATGAAATATATGGTCAGTCTGCCGCCGGAAAACTTCGCGTGTATCTTCATTTTTTGACCGCTCCTTTCGCGCTGCCCAGGGCACAATACGCTTGTCCGCTGAAGTTCCGACCCGCTTCGGACTTCAGCGCCGGCCCATAAAATAAAATGGCATCGCATACAATGTATACGATGCCATTTTATATTCACATGTCCGCGAAAGCTGTCCTACGGTGTCGCTCAGACGAGGTTTTTCAGGCTTTCGTTCAGATTGTCGATGAGAGCTTCCAGCTTTGCCTTCTTCTCCCGCTCGGTGTTCACCACGGCCTCCGGCGCGCGGGACACAAAGTTCTGGTTTGAAAGCTTTGCGTCCTGGCTGGCGAGCTGCTTTTGGGCGTTTTCCAGCTCCTTTGTTATGCGCTCCCGCTCCTTCTCGATGTCCACCAGCTCCGCCATGGGCATGAACATGCGGGCGTTGTCGGTGATTACCGACACCATGCCGTCCGTGGAGGCGGGGTCGGCGGCGGTCACGGCGACGGTCTCCGCGTAGGCCAGCTTGCAGATATAGGCGGTGCCGGATTCAAAGGCGGCGGCCTTGTCGGTGACGATGATGAGGTGAGTCTTTCTGGAGGGCGGTACGTTCATGTCGCTGCGGCGGGCGCGGACGGCCTTTATGGCGTCCATGACCATCTCGAAATTCGCCGCGTCCTCGGGGTACTCCAGCGCCTGGTCGTACACCGGGTACTTCTCCAGCATCAGGGCCTCGCCCTCGTGGGGCAGGGCCTGCCAGATCTCCTCGGTTATGAAGGGCATGAAGGGATGCAGCAGCTTCAGGATGTCCACCAGGACATACAGCAGCACCCGCTGGACGTCCTCCTTCGCAGCCTCGTCGTCGCCGTACAGCCGGGGCTTGGAGAGCTCGATATACCAGTCGCAGTAAGTGTCCCAGATGAAGTCGTATATTTTCTGGGCCGCGATGCCCAGCTCGTACTTGTCCAGATTCTCCCGCACCTCGCGTCTGAGGTCGTTGAGCTTCGTCAGCACCCATCTGTCCTCAAGCTCAAGCTTCTCGGGCAGGGCGCAGTCGGGCACGGTGAGGTTCATCATCACGAAGCGGCTGGCGTTCCAGAGCTTGTTGGCAAAGTTCCGCATGGCCTCGCAGCGCTCCACATAGAAGCGCATGTCGTTTCCGGGGGAGTTGCCGGTGATGATGTTGAAGCGCAGGGCGTCCGCGCCGTACTTGTCGATCATGTCGATGGGGTCCACGCCGTTTCCGGCGGACTTGGACATCTTTTTGCCCTGCGGGTCGCGGATAAGGCCGTGTATGAGCACGGTGTGGAAGGGCGGCTTCTTCATCTGCTCGCAGGAGGAGAAGATCATTCTCGCCACCCAGAAGAAGATGATGTCGTAGCCGGTGACCAGCACGTCCGTGGGGAAGAAATATTCAAGATCCGGGGTCTTGTCCGGCCAGCCCAGAGTGGAGAAGGGCCAGAGCGCGGAGGAGAACCAGGTGTCCAGCACGTCCTGCTCGCGGGTGATGTTCTTGGAGTGGCAGCATTCGCACTCAGTGGGATCCTCCCGGGCCACGGTCACGTGGCCGCAGTCGGCGCAGTACCAGGCGGGTATCTGGTGGCCCCACCACAGCTGGCGGGAGATGCACCAGTCACGCACGTTGTTCATCCAGTTTAGATAGGTCTTGGAGAAGCGCTCGGGGACGAACTTCACTTCCCCGTCCTCCACCACGCGGATGGCCTCCTTGGCCAGGGGCTCCATCTTCACGAACCACTGGTCGCTTGCCAGCGGCTCCACGTCGTTGTGGCAGCGGTAGCAGGTGCCCACGTTGTGCTTGCAGGGCTCGATGGAGAGCAGATAGCCCTGCTCCTTCAGCTCCTCCACGATGGCCTTGCGGGCCTCGTAGCGGTCCATGCCGTCCCATTTGTAGCCGCCGGTGATCCTGCCCTCGCCGTCCAGCATAAGGTACTGGGGCAGGTTGTGGCGCTGTCCGACCTCAAAGTCGTTGGGGTCGTGGCAGGGCGTGATCTTCACGGCGCCGGTGCCGAAGCTCATGTCGGCGTGCTCGTCCGCCACGATGGGTATCTCGCGGCCCACCAGCGGCAGGATGCAGGTCTTGCCGATGAGCTCCTTGTAGCGGGGATCCTCCGGGTTCACTGCCACGGCGGAGTCGCCCAGCAGCGTCTCCGGACGGGTGGTAGCGATCTCGATATGGCCGCTGCCGTCTTTCAGCGGATAGGCGATGTGCCAGAAGTTGCCGTCCTTCTCCACATACTCGACCTCGGCATCGGACAGGGCGGTGGTGCAGTGGGGGCACCAGTTTATGATGCGCTTGCCCTTGTAGATAAGGCCCTTTTCATAAAGGTCGCAGAAGGTCTCCCTCACGGCCTTGGCGCACATGTCATCCATGGTGAAGCGCTGGCGCTCCCAGTCGCAGGAGGAGCCCAGGGTCTTGAGCTGGGTGACGATGCGGTCGCCGTACTTGTCTTTCCAGGCCCAGACCTCGTCCAGGAACTTGTCGCGGCCCAGGTCGAAGCGGGTCAGGCCCTCGTTGCGGAGCTTCTCCTCCACCTTGATCTGGGTGGCGATGCCCGCGTGGTCGTAGCCGGGCAGCCACAGAGTGGAATAGCCGTCCATGCGCTTGTAGCGTATCAGCACATCCTGTATGGTCTCGTCAAAGGCGTGGCCCAGATGGAGCTGACCCGTTACGTTCGGGGGCGGGATGACGATGGTGAAGGGCTTCTTGTCCGGGTCGCGCTCGGCGTGGAAGCAGTTCTTGTCCATCCACATTTTGTAGATCTTCGCCTCGACCTCGTGGGGGTCGTACACCTTCGGCAGTTCTTTCATAACATTCACCTCTTAAAAAAATGAAAAGCGCCCCGATGAATAACATCAGGGCGCAGTAAACTACGCGGTACCACCTGAATTCCATGCTTGCGCATGACACTCGCGACTCTGTAACGGGAGTTCCCGTCCGGACTACTTCGTTCATACCGGCTGCTCGGGGCCGACCTTCGTCTCCGCTTCGTGAAAGCTCGCACCGGCCGCTTTCTCTCTTGAACGAAGTATGGGGACTACTCCTGCCCGTCATGGCTTTTAATGACCGCATTATAGTTTAACTGCCGGCTTTTGTCAAGTTAAAAAGGCGGCGGATATACCGCCGCCTTTTCCTGAACAGGTCGATTATTTCAGCATTTTCTCCAGCTCGTCGGCGCCGGTGACGCCCACGCGCTTGTCGGCGATCTTGCCGTCCTTGAAGACGATGAGGGTGGGGATGCTTGACACGCCGTAGCGGCCCGCCACAGAGGGCTCCTCGTCCACGTCGACCTTGCAGATCTTCGCCGCGCCGCCCAGCTTTGCGTCCAGCTCCTCCAGTATGGGAGCCTGCATGCGGCAGGGTCCGCACCAGGTCGCCCAGAAGTCCACCAGCACGGTGCCGGAGGCGATAGCGGAATCAAAATCGTTGGAAGTGAGATGTGTGATAGCCATAGTAATTTTCTCCTTTGTATTTATATATTTTTTTCTTCTATATATCTGCTGGCCGAAAGGGCGGCGGCGTTGCCCTCGCCCACGGCCTTGGCAAGCTGAAACGGTTTTCCCGTGCAGTCGCCCGCGGCGAACACTCCGGGAACGCTGGTGGCCATATCGCCGTCCACGATTATCCGGCCGTCCTCGTACCGCACGCCGGGCACCAGCTTTGTAAGGGATATGGTATCCTTTAATATGAACACGCAGTCGACTTTATATTCCTTCCCGCCGCTCACGACGGTGTCGGCTCTCTCTCCGCCTTTTATCTCTATGTCCGAAAAGCCGTCGAAATATTCCACCGCGCAGCCGATGGACTCAAGGAATTTGCCGTCGGTCCTGGCCTCCTCGCCGGCGCCCACCACGGCCACGTTTTTGCCCTTGTAGAGCATGCCGTCGCAGGTGGCGCAGTAGCTGACGCCCTTGCCCAGAAATTCGTTCTCGCCCGGATAGGCGTTTTCCCGGGTAATGCCCGCGGCAAGTATCACCGCCGCGCTCTGGTAGAAGTCGTTCCCCACGGCCACGCCGAAGGCGCCGCCCATGGGCATTACCGACAGCGCCCTGCCGGATATGATCTCCGCGCCGGAGACGGAGAGCTGCCTGCGCATGGCGCGCTCGATCTCGCTGCCGGGGCCGGTGATGCCGGGGTAGTTTCCGATCTCCCTGGCCTTCCATAAGTTTGTGGTTTCCGGAGGGTTGGCTATGACCGCCACCGTCTTGTTTCTGTGCCGCAGCGTCAGCGCCGCGGATATTCCGGCCGGCCCGCCGCCGATCACGATGACATCGAATTTATCAGCCATGGGTATCCCCTTCTTTCGCATTCAGTGTACCAGGTATTTTATCACTTTACTGTTGTTTTTACTACATTTTTAGTTTATAATCAGTAACATTGTTACACGCGGTCGGCAAACAGCATCTGCCGATCGCGTAAACGCCGTGTTTATACATCTGTTTGGGACGTGAGGACTATGGAAGAAACGAAAAACTTTATCGAAGCTTTTGTCGAGGAGGATATAGGGCCGGGCGGACAGTACGAGGGCATGCAGGTGCACACCCGCTTCCCGCCGGAGCCCAACGGCTATCTACACATCGGCCACTGCAAGGCACTGTGCATAGATTTCGGCACTGCCGAAAAGTTTGGCGGCATCACAAATCTGCGCATGGACGACACCAACCCCGCCAAGGAGGATACTGAGTTTGTGGACGCCATCCAGCAGGACATCCACTGGCTGGGCTTCGACTGGGGCGACAGATTTTTCTATGGCTCCGACTATTTCGAGCAGACCTACGGCTACGCCGAGGAGCTTATAAAGAAGGGCCTCGCCTATGTCTGCGAGCTGACCCCCGAGCAGTTCAGGGAATACCGCGGCGACACCTCCCATCCGGCGGTGAGCCCGTGGCGCGACCGGCCCATGGAGGAAAATCTCGATCTTTTCCGCCGCATGCGCGCCGGCGAGTTCCCCGAGGGCAAATACACCCTCAGGGCCAGGATAGACCTGGCCTCCGGCAACTTTAATATGCGCGACCCGGTGCTGTACCGCATCCGCTATATCCAGCACCACCGTCAGGGCACCAAGTGGTGCATATTCCCCATGTACGACTTTGCCCACCCCATACAGGACGCCATCGAGGGCATCACCCACTCCCTGTGCTCCCTGGAGTACGAGGATCACCGGCCCCTTTACGACTGGGTGGTGTCCAACGTATCCATTCCGCACCACAAGCCCAGACAGATCGAGTTCGCGCGCCTGGGCATAAACTACACTGTCATGTCCAAGCGCAAGCTGAGAAAACTGGTGGAGGAGGGCCATGTCTCCGGGTGGGACGACCCCCGCATGCCCACTCTGTGCGGTCTGCGCCGCCGGGGCTACACCCCGGAGTCCATACGCGAGTTCACCCGGCGCATCGGCGTTTCCAAGGTGGATTCCACCGTGGACTGGGCGCTGCTGGAGTCCTGCCTGCGTGACGACCTGAACGAAAGCGCCAAGCGGGTCATGGCCGTGCTGCACCCCGTAAAGCTCACCGTGACGAATTATCCAGACGGAGCTTCCGAGAAGCTCTCCGTTGAAAACAATCCCCTGCACCCTGAGCAGGGCAGCCGCGAGGTCAGTTTTTCAAAGCATCTTTTCGTCGAAGCCGACGACTTTATGGAGACGCCCGCGCCCAAGTACAAGCGTCTCTATCCCGACGGCCCGGAGTGCCGCCTCAAGGGCGCGTATCTGGTGAAATGCACCGGCTGCGTGAAGGATGAAAGCGGCGCCGTGACCGAGATACTCTGCACCTACGACCCCGAATCCCGGGGCGGCGATCCCGCCGACGGGCGCAAGGTCAAGGGCGCCACCATACACTGGGTGGACGCGGAAAACTGCGCCGAAGCCGAGGTGCGGCTGTATGACTACCTGTTCACCGATCCCGACCCCGACGGCCCCGACAAGAACTTTATGGACTACCTGAACCCGGACAGTCTGGTCACGCTCACCGGCTGCAGGGTGGAGGCCGGTCTCGCCGACGCGCCCGTGCCGGTCAGCGGCAAAACCGCCGAGGGCTATCAGTTCATGCGTGAGGGCTACTTCTGCCTGGACTGCGTGGATTCCGCCCCGGGACACCTGGTTTTCAACAGGGCCGTAGCTCTGAAGGACAGCTTCAAAAAATAATAAATCGGAACCGAGCCTGAACATATGTTCAGGCTCGGTTTATGGAGACGCCATGTTTCTTGCCACGCTTGTGACGGTTTCAATCATGCTCCTCTACGCCGTCCCCGGCTTTATTACGGTGAAGACCCGGCTGATAAAGCCAGACGCCATACCCGCCTTCGCAAAAATGCTGATGTACGTGTGTCAGCCATGTCTCACAGTATATTCCTTCCAGAAGGCGGACTATTCCCCTGCTCTGTGCGTGAACATACTCGTCGTCTTCTGTGCCGCGCTCATACTCATCGGCGCGGTGATGGGGCTTTTTTATCTGGTCTTCCGCAGGAAGCAGGACATCGTAAAGTACCGCGTGGCGGTGCTGTGCGCCTGCTTCGGAAATGCCAATTTCATCGGTGTGCCGCTGGTGGAGGCGCTTTTGCCCAAGTGCGCGGAGGCGGACATATACTCCACCGTATTCTTCATCGCCATGAATATCCTCGGCTGGACTGTGGGCTCCACGATCATCACCCGGGACAAAAAATACTGCAAGCCCATGAAGATAGTGCTGAATCCCGCCGTGCTGGCCCTTGTTGTCGCCCTGCCGCTGTTCTTCCTCGGCATAAAGCTGCCCGCCGCGCTGGGGAGCGCCGTGACCCTGATGGGCAGGATGTCCACCCCAATCTGCATGCTGGTTCTTGGCATGCGCCTGGCCACCGTGAAGTTCTCCGGTATATTCTCCGATCCCCTGCAGTATGCCTCCATGCTGGCAAAGCAGGTGGCCATGCCGCTGCTGGCACTGGGGCTCACCGCCCTGCTGCCCATCGGCGGCGAGCTGCGGGCATGCATCTATATTCTCGCCGGCTGCCCCGTGGCCGCCGTGGTGCTGAACTTTGCCGAGATGCTGGGCGAGGGGCAGAAGGAAGCCGCAAACACCGTGCTGCTGGGCACGCTTCTCTGCGTCGTCACTCTCCCGCTGATGCTCCTACTTATATAAATTATCCCGCGCGCATAATCCTATGCGCGCGGGAGCGTTTTATTTGTCAACCGATATTTCAAAGCCCGCCGTCCCGGCAAGGCCCGAAAGCTGCTCCGCCGTGGCGGAATCCGTGTGCAGCGTTTTCAGCGCCGGAAAGCTCAGGAGCCCGGACCAGTCCGTCATCCCCTGGCAGGACTTGATAGTGAGTTCGGTCAGCGCAGTGAAATCCCCGGCGTTGGACAGGGAGTCCAGCTTGCAGCCCGTCAGCGACAGGGAGGTTATCCGCCACTCTCTGGCAAAGCTCATGAGGAACGAGCCACGAAGGTCGCAGTCCTCCAGCGTGAGGGATGTGAGATAGTGGTTTCCCAGTACCGGCTCCAGCTCCGAGAGCGTGCAGCCGGAAAGCGAAACCGCATCCAGCTTTGTCAGGTTCTTCAATTTGGATAAATCCGACACGTCAGAGCCCCTGAGGCTGAGCTCTCTGAGGTCTATGCACTGCTCCAGCGTCAGCACGTCCGACAGCGGGCAGCCGTCGGTGCGCAGCGACTCCAGCTTGGAAAGATTGCACACGCTGGAGAGAGAGGTTATCCTGTTTCCGGCCACGTTCAGATTTTCGATACGGCAGGCCGGCATGGACTCCATGGAGCTGATGTTCTCAAACTGTACCCACAGAGTGGTGAGGCTTGGAAAGTATTTGAAATCCGTAAAATCGGTCATCTCGCCCCGGGAAACCGTGACCGCATTGCCGTCGGGGTCCCTGACTGCGGTTTCGGTGTCGGCTGACTCCGCCGACACGCCGGAGAGGGGCTCTGTAAACCAGTATCTGTCGCCCGCTATGTAGAGTGACGTGAGCCCCGTGAGATCCGACACTGTGATGTCGCCCAGGGATTTCCCGGTATACTCCCGGGCCGCCGCCTCCACCACGCTGTTTTTGAATTCCGCTACCGTGTCGCCCGCCACTGTCTGGGGCTTCACGGTCTGGGTGGTAAATCTCTGGAGGTAACCGGTAAAATAGCCCACGATGGCTCCCGCTATGACCAGAGCCATCAGCACGATGATGGTCACCACGGGGACGACCCATTTTTTCTTCGGCTTTTTCGGCGCCTGCTTTTTCGCCTCGATCTGCTTTTTCTTTTCCTTCTCCTTCTTCAGCTTTACGGCCTCGCGCTCGTTCTTCCGGGTCACGTTCACGGCGGTGTCCGTGCAGCCGTAATTGCCGCCCAACAGCTCCGCACCGTAGAGCTTGGAGTAGAAATACCCCTCGCTGGGATAGGCATATTTCATGATGGCGAAGATGTTGCCCAGCTGCAGCTCCATGCCCGGGGTGAGCGCCGTCTCCTCCAGAAATATGTTGATGACCTTCTTTTTCTTGGACAGCGCGTAGGACATCTCCTTACGGCAGTTGTCGGAGGCCATATATGCGTTGGAGATGAACGCTATCATCAGGTCGGCTTCCATCAGATGGGAGGCAATGCACTCCTGCCACTCGGAGCCAACCTCTATTCCCTCGTCGTACCACAGCCGAAAGCCCCGGGAGTGCATGTCGGTTATCACGCGCATTACTTCGGCGGAATCCGAGTGGGCGTAGCTTATGAAAATAAAGGGCTCCTGCCCCTCGTAATGTTTGAAATAAGTCTCTTCTGTCAAATGGCGCACCGCTTTCATATGGTTTGTCCGGACATTGTTTTTCACGGTTATCTATGATAACATATATAATAATTATTTGAAAGAGGGTTTTTCCATGAACCGCACCGTCCGAAGAGCCGCCGCAGTTCTGCTGGCGGTGCTGTCCCTGTCAGCGTTCCTCCCCTCCCGGGCCTCCGCGGCCGCGGCAAACGACAAATATTACTACCTTCAATGGGCCCTCAATAACGACGGCAGCTTCGCGGGCCGCTCCGACGGCGTCGCCGATACCCCGGCCAAGGCCGGGATAGACATCGGCATGGAAAAAGCCTGGGACGAGTATGCCTCCTCCGCCGGCAGAGGCGTCACCGTGGCCATCATCGACACCGGCGCCGATATCGCGAACGCCGATCTGGCCGGACATCTTTGGACGAACGCGGGTGAGGTGCCCGGAAACGGCCTGGACGATGACGGCAACGGCTATGCCGACGATGTACACGGCTGGAATTTCCGCGACGACAGCTCCTCCATCTACACCGCCGGGCAGGACGGCCACGGCACCCACTGTCTGGGCACCATCGCCGCCGCCTGCAACGGCGTCGGCATCGCCGGGATCTGCGGCGCCGCGCCCGAGATCCGCGTCATGATCCTCAAGGCCTTCGACGGTACCACCGCCACCGGCAACAACAGCGACATAATCGAAGCCATCAAATACGCCAAAGCCAACGGGGCCTCCATTGTGAATCTGAGCCTGGGCGAGGACACCTTCAGCGACGCGCTGTATTCCGCCATGCGGGACTCCGGTCTGCTGTTCGTGACCTCCGCCGGAAACAACGGCAGCGACTCGGACGCGGCGCCGGTCTACCCCGCCGCCTTCGATCTTGCCAACGTCATCTCAGTGGCAAACGTGGATTGCTCCGGCGCGCTGCAGTCGATGTCGAACTACGGCGCTAAGACCGTGGACATCGCGGCGCCGGGAACAAGCATTCTTGGCTACGGTACCGGAAGCAACTATTATTACATGACCGGTACCTCCATGTCGGCTCCGATGGTCACCGGCGCTGCGGCGCTGGTATACTCCCACTTCCCAGGCATCTCCCTGCTCAAGGTAAAGGATATCATCATCTCCACCGCCAAACCTCTGGCTTCGCTGAAGGGCAGGACCGTCAGCGGCGGCATGCTGGACGCGGCCGCGGCGCTGGCATACAGGGCCTCCGCCCCGGTGTTCTCCGACGTGCACTCAGGCGACTGGTTTTACAGCTATGTGTCCTCCCTGGCCGCCTCCGGCGTGGTGAACGGCTATCCCGACGGCACCTTCCGTCCTAAAAACAGCGTCACCGTGGGCGAGGCCCTGAAGCTGATCATTCTGGCCGCCGGATACGATGAGCAGGCTCCGACCGGCGCCGGCTGGGCCAGCGGATACAGGGATCTCGCCGTGCAGAAAGGCTTTGCGTCTTCGTCCGACGTTTCCAACCTCTCCGCCCCGGCGTCGAGACTGTTCATAGCCCGCACGGCGGCAAAGGCCATGGGACTGACGCCATCCGCCTCCGCCTCTCCGTTTTGCGACACGGACGACCCATACGTCACGGCGCTTTTCGAGCGTGGCGTCATAACCGGCAGCGCCGATTCCGCCGGGCGCACGGAGTTCAGACCAGCCGCCTCGGTAACCCGGGCGGAGATGAGCGCCGTGGTATATCGGATGACCCGCTGACAAGAGCCAAATTTTTATCAATTTGTAGAATATGACCACCTTTGTGTTTTTTCTTCATGTTCTTTTGTAACATTCAATAAATTTGTTGAAACTACACTAATTCGCCCAAGAAATCGATTGATTTTTGAAGGGTAATAGTATAAAATACATAAACGCGCTGGGTGATACCAGCGCAATAGTTATTATGTAGGAGTGAGTTGTGTTATGAATCCAATCATCTGGCTTGCCCCGATCGCCGCAGTGCTTGCTCTGCTGTTTGCCGCCTATAAGGCCTCCGTGGTCTCCAAGGCTAAGAACGGCAACGCCCACATGCAGGAGATCGCCGGCGCCATCAGCGAAGGCGCGAGAGCGTTTTTGTTCTCCGAGTACAAGATACTCGCAATCTTTATCGTTGTTGTCTGCCTGCTCATAGGCTTCTTTATCAACTGGGGCACCGCCGCCTGCTTCGTTGTGGGCGCTCTGTTCTCCATCGGAGCCGGTTTCTTCGGCATGAACGTTGCCACCAAGGCCAACGTCCGCACCGCTCAGGCCGCGATGGACAGCGGCATGAACAAGGCCCTCGGCATCGCCTTCTCCGGCGGTTCCGTCATGGGCATGTGCGTTGTGGGTCTGGGCCTTCTGGGCTGCAGCGTCATCTATATAGCCACCGGCAATTCCGACATTCTGTTCGGCTTCTCCCTGGGTGCCTCCTCCATCGCGCTGTTCGCGCGTGTGGGCGGCGGCATATACACCAAGGCTGCCGACGTGGGCGCCGACCTTGTCGGCAAGGTTGAGGCCGGCATCCCCGAGGACGACCCCCGCAACCCCGCCGTCATCGCCGATAACGTGGGCGACAACGTGGGCGACGTGGCCGGCATGGGCGCCGATCTGTTCGAGTCCTATGTTGGCGCCGTGGTCTCCGCCCTCACCCTGGGAGTTTCCGTCACCGGTCTTTTCACCGGCGCCGGAATAATCTACCCGCTGGTCCTGGCCGGCTGCGGCATCATTGCTTCCGTCATAGCCACCTTCTTCGTGCGCTCCGGCGAGAAGTCCAACCCCCAGCGCGCGCTGAGCATGGCCTCCTATGTCTCTGCCGCCCTAGTCGTGGTGCTGTCCCTGATATTCAGCAAATCCTTCTTCGGCAGCATGAGTGCCGCCGTGGCCATCATCTCCGGCATAGTCGTCGGTCTGGTCATCGGCTTCATTACCGAAGTTTACACCTCCAGCGACTACAAGTTCGTCAAGAAGATAGCCGAGCAGGCTGAGACCGGCGCCGCCACCACCATCATCAGCGGCATCTCCACCGGCATGATGAGCACCTGGGTGCCCATCCTCCTCATCAGCGTCGGCATCCTCGTGGCATACAGAGTTTCCGGCCTGTACGGCATCGCTCTGGCAGCCGTCGGCATGCTCTCCACCACCGGCATCACCGTGGCCGTTGACGCTTACGGCCCTATCGCCGACAACTCCGGCGGAATCGCCGAGATGGCCGGTCTGGATCCCCATGTGCGTGAGATCACCGATAAGCTGGACTCCGTCGGCAACACCACCGCCGCCATGGGCAAGGGCTTTGCAATCGGCTCCGCCGCTCTGACCGCTCTGGCTCTGTTCGTATCCTATGCTCAGGTCACCGGCCTCACCGAGTCCGGCATCAGCATTCTGGAGCCCACCGTGGTCGTCGGCGTTCTCATCGGCGGCATGCTCCCCTTCCTGTTCTCCGCCATGACCATGGGCTCCGTTTCCAAGGCCGCCTATGCCATGATCGAGGAAGTCCGCCGTCAGTTCCATGAGAAGAAGGGCATCCTTGAGGGCACCGAGCGCCCCGATTATGCAACCTGCGTGGGCATTTCCACCAACGCGGCTCTGCACGAAATGATCGTTCCCGGCCTCATGGCCGTCATCTCCCCCCTGCTTGTCGGCGTGCTGCTGGGCGTCAAGGCTCTGGGCGGACTTATCTGCGGCTCCCTGGTAACCGGCGTGCTGCTGGCCATCTACATGGCTAACGCAGGCGGCGCATGGGACAACGCCAAGAAGTACATCGAAGAGGGCAACCACGGCGGCAAGGGCTCCGAAGCCCACGTTGCGGCCGTCGTCGGCGACACCGTCGGCGATCCGTTCAAGGACACCTCCGGCCCCTCCATCAACATCCTTATCAAGCTCATGACCGTCGTCTCCCTGGTCTGCGCTCCCATATTCATGATGATCAACAACGGCGCCGGCCTGTTCTGATACTCTGATTTCTGTCCCGCCGCTGCCGTTAGCGGAATATACAGCATTTTAAAAGGCGGCGCAGTAACGCTACTGCGCCGCCTTTTCTTGTCTCCTGCCGCATAAAAATTGCCAAACCGGCAAAAGTGGTGCTTCTTGTCAATTGACAAATGGTTCCGCTATTGTTAATATGATAAAATGCTACAATAAATCCGACAGAAAATTCTCGCGCGCATTCCCAGGGGTTCTGCCCTTGGTTTCCCCGGTATGCGCCGGCCGGCGGATATGGCCGTGCCTCGGTCCCGCAGGCCAAATAGAAGTTTAAAGGGAGTATCGACTTGTTATGACAAAGTATATCATCAAGCGCGTATTGCTCGCCGCCTTGACGGTCTTTCTGGTCGCCACGCTTACGTTTTTCCTGATGCATCTCGTACCCGGCGGCCCCTTCGTGGCTGAAAAGTCCATAAGCAAAGAAGCCCAGGCGGCGCTGAACGCCAAGTTCGGAATGGATAAGCCGGAGATCGTACAGTACAAGAACTACATGCTGGGTCTTCTGCACGGGGACTTCAGCCTGAGTCTCAAGCAGCGCGGCTGGACCGTGGCCGATATTATTTCGAGCCGGTTTCCCGTCTCCGCCCGCATCGGCGGCATGGCCGTCCTGCTGGCTCTGGTGGTTGGCATACCCATGGGCAGCATCGCCGCCCTCAACCGCGGCAAGTGGGCCGACAACCTGATAATCGTCATCGCCACTTGCGGCATCGCCTTCCCCAGCTTCGTTATCTGCACCGTTGGCATGTATATTTTCGGCGTGGATCTGGGGTGGCTGCCAACCTTTGGCCTGACGTCGCCGGCGCACTACATCTTGCCCGTCTTCGCCTTGTCCTTCTATCCGATGTCGTACATAACGCGCCTGATGCGCTCGTCCATGCTGGACGTGGTCGGGCAGGATTATATGCGCACGGCCAAGGCCAAGGGTCTTTCCAAGAGCAAATGCCTGTTCAAGCACGCCCTGAGAAACGCCATTCTCCCCGTGGTCACCTACGTCGGCCCCATGCTGGCCTACACCATCACCGGCAGCTTCGTGGTCGAAAAGATCTTCGTCATCCCCGGTCTGGGCGGCCAGTTCGTCAGCTCCATCACCAACCGCGACTATACGGTCATTATGGGCACCACCATCTTCCTCGCCACGCTCATCATCGTCATGAATGTTCTGGTGGATATCGTCTATAAGATCATTGACCCGCGCATCCAGCTGCAGTGAGGAGGAGGGGAAGAAATGCCTAAGAAAAATCCGCTCAGCTTCCAGCTCAACGTGGACGATTTCATCCCCGCCACCGAGGAGGAACGCCAGAGCCTTACCCAGCTCCGCCCCAGCGTCAGCTTTTTCAAGGACGGCATGCGCCGTCTGCGCAAGAATAAAGTCGCAATGGTGAGCTTCATCGTCATAATAATCATCATCCTTCTCGCATTCGTGGTGCCTTCCTTCTATCCCTACCGCTACGAGCAGCAGATTCAGGGTGCCATCTACCTCTCCCCCATGCAGTTCTCCGCCGATGAACAGGCGCAGATAGCCGCCGGAGCCAAGCTCTTCCCGCACATCCTCGGCACCGACAACATGGGCCGCGATTACGCCATCCGCGTCATGGTGGGCAGCCGCATCTCCCTTCTCGTCGGCATCATCGCCTCCGCGATAATCCTGCTCATCGGCTCCATCTACGGCTCCGTGTCCGGCTATTTCGGCGGGCGCACCGACCTTATAATGATGCGTATCGTCGATATCATCTACACGGTGCCAGACATACTGCTGATCATTCTTCTGTCCATGTCCCTGAACGCGCCGCTGAAGGCGCTGGCCATGAAGCCCGGCTGGGCCTGGGTCGGTACGGTGGGCGTGAACCTCATCAGCATATTCATCGTGTTCGCCCTCCTCTACTGGGTCGGCATGGCGCGTATAGTCCGCAGCCAGGTCCTCACCCTGAAGCAGAGCGAATACGTCACCGCGGCCCGCGCCCTGGGCGCGTCCAACCGCCGCATAATCAAAAAGCACCTGCTGACTAACTGCATCGGCACCCTCATCGTCACCACCACCCTGCAGATCCCGTCCTCCATATTCACGGAGAGCTTCCTCAGCTTCCTGGGTCTCGGCGTCGCTATCCCGATGCCCTCCCTGGGCTCCCTGGCCAGCGACGGACTGAACGGCCTGACCACATATCCGTACCTGCTGATGGCCCCGGCGCTGCTGATCGGCCTCATCATACTCAGCTTCAACCTCTTCGGCGACGGTCTCCGCGACGCGTTCGACCCGAAGATGAAGAGCTGAGAGAGGAGGAAAGACAATGACTGAAAAGAAAGCCTCCGCCGCTGCAGACGCCGCAGAGCCGGAGATCAAGAACGTACACAATCCCGACTACCTTGTGGATATACAGCACGAACGCCTGTCCTTCTTCACCCCCGCGGGCGAGGTCAAGGCCCTCAACGACGTTTCGCTTTACGTCCGCCCCGGCGAGATGCTGGGCATAGTCGGCGAGTCCGGCTCCGGCAAATCCGTCACCGCATACAGCATTATGGGGCTCACCGCCTACCCCGGCAAGCTCATCGGCGGCGATATCTGGTTCAACGACCACCATATCAACGAGATGACCGAGGGCGAGATGCGCAAGATGCGCGGCAACGAGGTCTCGATAATCTTCCAGGACCCCATGACCAGCCTGAACCCCGTCTACACCATCGGCAACCAGATTCGCGAGGTCATACTGCTGCACACCAACAAGACCAAGAAGGAAGCCAACGACCGCGCGCGGGAGCTGCTGACTCTGGTGGGTATCAACGAGCCCGATAAGCGTCTCAAGCAGTACCCCCACGAGCTCTCCGGCGGCATGCGTCAGCGCGTCATGATCGCCATCGCCCTGGCCTGCGAGCCCAAGCTGCTTATCGCCGACGAGCCCACCACGGCGCTGGACGTCACCATCCAGGCCCAGATCCTGGAGCTTATCATGGATCTTAAGGATCGGCTGGGCATGGCCGTCATACTCATTACCCACGACCTGGGCGTCGTGGCCGGCACCTGCGACCGCATCGCCGTCATGTACGCCGGCAAGGTGGTCGAAAGCGGCCTCACCGACGATATCTTCTACCACCCGGCCCACGAATACACCAAGGGCCTGCTGCAGAGCATCCCGAATCTGCAGGAGCAGGAGCACAAGCGGCTCATTCCCATCGAGGGCCAGCCGGTGGATATGCTCAATCCTCCCGCGGGCTGCCCCTTTGCGCCGCGCTGCCGCTCCTGCATGAAGATATGCCTTGGCAGGATGCCGGAATACACTCATCTGACGGACTCCCATTACAGCGCCTGCTGGCTGCTGGACAAGGCCGAGTTTGAGCGTCAGGGAGAGGAGAAGGCGTAATGGAAGACAAAAGACTTGTCGAAGTGCAGCATCTTCAGCAGTACTTCCCCGTCTCGGGCGGAAAGCTCTTTGAGAAGAAAGTCGTCAAGGCTGTCGACGATGTGTCCTTCTATATAAACAAGGGCGAGACCCTGGGCCTTGTGGGCGAATCCGGCTGCGGCAAGACCACCACCGGACGCACCCTGCTGCGCCTGTACGAGCCCACCGACGGCCGCATATTCTACGACGGCACCGACATTACCCACGCCAAGATGCTCCCCTACCGCCGCAAAATGCAGATCGTGTTCCAGGATCCCTACGCCAGTCTTGACCCGCGCATGACCGTGGGCGACATCGTCGGCGAGGCCATCGACATCCACCATCTGGCCGCAAACGACAAGGAACGCCGGGACCGCATAATCGAGCTTCTCAGCCTTGTGGGCCTGAACTCCGAACATGCCAACCGCTACCCCCACGAATTTTCCGGCGGCCAGCGGCAGCGCGTCGGCATTGCCCGCGCCCTGGCCGTAAACCCGGAATTCATCGTCTGCGACGAGCCAATTTCCGCGCTGGACGTGTCCATTCAGGCGCAGGTCGTGAACATGTTCGAGGATCTTCAGGACAAGATGGGCCTCACCTACCTGTTCATCGCCCATAACCTGAGCGTGGTCAAGCACATCTCCAGCCGTATCGGCGTCATGTATCTGGGCAAACTGGTGGAGCTGGCGGAAAGCTATGAGCTCACCTTCCACTCCGTCCATCCCTATACCCGCAGTCTTATCTCCGCGATACCGGTGGCCGATCCCCAGCTGAACCGGGCCACCAAGCGCATCGTGCTTCAGGGCGACGTGCCAAGCCCTGTCAATCCTCCCTCCGGCTGCCATTTCCGCACCCGCTGCCCCTATGCGGACAGTCTCTGCGCCGAATGCGAGCCCGAATGGAAGGAAGTATCCCCCGGTCACTTTGCCGCATGTCATCATCTTGACAAAGTCAAATGACCGTCAGGGACGGACTTTTGTCATTTTACGTGTTTACTTTGTCCGCGGGACATTGTATAATTAGTTCACCTTAAGTCCGCAGGGACTTAAAATATTAAAGGAGACTGATGAAATGAAAAGAAGACTTGCTTTCCTGCTCGCTCTTGTCATGCTCATGGCGGTGTGCCTCACCGGCTGCGGCAGCAAGACCCCGGCCGCCACAACGTCGGCGGCTGTCACCGGCAAGCAGCTCGTCGCTGAGCTCGGCCCCAACCCCGAGACCATCGACCCTGCTCTCAACAGCTCAGTCGACGGCGCGAACATGATAATCTTCGCGTTCGACGGACTGCTCAACCTCGACAAGGACAATAACGTCATTGCCGGCGCCGCCGAAAAGTGGGAGACCTCCACCGACGGCCTGACCTGGACCTTCCATCTGCGCAGCGGACTGAAATGGTCCGACGGCTCCGCCCTGACTGCCAAGGATTTCGTGTACAGCTGGCAGCGCGTTGCCGATCCCAAGACCGCAGCCCCCTATGCTGAGACCGTTCTCGGCATGGTCGAAGGTTACGCCGACGTCGCCAGCGGCGCCAAGACCCCCGATACTCTGGGTGTCTCCGCTCCCGACGACAACACCTTCATAGTGAAGCTTGCCACTCCCTGCCCGTACTTCGACAAGCTGGCCGCATTCCCGACCCTCAGCCCCGTGAACCAGGCCACCATCGAGAAGAACGGCGACTCCTGGGCCACCAAGGCCGAGAGCTATATCTGCAACGGCCCGTTCTACATCAGCGAGTGGGTCCCCAGCTCCTACATAGTGTTCACCAAGAACCCGAACTACCGTGACGCCGACTCCATCAAGCTCGGCTCCATCAAGCTGCTCCTCATGGAGGACGCCAATGCCGCCTACGCCGCCTACACCACCGGCGAGGCCATGATGATTAAGGACGTCCCCACCGCCAACATCCCCTCTCTGCAGGGCAAATCCGACTTCCATGTCGATCCTGATATGGGCACCTACTACATCAGCCTTAACGATTCCAAGGAGCCCTTCACCAACGCCAAGGTGCGCCAGGCTCTGAGCCTCGCCATCGACCGCGACTATGTCGCCAACACCCTCATGCAGGGCGTCTACACCCCGGCCTACAACTTCATCGGCACCGGCATCACCGACTGGGACGGCAGCGCCTTCATGGACAACGCCAACGGCGGCAAGCCCTACATCAGCAAGGATTACAAGGCCAATCTGGCCCAGGCCAAGCAGCTCCTCTCCGACGCCGGTTATCCCGACGGCAAGGGTCTGCCCACCATCACCTACTCCACCAACGACGCCGGCTATCACAAGGTCGTCGCCCAGTATCTGCAGCAGGCATGGGCTCAGCTCGGCGTTAAGATGGACATCAGCGTCGTCGAGTGGGCTTCCTTCACCCCGCAGCGCCGCGCCGGCGATTACGAAGTCGCCCGCAACGGCTGGCTGTTCGACTACAATGATCCTTCCAACATGCTGACTCTGCTGTACTCCACCAACGGCAACAACGACGGCAAGTACAACAACAAGGATTACGACGCCCTCATCGACAAGTCCGCTTCCGAGACCGATCCTCAGACCCGTTTCGGTTATCTGCATCAGGCAGAGGATCTGCTGATGGCCGACGCCGCCTGCATCCCCGTGGCATACTACAACGACTTCTATCTCTGCAGCACCAACGTCACCGGATACTGGCACTCCCCCTACGGCTTCTGGTACTTCCAGTACGCAGACATCGCCTGAACCTGATATCGCAAAATCGCCCGGAGATTTCTCTCCGGGCGATTTTTCATCATTTATTCAGTTTTCCGCGTAGTGCTTCACAATGTACAGCAACTCGTCCACGCACTTTTCCATGTCCTCCACACAGCAATATTCCAGCCTGCTGTGGTAGTTGCCGCCGCCGGTGCCAAGATTCGGGCAGGGCAGACCGCGGAAGGACAGCGCGGAGCCGTCGGTCCCGCCTCTGACGGGATTGCTGTACGGCTCGCCGCCGGCCGCGCGGACGGCCTCCCGGGCCGTGTCCAGCAGCTCCTGATGCTCGGGCACCAGCTTTTCCCGCATGTTGCGGTAGCTGTCGGTGATGGTGAGCTCCACCGCGCCCTCGCCGTATTTTTCGTTCATGCCGTCGGCGACGCTCTGGATGAACGCCTTGCGCGCGGCGAATTTCTCCGCGTCGTGGTCGCGGATGAGGCAGTGCAGCTCCGCCCCCTCCACCGTACCGATCAGGCTCTCGGCGAAATAGTAGCCCTCGTAGCCCTCGGTGGTCTCCGGCCTCTGATCCGCGGGCAGTGAGGAAATAAACTCCATGGCCATGAGCACCGCGTTGCGCATAACGCCCTTGGCTGAGCCGGGATGCACGCTGACGCCGAAGAAGCGCAGCTTGGCGTGGGCCGCGTTGAAGGTCTCGTACTCCACGCCGCCGAAGGCGTCGCCGTCCAGAGTAAAGCCGAAGTCCGCCCCCAGCCTGTCGAGGTCCAGAAGGCCAGCCCCGCTGCCGATCTCCTCGTCGGGCGTAAAGCATATCTTCACGTCGCCGTGGGGCGCGCCGCCGATGAGTTTTTCGGACATATCCATTATCTCGGCTATGCCGGCCTTGTCGTCCGCGCCCAGCAGCGTGGAGCCGTCGGTGACCACCAGATGCTTGCCGATATACCGCTTCATCTCCGGGAAATCGGCGGCTTTCAGCGTGACGCCGTTGCCGAGCTCCACGTCCTCCCCGCTGTATTCCACCACCCGCGGGCGGACGTTTTCGCAGGGCGAGGCGGAGGACAGATCCATGTGCGCTATCAGCGCCAGGGTCCTGCCGTGCCAGTCCGGCACATTCGCAGGAACGGTCCCGTAAACATATCCGTTTTCGTCCACGCACACGTCTGAAACGCCGATGCCGCGCAGCTCGTCGGCCAGCGCCCCGGCAAACACCGTCTGCGAGGGCGTGGATGGGCTTTTGCCCGTTCCTTCCTCCGAGACCGTTTCATATTTCGTATACCGTATCAGGCGCTCGTATGGGCGTTCAGTTTTCATTTCCATATCATCTCTCCTTTCGCGCCGGGAATATAATACTTTATTTCTCCCGCTTCCGCAAGGGCAAGTTGCAATACCGCCGCACAATGAAAAAACCAGGCCGATAATTCGGCCTGGTTTTTTCACATTATTCGATTATTCCCCGGCCGCTTTTTTGCCTATCTCGAGACCCTTGGCGAAGGCTTCCCTGTTCATGGGGATGAGACTGGCCTTCTTGCCCAGCTTGCGCACGATGGTGTCCAGCACCACGTCCTCCGGCAGGCATTTGGTGTAGCCGATGTACACGCCCAGCATGATGATGTTCAGCACCTTCGCGCTGCCCATCTCCAGCGCCAGCTCCGTCACCGGGGCTCTCACGACCTTGACGTCCGTCCGGGTGACCTCGTCGGTAACGATGGAGCTGTTGATGAACAGCGTGCCGCCGGGCACCAGCTTGTACAGGAACTTGTTCAGCGAAGGGCCGTTCATGACGATGAGATCGTCCATGGAGTCGCCCAGAGGCGCGCCGATGGGTTCGTCGGAGATGACCACATAGCAGTTGGCCGTGCCGCCGCGCTGCTCAGCGCCGTAGGACGGGAAGAAGGTGACGTTGTAGTCGGTGGATTCGCAGGTGGCGTAGCTGAGCAGCTTGCCCAGCATCATGACGCCCTGGCCGCCGAAGCCGGCGACCATAAGATTTCTTTCCATATCGCTGCCTCCCCTCACCTGTCGCGGATGACGCCCAGAGGGTATTCCGCGAACATCTTGTTCTCCAGAAATCCCAGCGCGTCCACGGGATCCAGGCCCCAGTTGGTGGGGCAGCTGGTGACGATCTCCACCAGAGAGAAACCCCTGCCGTCGATCTGGTTCTGGAAAGCCTTCTTTATCGCGGCCCGCGTCCTGATGACGTTGGCCGGATTGTTGCAGGACACCCGCTCCAGATACACCGGCGCTGTGAGCTCGTTGAGTATCTCACAGACATGCATGGGATAGCCGTGTATCTTGGGATCGCGGCCGTTGGGCGCCGTGGTGGCCTTCATGCCCACCAGCGTGGTGGGGACCAGCTGGCCGCCGGTCATGCCGTAAATGCCGTTGTTGATGAAGATTACCGTGATGTTCTCGCCCCGGTTCGCGGCGGACATGGTCTCCGCAAGGCCGATGGAGGCCAGATCGCCGTCGCCCTGATAGGTGTAGACGATCGTATCGGGGTTTGTGCGCTTCAGCCCAGTGGCCACCGCGCAGGCCCTGCCGTGAGGTGAGGTGGTGTTGTCGTAGGTTATGTATTCCATGCCCAGACCGCAGCAGCCCACGCCGAACACGCACACCGTCTTGTCGACTATGCCCAGATCCTCCAGCACCTCGCCCACCAGCTTATGCACGGTGCCGTGCATGCAGCCGGGGCAGAAGCCGGAGACCATATCCTTTTTTATCGCGCCCGTGCGCCCGTAAACTTTATCCATTTTTCGCCCTCCTCACTTTGCAAGCTCTCTGGCCCGCGTCACTACCTCGTCCCGGCCCATGATCTCGCCGCCGGAGTGGAGGCAGGTCTCGATCGGGCAGCGCCCGGCCACCGCAAGCTTCACGTCGTTCACCATCTGTGCCGGTATGGACATCTCGATATCCAGGATCGACCTGACCCGGCCGTAATCCAGCTTTTCAAAGCTCCCGTGGGGGAACGGAGACACCGTCTTGGGGCGGATTAGGCCCGCCTTCACGCCCTCCCGGCGCAGCATCGTCACAGCGGAGCGGGCGATGCGGCCGCAGATGCCGTAGGCCGTGAGGACTATCTCGGCATCGTCCAGATACATCTCCTCCGCCTGCGCGTCCTTTTCCCAGGAATCGTACAGCGCGGCGTTGTTTTTGCAGGTCTGCTCCTGATCCTTTGTGGACCAGCAGCCCGGCTTGATGAAAGCCCTGCCGGAGGCCGGATCGTGGCCCACCGCGGCCCAGGAGCGGCAGTCGGCTTTGAGCTGCGCCACCTCTTCGGCGGAGCGCATGGGCGGCAGGACCACGGGCTCCATAATGGTGCCCAGGACGCCGTCGCCCAGAATGAGCACGGGGTTCCTGTCCCGCTGGGCATAGTCGAAGGCGGCGTAGGTCATGTCCACGGCCTCCTGCACGTTGGACGGGGCCAGCACCATCATGCGGAAGCCGCCGTTGCCGCTGGCCTTGGTGGCCTGATTATAGTCCTGCTGGGCGGGCTGTATGGAGCCGATGCCGGGGCCGCCGCGGGCCATGTTGCAGTAGACGACGGGTATGCGGGCGGAGGCGCAGAAGCTGACGCCCTCGCTCATCAGGCTGATGCCGCAGCTGGAGGACGAGGTCATGGCCCGGGTGCCGCTGGAGCCCGCGCCGTAGACCATGTTTATGGACGCCAGCTCGCTCTCGCCCTGGACGAACACTCCGCCCACCTCGGGAAGTCTGCGGGACAGATATTCGGGTATCTCGTTCTGCGGCGTGATGGGATAGCCGGCATAAAAGCGGCAGCCCGCCCTGACGGCGGCCTCGGCTATGGCCTCGGTGCCCTTGAGAAAAATCTTTTCTTCCATTTTCGATCTCCTTACCTGTACACTTCGATGGCGGCGTCGGGGCACATATTGGCGCACATTGCGCAGCCGATGCACTCCTCCGGATGGACCGCCGTCACATAGGGATAACCCTTGGAATTGACCTGCGTGCCGATCTCCAGCACGCCCTTGCGGCAGAAGTGCACGCAATAACCGCAGCTCTTGCAGCTCTCCGCCCTGATCCTTACCTCAGCCATTTTTAAACCATTCCTTCCTTGTATCAGTCGTTCCATTCATATTTGAGATACAGCCGCAGCGGCAGCAGCGGAAGATCCGTCAGGCCGGACGCCGTATCAAATATTTCTTCTCTTGCGCAGGCGCCCTCCACCGGAACGTACTGCTCCAGCATGCGCCGCGTTTTTTCGATGCCCGCGGCAAATTCCTCCGCCGTGGTCTCAAAGCCCAGATTGGGGTTTGAGATGATGTGGAATTTTTGTATGTGCGACACCCGCAGTATGGACGAAAGGGTCCCGTCCACGGCGTCCACATCCTTCGACCAGGGGCGGTATGGGTTGACGACGTAGAGACACACGGTGCCGCCGCCGTTTATAAGCCGTGAAAAGCCGCCGATCATCCGCGCGCCGGTGTCGTTGCCGCCCACGTCCAGGATGGTGAAGGCGCTCTCGTCCCGCAGGCTCTCCGCCACGCCGCCCACCAGAGTCGGCGCGTCCATGTACTGCTCCTGGCAGAAAAAGCTCACTCCGCGCGCTTCAAGAGCTCTGCGCGCGTCCCGGGAACGGTACAGCGGCTTGGTCTGATCCATGTCGAAAAAGTGCACCTTGCCGCTGCCGGCCAGCTGCACCGCCAGGTTGAGCGCTATCTCGCTTTTGCCGCAGCCCGCTTCGCCCAGCAGGACGATATTTCGTTTTCCGCCGACGACCTTGTCGAATGGCTTTGCCATCTTGTCCGCTCCATAAATATGTGATATAGTCTTTCCATAGCAAAATGAAATGGGTGATATATACGGATATCAGAAAGCTCGAGGTGCTCAAGACCGTCTCCTCCCTGGGCAGCATAAGCCGCGCGGCGGAGGCGCTGGGCTATTCCCAGCCGGGACTGACCGGAATGCTGAACAGACTTGAGGACGAGATCGGCTTCCCTCTGCTGGAGCGCGGCAGCAGCGGCGCGGCGCTGACCCCCCGCGGACGGGAGCTGATGCCCGCCATTGACGAGGTGCTCTCCGCATATTCGGCTTTCGAGCGGGCGGTGGACAGCGCCAGGCACAACGGCGAGGACATACTCAGGGTGGCGTCATACACCAGCATCACCCGCAACTGGCTGCCAAAGGCCATGCGCATGTTTTCCGACATCCACCCACAGGCAAAGCTGGTCATACGCGACGGCTCCGGCGGCGAGATAGAAAAGTGGGTTTCCGAGGGCAGCGCCGACATTGGGCTGGCAAGCTCCAATTTTTCCGGCAGGCTGGAGTTCATCCATGTGTTCGACGATCCCTATTACGCAGTACTGCCACCCAGCATGTCCGCTGGCGACACCTTCGACATACACGGCTTCGAGGGGCAGAACTTTCTCGTGCCCAGCTGCGGCATGGATCTGGACATCCTGCGCACCCTCCAGCGCCACGGCGTGACGCCGCTGTTCTCCCTGCTGGCCATGGAGGATCAGGCGGTGATAAAAATGGTGGAGCAGGGACTGGGCGTGAGCATGATGTCGGAGTTGGTGCTCCGTGGCTGCACCAGCAACCTGACGCTGGCGCCCATCGATCCGCCGTCCTACCGGGAGCTTGGCATAATCGTGAAGTCGGCCCGGCAGTCCAACCACCTGCTGCGGGAATTCATCGCCTGTCTGCGGGAATCCGTGCCTGCCGCAAGATAAACGAAAAACCGCCGTCCGTCCGAAAACGGGCGGTGGTTTTTGCATGCTTTTTACTCGAAGATCTCCGCGAATACCGGCAGAGAATCCTCAATGGTCTTTTTCGACACGCAGTAGCTCAGTCTGAAATAGCCCTTGACGCCGAAATCGTCGGACGGTACGATGAGCAGATTCTTCGCCTTGGCCTTTTCTGAGAAGGCCTTAGCATCCCCGCCGGGAGCCTTGACGAACATATAGAACGCGCCGTCGGGCTTGGCGCAGTCATAGCCTATCTTCTTCAGGCCGTTGTAGAGTATGGTGCGGTTATCGTCGTAGGCGCGCAGGTCGGGGCGCTCTCCGGCGCAGCGGGCAACGGCGCGCTGGATGAGAGACGGCGGGCAGACCTGGCCGATGATGCGGGCAGCGCCCGCGCAGGCCGCAAAGACCTCCTTCGCGTCGGTGAGCTGGTCGGGGATGCAGATGTAGCCGATACGCTCGCCGGGGAGGGACAGGGACTTGGAATAGGAATAGCACACGATGGTGTCCTTGTAGATGGACGGCACCCAGGGCACCTCCACGCCGCCGTAAACCAGCTCGCGATAGGGCTCGTCGGACACCAGATACACGGGGTGGCCGTACTCGGCGGACTTTTTCGTGAGGATATCGGCCAGCTTTGTCAGCGTCTCACGGCTGAACACCACGCCGGAGGGGTTGTTGGGGGAGTTCACGATGACCAGCTGGGTATTCTCGTTCACCATCTCCTCCAGCTTCTTAAGGTCGATCTGGAAGGCCTCGGTGTCGGCGGGGACGTACTTGAACACGTTGCCCATGCCCTCGGCAAAGGGGCGGTACTCCGGGAAGAAGGGCGCGATGGCCAGCGTTTCGGTCTGAGGGCCAAGATTCAGGGCCTTAAGCACGGTCACAAGGGCCGGCGCTGCGCCGCAGGTGAAGAACAGATTAGAGGGCTTTATCTCCATGCCCATGCGGGCGGTCAGATCCTCCGCCACAGCCTTGCGTATCCCGTCGTAGCCGGGGGCGCTGGTGTAGCCGTGGACAGCCAGGCTGTTCTCATGCTCCACGATGTCGATTATTGACTGGTTCACCTTGGCCGGCGAGGGTATGCTGGGGTTGCCCAGACTGAAATCATACACGTTTTCCTTGCCCACCACGGCGGCCTGCTTTAGGCCGTACTCAAAAAGCTCGCGTATGCAGGAGCGGGTAGTGCCGAGGCCGTAAGTATACTTGTTGTACATGTATCATTCCTCCAAAAAATATATTTTCCGGTATATTCATCGATATTATCATCTTAACTTCTGTCGGCGGTTTTGGCAAGAACGATGTGCTGATATGCGTATAGCATATCGTTATTGCTATAAGAGCTGCCCATATGAAAAAGGCCGCCTTTCGGCGGCTTTTTCATTTCAGGCTGTTGAGATAGTTTTCCGGGCCCAGCTGGTAAAGATCGCTGCCCAGCGTGTCGATGACCACGGTGAGCGGCATATCTTCAACAACGAGCCGGCGCACGGCCTCGCAGCCCAGATCCTCCCAGCAGATTATGTCAACCGACTTGACGCAGCGCGCCATCAGCGCGCCCGCACCGCCCACGGCGGCCAAGTACACCGCGCCGTATTTCACCATGGCGTCCTTTACGGTCTGGCTGCGGCGGCCCTTTCCGATCATGACGGACTGGCCCAGCGCGATGAGCCGGGGCGAGTAGGCGTCCATTCTGCCGGAGGTGGTGGGCCCGGCGGAGCCGATGACCTCTCCGGGGCGCTCCGGAGTGGGGCCGACGTAGTATATGGCGCTGCCGGGCAGCTCGAATGGCAGGGGCTCTCCCCTGTCGATGAGCTCCACCAGCCGCTTGTGGGCGGCGTCCCTGGCGGTGTAGACCACGCCGGAGAGCTTCACCGTGTCCCCCGCCCTCAGCGGGGCGATATCCGTTTTTGAAACGGGCGTCTTCAGTATGTATTCCATATCGCGCCTCACAGTTCCGCCGCGGCCCGGCGGGTCACATGACAGCTCACGTTCACGGCCACCGGCAGTCCGGCCACATGGGTCGGCATGGTCTCTATCGCCACGCCCAGCGCCGTGGAAGCGCCTCCGAAGCCCTGGGGCCCGATGCCCAGAGCGTTTATCTCGCCCAAAAGCTCCCGCTCCATCTCCGCGTAGTACGGATCCGGATTGGGCACGTCCAGCGGGCGTAAAAGCGCGTGCTTGGCCAGCAGCGCCACCTTGTCAAAGGTGCCGCCGATGCCCACGCCCAGCACTATCGGCGGGCAGGGATTGGGGCCGGCCAGCCGGACGGTCTCCACCACGAATTTTTTCACGCCCACCGCCCCGTCCGAGGGCTTGAGCATTTCAAGCCTGCTCATATTCTCGCTGCCGAAGCCCTTGGGGGCCACGGTGATGCGCAGCCCGTCCCCCGGCACCAGCCGGACGGTCAGGGCGGCGGGGGTATTGTCCCCGGTATTTTCCCGGCGCAGCGGGTCGCGCACCACGCTTTTGCGCAGATATCCCTCGCCATAGCCCCGGCGGACGCCCTCGTTCACGGCGTCCTCGAAGGAGCCGGCGATGTGCACGTCCTGTCCGATCTCGGCAAACACGCAGGCAAAGCCCGTGTCCTGACAAATGGGCATTCCGCACTCGCGGGCGGCCGCGGCATTCTCACGCAGTATGCCCAGGGTATTTTGGGCGGCTGGCCAGCTCTCGGCGGCCTCCGCGGCCGCCACGGCCCGCGCCACATCCTCCGGCAGCTCAAGATTGGCCTGCACGCACAGCCGCGCCACCGTCTCGGTTATCGTTTTCGCGTCAATAGTTCTCGTTTCGCATCACCATCCGCTTTCTTGACAGTATTATACCGCCGCCCGGCGCAAAATAAAGTGCTTTTCCAAAAAAGAGCCCGCTCAGGCTCAATTAATTTGACATTAATGTCCAACCGACTATAATAGTATGTTATGAATGAAAACTTGAAACGAGGCAAAACCATGCTTGATTTTCTCAGAAGCGAAGGAATAAGCGAAAACATCATCTCCCAGATCGAAAAGTTCCGGGCCGAATACCCCGCCGGCGACAAGGCCGCCTACCGCGTGCCGGCGCCGAAGTACATGTATTACGGCCGCGAGGTGTGGGAGGAGGCCGCCACTGCGCTTTTGAGCGGCGAGAACCTGCTGCTTGTTGGCCCCAAGGCCACCGGCAAGAACGTGCTGGCGGAAAACCTGGCCGCCGCCTTCGGCAGGCCCAGCTGGGACATATCCTTCTATCTCAACACCGACGCCGCGTCCCTCATCGGCACCGACACCTTCTCCGACGGCAGGGTGTCCCTGCGCCGCGGCCCCATATATCAGTGCGCGGAGGAGGGCGGCTTCGGCGTGCTGGACGAGATAAACATGGCCAAGAACGAGTCTCTGGCCGTGCTCCACGCCACTCTTGACTTCCGCCGCATCATCGACGTGCCGGGCTACGACCGCATAAAGCTCTCCCCCTGCACCCGCTTCATCGCCACCATGAACTACGGCTACGCCGGCACCCGGGAGATAAACGAGGCCCTGGCCTCCCGCTTCATGGTCATAAACATGCCCATCATCTCCGCCGCCGATCTGCAGAAGCTGCTGAAGAAGCAGTTTCCTGAGCTGTCCGACAAGTATGCGGAGCAGTTTGCGGGACTGTTCCAGGAGATACGCAAGAAGTGCGACAGCTCCGAGATCTCCACCAAGGCACTGGATCTGCGCGGTCTCATGGCCGCGGTGCAGCTGGTCAAAAACGGCCTTTCCGTGGGTCAGGCGCTGGAGCTGGGCATCGTGAACAAGTCCTTCGACGACTTTGAGCGCCAGCTCGTTTCAGATATCATCGCCTCCCGCCTGCCCGGCAGCCTCACCGCCTCCGATATTTTCGACGCATGACCGAGGTTCAGGAAGTACAAAAGAAGCGCGCGGTTAACATAATATGGAACGCCGCCCGCGATTATACCTTCACCCCTGATTTCAAGGCCTATGACAGCGATGGCCGGGCGGATCTGTACTGGAACTGCATCATCGGCGCGGTGCGCCGCCACTACGAGTATCCCAAGCTGGAAAAGGTCTTTCTGTCGTTCCAGGACTACGAGGACTCCGACCTGTACGAGGGGTTGCTGTGGCTGGGGCTGGAAAACTGCGTTTTCAAAAAGGAAGCGGCGGACAGGCCCGCGCTGGGGTATCTGCGGGAGAAGTACGCCCGTTCGGTCGTCGCGGCCTACTCCCCGGAAAGTGACGGCGACCTGCTGTCGGCTCTCTCCTGGGCGCACTACTCTCGGGTGCTGGGGCAGGAGCCCAAGCTGGACAAATACAGTCTGAAGCTGCTGGATGAGCTGGAATTCACGCCGGATATGACCACCGACGACATCGTAAAGCGCACCGGCGACATGTTCTCACGCTGGTTTCAGATAGCAACGGATGCGCGGAAAAAGCGGAAGCGCGAGCGGCTGCTGCCCGATCTTTTCGGAAGGAAAGAGGGCGGCAGGGCAAAACGGCGCTACCGCAAATTTTTGCTGGGCTTCGCCGACCATCCCCGCAACATCTACGGCGGCTCCGAGGTAGGCGAGCAGTATGAGCAGCAGCACGCCCTGACCAAGATGACGGATGCGGAGCTGCGGGAATTCATGGAGAGCAAGTACGGCAAGCCGGTCTACTCCAAAAAGCAGACCGGCGACATCGAGCGGCTCATCTGCACCGGCAGCCACGGCGGCTGCCATCTGCACTTCACCCGGGGCGAACCGGTGAAGGGCAAGATCCAGAACGGCTTCGAGGCCCTGCAGAAGACCCGGGAAGCCGCGCAGATTGAGAAGAACCGCCGGTATTACGAGGACAATCTGCCCCGGAACCGTACGGCAATAGCAAAGCTCTCCGGCAGGATACAGAACTCCGTGCTGCTGCATCTGCAGCCCGCGCCGGTAAAGTCCAACATCGGCCGCCTCAACGGCGGCGCGGTGTGGCGGGCCGTGTATCTGGGCGACAACCGGGTATTTATACGTGACGAGCAGAGCAATATGGGCGATCTGAGCGTGGACATACTCCTGGACGCCTCCACCTCCCAGAAGGACAGACAGGAGACCGTGTCCAGCCAGGGCTTCATCATCGCCGAGAGTCTGACGAAATGCGGCATCCCCTGCCGGGTGATGTCCTTCTGCTCCATGACTGGCTATACTATCGTGCGGGTCTTCCGGGACTATAACGAGCCCGCCCGGGACAAGCACATTTTCGAATACGTCTCAAACGGCTGCAACCGGGACGGTCTGGCCATAAAGGCCGCCCACTGGCTCATGGGCCAGTCCAGCTACGAGCACAAGATTCTCATTGTGCTCTCCGACTGCAAGCCCAACGACATCCGCAAGATACCCGGCGCCGGAGAGGACGAATTCATCCCCTACGAGGCCGAGGCCGGCGTGAACGACACCGCGCTGGAGGTGCGCCGCGCCCGGGCCGACGGCATAAGCGTCATGTGCGTGTTCACCGGCGCGGACGAGGACGTGGCCGCGGCCCGGCTCATCTACGGCCGTGACTTTGCCCGCATCCTGTCTCTTGAGCAGCTCGCCGACACCGTGGGAAAGCTGCTGCAAAACCAGATCAAAAACTTCTGACCGGATCGGAGGCCTCAACGATGAAAAAGACCACTGCCGCCGCCATGGCGGCAGCAGGCGCCGCGCTGACCGTGGCCGATATTTACCGCTTCACGTTTTTCCGCACTCGTTCTCCGCTGTCCTCCGCCCTTTTCGAACGCAGGCGCCACAGCGACGACTATTATGAAAAGCGCGACTCCGCCGCCCGTGCGCTGGAGGAGCGGCCCCACGAGGTGCTGACCATGATCTCCGACCGGGGCTACGCCCTCAACGGCTTCTACTACCGCGCCGGACACGAGCGCAGCCGGACGATATGCTACATAGTCCACGGCTACCGCTCCGATCACGCCCAGGCCGCGGGCTTTTGCGCCGACTACTATCTCAGCCGGGGCATCGACATCTTCTGCGACGACCATGTGGCCTCAGGCTCCTCCGGCGGCAGCTTCATCGGATACGACTATCTGGAGACCTACGACTGTCTGAAATGGATTGAGACGCTGAAAAAGCACTTCGGCAAGGACGTCTCGATAATCCTCCACGGCTTTTCCATGGGCGGTGCCACGGTGATAAACATGAGTGACAAATGCCCGGATAATGTGAAATTCATCGTCAGCGACTCCGGCTATACCGACGGCGAGACTATATTGAAACGCGGCTGGGGAGCCGCCGCCGGGGCGTTTTTCGATCTTATGAACGCCCTCACACGGCATCTGGCAAAGTACGATCTGCGCCAGACAGACGTGCGCGGCGCGGCGAAGAACACCCGGCTGCCCGTTCTGTTCGTCCACGGCACCGACGACCCCACCGTCCCGCCCGAAATGGGAAAGGAGCTTTACGGCATCTGCTCCTCCCCGGACAAGAAGCTGCTGCTGGTGGAGGGCGCCAAGCACGTGGAGGCCATGTACCGGGCGCCCGAGCGCTACGCTGCTTATCTGGACGGGTACATCGAAAAATACATCGCGTGAGCGAAGGATCAGGAAAGGACAATATGGATAAAATGAAGAAGGCATATTGCCGCTCGTTCCAGGCGGTTTCAAACGTGGGCGCGCGCCTGCTTTACTGGCGCAGGCCCATCCCGGTATCCGGACCCGGAAGCGTCAAGATGATACCCGACCTGCTGAAAAAGTGCAGGGTAAACAAGGTCATGGTAGTCACCGGGCCCACCATAGGCAGGACTTTGGCGCCGATAGTGCTCTCGGAGCTGGATTCCGCCGGCATCGAATACGAGCTCTTCGCGGATGTGGAGTCCAACCCCTCCGTGAACACCGTCGACCGGATACAGAAGCGGTATCTCGACTCCGGCTGCCAGGGCTTTGTGGCCATCGGCGGCGGGTCGTCCATGGACGCCGCCAAGGGCGCCGCGGCCCGGGTAGTCCACCCCAACAGATCTGTGGACGACATGGCCGGACTGATGAAGGTCGCAAAAAAGCTGCCGCCCTTCATCGCCGTGCCCACCACGGCGGGCACCGGCTCCGAGACCACCATCGCCGCCATCATCACCGACACTGAAACTCACCACAAATACGCCATCATGGACCTGCAGCTGGTGCCGCTGTACGCGGTGCTGGATCCGGAGATGACAAGGAAGCTGCCGGCGAACGTCACCGCCGCCACCGGCATGGACGCCCTGACCCACGCGGTGGAGGCCTATATCTGCTGGACCTACAACACTGAGGAGAGCATACGGCTGGCCGAGGAGGCAGTGTGCGAGATATTCAAATACCTGGAGCGGGCATATAACGACGGCGACGATATGGAGGCCCGCACCCAGATGCTCATCGCCGCCTACAAGGCCGGCTTTGCCTTCACCCGCGCCGGCGTGGGCAACGTACACGCCATCGCCCACACGCTGGGCGGACTTTACAACACGCCCCACGGGCTGGCCAACGCCGTCATTCTGCCCATCGTGCTGGAGGATTACGGCCCCGCCGTATACGAAAAGCTCGCCCATCTCGCGGAGCTCGCCGGTGTCAGGTATACCGGCACCGACGAGGAGAAGGCCAATGCCTTCATCGCCGAGATACGCGCCATGAACCGGCGCATGGGCATCCCCGCCGGCTTCGGTTTCATTCTGGAGAAGGACATCCCCCAGATGGTGGAATGGGCGCTGGCCGAGGCCAATCCCGTCTATCCGGTGCCAGTGGTCTACGACAAGAAACGCTGTGAAAAGGTCATCCGCCGCATTATGACGGAGACATAAAGATGTTCAGGCAGATGCCGTTGGGATCTGCCTGAACATCTTTTTATCCGCTTATGCCAGTTCGTCAAAAACGGCGTCCAGATTTTCATCGGAATATTCTATCTCCGATGAAAAGAGCCGCGCAAGCTCGATCATGTCCGGGGTATCGAAGCTCCCTGTCCGCGCCAGCTCCGCCGCGCCCAGCGCACGGATGAGCCTGTAACCCAGCGCGGCGAATCGCGGTCTGGACGCGATATCCCCGCCGTCCAGCGCCGACATGAAGTGCCTGAAAAGCAGATACCACAGGAGATTTTCGTATTCGTGGACTCTGGGTTCCATACACGCGTCAAAGTCTTGAAGGGCGGCGTCTCCGGCCGGCAGTCCCTCCAGCAGCTCCGTCCACTTTTCGTCCATCCGCTCCAGCTCCAGCAGGAAACCGGCCCAGTACCTTACCGGCCTCACGTCGGGCTCCGCGCCGCATACGGCGAGCATCGCCCCGATCCGCTGCGGGATCGTGCGCGTCCTGTCCTGTACGGCGTCCATGGCCCGTCCCCGCAGTGTCAGGAGCGCGTTCTCCTCCCGGGTGAGGCGCTCCCCTCCCCGGCTTATAAGCGAGACGGGGTCTTTATGGGAAAAGAGCAGCCGGCCCGCTTCCTCGCAGCACAGCCCCAGTCCCGTCTCCGTCCTGTCCGACAGGAAGGTGCGGAAGCGCGGATGGTCGGCGCAGATATCGCAGAGGCCGCCTTCCCCCAGCGTCAGGATTATGTCGCAGAGGTTTTCGCTGTTCAGGAAGGGGCAGCGCTCCCCGGCGCCCAGAATGAAATGCGGCTCGCCGCCGGGAGCTATGGAGTTTTTCAGCCTCTCCCCGAACTCGCCGTCCGCCTCCCGCCAGCGCGCAAGAGCGGCGGTGTCGACGTCGATCTCCCAGCCGGTGCAGCAGGTGTGGGCGCACGCCGAAGCCGTGCAGGCAAAGCGGTCATAATAGTCGGGATAAACCTGTTTCATTGTCGTCCCCCGCAAATTTAAAAAACGTCCCGCCGAAAGACGGGACGTTTTTGTAATCACGAAATAATCAGATGGCTTCGATCTCGGCCTTTATCTTATCCTTGGTCTCCTGGGGAACCTTGCTGGTGGGAACCATGTTGAAGATGTCCTGCAGGCTCTTTTTGCTCATGAGCTTCAGGCCGGGAGTCTTCAGCAGAGCGGGGGCGTACTTCTGCACAACAGCGATAACCTGATCGTTCTTCAGTGCCTCACCGAGAGTAGTCTTACTAAAATCCATAAATCCAGCTCCTTTGAATTTATTTGATATGAACACTCTCATACCTTAGTCCATGTTACATGTTTCACATACAAATGTCAAGTCAATCTCATACATTTTGCATGATTTTTATCTGTCGTCAGAGCTTTTCATTGGAGGATATTTGCAGTATAATTTCAAAAAAGAGTGAGGAGCAAGACATGCCTGTATATAAACTGACCCTCTGCTACGACGGCACCCGCTACGACGGGTGGCAGAAGCAGGGCAACACCGAAAACACCATACAGGGCCGCCTGGAGAGCGCGCTGTCCGAAGTTCTGGGCGGCGTGGTGGAGGCGGACGGCTCCGGCCGCACGGACGCCGGCGTACACGCCAGAGCGCAGACGGCCTCCTTCCGCGCCAGGACCTCCCTGCCGACAGCCGACATTCTCCGCGCCCTCCGCGCCGCGCTGCCGCCGGACATTGGCGCCGTGTCGCTGGAGGAAGCCCCGCCCCGGTTCCACGCCCGGCTCTCCTGCCGGGGCAAGACCTACGTCTACCGGGTCTGGAACTCCGACGCCCCCTGCGTCTTTGAGCGCCGCTACGTCCACGTCCTGCGAAAGCCGCTGGACATACCCGCCATGCAGGGGGCCGCGGCAGAGCTGTGCGGCACTCATGATTTTTCGGCCTTCTGCTCCGCAAAGCACATGAAGCACTCCCCCGTTCGCACCGTGGAATCCATTGACGTCCGGCGCGAGGGGGACGAGGTGCGCATCGTTTTTTCCGGAGACGGCTTTCTTTACAACATGGCCCGCATAATGGCGGGCACGCTGCTGGAGGCCGGGCAGGGACTGAGAGACGCGGACAGCGTCCGCGCGGCGCTGGAATCCCGGGACAGAAAAAACGCCGGAGAGACCGCCCCGGCCAAGGGACTGTGGCTGTGGGAAGTGCGCTACTGAGCGCGGGAGGCTGAGAGAAAATGAATTTTGATCATTACCGGAATTTCATGGCCGTGGCGGACTGCGGCACCATCTCCGCCGCCGCGGAAAAGCTGCACATCGCCCAGCCGGCCCTTTCCAATCAGATAAAGAATCTGGAGGAGGAGTACGGAGCGCAGCTCATCATCCGCGGCTCCCGCCATGTGGAGCTCACCGACGCGGGGCGGATACTTTACGCCCGGGCGCAGACCATCAGCGAGCTGGAGGACGCCGCCAGAAAAGAGATAGGCGCCTGCGTATCCGGCAGTGCCGGCACGCTGCGGCTGGCCTTCACCCCGTCTTATCCGGATCCGCTGCTCACGGCGCTGCTAATGGATTTCCACCGGGAGTTCCCCGGCGTCTCCTACGAGATCTTTGAGCGCAACACCGGCGAAATAATCGAGGCCCTCAAGTCCGGCGTGTCGGAGCTGGGCATAATCCGCACGCCGGCCCGGGCGCCGGCACATCTGCGCACGCTGCTGAAATACGGCGAGCACATGATGGTGCTGTACCGCCGCGACAACCCGCGCTTCTCCCCCGGCGCGGGGGAAATATCGGTGGACGCGCTGCGCGGCGTGCCCATAAGCATACCCCGCGGCTTCCGCGACAGCTTTACGGAGCTGTGCCTCTCCCGGGATTTCACCCCGGAGTACCTGTGCGTCAGTTCCTCCCGCAGCGCGGCGGGCATGTGGGCGGATGACGGCCGGACCGCGGCGATACTGGTGGGTTCCCGGGCCTACGACGACGGGCAGCTGTGCTGCCGTCCCCTCGCCGGGGAGGGCACGGACACCTTCCGCACTCTGGCCGCCCTGAAGGGCGCGAGGCTCTCTTCCGTGTCTGAGAGCTTCGTGGATTTCTGCAAAAACTACCCGGCTCTGGAAAAGTGGAACAGATAATAAAATACGGGCGCGCCTGGTTCGGCGCGCCCGTATTTTATTATCAGCTCAGTTCTCTCCCTCTTCTTCCTCAAGGACGGTGACGAGCTCGTCGTCCTCCTCTTCCTCGTCTATGAGGTCGTCCCGGCGCCGGGCTTCTTCAGCAGCCGACGTCTGGTTCTTTTTCTTTCTGTTTTTTCCAAAAAGCATTGAGGCGCGTCCTTTCTCCCGGGGTACCGGGAAGCTCACTGCTGCTTCGTCTCCTTCTCCGGCTCCTGCTCCGGCATAAGCGGGGCAAGCGTGAGAGCGGGGCGCAGTTCCCCGAAGGGGATGGTGCGTATCTTTTTGTCGCTGCCTATGAGAAACACCCTGCCGGTCTCGCGGTACGGCTCAAATGCCAAGCCCACGCCGCCTTCCAGCTGAAACATCAGAAACGCTATGAGGGTCTCCTGCGTCTTCCAGTCCTCGCCCCGGGGCTCGACCCAGCCCTCCGGCAGCTCCTTCCGGCGGCCCACCTGTATGCCCAGCACACGTTTGTCCAGAGCCTCCGAAAACAGGACGTCCGGGTCCACGTTTCCGGCTTCCGGGCCGGAAATCAGGTCCTTGGGAAGACTGTTCAGCGCAACGCGCACTTCGCTGCCCCTGTCAAAGAGCACCGCCAGACTGTCGCCGGTGTCGAATTCGATTATCACGGGCTTATCCACCAGGGCCAGCCTGCTCACCGGCTCGTCTGGCGGGATGAAGTCGATGACGGGCGGGAAGGCCTTTTCCGGGTCCTTCTGGGCCATGGACAGGGACAGGGCGAAGTTCAGCATCCACTCCTGAGAAAAATTGTATCCGGGCCCCACCATGTGTATGCGGCTTATTCTGCGCCCCGCTATCCCGGCCGACCTGAAATACGCCGCCAGTTCCTCCGGCATCTGTATCACCGGCGCCGACCAGCGCTCAGCATAGTAAATATTGTCCGGGAAAATGTTGTCTCCCCTCATCGGTATCATGTGCCGTCCCTCCGTGCTGCAAATTTTTTATCTGTGGAAAACGCCCGCCGGTAAATCCCGGCGGGCAAAGCTTCTTTCAGCCTTTTTTTACCGGCACCCACCAGGTGAATCCGAACAGCTGGCACATGACATATGCCTTGAGCTGGCTGATGCCCTTCTCCTCGGCCACCTTGCGGGCGACGAGGAAATACTCGCAGAGATGCGCCAGCAGGAGCCCTATCAGCGGCAGGGGCTTCTTCTTTGCGGCCAGCACTCCGAACCATCCGTAAAGTCCGACGCATATGGCCTGTCCGATCTTGAAAAACATACTCTTACCTCCTTTATTTTACGCACTTAATCAGGTGGGATATTATACCCACACCTGCGAACGCCGTGGAAAACCGGTGCATGGGGAGCGCCTTTTTGCCCAGCTTCTTCGCGAAAAAGTGGCTGATCAGAAGCCCCAGTATGCCCGCGTCCACGCAGGCGCCGGAGACGGCCTGTCCGGGCGTGGGTCTGCCGCGGAGCATCTGCACCGTGTGTATGCCCGCCGCGACAGGCAGTATCGCCCCGGCGGCCACATGAATCTTCAGGAAGAGCCTGTCGTATTTTTTGTCCTTCATCCTGTGGGTGACGTACTTTGCCGCCGCGAAAAGATATGCGATTACCGCGATAATTCCCCAGATCATGTCGTTTCCTCCGTCAAAGCCATATTATTCCCCTCGCCGTGCGCGCGTCCACGTCGACGAAGTGGTTTCCTGGATTGTGCTCGAACACCGTCTCCGCTCCGTATCCTGCGGCGATCTGGCGGGTGAGCTCCGTCTTCTCCTCGTTTCCGGCAAATTCGCCCCGGCCGTTCTCATCCGTGCCCAGCGACAGGTAGACCCGCCGGGCGTTTATGCGGTGGGAAGAGATGTAATCCGTCCAGCCCGGGTACCAGAAGGAGCCGGACGCGGACGCCGCGAGCTGAAAAAGCTCCGTCTCGCACGCCGCCCAGAGCGCAAAGAGCCCTGCCAGCGAATACCCCGCTATGCCGCGGGCATAACCGCCCGGCACCAGTCCTTCAACAGCCGGGACTATCTCCCCCGCCAGCTTTTTAAGAAAATCCGCGCCGCCGCCAGGGTACTTTTTCGTCCGCCACGGCGTCATATCCCTGAAATAGTCCGCGCCGTCGATGGACGCCAGGGCAAGGCCGGGCCGGGCCGAGAGCGCCCATATCCCGTCCGCGCCGTCCTCCGGCGGGATGAGATATATAAGCTTCTCCGTCTCCCCCTCCGGCAGATAAAGCGAAACGGAAAGTCCGCCCGCCGCGAGGGCCGTCTTCATCCGTTCATGAGGAAGTCCAGCACGTTCATGCCGGCGCTGGTCTCTCTGCGGTAGAGCTCTGTATAACCGCAGTTTACGCAGCTAATGGTGCAGAAGCGCTTGTTCTGGACGTTGAAGAGCTTGGAAAAATCGCCGCCCGTGGCCTGGAACTGATCCGACTCATAGGTGGTGCAGCCGCACTTGGGACATCTGTACTGAATGTTGTTCATGGTATGCTTCCCTTCCTTTGTCTTCATTTCCGATAATATTATAGTATATTTTTCTTTGAAGCACAACAGCAATCTGCGGCAGCCGGACATCATACCACCCTTGACGATACGGCCGCCGTGGAATATAATTTATCATTATATCTATGAATGGAGGCGCGCGCATGTCTTGCAAAATCATCCCCGCTCACAGTCCCGCCGTGTTCGTCCACGGGCTGTTCGGCTGGGGCGAGCGGGACGAGCTTTACCGCACCGTGCCCTACTGGGGACTCGCCAACGGCGACGTGCTGCAGTATCTGCGCGAAAACGGCTACGACTGCCGCGCGGCCTCCATAGGCGCGCTGTCCAGCGCCTGGGACAGGGCCTGCGAACTCTACGCCCAGCTGGTGGGCGGCAGGGTGGATTACGGCGCGGCCCACGCCGAAAGATTCGGCCATGCCCGCTGGGGCATAACCTACGAAAAGCCGCTGGTGGACGCGTGGGACGCCGCGCACCCGGTGGATCTGGTGGCCCACAGCTTCGGCGGCGCGTCCTCCAGGCTTTTCATGGACATCCTCGCCCGCGGCCGCCCCGAGGAGGTCGACGCCGCGAAGCGCGCCGGCGGAGCGCCCTCCCCGTTCTTCGAGGGCGGAAAGACCGGCTGGGTGCGCTCACTTTCCGCGCTTGCCGCGCCACACAACGGCTCCACCCTCACCTATTCCGCTAAAAACCTCTCCGCCGCAGTAATAAGGACCTGCACCGCCGCCGCCAAGGCGCTGGGCATATCCGACTTCAAGGGCATATACGACTATCAGCTGGATCAGTTCGGCATCTGCCGCCAGCCCGGCGAGCCGCTGAAGGATTCCATGGTGCGTATGCTGGGTACCGAATTTCTCTCCCACGGCGACCACGCGCTGAAGGATCTCTCCGTGGATGCGGCGTGCGCACTGAACAAAAGCATCGAAATGCAGCCGGAGACCTATTATTTTTCCTATCCCGCCTGCCGCTCCCACGACAGTCTGGCCAGCTACAGGCAGCTGCCCGACGCCGGTATGACGCCGATACTCATGCGCTTCTCCGCGAGCATGGGCAAATGGTACGGCGGCGCGACGCCTGAGGGCCGCCCCATCGGCAGGGAATGGCTGCCGAACGACGGGCTTGTGAACACCATTTCGGCCATGTATCCCTTCGGGGAGCCGTTTTCCATCGGCATCCCTGAGCGCGTGGAGCCCGGTATATGGTATGTAAGCGGAGTACAGCGATTCGATCATTTTGCCGTTATGGGCGGCGTGTTCAACGCTCCGGCGGAGGACGTGCATCGCCTTTATCTGGATATTATGCGCAACATCGACAAAACATATGAAAGCGGCGGCTGAGCCCGCCGAAAATTAATGGAGGAAATATCATGGAAGATATGGACAACTATCTGCGGAAAATTCTTGTCGCCGGCGTGGGCGCGGCGGAGCTGAGCTATGAAAAGATGGGCGAGATAATCAACGAGTGCGTGAAGCGCGGCGAGGTCACGGTGGAACGCGGACGCGCCCTGAACGAGGAGCTCAAGCACAAGTGCAAGGAGGCCGTGTCCCCCGACGGCGAAAAGGGCGCCGATTTCGACGTGGAAAAGCTCACCGCAGACGAGCGCGCCCGTCTGCTGGAAAAGCTCCTCGCCATGCAGGAAGACAAAAAATAAATGAGCGTGGAGTCCGTAAAGAAGATCAAGGACGGTAAACGTTTCCGCGAAATACTGGCTATATTGAGAAAGCACCAGTTCTCCCAGGGACTGACGCCGGCGAAGCTGCGGGCAATTTTCGAGGATCTGGGCCCTACCTTTGTTAAATTCGGCCAGATCCTTTCAATGCGCTCCGACATACTGCCCCAGGAATACTGCCGGGAGCTGGAGGGTCTGCGCACGGACGTGACCCCCCTGCCCGCCGAGACCATACGCCGCATCGTTTCCGAGCGGTACGGCAGGCCGTGGGAGCAGGTGTTTTCGGACATCTCCCCCCAGCCGCTGGGCTCCGCCTCCATCGCCCAGGTACACGAGGCCAGGCTGGTGGACGGGACGCAGGTGGTGGTGAAGATCCAGCGCCCGGACATCAAGCTCACCGCCGAGCGGGACATCAAACTCATGAAAAGGGCTGCAGGGCTGATGAAATATACGCCCATCGGCAGCGCGCTGGACTTCAACCTGGTGCTGGACGAGATGTGGAAGGCCCTGCAGCAGGAGCTGGATTTCGGCGTCGAGGCCGACAATCTGGAGGAATTCCGCGCCTGCAACCGGGACGTGGCCTACGTCACCTGCCCCCAGGTGTACAGGGAGCTTTCCAGCGACGGGATCCTGGTGATGGAATACATCGGCGGCTATCAGATAGACGACGCCGAGGGGCTTACAGAGGCGGGCTACGATCTCGACGAGATCGCCGTGAAGCTGGTAAACAACTACATAAAGCAGATAACCGTGGACAGGTTCTTCCACGCCGACCCGCATCCCGGCAACATCCGGGTCAGGGACGGCAAGATCGTGTGGCTGGATCTGGGCATGATGGGGCGGCTTTCAAAGCGGGAGGCCGACCTCTACATGGGTATCATCAAAACGCTGTACAGCAACGATTCGCTGGCGCTGACGGATGTGCTTCTGTCCCTGTGCCAGTACAAGACTCCCCCCGACCGGCTGGAGGTGGGCGCCTGCGTGGACGCCCTGGTTGCCAAGTACAAATCCATGGGCATGGCCGACATCAACCTGGGCGCGGTGGTGACCGAGTTTGTGGACATGCTCAACCGCTTCGGCGTGTCGGTCCCGGCGTCCCTCACCATGCTGGGCAGGAGCCTGCTGGTGATACAGGGCATGCTGGCGGGCGTGAGCCCGGACACCAACGTGATGGAGATCGTCGCGGACTACATCAAGGCCGCCGCCTCCGGCCCGGACGCCATTGAGGCCAAGGCCAAAAGCGTCATGAAGCAGCTCCTCGCTTCCGGCGACAGGCTGACCATGCTGCCGGAACAGGCCTCCGATCTCATCCGCAAGGCCGGCTCCGGCCAGCTTTCGGTGAATGTGCGCAATTCCTGCTCCGAAAGCGAATTTGAAGGCAGATACGCCCTTGTGAACCGTATAATACTCTGTCTGCTGGACTGCGCCCTGCTGCTGGGCACGGCGCTGCTGTGCTCTCTGGCGGCAATGCCGCATTTTCTGGGTATGCCGTGGCTGGCAACGGTATTTCTCGCCGCCGCCGCGGTGGTGAGCGCCGTGCTCATCGTCAGAGGCAGGAAGAAAAAATAGAAATATGAAACGCAAAAGCTCCGGCGCCTTTCGGTGCCGGAGCTTTTGCGCGGTTATGAGGGATTGTATTTTGAGGGAGAGAGAAGAATCAATGTTTATAGTTGTCGCTGGCGGCGAGAGTCAGGTAATACGCCTGGGCCTCCTCGAAGGTCTGGAACACCTTCGCGCCCGAGCTCACCGGCTGATAGGCGCCGCCCGCGCCGGGGGCCAGCACCGGGTATGGCCCGGACCGGTTTACATTTGCAAGACCCACCTGATAGCAGCCGGTCCCGCCGTTCATATCGTAGCCGCCGGGGTTGTAACTGATGACCGGGACGCTTTTGTATGCGTCGCCGCCGGCAATATCGCAGTTCGTCCAGATATAGTGGACGTTCCCTGCCGCGGCTTCAGACACCACGGCCCAGGCGGCCACGTCGTTCACGCCGAGATCCACGCCCGCGTTTTTCAGCGCCTGCCGTATCTTATCCGTGTCCCCGCTGCCGGCGGAATCTATCCTGCCGCCGTCCAGCTTTATCCCCGCCGCCAACAGCGCCCTTTCCAGCGCCGTGCCGGTGTTGGACGCGGAGGATTCGTGCTTGCTGCAATATATGCCCACGATGTAGCCGGAATCGTCGTACGCGGCGTAGAACGTGCCGCCGTCAGGGCAGGTGCAGTGCTTTGCATACTCCGCCCACAGTGTTTTGTATCGATCCCCGCCGTATCTGAGCAGCTCCTCGTCCTCCAGCTGGGCCGTCCTTATTTCCGCCAGCATCGCCCGCCGGTTTGCCGCGCAGGTCGTCGCCCTGGCTCTTTTAAGCGCCGAGGTGTATACCGGCAGCGCGATGGCGATCATTATCGCCAATATCGCCGTCACGGTGAGCACCTCCAGCAGTGTGAAGCCCTTGTTGTTCATCGGCCTCTCCTGTTTGCGGACCTTCACCCGTTCAGCGGCCTGACGGAAAACGTGCTCTCCGCCAGTTCGGCTCCCTTCGAGGATTTCACCGTTATCACGGCGCTGAAAAGTCCGTTGATGTACGTTATATCTGCGGAAGCGGTCATGCCTGCGTCATAGGCCGCGCTGCTCAGCAATTTTTCTCCCTTCACGGTGACCTGTCCGTCGGAATTCACGCCGAAGGACGCACCGTCGCCGTAGTGGAGGCTGGAATATGTCACGTTTTTCCCATCGGCGCCGGCCGTTATTACCTCGGCGTAGCGCAGCTCCTCCTTCACCGCCGTGGACAGGGTGGAGCTGAGCGTCTGGGCCTGGGAGGTGGCCATGGAATCGTTGTAGGTTCTTGTGGCGAAGGTGACCTCCATCGCCATGGCGCCCGACGCCAGGACCAGCACCAGCACGGCGCACAGCATCTCCACCATGGTGAAGCCGCCCCTGCTCCGCAATTTTTTCACGGCGCTCACCCCTTGTCGTAGAAATAGTATGTGTCGCTGTCCTTGTACTGCTTTATGGCGGCGGACGCGCCGGAGTAGCTTTCCGCGGCGGTGACGACGTTGGTGGCCGTGGTCCTCGACATGCCGCACTGCACCTGGGTTTCCCTCGCCAGTTTGTTTATCCGGGCGGCGGTGAGGGATGCCGTCATTATCATAACCGACGAGAGCGCGATGATGACGATGGAGACCAGCGTCTCCAGCAGCGTCTCGCCTTTCTTTGATCTCAGCTTTTTCATTGCTGCCTCCTCACGGCGCCGCCGACGGCTGCACGCCCTGGGTGATGTCCGCGGTGGGCCAGAATATCGTGGTGGTCACCTTGGTTGTCGTGGTCTTCCCATCGGCGGACTGGGCCGTCTCGGTCTCCGCGGTCTGCTCCGATTTGCAGGAGAGAGTTATGTAGCAGTTCGCCCCGTCCCTGTTCTCCTGCAGACTGAAGTTCGACGTAAAGCCGTACTTGTCGGTCCGGCTTTTTATAAAGGTCACGGCCACGCCGTCCATGTTGGCGGCGGTTATGCTGAAGGTCTTGTCCGTGTAATTTCCGGCGTCGGTATCCGTTATCAGGTCGTCCATCAGCTGCCCGAAGGCCACGCTGCCGCTTATCGGCACGATGGTGTGGGTCTTCTGCGTGGTGACGTTTCCGTCGTTGTCGACGGTGGCGGTCGTGATGTCGATGAGCTTGTACTTCAGCCCCTCCCCGCCGCCGGTGCCGGTCACGCAGTCCCGCATCAGCTCTGCTGCGGAGCTAACCGTGAGATAGGCCTGCTCCTCCGCCTTGTTGCGTTTCGTGCGTCCGGCGTTGGCATAGGCGGCGGAGAGGATGACCACGCTGACCATCATGACCACCAGCACCACCAGCAGCGCCATAAGGAGCGAGGCTCCGCTTTCGCTGTGCAGTTTTTTATGCGCTCTGCCCATCAGGCGTGAGCCCCCTTTCCTTTTTGTCAATAAGACCACTGAGCGTACAGCATTATGCTCGCGCCCTGGGTGCTGGCAAGATTCACCACCGACTGGCCGTTGGTATAGGATGTGCCGCTGCCGTTCTTGGCTGTGTTCCAGCCGGCGAAACTGTATGAGTAATAGCCATAGTAATACGTTTTAGTAAAATTGTTGGTGTTCAGCGTCGCGGCGCTGTCGTAGGTAAAGGTCTGGTCGCTCATTGACCCCTTGCCGCCGTTTGAATTGAACTTGACGGTGTAGGTTATGGGTTTCCACTGGGCATACAGCGCAAGATCAGCCGTCAGATTCACGGTGCCGCCTGCGGCGTAGGCCGTACCGCTGCCGTCGGCGGCGGTATTCCAGCCGCTGAAGATATATCCGGTGCGGGAGAAGCCGTTGGCGTTCAGCACGGCATCCTTCCCGGTATCCACGCTCTGATCCGTCATGCTGCCGGCTCCGCCGTTTGCAGAGAACTTAACAACCGCCTTCGCGTCCTTGAACACGGCGTTCACCGTCATGTCCGTATAGACCTTACTGAAATCGGCGTCCCATTTGTCGAAGACCTTGCCCGCCGGCGGCGTGACCGCTGCGGGAGCCTGGGCGCTCTGGCCCCAGGCGGCGGACGAGGTGCCCAGCACCGCGTTCCCGCTCATGAACGTCACGGTGTGGGAAGGAGACGGCGAGGGCAGATTGATCGGTGCCGAAAGCTCAACGGTCGCGGCGCTGTCGGTCCTGCTGGTGAGCGTGACGCCGATGGAGACCGTGCCGGTATATTTTGACGTGACCGTCAGCGCCCGGCAGGTATAGCCGTTCAGGGCCGTTTCAGCGCCCACGGAGATGTAGAAGCCGGAGGCGTCGTAATTTGTCACGCCGTCGGTCTCCACCGTATAAGCGGTGCCGTCGGAGGTCCTGGCCGTGAGCTTCGTCACGTTCCAGTCGGAAATATCCACATTGGTCCCGGCCGCGATGTCCTTTCCGGCGGCGTACAGGAACAGCGTGCTGTCCCCCAGCGCCGGAGCCGCGCCCTTGGCATACTGGACATTTGTGCCGGTCACGGCGGTGCCGGCGGCGGGATTGGCCTCGTTATATACGGAGGACGCTGTCCCTGCCAGGCCTACCACCGGTTTTTTCAGCACGGAGGCGCTTATATATCCGCTGCCGGTATAGGTGTTTTCGCCCACGGTCACCGCAGCCGTAGCCCTAATCTGGGCGTCGCCCGGGGCCTTGCCGGTGATTTTGGCCTGTGCGGCTCCCGCGTCGCTGACAAGGGCAAACGAACACACAGTCCTGGAGGCGCTGTCCGCCGAAAGCTCCCATACCGCGGTGAGCTCCGCTCCCGCGCTGTTGCGAGCCGTGAGCGGCGAGAGCTTTTCATCGCCCACATACAGGCTTATCGCGCTGGAATCCACCGCCACCACGGCGGTGACGTTGACGGTGAGAGTATAGGTGTAGGTATTCCCGCCCGCGGTATAGGTAAAGGTTGCGGCGGTGGTGCCCACGCTGACGCCGGTTATGGTCACCGGGTAATAGCTCTCGCCGGAGTCCGTGACCAGGTCTCCCACGGTCACCTGGGCAATGGTCTTTTCGGTGGAGAGCAGCTCCACGGTGGGTTTCGCCCCCGTGGCCGGGATATTCTCCAGTCTGAGCTTTACCGTCTTTTCAGCCTTACCGTCGGCATAGTCGGATATCAGATCCACGGACACAGCGGAGTCGTCGGTGAATAGGCCAACCTTAGGCCACGAGCCGTAATGGACGTTCACCGTGCCGTAGACATTGGTCTGGGTAAGTATGGTGGGGAACGGATAGTCCTGCCCCTCAAGCTCCGTCTCGCTGCCGGGGAAGCTGTATTTGCCGTGGACTCCCGCACCGCTTTCCATGGTGGTCACCGTGCCGAAGCCGCCGCCCAGATACCCCAGAAGCGTCCCGTCGGACATCTGCCGGTAGGTCATGGCGGCCTGACGGCCCGCCGTGTTCACAAAGCTGTCCGGCGCTCTCAGGCCGCTGATATTATCGGCTGCTATGCCGGCGGCGTTGGAGGCGTAATAGTAGCAGTCCGCCACGGAAACGTAGTTGGGGTTAGCGCCATCCCAGTCGGCCTTGCCGCCTATGGGATAGGCGTTGAGGCTGTTCTGGCTTATCGGCAGCTTCACGTAAGAATAGCTGTTCATGATCTTGCAGGTGGAAATATCTTTGGAATATGTGCTGCTGTAAACCGTGGTGCCGGAGCCGACGACGCTCATCAGGTTGCCGGTGTTCTTCATGAATACGCCGCCGAACACCCCGCCTACCCAGACATGGGTCACGTTGGAGGAGGCGTTGGGAATGTCGTTGACGATGGAGCCGCCGGAATAGCACTCGGTGATGGTGTTGCGGCAGCCGCCCACCAGACCGCCGACGCGGACGTTTCTGGCGGAGGTGTTGTAGGTTATGGCGATGTGTATGTCGGTGACCGCCGTGCAGCCGGAGAGCGGCATGTTGCATATGCCCGCCAGGCCGCCCACGGCGGCGCCGCCGTAATCCGCATTGCCGCGGCTGTCGCGCACGGTGTAGCCGGAGACGCAGCAGTTGGATATCTCGCTGTCAAGGCTGCCGTTGCCCTGGGCCGCGAAGCCCACCAGACCGCCCAGACAATACCAGTTGCTGCCCGCGCTGTTGGCTTCGACTACGCTGCCGTTGTCGGAATACATGACTATATGGGTCAGCTTTGCGCCGATGGTGATGCCGAAAAGACCCACGCACTGGTTGGCGCTGCTGATGGAGATGTTTTTGACCACATAATCCCCGCCGTTGTACTCGCCGTGGAAGCAGGCCAGATATGCGTTGGCGTTGCCGCCGAGGGCGCTGTCGTACAGGCTGCCCAGCGGCGAGAACGCGCCGGAGGCGCCGCCGTCCATGTCGTGGCTCTGCTCCCAGTAATAGTTGCGGTTCGTATCCAGCGAGGTGGTGCTGCCGCCGAGGTAGGCAAGGTATGTGAAGGCGCTGGCCGCGGAGGTGTAATTGCCGCTGTTGATGGCCGTCACGGCGTCGGCCTCCGCGCTGTTCCAGTTGACGAACTGGAGCTGGGCGGAGGAGCGCACCTTATACGGATTTTCCGAGGTCCCCGGCGTCTTGCCGCCCTCCTTGAGGCACATGGACTTGGCAAAAAACGGATTGACGATATACGAGCAGCTCTTACCGCCGGCCTGGGCAAGAGTTATGGTGCAGTTGGGGGCTGTGCCGGTGAGATACAGTGTCCCGGCGGCGGCTCCCGTGGTGCCGGTAGTCTGGTACGCGGTGAAGGAGTAGTCCGCGAACTGCTCCGCGAAGCTCTTCTGTGCCGCGTCGTACTCGCTGAGAGAGCCGGAGAGATTTTCAGACGTCATGGTCGGCTTTACGCCCTTGACGCGCCAATAGTAGCCGTAGCCGTAGGAGCTGACCGCGCCGCCGTCATCATGGGCGGTGCAGAGGGTATCGTCGGTCTTTCCGTTTTCGCCCAGGAAGCTGATGTGGTAGCCGGAGTTGGCGCTGCCGCTCTCAAACTCCCAGTAAAAGATCCCGAAGTCGCCCAGATCAGCCTTGACCGGCCAGTCGCCGTAGTGCACGAAGCCGGCCTCGCCGGTGACGCTGGCCGGGCAGGGATATGCGTCCCCGGCGGTGTTGGCGTGGAAATATGATTCCACAGCCGGGCCGAAGCCCTGGAGATCGAGAGCCTCCAGCGCCTCGCCGTCCACCGGCGTGCCCGCGTCGCCGTCGTACTTGGGATAGTAGTACAGCCCGCCGGCGTATTCATAGGACCCGTCGTACAGATAGCTGCAGTCTCCGAACACGCCGCCGGAGGGCGCGAAGCCGTAGGCCTGCGCCTGACCGGAAGCAGTGATGGCGGCGGCGGAGTAGCAGGCCCTGCACACGCTGGCGTTGGCCGCCGTAAAGCCGGCCGCGATAAGACTGCCGGTCTTGTACTTGGCGGCGGTTATCGCGCCCAGGCTGTAAGAATAGGTTATGACGCCCGCGTTGTAGCCCGTGAACGCGCCCACATAGGCTTCGGAATAGTTGGTCTCTGCGTTCATCTCGGGACAGTCGGCCAAGCTGGAGCTAATCGTTCCGGCGTTGTAGCCCACCAGTCCGCCCACGTAGGCGGTGGTACCGGCGTAGGTGCGCACGTCGGCGGCGTAGCCCGCCGCGGCGCAGTTGTATATCCCTCCGGCGTTGTAGCCGGTCAGCGCGCCCATGCAGGCGGTCTGGCCGTATGTTTTGACGATTGACGTGCGTCCCGAGCCGGGAAGAGCGAAATACACTCCTGTGGATTTGACATAGTCCGAAGCGAGGACGATGTTGCGCAGCGTGCCGGCGTTATAGCCGAACATGCCCGCATAGTTGCCCGTGGCCGCGGCGAAGGATACGTTGGTGATCACATGGTATCCGCCGTCATATATCGCCCTGAACGGCTGCGCGGAGGAGCCCGTGGGCATCTGCACCGACACAGCGGCGGAATTTGCCTTGTAGTATCCGCTCCAGTCGTAGAGCGCGTAGTCCGTGTCCAGCTCCTGGGTGTATACGCAGTTCGCCGTCTCCGCGGCGTATTTGTCGTAGTACAGGCTGAGATCGTAGAGCTGGCGCGCCGTGCGGATGTATATGCTGCTGTTCTCGGCAAGCTCCGGCTGGCTGTCGCCGGTGTGGACGGTCTTTGCGAAAAGCGGGTTGAAATAGTAGTCCGTGCCGCTTACCGTGAGCTTCTGATAAAAGCCCGGGGTATACTGGTACGCCGCGGCGAGCTCTCTGGTATCCAGCAGCAGCAGCGTATACGAGGCCTTGTCCGTGCTGACGGTGGCCTTTGACACGCTGCCCACGCTCTTGCCGGAATACTCGGTGGTCACGGTATCCGGCGCGTTGGTCTCATAGGCCACGGCATATCCGTCGCCCACGGCCTTGCCGTCGGTTTTCAGAGTGTCGAGGTTGGCGCCGAAGAAGCCGTAGCTTCCCTCGCCGTACTTCTCAAAATACACAAGTCCGGAGGCGAACACCGCGTTCCAGTCGCCGTAATGCGGCGTACCCGGCACCTGCGGGAAGGGATAGTCCGAAAGGCCCATGCCTGATTTTAGATTGTAGGGATAGGAGGCGGATTTGCCGCTGTTGGACAGGCTTCCCAGTCCGGACAGCCTGGAAAGCGCCGTGAACTGTATGGCCTCGGCTCCGGCGGCGCCGGAGGCGTAATCGTTCATCTGAAGATAGAGAACGTTGTCCCCGCTGCCGGAGGCGGCTGTGGAATAAAGGGCCGCGCCGCCCTCGTGGTACACGGCGGCATAGCAGTCTTTCATATCCGCAGCGCCGTTGACAAGTCCGGCCGAGGCGCCCTCCGAGCTCTGGAATCCGGCGGCATAGCAGCTTGAAACCGAGACCGCGCCGGAAGCGGCGCCCACCAGGCCGCCCGCGCCGGAGGAGCCGCTGACGTAGCAGTCCGCATAGGAGTCGCTTATCGCCGCGCCGCCGCCCAGGCTGCCGATAAGTCCGCCGGCGTCGGCAGTGCCGCGCAGGACCGTGGAAGCGAAGCTGTTTTTGATGGAGCCGACGCCGTTGGCGGCAAGCCCGATGAGGCCGCCGACATTCGTGCCGGTTATTTTCGCCTTGGCCGTCACCGCCGCGAAGTCCTTGCCCTTCGCGTCCGCGACGCCGGTCTTGAGATACACCCGGCAGCCGGATATTTCGAGATTTTGATCCATGGTCACGCCCGCGATGGCTCCGGCGTTGCCCACGCCGGAGGCGGAGGCGTCAGCCAGGCGGATGTTTTTGAGGGAGCTGCCGTAGAATTTGCCGAACATGCCGGAGCGGCCCTCTTCGTCGCTGGCGGCTCGGAGGCCGGATATCACATAGCCAGACCCGCCGTCGTAGCTCAGCAGATCCTGGTTCGTCACAGGTGAAAACGCGCGGTTGGAGTACACGCTGTACCAGCATTTCGGGTCGTTTGCGGCCCGGAGGAAGCTGATGCTGTTGGTCTGGACGGCATGCTTCACGGCGTCGGAGACGCCGGAGCTCTCGTCCAGATTCTGGAGATGCCGGCCGCAGGCGATATAGGCCGTACCGTCGGCGCCGGAGGCGTTATACTCGAAAAGGCTGTTGGTGGATTTTCTGTCCGTGCCGGCGCGCACAGAGGCGTCCGAGCCGGAGGCGGTGACGCTTATGGAGATGTCGCTGCCGGCCGTGAGCGCGGGAAACTGCTGGTGAAAGCGCAGGCCGTCCTCCAGCGAGTCCATGACCCAGGTGTATTTCCACACCAGTCCGTCCTGCTCCCAGCCGGAAACGTCCAGCGCGGCCTCGGCCGGGCTGCGCTCCACGGTATTCGTGCCGTCGGAGACCTTGATGTCGAAGGATGGCTGCTCCGCGCTCTCGCAGGAAAACGTGACGCTCAGGACTTCGCCGTTATCGATCTGTATGCCGGGCTCCAGTCTTTTGATGTCCCCCACGTCCACGGCGTCGCCGCCGTAATAGCCGACCTTCGACCCGGCGGCCCGGCGCTGACTGAGGGTACGCAGCGCGTTGGCGTCCGAGCTGTAATCAAAGGCGGAGGCCGTCTCGGTGTAGAACACCGCGTAGACGCTGCCGCTGTTGGGATTGTATTCTATGTACCAGGCGTTGCCCAGCAGCTCGGGGTCCACTGAGCCCTGGGGCAGGATCACGGCGGCGGAGGCGTCGGCGTTGGAAACGCAGCAGAGCGTCATCTCCGCTTCGCCCGCCGCCCCGTCGGAGGCGGAAAGCTCCACCGCCGGGGTCTCGTCGGAATTGTCGTATACCGAGGATCTGCCGCTGGCGCGCAGCTCGCTGAAGCGGTTCTGGGCCGCCATGTAAATGATCTGCGCCTTGCCGTCCAGCTCCGTCTGGCGGAGGTTTTTCTGTATGGCCGACACGCCGATGAACGCCACAGCGGAGACGATGACGATTATCGCCACCACAAGCAGCGTTTCCAGCAGGGTGAAGCCCCCCCGCGCTATTCTGTTTTCGGTGCGTCTTTTCATGAGTTCACCCCAATGCCGCGGCCGCGGCACGTCAGTTCTTCAGCTCGTAATACGTTATCGTTAGATCCGTCTGGACGTTTCCGTCCTTGTCTGTGCTAAACGTGAGATCGGAGATCTGGTTGGTGTATGCGCCGTCGTGCAGCCGGTCGATTATCGCCCTGGCGGCGGCGTAATCCGCAGTCTGGAAATCCATGTTGATTGGGCGGCTGACGATGGAGTTCGACTCCGACGTGCTGTTGAAGCTCAGTGTGTAGCTCACCGCGCCCGAGAGCACGCTGTGCAGCTCGTCCATGACCTTCCGGGAATTGTCGTAGTCGGGAATGGGCTTCGAGTCCGCCGATTTTTCCAGCTCGGCCAGCTCCTTCTTCATCTGATTGAGTTTTGTCATGCGGGGCATTTCGGAATCCAGCATCGACTGATCGTTGGCCGTATCGCTGGTGTAATCCGTCACCCTGTCGTTTATCGGTGTCAGGAAGAATTTGTAATACAGCAGACCCACAAGCAGTACCGCGAGAAAGATCAGCATGGATTTTTCTCTCTTGCTCAGTTCCTTTTTCATCCCTGCGCCTCCTCTGACGTCGGCTGCTGCAGCTGCATGGTGACGGAGAATTTGAGCACGGAGGCCGCCGCGTCATCCTCCGTCTGCGCTATTGTCAGCGCCAGGCTCTGCACCAGCGGCTCCTTGTCCAGGACAGTGAACATCTTCGATATCTGCTCGAGATCCATTCCGGACATGTTCGCCACCATGACGTTGCCCTTCACGGTGAGTCCGTCCACCTTGCCGACGCTCATCATGTCCTTTTCCACCAGATCCAGTATCTCAGCCCTGTCCACGCCCACATATTCGTCGCTGTCTTCATCCTGCATCCAGGTCTTGGAATACCTGAGATACTGGGATTCCACCTCGGCGTAGTGGGACAGCGCATCCTCCGTCTGGGTATACTGGGCATGCACCGTTTCGTACTGCGCCTTCGCGCCGTTCACGCGGGCATACTGGTCGATGAAGCCGAACTTGGCCACGACCACCGCGGCCAGCAGCGCCGCCGCGATATATACGGCCAGCCTGCGCGGCGTTATGGAGTTTTCCTCCTTCATCGCCAGGTTTATGGTGGTCTTTGTCGGCAGAACGGTCTTTTTCTGTTTCTGCGGCGCGTCCTTCTTTCCGCCGAACTCTATCTTTTTGTTGAGATCGATTTTCATATCGCGTCCCCCCTCAGCTCTGCAGGCCGATGCCCACGGCTTTGGCAAACGTGCAGGGCTTGCTCTCGGCAAAATCTCCCTCCGGCATCAGCTCGTCCACTCTGTGCACCTCAAGCCCCAGGGTCCCGGAGACCGCGTCCACCAGTTGGGTTATCTCCGCACCGCCGCCGCAGACGTACACCCTGCCCAGGGAATTGTCGCGGTTATTGAAGTTGTAGAAGTTGATAGCCTTCACGACCTCCACGGCTATGGCGTTGTAGACTCTCATGCATGCCTCGCTGTCCAGCACGTTCTTGTAGTTGGACAAAACGTAGGTGCGGGCCATGTGTTCGTCCACGTTCATGCTGTCGGAGACCGCCGCGATCAGATCCGCCGCGCTGAGATTAAGCGAGCGGTGGGTGTTGTAGTTGCTGCCGTTGAGCATGTATATCCCGGTGCTGCTGTGGCCCAGATCGATGAAGCAATAGTCGCTCCCCTTCTCCCCGGTGCGCTGCTCATAGGCGGAGACTATGCCGGAATACGCGCAGGCCGTTGGGGCGGCGGACTTGAGATTCAGTCCCGCCTGCCGCAGCATAGACCGGTAGGACGCCACGCCCGCTCTGGGCGCGGCGCAGGCAAACAGCCGCAGCTCCTTGGGCTGGCCGTTTTCGTCCGTGTTCACTCCCTGCACGGCGTAGTCGTAGAAATACCGGCCCTTGTCCTCGGACACATAGTCGCGGAATTCATACGGCAGGCTGTACTTGAGCTGCTGCTCCGCCATGGCCGGGACGGTTATGGTCTTGGAATAGACCATGGAGTCCGGCAGTATGACGGCGCACTTGCCCTTCCCCATACCCACGGAGCGCGCAGTGTTTCTTATGAATTCGGCCATGGCCTCCGCCGACAGGATCTCGCCCTCCCGGGCGAGGCCGTCCGGCATCTGGGCGGACACGGTTTTCTTTACGGCGCCGCCGTTCAGCTCCACCAGCTTGAGGCTGTAATCGCCGATATCCACGCCGATTATGTTGGTCTGCATTTACCCACGACCTTTCTCAGAAAAGACTTGTATACCAGTCCAGTATGGGCTTGCCGAGCATCAGCGCAAGCCACGCGCCCGCCGCGATGGACGGGCCCCAGGGTATGAGCTTCGGTTCCCCGCCTTCTCCGGCTGTTCTGCGCGCCCCTGTAAGAAGCCCGGCGGCAATGCCGATGAAGCAGGCAAAGATCAGGCACAGGACGTTCAGCTTCCAGCCGAGGAACAGTCCCGTGACGAAGATGAGTTTCACATCCCCGCCGCCCAGGGCCTCCCGGCCCATCAGCTTTTCCATCGCCAGCGCGATGAGCAGCAGCGCCGCCGCCACGGAGAAGCCGCCTATGGCGGAAAAGGCCAGCTCATGGAGTATGCCGCCTGAAACGAGGATGAATACCAGCCGCACGGCTATGCCGGCGGCGATGAATCTGTCCGGAATGATATACCCCTCCAGATCAGCGAAAGAGGCTGCCAGAAGTATGCACGCGAAAAGCAGGTATTCGCAGAGCTCGAGCGATATGTCATAGCGCAGCAGGGCGGAGACGAACACGGCGGCGGCAATTATCTCGCCCCACAGGTGCCGTTTCGAGAGCTTCGCGCCGCAGTAGCGGCATTTTCCGCCGTGGGCTATATAACTGAAAATCGGGACAAGATCCCTTGCCCCTAACACATGTCCGCACTTGTCGCAATGGGAGCGGCCGTTCAGTACGCTCTCACCATGCACAATCCGCCAGGCCATGCAGTTGAGGAAGGAGCCGAAGCACCCGCCCAGCAGCGCGGCCAGCACGCAGAAATATACAGTTGTGTAGGTTGAAAGGTAAAGCACTGTAAAGACCTCGTATTATTATTTTGGCGCCGGTCTTTTTCGCTTGAGGAGAGCCGTCAACCCTCCGGCTCCCCCCATGCGAATCAATTCACGGGTTGAAGAGTATACAAATTATGGTCAGGCTGCAGGCACATTGATCTTGATTGCGCCTGATTCGGCTGTATAGCCGTAAGACACACCTGCGTCCTTTGTCCAAGGGCCAACGCTCTGTCCGCTTATCTGAACGGCATCCTCGGCTGTGCTCTGGCATTTGTAAGTTCCGCTTGTCGTTGAAACAGTACCATCAATATTCAGATAATACGTTGTATCGGCCTCTACCTTGTCAGTGAGCACCTGTGCGGCGACGGCGGCATAGCCGGAACGGATGTTGGCCTCGTCGGTGGCCAGCTTGGCCTTGTTCAGGGAGTTATTGAAGGTAGGGATGGCGATGGCGATGAGGATCGCGATGATGGCGACGACAATGAGCATCTCCATGAGGGTGAAGCCCTTTTCGCTGCTGCCCTTTTTGAGCATCTTAGTAAGCATTTTCTTCTTCTCCTTTAATAATTTTTCCATAAAAACCATCTATTTCCGCCGCTCTCCGCGGGTTGAGCGGAGAGGGGTTGAGGACTTTATAAGCGGGCTTTTTACATGTTCCCGTACATGCTGAACATGGGAAGATATACCGAGAGGAGCAAAAACACCGTCATAACGGCGAGTCCGATGGTGATAACGGGCTCCATAATCGTCAGCAGACGGCTGGTGGCCACGCTGACCTCGTTGTCGTAGTACGCGCCGATGACCTCCAGCGTGCCCTCCATATTGCCGGACTCCTCGCCCACGCCGGTCATTTCCACCAGCAGCTCCGGGAAGACGCCGGTCTCGCGCATGCACTCCGCGATGCCACGGCCCTGCTCCACGCCCGCCACGGACACCTTCAGCGCCCGGGAGAGGATGTAGTTGGACATGACGTTGGAGGTTATGTCCATGGCCTTCACCATCGGCAGGCCGGAGGAGAGCATGGTGGACATGGTGTTGGCGAACTGGGAGGCGCTGCTCATGCTGTTTATTCTGCGGAACAGTGAGCGCTTCAGCTTCCGGTCACCGTCCCACACGCGGCCCTGCTCCGTGCGCTTGAAGAGCTTCAATGCCAGCGTGACGCCGATGATGATCATCAGAATTGCCGCCCAGCCGTGCACGAAGAAATCGGAAACGGATATGAGCGCCACCGTGATGCCCGGCAGCTTTGCGCCCATGGCGTCAAAGGTGGTCTTGAACATTGGCACGGCCTTTATCATGACTATGGCCGCCACCACCACCGCGACGCACACCACGATTATGGGGTAAGTCAGAGCGCCCTTGACCTTGTCCTTGGTCTTGGAGGTCTTGTCGAAGTATTTTTCCAGTCTTGAGAACGAGAGCTCCAGCGTGCCGGACTCCTCGCCGGCCCGGACGGTCTCCACAAAGGTTATCGGCAGGCCCTGTCCGTGATCCTCGAAGCTCTGGGCCAGAGTGTAGCCGCCGGCCACGTCCTCAGCCACTTTTTTCAGCATGCTCTTGAGATTCTTGTCAGTGGTCTGGCTGGCCACCATTTCCACGCAGCGGACTATCGGCAGGCCGGAGGAGAGAATGATGGAAAACTGGGAGCACAGGATAGCCAGGCTCTTGTCCTTGATCTTGGAGATGTTGAAATCCAGACTGCCTGCCCCGGAATCCTTCATCTCCGTGATGCTGGTGATGACGGAACATTTCTCCCGGAGACGGGACGCGGCTTCCGCCTCGCTGTAAGCGTCTATGACGCCGCTTACCTTCTGGCCGCCCTCCGATATTCCCTTGTATTTGAATGTCGTCATTTTCTCACCGGCTCATTGCCGTCAGCGTACCTGTTTTCTTACATAATCCTCGTCACGGGCGTACTTGCGGGCCATTTCCGCGGAAATATCGCCGCCGCGCCAGAGATTGATGAGGGCGTTGTCCATCGTGATGCTGCCGTTCTGGGAGCCGATGGCGATGAAGTTCGCTATCTGCGGGGTCTTGCCCTCCCGGATGAGGTTCGCGATGGCGGGATTGACGATCATGGTCTCGCAGGCCGCCACGCGGCCCTTGCCGCTCTTGCGCGGGATCAGCTGCTGGGAAAGCACCGCCCTGAGCGTGGTGGAAAGCTGCATCCTTATCTGCTTCTGCTGTCCCTCCGGGAACACGTTGGCTACGCGGTCGATGGAGTCTGCGGCGGAGTTCGTATGCAGGGTGGCGAACACCAGATGGCCGGTCTCGGCGGCGGTGAGCGCCGTTTCGATGGTGGCCAGGTCGCGCATTTCGCCGATTAGTATAACGTCCGGATCCTCGCGGAGTATGGCCCGCAGACCCTCGGCGTAGCTTCTGGTGTCTTTCCCGATCTCGCGCTGGTTAATGACGCATTTGTCGGGGGTGTATATGTATTCGATGGGGTCCTCGAGAGTTATTATGTGGGCGCAGCGGTCGTGGTTTATGGAGTCCAGCACCGCCGCCAGCGTGGTGGATTTACCGGAGCCTGTCTCGCCGGTGACCAGCACTATGCCGGTGCGGTAGCCGGGAAAATCGTATACCGCCGGGGGAAGCCCAAGTGAATCCATGGCCGGAATGCGGTTGGACAGGATGCGTATCGCCAGTGAAACAGCGTTCTGCTGTCTGAAGATATTCAGCCTGGTGCGGGCCCCGCAGGGGAACGACACCGCAAGATCCAGCTCTCCGATGCTCTTTATCTCCGAATATCTGTCCCCCGCCGCCTCAATGGCGTAGGCCTCGCAGTCGGCCGGGGTGAGGACGTAATCGTCCAGCGAAATAATACTGCCGTCCACACGGCACTTGACGGGAAGCCCAACAACTATGTGGATATCGGACGCTCCCCTGTCCCTCGCCTGCTCAACGACGCTGCTCAACGGCTGCATATTGTACGCTCCTTTATTCTTCGGTGGTGTTTACCACTCTGAACGCCTCTTCGGCTGTGGTGGCGCCTTCCAGCACCAGCCGGCGGCAGTTCTCCTTCATGGGTACGAAGTCAGTGCGTTTCACGGCTTCGGCGATCTTTTCATGGGGCGCGCGGGCGTTAACAAGGCGCTCTATCTCGCGGTTTATGACCAGTATCTCGAACACGGCCTGACGGCCGCGGTAGCCGGTGTGGAAGCAGGTGGGGCAGCCCTCGCCGCGGTAAAACTCCACGTCGGAATCCTCCGGCATGCCCAGAAAGCGGAGCTGCTCCGGCGTCGGCTTGTAGGCCTTGCGGCAGTTGGGGCAGATGCGGCGCACAAGGCGCTGGGACACCACGCCCTTCAGGGCGCTGGAAATCAGATACGGCTCGATGCCTATGTCGGCCAGACGGTCGATGGTGGAGATCGCGTCGTTGGTATGCAGGGTGGAGAGCACCAGATGGCCGGTGATGGCGGCGCGCATCGCTATGGTGCCGGTCTCGCCGTCGCGGATCTCGCCCACGGAGATGATGTCCGGGTCCTGGCGGAGTATGGAGCGCAGACCGGAAGCGAAGGTCATGCCCGTTTTTTCGTTTATCTGGCACTGGTTTATCCCGGAGATGTTGTATTCCACCGGGTCCTCCAGCGTGACGATGTTCACTTCCTCCCGGGCCAGCTCCTTGACCATGGTGTACATGGTGGTGGATTTGCCGGAGCCAGTGGGGCCCACGATAAGGATGACGCCGCTGCTGTTCTGGAGAAGGGCCTCGTATTTTTTCAGGTCCTCGCCGTCAAGGCCGATGGTGTTCTTGCCCATGAAGCTGGCGGATTTGTCCAAAAGCCGGATGACTATCTTTTCGCCGTAGACCGTGGGCAGAGAAGATATGCGCAGGTCGATGTCCCGGCCCTTCATGGTGACGTTGGCGCGGCCGTCCTGGGGGATCTTGCGCTCGGAGATGTTCATGTTGCCCATTATCTTCAAACGGGATATCACCGGCGCCTGGAGGTTCGCTGGAACGGTAAGTATCTTTCTCAGCAGACCGTCTATGCGCATGCGCACCACCATCTCGTCCTCCTGTGGCTCAAGATGTATGTCGCTGGCGTGCTCGGAAATGGCGCGCTCGATGACGGAATTGACGAATCTAATGGTAGGCGCTGCGGAGGAGCTGTCGTCCTGGAGCTCGGATACCTGGGCGGGAACGATGTCGGGGACCGCTTCCTTCTTCATCTCCTCGATGGCGCGGGCCGCGCCCTCGTTGCCGTAGAGAGTGCTGATGGCGTGCTCCGTGGCGGCGCGGGTGGCGATGAGCGGGATGATGGTCTTGCGGGACGCCGCCTTGATCTCCTCCAGGGCCACGAAGTTCAGCGGGTCGCTCATGGCGACGTAGAGCTCGTTCTTCACCAGCTTTACCGGCACCACGCCGTGCTTGCGGGCGATGTTCTTGGGCACATACTTCGCCAGCTCCACCGGGATGTTGACAGTGGTGAGATCGATAAAATCCACGCCCAGCTGTATCTGGAGCGCCTCAATGAGCTGCTTCTCCGAGATGATGTTGTTCTCGATGAGGACGTCGCCCAGTCTCTCCCGGGTCTCCTTTTGAATTGTCAGGGCCTTCTCCAGCTGACTGTCGTCGATGACCCCGGCGCTTGTCAGCAGATCGCCCAGCTTCATGTATGCCATGGCGCGCTCCCCCGGACTTTTATTTTCCGGTCACATGCGGATATAATTTATCATTTTTCTGCTATTATATCTAAATTTTAGTATCTTGTAACTTGAATATAGAATATAATTTCTTAAATGTCAAGATATAACCGCACGGAAAAGCAAAAATTTTGTTTTTTGTTGATATAACAGGGCTTACAGCCGGTTACATATATTTTTTTACTCTGAGTAAGTCGGCTATAATATTACTATATGTCGCGTATATTGAACATTTTTTGTAATATCTATCCTTATCTTGTGCCCCAAATTTTCGGTTACAAATAAATTTGTAACCGGGTGTTGTTTTTAATTATGTATCCTTGCAATGGTGATATAATAGCCAAAAGCGACGGCACAGATTATCTGAAAGGCGGAGACGGGATGAGACTGCTTGAACACACGGTAACGGCGGAGCAGGACGGGCGCACGGTGGAGAGCCTGCTGAAGCGCGAATTTCATATGGCACCCTCGCTGATCGCCCGGGTGAAGCTCCGGGACGGCGGCATAACCCTGAACGGCGCGCCCGTCCACACCAACATCCGCGTCCGCGCCGGCGAAGTGCTGGCGGCAGACGTTTCCGATATCGACCCGTGCAATCCGGCCAGGCCGGCGGATATCCCGCTGGACATCGTCTACGAGGACGAGGACCTTACTATTATAAATAAGCCCGCCGGCATGGCCGTGCACGGCGCCCCAGAGTGCGGAGCGGACACGGTGGCCAACGCCCTGGCGGCCCTCTGGGGCAGGGATGCGGCCTTCCATCCCGTCAACCGGCTGGACCGGGGCACCTCCGGGCTGATGACGGCGGCGAAAAGCAGCTATATCCACGACCGGCTGCGGCGCATGCTGCACACGGACGCCTTCCGACGGGAATATATCGCCGCAGCTGAGGGGCATGTGGAGCCGCCCCGCGGCATCATAGAGCTGCCCATAGCCGCCGAGGCCGGAGAGGGCGGCAGGCGGCAGGCGGCGCCCGACGGTCTCCCCTGCCGCACGGATTACGAAGCTCTGGACTTTGCCGGGGGCGTGACGCTTCTGCGGGTGACGCCGATCACCGGCCGCACCCACCAGATAAGAGTGCATTTTTCCGCTCTGGGGCACCCGCTGTGCGGGGACGAACTATACGGCGGCGGCACGTCCCTGATCTCCCGCCCCGCGCTCCACTCCGCCCGGATCGTGCTGACCCACCCCGTCACCGGCCGGGTCATAGACGTCTCCGCGCCGCTGCCGGAGGACATGCTGAGTCTTGCCGAAACCCTCGGATTTCAGGCGCCTGAGCGGCCCGGCAGAAAGGGCTGAAAAAATTTTCTATTGCCTCTTTACAGTTTGGTTTTTGCTGATATAATGCATATGCTGTAATTCAGGGGCGCGGGACAGGCCCGCGATGAAAGCGATGTGTAAAAGTTGAAGATCAAGCATAAAATGCGGCCGGCGCAGCTTTTTGCGCTGGGCTTTGCCATAATAATCCTGGCGGGCGCGCTGCTGCTGTGCCTGCCGGTGTCCAACAGGGATGGGCATTCCATACCGTTCATCAACGCCCTGTTCACCTCCTGCTCCGCCACCTGCGTGACGGGCCTTGTGGTGTACGACACCTGGAGCCAGTTCACCGCCTTCGGGCAGGTGGTCATCATCTGTCTCATCCAGATAGGCGGTCTGGGCTTCATGACCTTTGCCATACTTATTTCCATGGCGGCCGGAAAGCGCATCGGTCTGCGGGAGCGCATCAACGTCTCCGAGGCCGTCGGAGCCGGAAGGCTGGGCGGCGTGGTAAAGCTGGCAAGACGCACCATATTCGGCACTCTGATAATCGAAGGTCTGGGAGCGATAATCCTGGCTATCAGGTTTTCCGCGGACTTCCCCGCCGGCACGGCCATCTGGTACGGAGTGTTCCACTCCATTTCCGCCTTCTGCAACGCCGGCTTCGACCTGATGGGCGTTTTGAAGCCCGGCTCGTCGCTGATGCTGTATGTGGGCGACCCCACGGTGAACTTCACAATCATGGCCCTCATCGTGCTGGGCGGCTTGGGCTTTGTGGTCTGGGACGACGCCGTGACTAATAAGTTCAGATTCAAACGGCTCAACCTGCACTCCAAGCTGGTGCTGACCTACACGGCGGGCGCAATAATCATCTCCGCTCTGCTGTTTCTCGTCACCGAGCGGGACGGCGTATTCAGAGGCATGAATGCCGGCACCCGGGTACTGGCCTCCCTTTTCTGTGCCGTGACGCCCAGAACGGCCGGCTTCAACACCGTGGACGTGGGCGCCATGAGCCAGGGCGGCACCCTGCTGACGACGCTGCTGATGATAATCGGCGCCGGCTCCGGCTCCACCGGCGGCGGCGTGAAAATATCCACCTTCGCCGTCATGGTGCTGTCCGTGATCGCGTATACCCGCGGGCACCGCGACGTTAACGTGATGCAGCGCCGGATCGATCAGGACGTCTGCCGCCGGGCCTTCTGCAGCGTGCTGCTGTATCTGGGCGTGGCGCTCCTCTCCGGACTGGTGATATGCGCGACCCAGCCGCTGCCGCTGACCAACGTGCTGTTCGAGTGCTTTTCCGCCATCGGTACCGTGGGTCTCACCACCGGCATCACCTCGAAACTTTGGCTGCTGCCCAAGGCGATCATCATTCTTCTCATGTATTCCGGCCGCGTGGGCAGCCTTACGCTGTTCATGGCGATCTCGCTTTTCAAAAACGATTCCACCCGCTTCCCCGAGGAGCAGGTCATCATCGGATAGGAGGAATTATCTATGTATTCAATGCTTGTTATCGGTCTTGGAAGGTTCGGCTCCAATCTGGCCCTGAAGCTCTCCGAGCTGGGCAATGAGGTCATGGCCGTCGATCTGGACGAGCAGCGGGTCAACAAGATCGCGCCCATGGTGACCTCCGCCCGCGTGGGGGACTGCATGGACATCTCCGTCCTCCAGACCATCGGAGCGAAAAATTTCGACGTCTGCTTTGTGTGCATCAGCAACAACTTTCAATCCTCGCTGGAGATAACCTCCCTTCTCAAGGAGGCCGGGGCCCCGGTGGTGGTGTCCAAGGCCGACAGGGAGCTGCATGCCAAGTTTCTGCTGAAGGTGGGCGCGGACGACATCGTCTACCCAGAGCGCGACATGGCTCAGCGCACCGCCGTGCGGTATTCGTCCAACAAGACCATGGACTACATCGAGCTGGCTGCGGATTACGCCATATTCGAGTTCTGCGTGCCGTCCAAGTGGGCGGGAAAAAGTCTCAGGCAGCTGGACGTGCGCGGTAAATACCACATCAACGTGATAGCGCGCAAGTTCGGCCAGAGGATAATCCCCCTGTTCGATGCCGACACCGTGCTGGAGCCCGGCGAGCATCTTCTGGCAGCCGGCAGCCGCGACGATATGGCGAAGATCGTGGAAAAGAAAATCTGAACGCCCGAAAAAACCGCAGACGCGTATTTTTTACGGGTCTGCGGTTTTTTTGCGCACTTTCTTTCCCGGAGCGTTGAAAAAAATTGCAAAACATGGTAGTATTTTTCTATCTCGTAAAACCGTGTAAACCACGGGTTTTTTGATTTTTCGGGGGATTTGCGAAATTTTTATCATATTTCGCAAAAGTGCATTATTGGGTAAAAAAATACGTCTTGATAATGAAGGGCCAAAGGAGACATCATTTTGGAAGACGATGCAATCATACAGCTGTTTTGGGATCGTTCCGAAAGAGCGATAGAGGAAACGAGAATCAAATACGGTAAGTATTGCCACAGCATCGCGTTCAATATACTCGGCAGCAGCGAGGACAGCGAGGAATGCGTAAACGACGCATATCTGAGGATATGGAATTCCATACCGCCGAACCGACCGCAGATGCTCACAGCCTATCTGGGAAAGATAACCCGCAACCTGGCGCTGGACAGAGTACGGGCCCGCTCCGCCGACAGGCGCGGCGGCGGCGAGGCCGTACTGGCGCTGGACGAGCTTGAGGATTGCGTGTCAGGCGGGGATCAGATCGGCAGAAGCGAGGACTCCCGGGAAATCATGGAGGCGCTGAACGGTTTTCTCGAAACCCTCTCGCAGATGGAGCGCAACGTGTTCATGCGCCGCTACTGGGCCATGGAGCCCGTGGCGGATATCGCCGCGCGATACGGAATGTCGGTGTCAAAAACGGCCTCGATGCTGCACAGACTGAGAGCCAGGCTGAAAAAGCATCTTCAAAAGGAAGGTATCACCATTTGAAAAAAGATGATCTTCTCGACCTTATCGGCAAGGTCGACGACAAATATATTGCCGAGCTGTACGACGATACGGCTCAGGACGAGACCGCCGGGAACGCGGGACGCGGGCAGAGCAGCGGCGCATGGAAGAAGTGGGCCTGTCTGGCCGCCTGCCTTGCCGTTGTGATCGCCGGCGGCTTCGCCGTGCTCGGCCGCGGCGGTGCGGCCACAAGCCCCGCACCCGCGCCTGTTGCCACGGCCGCTCCTGTCGTTACGGCCGCTCCGGAGGAGGCGTCCTCCGTCATTATCGACGTCAATCCCAGCATAAAGATGAATATTCTGTCGGACGGGACGGTAAAGTCGGTGCTGTCGCTCAATGCGGACGCCCGCAAGCTGCTGGCCGGGCTGGACCTTGAGGGGCTCGACCGCAGCGAATGCGTATCCGAAATAGTATCCGCGCTGGAAAGCGGCGATTACCTGACGCAGGCCAAAAATTCGGTGCTGGTTTCCGTGGTTGGCGAGAGCGGAAGCAAAGCGGAACAGCTAAAGGACCAGGTCGTGTCGGATGTGGACAGCGCGGCAAAGCGCACCTCTCTCGAAGTGTCCGTCATCAGTCAGGTGGTCCCCGACGCCGGACAATATGAAAATATCGCCGATAAATACAACATTTCCGTAGGCAAGGCGGCGCTCATAAACAACATCGTCAGCGGCATGGACAGCTACGACTACGCCAAGCTCGCCCGGCTGAGCATCCACTCCCTTGACCAGATAATGGAATACACCGGTTCCAAAGCGGCCAGCCGCACCGGTCAGGTGGCCGGGGCCATATCCCCAAAGGTGAGCGGAGAGCTGGGCATCGCCAAGATGGCCGCCTCCGACGCGCTGGATTTTGCCGTTTCAATGTCGGATGCCTACGACAAGCTGTGCAAGCTGAACCCGGCCATCGACACCTCCACATACACCGGCTATGATTTCCACCTTGAGCGGGGCACGGCCTCCGACGGCTCCACGACCTGGGCCATCGTGGCAAACAACACCAAGGACAACGGGCTGCCGTCCGTCACGCTGAATCTCAGCGGCGATATCATCCCGGACGTTGCCAGCGTCGGCAAGACCGTGGTGGACACCACGCTGCAGATTGCGTGCAATATCTTCGGGCTGGTGGCAAACCGTCTCATAGGATAGCAGAACATTCCCGCAGGGGTCTGACGGAAGCATGAAAAAAGTTCCGCGCCGAAGGGCGCGGAACTTTTTTGCGGATCAAATGACTTTAAAAGAAGCAGCTGCCAAAAGTTTTGCGCGGGGAGCTCGGAGTCCCGCCCCGAATCAAATAAGCAGCCGTTAAAGCCTTGCCGCGCAATGTCCTGGGGAGCAAAGCGACATTTTTATTCCGTCAAGGACACCTTTTTGACAGTATATAGTATAAAAAAGTTCCGCGCCGGACGGCGCGGAACTTTTTCAGGGTTTGGGAAAAATCAGAAAGGGTTGAGAAAAATCAGAAAGGAATAAAGCCATTGACGGCGTCTACTATTGCCTGAGCTTTGCCCTCATGGCAGATTCCCAGAATGTCGGATGCAAGACCAAGTCCCCAACTAAACATAATTTTTATCCTCCGTTTTTTTATTTTGGGCTCATCGCCCTACATCCCTAAAGACGGAGTAATGTGGAACATATTGCATCCATTTCAAAAATTTGAGAAATTTTTTGAAAAATATCTTTATTTGCCCATATTGATGATCATCACGTCATCCTGGGCGATGTTGAGCTTGGGTATGATGAACCGCGGCATGCCCACCAGCGAAGTAAAGCAGGCCACCTGGGCGCTGAGATACGGGTACAGCGCCTCAAAAGTGCCGATGTGCAGCTGGCGCTTGACCTCGTCGGTTATCTCCACCGGAGCGAAGCTGAACACGCCCACGGCGTGGAGCTTCAGCGTCACCAGATGGTTTGGGCTCTTGTCCTGTACGGTGAGCCAGGCCTCTCCCCTGCACTGGGGGCGGTTGGCCGCTATATTCACCGAATACTGGACGTTCGTCTCCATCTCCAGCTTCTGCGAGCCCTGCACCTTATTTTCAAAGTTCAGCTCAAGCACGTCGAAACCCACAAGATTCAGTTCCATATCGCCGCCTCCTGAAAAAGCATTGAATGTATTGTATTACACTTCCCCGCCTTTTTCAACCTTATTCGCGCGGCTCAGGAGCAGCTCCATGGCATCCCTGTACCCGGCAAAGCCCTTTCCGGCTATGGTGGCTATGCAGGCCGGCGAGGTGTAGGAGACCCGGCGAAACTCCTCCCGGGAATAAATATCAGTAAGGTGCACCTCCACAGCCGGGATGGACACGGCCTTAAGCGCGTCCGGCACCGCCACGCTGGTGTGGGTATAGGCCGCTGGATTTATCACGATGCCGTCGGCTTTTTCATAATATGCCTGCTGGATGCGGTCGACAATATCGCCCTCGTGGTTGGACTGATACAGCTCCGCTTCCGCGCCCAGCTCCTTCGCCGCGGCCATGATATATCCGCACAGGGCGGCGTAGTCCTCCCTGCCGTAAAGCTCCGGCTCCCGTATGCCCAGCATGTTGAGATTGGGGCCGTTAATCACGAGTATTTTCACAGCTTCAGCGCCTCCATTATCAGCTTCGCGTTGACCGCCGGGCTCACGCACTCCACGGTGAAGTCGCTCCAGCCCCGGTACATGGGCATGCGCTCGCTGTAAAGCGTCTCCGCGGACTTCGCCTGGGATATGGGCCGCCCGTCCTTTGCCAGTGAGCTAATATCCTTCCTGTCCAGAAAGACCACCGTGCTGTTCTGCCGCAGCAGGCGGCGGTTCTCCGGCCGGGTGACGACCCCGCCGCCGGTGGAGATGATCACGCCGCTCATTTTGGAAAAGTCGGAGAGCACCTGGGTCTCCAGCGCCCTGAACGCGCCCTCGCCTTCCTTATTAAATATCTCCGGGATGGTGCAGCCCGCCCGTTTTTCTATCTCGCCGTCCATGTCCAGAAGCTCCCGGCCCGTCAGCCGCGCCAGCTCACGCCCGGCGCTGGTCTTGCCGCAGCCCGGCATGCCGATGATGGCCACGTTCTTCATCTTCGCTTCAATGGCGGAAACGACCTCCTCCGCCCGGGAATCCGGTATAGTCCTGTCCGTGAAAAGCTCGCAGGCGCGTTTGGCCTGATACACCAGCATGGCCAGGCCACCGGAGCACCTGATGCCAGCGTCCTGCGCGTCCAGTATCAGCTTTGTGCGGTTGGGATTGTACACCACGTCAAGTACGCCGGAAAGCTCAGCAAATTGTGTTATGTCAATCGCAGACTCTCCGTTCTTTGGATACATGCCCACGGGCGTGGTGTTCACCACCACATCAGCGTCTAAGTGGCGGGAGATATTGTCGTAATTGTTCTCTCCCCGGCGGGAGATGGTCACGACGCTGCCCGCGCCCAGATCCTCCAGCGCCGCGCGCACGGTAGGCGCCACGCCGCCGTCGCCCAGCACCAGGCACTTTTTCCCGGAAACATCTATGCCGGCGGAGCGAACAAGATATTGGAAGCCGCAGTAGTCGGTGTTGTCCCCCCGGAGCGTGCCGTCCGGGAGTTTTATAATGGTATTAACGCTGCCAATCCTGGCCGCCGCGTCGGATAGCTCCCCGCAGAAGGGTATCACCGCTTTTTTATATGGTATGGTCACGTTTATGCCGTCGAAGGGAGCCTGACGGAAAAACTCCTCCAGCTCCTCGGGGGCGCGTTCAAACAGGGCATAATCATAGCCGCCGAACATTTTGTGTATCTGCGGCGAGTAGCTGTGTCCCAGCTTGCCGCCCAGCAGTCCGAACACCCCCGTTCGGCTTTTCTGCAGCGAGCGGCTGACGCGCATGATCTCGCCGTAGACCTCCCGGGCGTAATCGCCGTACTCTCGCCCGGCCAGCGCCGACACGGCGGAGAGCTTCTCCTCCTCCCGGCCGGAGTCCAGAATGGGCAGCCCCCGCTCCTTTTTGTATGCCGCGACCCCGCCGCACAGGGCCATCCGCTCCCGAAAGGCGCGGATGATCACCTGGTCCTGCTCGTCAATCCGCTTTCTCAGTTCGTCAAGTTCCATTTTTCAGCCTCTTTGTATTATGTCAACTATCGTCAGCGCCGCCGCAGCCTCCACCGCCGGCAGGGCCCGCGGCACTATGCACGGGTCGTGCCGGCCTTTTATCGTCAGGCTGGCATCGGTCATGGTGCGCAGATCCACTGTGTCCTGCTCGATGCCGATGGAGGGCGTGGGACGGAAGGCACATTCAAACACAATGGGCATGCCGTTGGATATGCCGCCGTTCACGCCGCCGGAGTCGTTCTTTTCTGTGACCACCCGTCCGTCTTTCACGCGGAATGGATCGTTGGCCTCGCTGCCGCGCATTCCGGCAAAGCCGAAGCCCGCGCCGAACTGCACGCCCTTCACCGCCGGTATGGCAAACAGCGCCCGCGCCAGTTCCCCCTCGATATTCTCGCCGAAGTCAGGGCCGCCCAGGCCGGCCGGGAGCCCGGTTATGGTGCAGCGCACCGCGCCGCCCACGCTGTCCAGCTCTCCCCGTGCCTCAAGAATGATCTCCCGCACCCGTTCCGGAGATGGGTCTTGCTCCCCGCCCAGGCATGATATCTCCGCCCGCACCGTTACGCCTCTGTCCCGCAGTATCTGCGCGGCCACGGCCCCGGCGAACACCAGCGGCGCTGTAAGCCGCCCGGAGAAGTGTCCGCCGCCCCGGACGTCGTTATGCCCGCCGTACTTCACCCAGGCGGCATAGTCGGAATGGGACGGTCTGGGTTTGTCTGCAAGCTCTGAGTAGTCTGAGGAGTGGGTGTCGGAATTGTCAATGACAGCGCACAGCGGCGCGCCGGTGGTCACGCCGTCCTGCACGCCCGACAGTATGCGCGGCTCGTCCGCCTCCCGGCGCGCAGTGGCGGTGGGGCCGTTCCCCGGCGCGCGGCGCGCCAGCATGGCGCGGATGAAATCCATGTCCAGCGCAAGCCCAGCCGGTACGTCCTCCAGCACCACGCCCACACAGGGGCCGTGGGATTCGCCGAAAATCGTGTATCTCATGTCGTTTCCCCTCCCAGTCGTCTGAAGTCCTCAAAAAATCCCGGATAAGATTTGGCCGCGCACTCCGCGCCGTCGATGGTCACGGATCCCTCGGCCAAAAGCGAGGCCACCGCCGCCGTCATGGCGATGCGGTGGTCGTTCCACGCGCTCACCTCGCCGCCACGCAGGGGTTCGCCGCCGACAATGGTGAAGCCGTCGGTCGTTTCAGTTATGTTAACTCCTAAAGTTGACATAATATTATAAATTGCCGCCAGCCTGTCGCTCTCCTTCAGGCGGAGCCGTCCGGCGTCATACACTCTTGTCGTCCCCTCCGCGGCAGCCGCAAGTGTTGATATTACAGGCACAAGATCGGGTATATCTGCGGCGTCTATCTCAGTGCCGCGAAGCTTTGCCGGAACCGAGGTCACACTCGATTCAGTTACCATAATATTACCGCCGAATTTTCTAATTATGTCAACTATTTTTCTGTCACCCTGTGCTGAATCTGGGTCAAGGCCGGTTACAGTCACGGCATTTTTGCCTATGGCCCCGGCGCAGAGCCAGAAGGCGGCGTTGGACCAGTCTCCCTCCGCGGCTATCACCTTCGGCGCGGCATAGCCGCCGGAGACCGCGTATACGCCTTCCGCGAAGCGGACGTCCGCGCCGCAGGCGGTCATGCACCGGCAGGTAATGTCGATGTACGAACGCGACTCCGTTTTCCCAGTGACCTTCACCGTACCGCCGCCCATAATGGGCAAAGCCAGCAGCAGACCGCTTATGAACTGGGAGGACACGCCGCCGGGTATCACAAAATCCGGGTCTTCCAGCCTTCCCCCGGCGCGCAGCGGCGAAACGCCCTGCGCCGAAAGCCTTGCGCCGTGGCGCACAAGCTCCTCGTACAGCGGGGAGAGCGGGCGCCGCGGCAGTCTGCCGCCCATTGTCAGGCGGCAATCGGCGCCGAGGGCGCAGACCACCGGCAGCAGAAAGCGCAGCGTGGAGCCGGATTCGCCGCAGTCGAGAACCGGGCCGGACGGGAGATTTTCCCTGTCGATGGGAGACACGGAAAAGCCGCCATCCGTCCTTTCTATTCCCGCGCCCAGCGCCTCAAGGCAGCGGGCCGTGGCAAGGATATCGTCCGACACCGTGGAACAGCCGAGCTCCGACGGCGCGCCTGACAGCGCCGCGCATATGAGCAGCCTGTGGGCGCAGGATTTGGACGCTATGGCCGGTATTGTTCCGCCGAAGGTGCCGGGCGACACGGTAACTTTCATATCAGAGTCCCTTTTCTATGTATGCTTTCAGCGCCGGGGCCGGCATGGTCTCTATCCCGCAGTCGCCGAGGGCGCGGGGGATAATCAGGTTTATGGAGCCGCCGGAGCGCTTCTTGTCCGATAGCATTATCTCAGATAACTGGTTCGCCGTAAAGGAGGTTTTGGTGGGAAGTCCCAGTTTTTCCAGAGCGCCCAGCACCGCCTCCGCCGTATCAGCGTTGCAGTCGCCGTGGGCGAGGGCCGCCCGGACGACGACGGCAAGGCCTGTTGCCACGGCCCTGCCGTGGGAGACGGAAAAATTCGAGAGCCGCTCCACCGCGTGGCCCACGGTGTGGCCCAGATTCAGCTTCTGCCGCTCTCCTCTGTCGAATTCGTCGGCAGTGACGAAATCCCGCTTGATGGACACGCAGCGGGAGACCAGCCGCTCAGCGTTCTCTCTGGGAGCGCCCAGCATGGAAAGCAGCCCGGGATCGCGCAGCACGGCGTACTTCACGATCTCCGCGCAGCCGTCCCGGAACGTGTCGTCCGGCAGAGTGGCGAGAGCGCCGCAGTCGCATATCACCAGCTCCGGCTGCCAGAAGGCGCCGGCCAGGTTTTTCCCGGAGTCCAGGTCTATACCGGTCTTGCCGCCCACCGAGGAGTCCACCATGGCCAAAAGCGTGGTGGGCATCTGGACGTACCGCACTCCGCGCATGTAGGTGGCCGCAGCGAAGCCCGCCAGATCTCCGGTGACGCCGCCGCCCAGCGCGCAGATGATATCGGAGCGGGTCAGGCGGTTTTCCGCCAGGAAGTTCAGAATCGCCACATAGGTCCCGGCATTTTTGGAGCTCTCGCCGTGAGGGTAGACGAATTTGACCGCTCTGTATCCGCTTCTTTCCAGGCTGCCGCATACCGCGTCGGCATAGAGCCCGTCCACAGCGTCGCCGCAGACCACGCAGGCGGCTGTGCCGCCGCAGGTATCCCGGATGAGCTCGCCGGACACTCTGTGAAGGTTCTCTCCGATTAGCACCCTGTATGTTTTTGAGGCTCTGACTTCCACCTCAGTCATACTGACCGTCCACCTTTTCCTTTATCTTTCTGCCCTCGGAGAGCAGCGAGCACAGTTTTTTCGCGTCGTTGTCCGCGATGGCGTCCCGGTAATCCTCCAGGGAATTGATGAAGAAGTCCAGCTCCCGCACCAGATTGTCGCCGTTTTCCAGCAGCAGGTCTGTCCACATATACTCGTTCAGCCGGGCGACCCGGGTCATGTCCTGATAGCTTCCGGCGGAAAGGCCGCTGTGTATCTGGGCCGTGGGGCTTTTCACATAGGCCGTGGACACCACGTGTGCCATCTGGGAGGTAAAGGCGATGGTCCTGTCGTGATCCTCGGCGGTGGAGACCGTGATGCGGCCGAATTCCGCCGGGGCGAGCAGATCCTTTATGCGCTGCAGAAACTGTATGTCGTCGTACACCGGCGGCACTATCACCATTGGCGCGCCCTTGAACATATGGCGGGCGCTGTTTTTGAAGCCGGAAAACTGGGTGCCGGCCATGGGGTGGCCGCCCACATAGGTGTAGCCGTACTTTTCCGCCAGAGCGAAGCCAGCCCTGCATATCTCCCGCTTGGTGCCGCCGCAGTCGATTACCACCGCGTCTTTGCGGACGATGGGGGCGATGTCCTCCATGTATTTTATCGTGTCCGTGGGAAAGAGAGCCACAAAGATGAGGTCGCACTCCGGAACGGTGCTCTCGTCCAGAAGCCCGTCCGCGACTCCGGCCAGCTTGGCGTATTCCTCCACGCTCGCCGTCCTGTCGTAGACGTACACGGTGTGCCCCGCTGCCTTGTAATCCCGCGCCAGTGAACCGCCGATGAGCCCTATTCCCGCAACTCCGACTTTCATATTACTGCCTCCCTGATTTTTCCGACCTTCGCGGCAAGCACGTCGAACTGATCCGGCGTGATGGACTGGGCGCCGTCGCACTTGGCGTGGGGCGGATCGTTGTGCACCTCCACCATCACGCCGTCGGCGCCCACGGCGGCGGCGCCCATGGCCATGGGCAGCACCAGCTTGGCGTGTCCGGTGGCGTGGCTGGGATCCACGATGACCGGCAGATGGCTGACCTCATGCACCACCGAAACGGCGGACAGGTCGAGGGTGTTTCTGGTGTAGGTCTCGTAGGTGCGGATGCCGCGCTCACAGAGGATGACGTTGTGGTTGCCGCCGGCCATTATGTACTCGGCGGACATGAGCCACTCCTGAATGGTGTTCGCAAGCCCGCGCTTGAGAAGTATGGGCTTGTCCAGCCTGCCCATCTCCTTGAGGAGCTCGAAGTTCTGCATGTTCCGCGCGCCGATCTGAATGATGTCCACGTCGTCGAAAAGGTCGAGATGCACAATATCCATGAGCTCCGTCACGATGGGCAGGCCGGTGGCCTTTTTTGCCAGCGAAAGGAGTCTCAGGCCGTCCGCGCCCATGCCCTGGAAGGAATACGGAGAGGTGCGTGGCTTGAACGCGCCGCCCCTGAGTACCTGGGCTCCGGCGGCCTTGACGCGCTGGGCGATGCCGACTATCTGCTCCTCGGATTCCACGGAGCATGGCCCGGCCATGAAAACGAAGCTGCCGCCGCCGATCTTTGTACCGTTTTTCAGGGTGACCACGGTGTCGTCCGGGTGGAACTTGCGGTTCGCGGCCTTGAAGGGCTCCGACACGCGCTGTACCTTCTCCACTATGTCAAGGGCCTCTATGAGCTCCGTGTCGATCTTGCTCACGTCGCCCACCAAACCCACGATGGTAATGTCGGTGCCCCTGGATACGTCGGGCTCCACGCCCTGGGCCTTCAGCCAGGCCACCAGGTTTTCAAGCTGCTCATCCGAGGTTCCCTTTTTCAGTACTACGATCATTTTCTTTATCCTCCATTAATATTGAGCAAATGAGCAAAAATAAAAGCCGCGCAGTGATTTCACTGCACGGCTTGAGTTTACTAAAAACACAAACACACCGTTTCGGCGCATACGAAATCACTATTACTCAGTTTTCACGAAGTAATAGTAATAGTAGTATTCGGCTGCGAATGCGGGTGCTCTCATAATAAGCTCCTTGCTTGTCATATTGCATAATCTGTTATAAATCATTTTGTGCTATCTGTCAAGCGTTTTTTCGTTTAAATGGCTGAAGTATTGCAAATGCCGGCAAAGTCCTGCGGGCTTTGCCGGCAATCGCAAACCTGTTCTTACTTAATGGTCATAATAAGCTCGCCGGCCTTGACCTTGTCGCCGGCGGCGGCAAGAATGGAGTCCACCGTGCCGTCCATGCGGGCGACGACGCTGGTTTCCATCTTCATGGCCTCGATGACGGCGACCACCTGATTCGTGGTGACCTTGTCGCCCTTCTTCACGTTCACCTTGGAAACCATGCCGGGGATGCCGGCGCCGATCTGGCTCTTATCCTCGGGATCGGCCAGAGTGACGGGCTTGGCGGTGACGGTGGCGAAGGGATCGGGCACGGCCACGTCCCGGCGGGAGCCGTTGAGCTCGAAGTGGACGTTGCGGGTGCCGTCCGGATTCTGATCGCCCAGACCCAGATAACGGATGACCAGGGTCTTGCCGTCCTCGATGTTGATCTGGTTGGTCTCGCCCAGAGCCAGGCCGTTGAAGAACACATGGCTGCCCATGCGCATGATGTAGCCGTACTCCTGTCTGTGGCGGCAGTACTCCTCCACCACCTTGGGGTACAGGCACCAGGAGATGACCATCTGATCAGAGGGATTGGGCAGGAACTTGGAGATCTCTTTTCTGGCCTCGTCGAAGTCCACCGGCGGCAGCAGTTCGCCGGGGCGGCAGGTAATGGGCTTCTCACCCTTGAGAACTATATTCTGCAGATCCTCGGGGAAGCCCCAGGAGGGCTGGCCCATCATGCCCTTGAAATAGGACACCACGGAGTCGGGGTAGCTGAGCTCCGCGCCCTTTTCAATGATGTTCTCAGGCGTGAGATCGTTCTGCACCATAAAGATCGCCAGGTCGCCCACCATCTTGGAGGACGGGGTCACCTTTACCAGGCCGCCCAGCATATCGTTGACCTTCTTGTACATCTCCTTGACCTCCTGGAAGCGGGGGCCGAGGCCCAGAGACTGGACCTGGGGGTAGAGGTTGGTGTACTGGCCGCCGGGTATCTCGTACTTGTAGATATCGGTGACGGGGCTCTTGATGCCGTGGTCGAAGTTTGCGTATCTCAGGCGCACGTCGGCCCAGTAATCGGTGAGGTACTGTATCTGGTCGAGATCGAGGCCGGTGTCCCGCTCCTGCCCGTGCAGGGCCGCGACCACGGCGTTGAGGGAGGGCTGGCTGGTGAGGGAGGACATGGAGGCAATGGCCAGATCCACGATGTCCACGCCGGCTTCCGCCGCCATGAGGACGGTGGCCACCTGGTTGGCGGTGGTGTCGTGGGTGTGCAGATGAATGGGAATGCCGATCTCCTGCTTGAGCTCGCTGACCAGCTTCTTGGCGGCGTAGGGCTTCAGCAGGCCCGCCATATCCTTTATGGCCAGCATGTGCGCGCCGCGCTTCTCCAGCTCCTTGGCCATGTTGACGTAGTACTTGAGATTGAATTTGTCGTTGTTGGGGTCGAGGATGTCGCCGGTGTAGCAGATGGTGGCCTCGCAGACCTTGCCCATCTTCAAAACCTCGTCCATGGACACTTCCATGCCCGGTATCCAGTTGAGGGAGTCGAAAATGCGGAACACGTCTATGCCGGCCTTGGCCGACTCGTCCACGAAGGTGCGGATGACGTTGTCGGGGTAGTTGGTGTAGCCCACGGCGTTGGCGCCGCGCAGCAGCATCTGGAACGGGATGTTGGGTATCCGCTCCCGCAGCTTTTCCAGCCGCTCCCACGGATCCTCGTGCAGGAAGCGGAACGCCGCGTCGAAAGTGGCGCCGCCCCACATCTCCAGGGAGAAGCAGTCGGCCAGTATTTCTGAGGTGCCCTCGGCGCACTTGAGCATGTCGCGGGTACGCATGCGGGTGGAGAGCAGCGACTGGTGCGCGTCGCGCATGGTGGTGTCGGTGACCAGCAGCTTTTTCTGGTCCAGCACCCACTTTGAAAGTGCCTCGGGGCCCTCCCTGTCCAGCAGCGGCTTCAGGCCCTCGCCCCTGATGCCGGTGACCGGCGGGAAGCGCGGGGTGTCGAACTGGCTGCGTTCGGCGTTGGGATTGGCCACCTGGATATTGGCGATGTACTTCAGCACGCGGGTGGCGCGGTCCCGGGACTCGGTTATCTCAAAAAGCTCCGGCGTCTCGTCGATGAACTTGGTGGAGCACTTGCCGGCCAGGAAGGTCGGATGGGTCAGTATGTTGGTGACGAAGGGTATGTTGGTCTTGACGCCGCGCACGCGAACCTCTCCCAGGGCGCGGGCCGCCTTGTGGCAGACGCCCACGAAGGTGTTGTCCCAGGACGTGACCTTGACCAGCAGCGAATCGTAATACGGGGAAATTACGGTGCCCACGCCGCCGCAGCCGCCGTCCACGCGGATGCCGAAGCCGCCGGGGGTGCGGTAGGAGGTTATCTCGCCGGTGTCGGGCGCGAAATTGTTGGACGGATCTTCGGTGGTGACGCGGCACTGTATGGCGTAGCCGTTCATATGTATGGATCCCTGGTTCACGATGCCGATATAGTCGCAGGAGAGCGGATAGCCCTCGGCGATGAGTATCTGGGCGCGGACTATGTCCACGCCGGTGACCATTTCGGTGACGGTGTGCTCCACCTGAATGCGGGGGTTCATCTCTATAAAGTAATGATTGCCGTCCTTGTCCACCAGGAACTCAAGAGTACCGGCGGAGACGTAGCCCACGTGCCTCGCTATCTTCACGGCGTCCTCGTACAGGGCGCGGCGGGTGGCCTCCGGCACGGAGAAGGCGGGGGCGAATTCCACGACCTTCTGGTAGCGGCGCTGGAGCGAGCAGTCGCGCTCGCCCAGATGGACGACGTTGCCGTATTTGTCGCCCAGCACCTGGACTTCGATATGCTTGGGGTTGACGAGAAACTTCTCGATGAAAATGTCGTCGTTTCCGAAAGCCTTGCGGGCCTCGCTCTTGACCATCTCGAAAGCGGGCTCCACATCCTCCGGCTTGTCGCAGCGGCGCATGCCGCGTCCGCCGCCGCCGGCGGCCGCCTTCAGGATTATGGGGAAGCCGTAGCTCTCCGCCTTTGCCAGCGCGTCCTCGGCGTCCCTGAGCGGGACCTTGGTGCCGGGTATGGTTGGCACGCCGCACTCATAGGCGATCTTCTTCGCTTCCAGCTTGTCGCCCATCTTTGCCAGCACATCGGACGAGGGACCGATAAAGGTTATCCCGGCGTCCTCGCAGGCTTTGGCAAAGTCGGCATTCTCGGACAGGAAGCCGTAGCCGGGATGGATGGCGTCCACTCCCCTGCGCTTGGCAAGGTCGATGATGGACGGGATGTCCAGATACGCGCCGAGAGGGCTCTTGTTTTCTCCGATGAGATATGCCTCATCAGCCTTTGTCCGGAACAGAGAGTTCACATCTTCATTGGAGTACATAGCGACGGTGCTTATTCCAAGGTCGTGGGTGGCCCGGAATATTCGTATCGCTATCTCGCCGCGGTTGGCGGCCAGTATTTTGCTGAATTCATTGTTCTGCATAGTCGGTACCATCTCCATTTAAAAATGGCCAGCTGCAGATCGCAGCAGCGCTTATTTGTATAATAAGGCAAAACAGGGCACATAATCAATCCGCTAAATGACGAAGTTTTGTGAATTTTAATGGTCATTTTTATCAAAGCGGCTATTTGTTAAAAAAAACACCTGTATTCAGGCGTTTTTTACAGCAAACATAGGCATTTATTTAACAATTTGACGTCAAACCGCCATCCTGAAAAATTGCAATGCGCCGGCGGTCAAAAACCGCCGGCGCACCCGCTGTTGCCGTTAGGGCCCGATTATAACCTGCACGTCAATGCAGGTGGGTCGCCTAAGCTCTGTTTCATTGCTTCCAACATCCGATGCCGGGAGGCCTGCAATCCGCAGATTCAAATCAGCGTCCCTTATAAAAAGTGTGGGTCTAAACGGGCCCGGAGATGACCACGCACAAAGCAGGAACAATTATAATGCGAAGAACTTATTCGTCCTTCCCGCCGTCGTCCGGCGCGCTCTCGTCGCTGTCGTCGAACAGAATATTCATGAAGTGCTCGTATACGTCCTGGAGCTCGGCCTCGTCGTCGATGGAATTGAAGACCACGTCGCCGTCCTCGATGACATTCTCAAGAATGATGAAGCCGTACTCGGGGTCATCCTCCTTGATGTCCGTGGGAAGAAATGCCGTGAAAGTCCTGCCGTTGTAATCCATGGTATCGACGACCTCCAGCTCGAATTCCGTGCCTTCGTCGTCCACTATCGTCAAATAATCGCTGCCGAACTCGTCACTCATGAGAAGTTCCTCCCGTCTTTATCTTGCTTCATATTACCCCACGCAGAGGCAGAAATCAAGAGGGTATTACGACCCAAAATCCTCCAGCAGAGTCAAAAGCTCGTCACGGCCCGACACGGGTATCCCCTTCTCGAGAAGTTTCCTGTCTGCGGCGCGCAGACCGGCGGTCCGGATATCCGTCACGGATTCCGGAGCGGGAGCGGACATGGAGGAATATATGCCGATATAGCCGCCGCAGTCCCTGAGGACGAACGCGGTGTCCGCCGGCGACGCCGTGCCCTGGACGTAATAGTCCGGCACCTCGTCCCGTTCCGGAGCAACCCCCGCCACGGCGCGCACGCCGAGATATCCGGCCGCGGCGGCCAGGCAGGCGAGCAGCGCAGCCTTAAGCTTGATACTCATGCAGGAAGACCACCTTTCACCGGTTTATTATCCCTCCCTCCGGGGAAAAATAGTCATAGTCCGAAAAATTTACAAATTATATTTTCATATTTGACATAATATGATACAATGCTGTTTTAGTATGTAGACGTCCGCTCTCCGGGAGGTGTTGCTGCTTATATGAGCAAACGCAAAAATGTTACAGCGGCCGGCGCGGCCGACGTGACGGCGAAAGCCGTCGGCGGCACTGTCAGCACTGTTTTCAAGGTCATCGGGACCATACTTCTTATATTGATTTTGTCCATGCTGCTGTTCGCGTGCATCTTCGCCTATTATGTGAAGACCACGCTTACCCCCAGCATAGACCTGACCCTGTCGCAGTTCACTCTGAATCAGTCCAGCTCCATACTGTATCAGGACGCCGCCGGAAACTGGAAACAGCTTACGGCCCTCTCCGGCAGTGAGAAGCGCATCTGGGTAGATTACGCCAAGATACCCAAAAACATGGAGCACGCCGTCGTGTCCATCGAGGACAAGCGATTCTACACCCACCACGGCGTGGACTGGTATCGCACCACCGGCGCCTTTTTCAATATGTTTCTCGGCATGCGCAGCGACTTCGGCGGCTCCACCATCACCCAGCAGCTCATCAAGAACCTGACCGGAAAGAGCGACATCACCGTGCAGCGCAAGCTGCTGGAGATCTTCCAGGCCCTTGAGCTGGAGAAGAAATACAGCAAAGAGGACATCATGGAGTGGTACCTCAACGCCGTGTATTTCGGCGAGGGCAGCTACGGCGTCCAGGCCGCGGCCCAGACCTATTTCGGCAAGAGCATTGATCAGCTGGATCTGGCCGAGTGTGCCGCCATTGCCGGCATAACCAATCTTCCTACATACTACGACCCGTTTTACAGTACCGACAACAACAAGAAGCGGCAGGAGGAGATACTCCTGCAGATGTACAAGCAGGGCTATATCACCAAGGACGAGTACGACACCGCCAAGGCAGAAAAACTGAAGTTCGTCCACAGTGAAAAAGAGGGTTACACCCAGCAGATATACACCTACTATGAGGAGGCCGTCATCAGCGACGTGACCAAGGACCTCATGGAAAATATGGGCATTTCCGAATCCAACGCCATCAAGCTGCTCTACAACGGCGGCTACAAGATCTACAGCTGCCTGGACACCTCCGTGCAGGCCAAGGTCGACGCAGTTTACACCGATCTCAGCGCCTTGCCCAAGGCGAACTCCAACCGCACCGGGCAGCAGCTGGAAAGCGCGATCGTGGTCATGGATCCCACGGACGGCAGCGTCGTCGCCCTCTCCGGCGGCACCGGCAAAAAGACCATCAACTATGGACTGAACCGGGCCACCGGCACAAAGCGCCCGCCCGGCTCCTCCATCAAGCCCATCGCCGTCTACGGCCCCGCGGTGGAATACGGGCTGATAACGCCCTCCACCCTCGTACTCGACGCGTCCAGCTCCGTCATCCACCTCTCCGGCACCAGCTGGTATCCGAAGAACTCCGGCGGCGGCAACTCCGGCATCATCACCATCGCGGAAGGTCTTCGCCGCTCGCTGAATACGGTCTCGGCCCAGATCCTGGATAAGCTGACGCCCCAGGCCTCTTACGAGTTTCTCATCAACAAACTTGGCGTGACCAGCCTCACGACGTCCGACTGCGACTATGCGCCGCTGGCGCTGGGCCAGCTCACCAACGGCATCACCGTGCGGGAGATGGCTTCCGCCTACTGCGCCCTTGACAACGACGGCACCTTCACCTATTCCCGCACCTACTCCAAGGTGACGGACGCCGACGGCAACATCATCCTGGACAACTCACCCCGGACCATCCAGGCCTTCAGCGCCAACACCGCCCACACCATGACCTACATGCTGCAGAACGCCGCCCATTACGGTACCGGCAGCGAAGCGTATCTGGGCAGCGTCATGCCGGTGGCCGGCAAGACCGGCACCACCTCGGCGGACCGCGACCGCTGGTTCTGCGGCTACACCCCGTATTACGTCGCCGCGGTCTGGACCGGCTACGACACGCCTGCGGTCATGTCCTTCAGCGGTAACCCCGCGGCGCAGATATGGAACAAGATCATGAAGTCCATCAGCACCGGCATGACCTACAAGGACTTCCCGTCCGCCGATCTGGGAGAGCCCACCGGAATATTCGGCACCCGCGAGGAGCTGGAGCACGAGCTGAACCCGCAGCCGGAAACCACGGAGTCACCGAACCCCGATTCCAGCGCCTCTCCCGGCACGACGGGGACCGCTACTCCCACAGCCACCAGCGCTCTGGACGGGCTCCTTGATCTGACCGGGCTGGGTGATCTCGTCCACTGATTTCGACAGCGTAATTGTGTCAGGGTTGACATAAGAGTAAAAATATGTTACATTATAGTAACAACCATGGAGGTGTTCCTTTTGGCAAATCCCGAAATTCTGGAATACAAGGGCCATCCGCTCCAGCGGAAGGACAATATCATCTACTACGGCAGCATGGCTGACAAATACATCATTATGCTGCAGATCCTCGATTCGAAAAAGGTCAAGGACATGGATGTGGCCACGAAGGTGTCCATCCAGCTCCAGCTCACGGATCCCGATGTCAAATCCCGCGACAGGGTCGTGAAGAAGAGCGAGAAGGACAGTCTTTACGACGCTATGGATATTGCGTCCGTGTGGCTGGACAGGGCTCTGGCCTCCCGGTAATTCTCAGCAAAGGACTTGGTTTTGCAATGCACAAAAGATTACTCTCCAGCGCAGTCATCACAATGCTCGTCTGTGCCGCGATGACCGTTTCCGCACACGCTGCCTGCGCGGGCGGGGCCACCGTTTCCGGCACCGACGTGAACTTCCGCTCCGGCGCTTCCACCGGCAGCGCGGTCAAGGGCGTGACCTATCAGGGCGCGCCGGTCATCGTCGAAGACAAATCCGGCGGCGACTGGTACAAGGTCGTGTACAAGGGCAACGAGGGCTATATTAAGTCCGAGTTTCTCAAGTGCGTCAGCACCCTCAGCGCCTCCTTCGGCGCCGCGTACATAAGCGGGGACGACGTCAGGCTCCGCTCCGGCGCCTCCACCTCCTCGTCCATTCTCGGCACCTACGGCTCCGGCACGGCAATCACCGTCACCGGTGTGTCCGGCGAGTGGTACAAGGTCACAGTCAACGGCGCTTCCGGATATATCTGCGGCGACTATGTCTCCTTCGGCGCGGCTCCCGTCTCGGCACAGACCGTTTCCGCCGGGCAGAAGATCGTGAACGCCGCCCTGAAGTATGTCGGCTATCCCTATGTGTACGGCGGCACCACTCCCTCCGGCTTCGACTGCTCGGGCTTTGTGAAGTACGTGTACGGTCTGTTCGGCTACACCCTCGACCGCACTGCCGCCGCCCAGTCCCTGAACGGCGACCACGTGGATTTCTCCAGCCTCCAGGCCGGGGACGTGCTGTGCTTCGCCAGCGGCGGTTATGTGGGCCATGTGGGAATTTACATAGGCGACGGAAAGTTCGTCCACGCCTGCAACTCCTCCACCGGCGTCATCGTCACGAGCCTCAGCTCCGCAGCGTATTCGTCAAGGCTTTACGACGCGCGGCGAATAGCATGAATCCCGAAAGGATAAAATATTTCCCGCGGAAACAATGTTTCCGCGGGATTTTTTTCTCAAAAACCGTTTTTCGTGTAAGCCTCCCAGCTGCGGTGCATATAGGTCTGCAGCGGCAGCGGTTCGCCCACATATTCCATGTCCGGCCCGTCGGCGAGGAATTCGCGCAGAAATTCGCCGCGGGCGGTGGTATACGCCACGGGCAGGCCGGTGAGCAGCGAGGTATCCCTTATGACGCCGTAGCCCCGGCGCAGATCGTCGGCGGAGGCCATGGTCAGCAGGTTGGAGTTATTGACGAAACCCGTGACCTGCTGCCGGGCAAAATCCTCCATCTCCAGCTTCAGCTTCACGATCTTCTCCGGGGTCTCCGACATGGGGCGGAACACGTTCACAATGTCGTACACCTGGAGGCTTCCCGGCTCAAGAGCCGCAAAATCCTGATGATACCTCCCCAGGGACGCGGCCCCGGCGGCGTCGCCGCCCACGTCGAACACCACCAGATCCCAGTCCCCGGCGAAAGCCGAGGCCACAGCCGCCGACATGTTCGTCGGCGTGACGCCCCGCCCGGCGAAGGTGGGCGATACCACGTCAATCCTCTTTTCGTGCAGCAGCTCCACCCTGTCGGACAGGCGGAAATAGTCGTTCACCTTGTCCAGGTCTATTACCTGGGTCCTGAGCCCGCGTTCCGCCGAAGTCACTGCCAGATTCATGGCGATCTCCGTCTTTCCGCTGCCGTAATTGCCGATAAGAATTATAAATTTTCCCACGTTCCCGCTTCCTTCCGCGATATTGCGATAAACTGACTATATTATAGTGCACCCGGAAGTCTTGTGCAAGCCGCAGCGGTGTCTTTACTGAAAGGCGGGAATATGATATACTGCAATATATAAATAATCGAAAAGGATGCATTATTATGGCCGACTATCTGGAATATCTGGACTGGCGCGGCGATCTGACCTTCGCACAGTCGCCCCTTAACGAGGTGGACAATTATATACTCTGCAAACTGGGCTGCCCGGACTTCACCGGCATCATCCCCCGGGACGGGGAGCTGCCGCTGGCAGAAGCCGTGGCCCGCTACGACGAGGCTCTTGGCGATATGGACGCGGAGGAGGTGCTGGGGCCGCTGGCCTCCCCATACATCATGCCCGTGATACGCCGCCTGCCCCGGACGAAACGTTTCGGCGGCCTCATGGTGTGCGATTACGTCAATATCATCGACACGGTCAAGGAGGAGCAGTTTTCCGCTCTCACCATTCTGCTGCCTGACGGCACCCGCTTCGTCACCTTCCGCGGCACCGGCGACACCATGGTATCCTGGAAGGAGGACTTTCTCATGGGGGTGGAGGACACCGTGCCCGCGCAGGCGGACGCCGTGGCCTACCTTCTGAAGGAGAGCCGCAAAAGCCGCAGGGCGCTGATGGTCAGCGGCCACTCAAAGGGCGGCAATCTGGCCGTGTACGCCGCCATGAAGATGCCGCCGAAGGTACAGGCGCGCATCAAAGCCATTTACAACAACGACGGCCCCGGCTTCCGCAAGGACGTGTCGGAAACGGAGGAATACCTGCGCATCAAGCCCGTACTGCACACCATAGTTTCCCAGCACACCACGATAGGAAAGCTGCTGTACCATGAAAAGGACTGCACCATCGTCAAGGCGAACCAGACCGGCATCGGCGCCCACGACGGCTTCAACTGGGAGGTCTGGGGGCCGGAATTCGTCAAGTGCGACGATTATTCCATCACCAGCAAGGCCTTCGAGCAGGCCATGAGCGAAACTCTGGATGGCATGGACGTGGACGAGCGCCGGGTCTTTGTGGAAAACTTTTTCGCGGTCATGACCTCCACCGGTGCTCGCACCCTGTCTGACCTCACTGAGCACCGCATGCGCCAGGCCGCCGAGCTTGCCCAGGGCATACGCGCCATACCCGAGGTACGCAAATTCCTCATGCGGCTGAGCTCCCTGCTTATCCAGGAGGCGGTGGCCAACGCCAAAATAGCCATACCCCGCCCGAAGCTGCCATTTGAATTCGATCGCGGCGGCGACGCGCTGAAGGACGAATAAAGAAACCGCGCCTTTTCAAGATGAAAAGGCGCGGTAATTATTCTTTTGTGAGACACCACAGCTGGGCAATCTGGGGCGAGAGCGCGGCAAAGCTCCAGGTCCTGCCGCTACGCTCCACGCTGCTGGGGTCGTAGATCCTGAACCCGGACGTGCCGGAGGCATATATGACGATGAAGTGCCCGGCCATGGTGAAGTCGCCGGGAGTCATGGAGGCGATGAGCACCCCGTCGTTTTTCAGACAGTTCTCCATATCGTCCCTGTCCACGGAAACCATCGCGCCGTTCACGCCGAAGGAGGCCGCGCCGTCGGTGAACAGATTCCAGGACGTGCCCGAACCCGGGACATAATAGCCGTTGTCCGCGGCGAAATCGCACATTCTGTCGGGCGTTTCCCTCTTGTCGCCGGTGAGACCAGTCACCGCCATGGAAAGGCATGTGGGCCCGCAGCCGGTGTTGCCGACGCAGGAGCTGCCGTATTCGTGGAACGCCCAGCGGCTGTCGTACTGTATGAAGTAGGGGATCTTCCCTTCCCTGACGCTTATGTCCCAGTCGCCCGTCGGCGTGCTCTGCGTGAATTGAGAGAGCAGCACAAAGTCGATCTTTTCCGGGGAAAGCAGCAGGGTGTTCACCGCCGTCTGGTCGTAGTGCCCCGCGTGGCCGATGAAGAACTCCAGCTTGTCCTTATACTTCGGATACCGGCTCTCCATATTCTTCATCTCCGCCAGATCCGACTGCTGCGGCGAAAAATCTCCGCTGCCGTCCATCTTCTCCGCGAGCGCGGCGAGATCCACTGCAAAGTCGGTCTTTACATTGTCCTTGGGCACCCCGGCAGGCATGTGCAGCTCAGCCAAACCGCCCGTCATTTTGTACGCCGCGGCGGCCAGCACCACCAGCAGGGCAAGTATCACCAGCCCGCCGCCGAAACGGCGCTTCTTCCTGCGGGGCCGCCTCTCCCGTTCCTCAAGCCGCATCGCCATAGGCACGCCTCCATAGCTGTATTAATCGTAGTAATACAGAGTATACAGCTATACACAGGATTTGTCAACAGCTGTCGAAGGGGCCGTCAGTCGCCGCTGCGGAACATTTTCAGGCAGCTTGCGACGGAGCGCGTCATTTCCCGGGAAAAACCGCTGTCGTATTTACGGGCGCAAAAAGCCCGCATCCAGTTCTCAAAGCTCTCCCCGCCGAAGCTTTTGGAGGCCATGCGTCTGAGCTCCCCGTCGGTGAGCGGGCTGTACGCGTTTTCGCGGACGATGATGTCCATGTCGCAGCGCGGCGGTTTTTCGCGCCGCTCCTGCTGCTCTGTGGGACGGCCGAAAACCACCAGCGCGGCGGGAAAGACGTATTCGGGCAGGCGGAGTATCTCCCTCTGCCGCTCGAAATTCTCCATAACGTCGCCCACGTAGCAGCTGCCGATGCCCAGGCTCCACGCGGCCGTGACGGCGTTCTGGGCTGCGATGAGCGCGTCGTCCACCGCCAGCAGCAGGTCGCCCTCCCCCGGGGTTCTGGGCGAGCAGCCCGCCAGGGCGTAGGCGTCGTACCACTTTCTGGCGTCGGCGCAGAAGACCAGCGCCATTGGCGCCTGGGCGATAAACGGCTGATGGTCGCAGGATTCCGCCAGGGCCTCCCTGACGGCGCCGTCGGTCACGTCGATGATCGTATACAGCTGCTGGCAGCCGGCGGAGGGCGCCATCACGGCGGCGCGGAGCACGGCGCTCTTTTCCTCGGGCGTCACGGGCTCGTCAGTAAAGGAGCGGACGGATTTTCTCTCGCAGAGCTGTCTGATAACTTCGTTCATTTCGGCCTCCAAATATTGAAATGCCGGCGCTGCAAATGCAGCGCCGGCGTCTGATATGTTCTTTTTTATGCCAGCGCAGCCTTGGCCTTGCCGCACAGAGCGGTAAACGCCTCGGGGTCGTGAATGGCCATCTCGGAGAGCATCTTGCGGTTCATCTCCACGCCGCTGGCCTTCAGGCCGTGCATGAAGGTGGAATAATTCATGCCGTTCATCTTGCAGCCGGCGGAGATACGGGTGATCCACAGCTGACGGAAATCGCGCTTTTTCTGCTTGCGGCCGACATAGGAATAACGGCCGGTCTTCATCATCTGCTGGTTCGCCATCTTGTAGTGGCGGGATTTGTTGCCCCAGTAGCCCTTTGCCAGACCAACTACCTTGCTTCTATGCTTGCGCGTCATCATCGCGCCTTTAACTCTAGCCATTGTTATATCCTCCTATTCGTAAAGACAGCCCTTATTTGTAAGGGATCATTTTCTTGATGGCATCCACGTTGGTACCGTCGGCATAAGTCGCGGAACGCAGACGGCGGCAGCGCTTGGTGTCCTTCTTGGTGAGGATATGGCTCTTGAAAGCGTGAGCGCGCTTCACCTTACCGTTTTTGGTGAGGTTGAATCTCTTTTTTGCGCCACTGTGAGTTTTCAGTTTGGGCATTGTGGTTTTCTCCTTTACGTAAGCTATCGTATCACAGGCTGTGCCTGTAATGACCAGATTTTATTTGTCCTCGGTCTCCGGAGCGTCGGGCTGTTCGGAGGCCGCTGCGGCCTCGGCTTCAGCCTTTTTCTTTTCCTTGGCGGCCTTCTGAATGGCGGCCTGAGACTTTGGCGACAGGAACATGGACATGTTGCGGCCCTCAAGCTTGGGCTCCTTGTCCAAGTTTCCGACCTCGGCGCACTTGTCGGCGAAGTCGTGCAGAAGTACGCGGCCAATGTCGGTATGGGCCATTTCCCTGCCCCGGAAGCGCACGGTGACCTTCACGCGATCTCCGTCGGTCAGGAATTTCTGCGCATTTTTCAGCTTCGTGCCGATGTCGTTGTCCCCGATGCCGGGCGACATGCGTATTTCCTTGACCTCCATGACGCGCTGATTCTTTTTTGCTTCCTTGTCCCTCTTGGCCTGTTCAAAGCGGAACTTGCCGTAATCCATGACCTTGCACACGGGCGGGTTGGCGGCCGGCGATATCTTGACAAGGTCAAGCTCCTTGTCCGCGGCGATCCTCAGCGCGTCGGCAGAGGACATAATGCCCAGCTGCTCGCCCTCGGCGCCGATGAGACGCACCTGACTGTCGGTTATCGCTTCGTTGATCTCGTGCTCTGCGTTTGCTATATTGAAACACCTCCAGCAATAAAAAAGCGCGGATGCCTGGCATCCGCGCGCAAAAACGTCTTTATCCCCCGCGGGGAAACGTTGATGTTGACCGCGGCTGGCCAAATGGCCGCCGGGTGAGGACGGGGATGCCGTACCTTCTTTGTTTTAAGCTATACTAATATATCAGTCGGGACGCACGATGTCAAGGGTTTTTTGCGATATTTCAGGCCTCAGGCGCGCTGTCTCCGCCGTCCTGCTTCCCCTCCGGCTCCTCAGGGGCGATCTCCAGCGGCGCTTCCTCAGCGGGCGCGGGAGCGGCCTCCTTTTCGGCTTCTTCCTTCTCGGCGGCCATGGCCAGCTTCACGATGCGGCTGGTGCCCAGTCTGTCCGCGCCGAGATTGATAAAGTCCTCGGCGTCCTGCAGGGACGCGATGCCCCCGGCGGCCTTAACCTTGACCTTCAGCGGGCTCTCCCTGCGCAGCAGGGCCACATCCTCGCGGGTGGCGCCGCCCTTGGAAAAGCCGGTGGAGGTCTTGATAAAGTCCGCGCCGCAGTCGGCGACGATACGGCACAGAGCGGTCTTCTCCTCGTCCGTCAGCAGGCAGCACTCGATGATGACCTTCAGCACCCTGCCCTGGCAGGCCGAGCGCACGGCGCGGATATCCGCCGCCACGTCGCCCCAGCAGCCGTCCTTTACCATGGAAAGGTTCACCACCATGTCGATCTCGTCCGCGCCGTTTTTCACGGCGTCCATGGTCTCATAGGCCTTGGCGGCGGTGGTCATATAGCCGTTGGGAAAGCCGATGACCGTGCAGACCTTCATGCTGCCCTGGAGGTAGCGCTTGGCGCCGGCCACATGGCAGGGCGGGATGCACACGGAAGCGCAGCCGTATTTCACGGCCTGGTCGCACAGATCCTTTATCTCGCCGGAAGTGCAGTCCGGGCGCAGAAGGGTATGGTCGCATCTGGCCAGTATATCCTTAAGTTCCATACAGAATCGTCCTTTCGTTTTCTTATGCCATGATTATACCCCGAAACGCGGGCATATTCAAGCTATGCCGCCGAATATGCTTTATCAGTCTTACGATAATACGAGGTATGAATATGGATGAGATCACTGTGACAAATCATGTGGAGCTGTGCGGCGTGATGGCGGGCGCGCCGGAGTATTCCCACACCAGCCGGGGCGAACGGTTCTACACCTTTCCGCTGGAAACAAAGCGCCTGTCCGGGGCCGAGGACAGGATAAACGTCATTCTGCGCCCGGAAACGCTGGCGGCGGAGGCGTGCGAGGCGCAGAAGATCTGCGTATCCGGTGAACTGCGCTCCTTCAACAACCGCCGGGGCGAGGGGGCAAAGCTGGTGATAACCGTGTTCGCCCAGGAGCTGTCGTTCACCGACGGCCCGGACGCCAACCGGGTGGAGCTGACCGGAACGCTGTGCAAGCGCCCCAATCTGCGCACCACGCCCATGGGGCGGGATATCTGCGACCTGATGCTGGCGGTGAACCGGCGCTACGGCCGCTCGGACTATCTGCCGTGCATCACCTGGGGGCTGCGGGCGCGGGAGGCGGCCGGGTGGCAGGTGGGCGACCGGGCCCATCTCACGGGCCGCATACAGAGCCGCGGCTACATAAAGCTCATCGACGGCGAGGCCTATGAAAAGACCGCCTACGAGGTCTCCGTGGTGGATATAGAAAAGGTGTAAATCGTTTTTAAAAGTGTGCAGCCTTTCTTTCCGCTGAAAGAAAGGCTGCACACTTTTAAGTCCCATAATAGGCAGCATCACTTTTTCGGTATTATCTCTATCCAGTAGCCGTCCGGGTCCTGAATGAAATAAATGCCCATGGAGGGGTTTTCAAAGCAGATGACGCCCATGGCCTGATGCTTTTCATGGGCCTTCTCCATGTCCTCAGTATCGAATGCCAGATGATACTCCTGCTCGCCCAGATCGTAGGGCTCCTTTCTGTCCGCCATCCATGTGAGCTCCAGCTGGAAGCCGGTGGCGCCGTCGCCCAGGAACACCAGTTTGAAGCTGCCGTCGGCGGCAGTCTTCTCCCGCACGGGTTTCAGGCCCAGAGCTTCGTCGTAGAATCTGAGACTCCTGTCCAGGTCGAGAACGTTGAAATTGAAGTGATTGAATCTGAACATGGCGCACCTCCGTTTTTATAATAAGTATACCCGCCGCATATATCCTTTGTCAAAGCAAAAAACAGTTGGAAACGGCCGCCGGTGATTGTATAATAGAGTAAATTGTTATACGCACCGATGGGAGGCCGCGATGGATCTTTCCGCACTGATAAACAAATACGTCCCGCAGGACGACATATATCTTTACAACACCGGCGCCGCGCGCAAGGCGTGGCTGCTGTACGGCTGCCGCTATATCCCGGAAGAGGGGCTGCACAGGTTCGTCCTCTGGGCGCCCAACGCCAGAGGCGTGTCGCTGGTGGGCGATTTCAACGGCTGGGACGCGGAGAAAACGCCCATGACCCGTGTTGAGGGCGGCGCATGGTGCGCCTTCGTGCCGGGACTTGAAAACGGCAGCCTTTACAAATACGCCGTGACCGGCGCGGACGGGCGGACGGTGCTGAAGTCCGACCCCTTCGCCTTCTGGTCCCAGACCGGCTCAGACACCGCCTCGAAGGTCTGGAATACGAAGCCCTTCCTCTGGCGCGACGGCCCCTACATGGAAAAGCGGCCCGCGCGAAATCCGCTGGCCTCGCCCATGTCCATATACGAGGTGCATCTCGGCTCCTGGCGGAGCTTTCCGCCGGAGAGCGGGCCCCTCTACCGTCAGGCGGCGGACGCTCTGGCCGCCTACTGCCGGGATATGGGCTACACCCATGCGGAGCTGCTGCCCATAACCGAGTACCCCTTCCCCGCCTCCTGGGGCTATCAGGTGACCGGCTATTACGCCCCCACCAGCCGCTACGGCGCGCCGGAGGACTTCATGTATTTTGTGGACAGGCTGCACCGCGCCGGGATAGGCGTCATCATCGACTGGGTGCCCGCCCACTTCCCCAGAGACGAACACGGTCTGGCCCGCTTCGACGGCACTCCCCTTTTTGAATGCAAGGAGCAGCGCATGGCCGAGCACCCGGAGTGGGGCACCCTTATCTTCGATTACGCCATGCCGGAGGTGCAGAGCTTCCTCATCTCCTCCGCGTGCAGCTTCTTTGAAAACTTTCATGTGGACGGCATCCGGGTGGACGCCGTGTCCTCCATGCTGTATCTGGATTACGGCCGCAAGAGCGGCGAGTGGACGCCCAACAAAAACGGCGGCAACATCAATCTGGGCGCGGTGGAGTTTCTGCGCGGCATGAACGAGGCCGTGCTGACCGGCTACCCCGGTGCCGTGACCATTGCCGAGGAATCCACCGCCTATCCCATGGTGACCTATCCCCCCGCCGACGGCGGGCTGGGCTTCACCTTCAAATGGGACATGGGCTTTATGCACGACACACTGGACTACATGGCCACCGACCCGTATTTCCGCTCCGGCTGCCACGACAGGCTCACCTTCTCAATGATGTACGCCTTCTCGGAAAACTTCATTCTGGCTTACTCCCACGACGAGGTCGTCCACGGGAAATGTTCCATGATAAACAAGATGTCCGGGCCCTACGACCAGAAATTTGCCTCTCTCCGGACCCTGTACGGCTATCAGTTTGCCCACCCCGGCAAAAAGCTCACCTTCATGGGCTCCGAATTCGGCCAGTTCATTGAATGGAACTACGAAAAGGAGCTGGACTGGATGCTGCTGGACTACCCCAAGCACGAGGGCATGCGGCAGTATACCAGAGCTCTGAACCGCCTGTACCGCCGCTGGGGCGCGCTTTACGAGATCGACAAGTCCTGGGACGGCTTCAAATGGCTGAACGTGGACGACCGTGACCGCTCCTCCGTCGCCTTTCTGCGCACAGGCATCACAGCGGGCCGCGGCAAATATCTGGTATGCGTGTGCAACTTCACACCCGTGACCTACGAAGGCTTCGTGATCGGTCTGCCCATGCCCGGCAGGCTGCGGGAAATACTCTCCAGCGACGATGAAAAGTACGGCGGAAGTGGTTTACATAATGTTAAGACCATACATAGCCGCAAGGAACCGTTTCTCGACATGGAGTACTCGGCGGCGCTGACGCTGCCGGGTATGTCGGCCGTGTATTTCAGTTACGAACCGGAAAAGCCTGATGCTTGAAAGGAGCGGCGCGTTATGAAAAGAGAATTTCAGAACATGCTCAGGGAAAAGGGCCGGGACAGAATGCCCAACGTCCTCATCGCGGCGGCGGAGTGCGCGCCGCTGGCAAAGACCGGCGGGCTGGCCGACGTGGTGGGCACCCTGCCCAAGGCCCTGGCCGCGCTGGGCGTGGACGCCCGGGTCATCATGCCTCTGCACCGTGTGATCAAGAAGAAATACGGCCCGCAGATAGAGCACATGTTCTATTTTTATGTAAACCTCGGCTGGCGGACGCAGTACGCCGGCATCGAGAAGCTGGTGCTGGACGGCGTGACGATCTACCTTGTGGACAGCGAGTTCTACTTTGGGGACGCCATCTACCGCGGCGGCGACCCGGAGGGCGAGCAGTACGCCTTTTTTGACCGGGCGGTGCTGGACTGCATACCCAATCTGGACTTTGCGCCGGACGTGGTCCACTGCAACGACTGGCACACCGCCATGATCCCCATGCTGGCCAAGACCCAGTACGGCGCGCCCCAGGCGGGATTAAAATATCTGCTGACCATCCACAATATCAAATATCAGGGCAAGTACGGCTTCAACTTTGTCAGGGACGTGCTGGGCGTGGACTACAAGTACTTCACGCCGGAGTTCATGGAGCTCAACGGCTGCGCCGATTTCATGAAGGCCGGCTGCGTGTTCGCGGACAGGATAAACACCGTCAGCCCCAGCTATGCCCGGGAAATTATGACGCCGTATTACTCCGAGGGGCTGGAGGGCATATTGAACGCCCGCTCCCACGAACTGACCGGGATAATAAACGGCATCGACAAGACCGTGTTCAATCCCCACTCCGACCCCGTGCTGCCCGCCCGATACGACAAGGGCCACCTGAAGGGCAAGGCCGAGTGCAAACGGTATCTCCAGCTCAGCATGGGGCTTGAGCAGCGGGAGGACGTGCCCATGCTGGCCATGGTCACCCGCATGACGGAGCAGAAGGGCTTCGATCTTGTGGTGCGGATGCTGGACGAGCTGATGGGCTCCCGCGACATGCAGTTCATGCTGCTGGGCAGCGGCGACGAGGAATACGAGAGCTTCATGCGCTGCGCTGAGGACAGATACAAGGGGCGTCTGTGCTCCTACATCGGGTACAGCGACAAGCTGTCCCACCTGGTTTACGCCGGCAGCGACTTTTATCTCATGCCCTCAAGATTCGAGCCCTGCGGCATCAGCCAGATGATCGCCATGCGCTACGGCTCCGTGCCCATCGTCAGGGAGACCGGCGGGCTCATCGACACCGTGACGCCGTACAACCGGTTTACCGGGACGGGCGACGGCTTCACCTTCGGCGATTTCAACGCCCACGAAATGAAGGACGCCGTTCTGCGCGCCCTGGAGGCATACGAAAAACCGGAGGTGATGAACGGTCTTGTCCGCTCCGCCATGGAGGCCGATTTCGGCTTTGAAAACTCCGCGGCCGAGTACGCAAAGCTGTACATATGGATGCTTTAAAGAAAAAAACCTATACAGTATATTTCGGCGGCGGCTACGACGAGCACTGGTCCGGGGATTACCGGCTCACCGTCACCTATCACGACCGCTTTTCCGTCTCCGGACGCCGTGAAAACGGCGGCTGGACCGCCGACGCATCCCTGCCCGATTCCCCGCTGGCAGTGGCGTATTTCGACGCCGCCTGCGACGTGCAGCTGGCAATGGGCCGCTGCGAGGCGCTGGGGCTCGACCGGGGGCTCATCCGCGAGTTTTTCCGATCCAAAAGCCCCGTCGCCCCATTCGAGCTGCTGCGGGCGCTGCTGGACGAGTGGAGCTTCGAGTTTGAAGACGCCATAGACATGGTGGTGCGCTGCTGCTGCAGCTTCGACTTCAGTCTGGATGAGGCTGAGTTATGTAAACTTCAGCCCCGCACCGCCCACCTCATCCACATTCTCGACACGGCGCTGGCCGTGCGCACCTATGCCGTGCACGACTCCCGGCTGCCGGAATTCCGCTCCCCAGCGGGAGCGGCCGTCACCGGCGGACAGGTTCGCCTGAGCGTGTTCGCGCCCGGCGGCAGCGTGCTGCGGGTATTCTGCGTGCTGTACGGCGACGGCGGCGAGACCGAATACGAGACGGTTCGTGACGGCGGGCGCTTTTCGGTTGACATAACATTGCAGGAAAAATCGGAGGCGCTGTGGTACTGTTTCCGGCTGGACACCTACAAGGGCGAAAAATGGCTGTGCCCGGACGGCAGCGGATTTTACGGCGCCGTGGGCGGGGCGCGCACGGGCGGATTCAGGCTGACCGTGTACGACCGGAATTTTGAGACCCCCGACTGGTTTAAGAGCGCCGTGATGTATCAGATCTTCCCCGACCGCTTCGCCTTCTCCGCCGACGGCACCGCGGAGCGCGGCATTGAATACCACGCGGCGCTGGGTCAGACGCCGGAGCTGCACGGCAGCGCCGACGAGCCTGTCCGCTGGCGCGCCCGCCCCTTTGAAAAGGATTACGAGCCCGACGATTTTTACGGCGGCACCCTGCGGGGCATAGAGGACTCTCTCCCCTATCTCAGCGGGCTGGGCGTCACCGTGATATACCTCAACCCCATCGTGGAGGCCAGATCCAACCACCGCTACGATACCTCCGACTACACCCGGGTCGACCCTGTTCTCGGCACCAACGAGGACTTTTCAAGCCTCTGCGCCGCGGCCGAAAAGCTGGGAATCCGGATAATCACCGACGGCGTATTCTCCCACACCGGCTCTGACAGCATATACTTCAACCGCTTCTCCCGCTACCCCTCAAAGGGAGCCTGCCAGGGTCCGGGGTCGCCGTACTATAAATGGTACTCATTTCGCCGCTTCTGCGACAGATACAAGTGCTGGTGGGACTTCCCCGATCTCCCGGAGGTGAACGAGGAGGATCCGGGCTGGCAGGACTTTGTGGTCACCGGTCAAAACAGCGTTGTCAAGACCTGGCTGCGCCGGGGCGCCTCCGGCTGGCGGCTGGACGTGGCGGACGAGCTGCCGGACGACGTTCTCGCCCTCATCCGCAGAGCGGCCAGAGAGGAAAAGCCAGACGCCGTCATTCTGGGCGAGGTCTGGGAGGACGCCGTCATAAAGGAGAGCTACGGAAAGCGGCGGGATTACGCCCTGGGCCGCTCGCTGGATTCCGTTATGAACTATCCCCTGCGCGCGGCCGTGCTGGACTTCATGCACGGGCGCTGCGACGCTTTCGCCCTGCGGGATTTCCTGGACGGCCAGAGACTAAACTACCCCGCGCCGCTGTACCGCTGCCTGATGAACCTCATGGGTTCCCACGACGTGGAACGCCTGCGCACAAATCTCTCCGCCGAGCTGGACGTAAAGACCCTGCCTCGCAGCGAACAGGCGGTTTTCGCCGCCTCGCCCGAGGCGGACCAGCGGGCCGCGAAGCTGGAGAGGCTCTGCGCCGCCATCCAGTTCTCCCTGCCCGGAGTGCCCAGCATATACTACGGCGAGGAGCGCGGCATGACCGGCGCCCGCGACCCCTTCAACCGGCTGCCCTTCCGCGAGGGCACCTATCCGGCGCTGGAATTCTACAAAAAACTGAGCGCGATACGCCGCGGTTTTAGTGTTATGTCAACCGGAGATGCGGGATTTTCAGCCTGCGGGCGGGACGTGCTGCTCATACGGCGGTTCGGCGGCGGGCATGAGCTGCTGACCGCCGTGAACAGGGCCCCGGAGAGTCGGCCGGTGTACACGCTGCGTCCCGGGAAAGACCTGCTGACCGGCGAGGCCGTGCCGGCGGGCTTTGTGATACCGCCGTACACGGCGGCAATAATTGAATTGGAGTGATGGAAAATGGAACTTAAGATCGACAATTCCAAGATCTATGCCGTCGCTCTGGAGGGCGGCGGCGCCAAGGGCGCCTATGAGATAGGCGTCTGGAAGGCGCTAAGCGAGGCGGGGATAAAGTATAACGCTGTATCCGGCACCTCGGTGGGCTCCATGAACGCGGCCCTAATGGCCATGGGCGATCTGGAGCGGGCCATATACCTGTGGGAAAACGTCAGCATGTCCAAGGTCATCGACGCCGACCCGGAGGATATGGAGAGTCTCATAAAGCAGGACATACGCCTGGACAATCTGCACGGCATAGCCCGTCAGGTGGGCGACATCGTGAAAAACCGCGGTCTGGACATCACGCCCCTGAGAAGCATGCTGGGCGAGGTCATCGATGCCGACAAGATCAAAAACTCCGGCGTGGAGTTTTTCATCACCACAGTGTCCCTCTCCGACAAGAAGGAGCTGGAGGTGCGGATGAACGACCTGGACAAGGACGAGATGTGCGACATGCTCATCGCCAGCTCCTACCTGCCCGCCTTCCGGCTGGAGCCTCTGGGCGGCAAGTACTACGCAGACGGCGGCTTCAGGGACGCCGTGCCCATCCACGCCCTGGTGGAAAACGGCTACCGGGACATAATCGAAGTGCGTATGCACGGCATCGGCCGGGAGCGCCGCTTCAAGCTGCCCGATGACGTGAACATCGTCACCGTGGACGCCCTGACCGACCTGGGGAAGATACTGAACTTCGTCCCGGAGCAGAGCCGCCGCGACCTGCAGATCGGATACTTCGACGGTCTGCGCACCCTTTACGGCCTGTACGGGCGGGACTACTACATCGACCGCACGCTATCCGAGCGGGAGGCGCTGGGCCTGCTGATTGACGCGGAGGAGGCCCAGGACGAGGGCTACTCCCTGCGGGAGATCTGCGAGTGGGAGATCCCCGACCTGGCCCGCTTCGTGGGCGTGAAGGACGGCGATTATTACGGCATACTCATCGCCGCGCTGGAGCGGGAGGCCGATTCCCTGGGCGTAGAGAAGCTGAAGGTAAGGACCGACGCGGAATTCATGGATGCCATTTCCGGCGCGAGAACCGAAGCGGAAAGGCAGGAAACATGATCCTCTCCTGCCCCGTATGCGGAGAGCCGCTGACGGCCGAGGGCATGACCATGAAATGTCCTGACGGCCATAGCTTCGACATGTCGCGCCACCATTATGTAAACTTACTGCTGTCCAACGCCCCCAGGAAAAAGCGGCACGGCGACGACCGGGCCATGGTGCGCGCCCGCACGGAATTTCTGGACGCCGGATACTACGACGCCTTCCGGGATTCGCTGGCGGAGACCGCGGCGGAATATATCCCCGGCGGCTCGCCGGTGATAGACGCCGGCTGCGGCGAGGGCTTTTACACCTCCTTCGTGCGCAGGGCGCTGGACGCAGACATGTGCGGCGCGGACATATCAAAGGCGGCGCTGATAGCCGCCGCCCGGCGGGACGGAGCGCTGACGCTGGCCGCGGCGGGCGTGAACCGGCTGCCGGTGCCCGACGGCTCCTGCGCCGGAGTGCTGAATATCTTCGCCCCCTGCTGCCCGGAGGAATTTGCCAGGGTGCTGCGGCCCGGCGGGGTGCTCATACGCGGAGTGCCCAGCGAAAGGCACCTGTGGGGACTCAAGGCCGCCGCGTACGAGAACCCCTACCTGAACCCGCCGCCCGAAACGGAAATCCCCGGCTTCACGCTGGTCTCACGCAGAGACGTGAATGGAAAGATTACACTGCGGAGCCAGACAGACATACATAATCTTTTCCTGATGACGCCATACTATTATAAAACAGGGCAGGCGGATCAGGAGAAGCTCTCCTGTCTCGGCGAGCTGGAGACGGAGCTGGGTTTCACAATACTCACATACAGAAAGAAATGTTAGCACTCTTAAGTTAAGAGTGCTAACATTTACAATTTGTTCATATTTTATTCATGCTTTTTTCATATTTGTCCTGTATTTTTATATACAGAAAGAAACGAAAGTTATAAATTCGTTTCCGAAGTTTATAAATTATACATAACGAATATGGAGGTATGAATTATGTTTGAGATTATTCCGTTTGGTCGCCGCAATTCTGTCAGCAACTATGATCCGTTCCATGACTTCGATGAAATGGAGCGCAATTTCTTCAGAGGCGGTCTGGGCGAGTTCCGCACGGACGTCTCCGACGACGGCAAGGCCTTCACAGTCGAGGCAGAGCTGCCCGGCTTCAAGAAGGAAGACATCCACCTGGATCTGGACAACGAATGCCTGACCATTTCAGCCGAGCACACCGAGGGCAATGACGATTCCGACGACAAGAAGAACTACATCCGCCGCGAGCGCTACTACGGTTCCTTCTCCCGCAGCTTCGACGTATCCGGCATCGACACCGACGCCATCAAGGCCGAGTACAACGACGGCATCCTGAAGCTGACCCTGCCCAGGAAAGAGCCTGCCGCCCCCGCTGCAAAGCGTCTCGAGATCGAATAACTCCCCTCTTCAAGTGTTTCCTCTCTCTTTCAAATAGCCTCTCTTTATCCCCCCTAACGAAAATACGACCGGCCAAAAGGCCGGTCGTATTTTCGTTAGGCGACGCCGTGTTTTTCGCAAAAACCTATATTGCGAAAAACATCGCTCCGCTCCCTGCAGCTCTTGAATACAAGGGCTGCAGCGGCTGTTTATCTGACTCGAGGCGGGGCACGCCCCCCTCGAGCTCCCCCGCAAGACCTTTGGCAGCCACTTCTTTTTGAGTAATTTTGCGCGTTGAATAAGACGGACGGCCGTAAGGCCGCCCGTCTTATTGTTAGGGAAACGCCGTGTATTCCTCTCTTACGCCTTTTCCGCCGCGGTACGGCGGGCAGAAACCTTAAGCGAGAGCTTGTACAGCAGCAGGGCGATGAGGTACGCGCCGCCGGGTATGGCGATGAGCCACAGCACCGACGCCCACACCGGCTGCTTGTAGACCATCAGGAAGGGGTACGGCCCCTCCATGACCCGCGCCACGTTCAGTATGGTCGTAACCACCGCGTAAACCGCGGTGGGCGCCAGCGCGATCAGAGGCGCCCTGCGGGGCAGCGGCGCGCCGCTGTCGAACAGCAGCAGCGAGCCCACACAAACGATCGGGCACAGAAGGTGCATGTACAGCATCGTACCCGTCAGCAGCATGAAATAATAGCCGCCGATGCCGTAAGTCGGTGCCAGCACGAAGATGACCACGAGAAACGTCACCGTCAGGCAGCAGGCCGCCACATATTTCAGCGTCGTGACCCAGCCGGGAAGCTCCCGGCCGGTCTTCAGACTTATGATCTGATATACCGCCATTACCGCGCAGGCGAGCTGGGCCAGCAGGTTGCTGTCCTCGGTGTAGAAGCGCAGCGGCGTCTCGCCGCCCTTGGCGATGTCCATGCCGTCGGCGATAAGGCCCATGACCACCACCGCCAGATTGCATATCAGCGAGAGCGTCATAAGCCTCCGCTTGTTGTTCTGAGAATCCATTTCTGCCTCTTTTCTATTTTCCCGTGCTGCCGAAGCCGCCGGCGCCCCGCTCGGTCTCCGGCAGCTCGTCCGCCAGCTCGAAGCGGGCGCCGAGATACGGCAGGATGACCAGCTGGGCGATGCGCTCCCCGTCGGAGACGGTCTGAGCCTCGTCGCTGTCGTTGTGCAGGACAACGATATATTCGCCCCTGTAATCGCTGTCGCACACGCCCACGCAGTTGGCAGGGCGCAGGCCCTGCTTGGACGCGAGCCCGCTGCGGGCGAACACCGCGCCGAAATATCCCTCGGGGATGGCGGCGGCGATGCCGGTACCCACCTTGGCCGACGCGTGGGGCGGTATGGTCACGCTCCCCTCCCCGGTACAGGCATACAGATCATAGCCGGCCGCGTATCTCGAGCCGGACGTGGGCATGTGCGCATCCGGGCGGAGTTTTTTTATTTTTACATCAAGCAATGCTTTCGCCTCCAGTTTGAAATGCTGTAAATTGCGTAATAATTATATAACCCCGGCGGCGCGATTACAAGTGCGCTGAGCAAATGTCAAAACTGTCCATCCCGCTGTTGCCTTTTGTCAGCGCCATATGATATAATGCTGAACTATGAAAAAACTTGCCAAAATTCTATCGACAATACTATTCGTCACCGTTCTTGTGGGCGTGGTCTGGTACTTCTTCCCCACCGAGCAGGTAAAGGCCGGAGCCAAGAGCATCGGCAAATCCGCCTCCGAAATCTGGGACAAGCTGGGCGAGGACAACATCGGCGCGGACGGCGTGAAGGTCGACACCTCCGACGGCGCGGACGAGGGCGATCTGGGCGCGGAGCTTGATTTCAGCAGCTCCAGCTGCCCCTACCGGGCGTTGCTGAGCATAAAGGAGCAGGGCGTCTATAATCAGATTTACGCCAACGCCCGCGACATGAACGGCACCTTCAAGCTGGTATGCTCCCTGTCTGTCGACGAGCTCAGTGAAACCTACGCCGCCGTCATCTGCGACCACCCGGAGCTGTTCTGGCTGGATAACGGCTATCAGTACGGCTACAATTCCGACGCCAAAAACACGGCCATTCAGCTCACGCTGAAATACAACAATCTCAAGTCCTCCATCAAAGCCGCCCAGCGCTCCTTCGATTCCGCGGCGGAATCCATCTGCGCGGGCGCGGCGAAGTTAGACACGGCCGCAGAAAAGGAAAAATACGTTTTTGAGGCCCTGACCGGCAAGATACGCTACAACGACGGCGCAAACTACAACCAGACCTCCTATTCCGGACTGGTCTGCGGCAGCACGGTGTGCGCCGGTTACGCCCGCTCGTTCCAGTACGTGCTGAACAAGCTCGGCATCCCCTGTTATTACATCTACGGCACGGCCAACGGCGAGTACCACGCCTGGAACATCGTGCAGCTGGAGGGGCAGTGGTACAACGCTGACCTCACCTGGTGCGACCAGGATTCCGGCGCGTCCTTCACCTACTACAACGTCACCGACGCCGTCCTCTCCGCCAACCACACCCGCAGCGCCATGAGCGCCAAGCTGCCCGGGGCCGAAGGGACGAAATTTGCCGTGACGCCGAAAAAGACCTCGTCGCCCTCCGGCAGCTCCGGCACGTCCAAAAATACCGTGAACGCCGTCTCCTCCGTGGACGACTACAACGCGGCATGCTATTACCAGATAGTCGCCAACGGCACCGGCACCTACTCGTTCTCCATGACGCTCAAGAACGAGGCGCTGTACGACGAGATCGTGGCGGCCAGCGACCGCAGGGACTATCAGGCCGGCTATCTTGACAACGCCGCCGCTGCGCTGGGGTTGAAGAAATTCAATTACGACTATTCCATCGCCGGAGATCTGAACGATGAGACCGGACTGGTGGTGCTGACCCAGACTGTGAAGCTCACCGAGGAAAAATAGCGATCAGGCCTCAGGACATTTTCCGCGAAACAATTAAGCTCCCGCTTGTTTTATACAAGCGGGAGCTTTGCGCGCGTTATCTATTATTTTTTTCAGGCGCTCTTCCGCTCCATACGCTCCCCCTTCATGGCGCGGTAGCCGATGGCCACCGTCCAGACATAGGCGCAGGTCTTCGGTATCATCAGTGCGCCCACCGCAGGCACCGTGTCCGCGAACAGGACGACGGGTATGTAGCAGGCGAAGCTGAGCACCACCGTCAGCCACAGCCAGCGGAAGGGCCGGTCGCTGTTTTCTCTTGCGGCGCGGCAGAAGAGCACGATGATGAGCAGCCCCAGCAGCGCGAAGGGGATGTTGCGGTATATACCCCAGGAGAGCGGGGCGCTGGCACTGGTCCACTCGTTCTGCGGCATGAGGCACAGAAGAACGCGTGAGACGGAAAGGACCCAGACGGCCGCTGTCAGGCCTGATTTGCCGGTGACCTTGTACCGGGCGCGCCAGACATAGTACAGCAGCACGTAGAAGACGGTCATGGTGACCGAGGTAATAAGCTTGCCGACGCCCAGCGCCGCCGTCCAGGCGGCAAGGCCCGTGGTGCACAGCGCCAGCGCCCGCGGCACCAGATGGAAGGCGTCGCCGCCGCCCAGCGTCACCGCCATGACGCCGTACAGCAGATACTGTCTGCGCCCGCCGCTGCCCTTTATCATGCGTATTCCCAGCGTGATCACCGTCGTCAGATATACGACGTCGAAAAGCGTTTCAAAAATTGCCTGCATATTATTTCCTCCTAATTTGAACATTGTTCATTTTTGTACATTCTAAAACCCGCCCCGCGGGCGGGCGAGTATTTTAATAGATCGTCCTTCTTACCATTTCCAGCAGCACGCGGCAGTCGTCCTTCTGCTGGATCAGCAGGACAATGAGGCCGGAAAGGACGAAATCGAGAAAATCGGCCTGGGAAAAGTCCTCCGCAAAGCAATCCGGCCGCACGGCGGGATCCGCCGCCAGCGCCTCCGCCATACCGGCTTTCATGTGCTCAAGATACCGGTACATGGTGTTCTTCGCCCGGTCCCTGCCGTCGCTGGCAAAGCTGAGGGAATGGGCCGTGAAGAAGTTGGGGTACTCCCCCGCGGCGCGGCGGACGCTGTCGAAGATCCACTGAACGGTCTCGGTAAACGAGAGGCCATCCCTGTCCCGGCTGTCCATGTGGAAAATATCCCGCCAGACGCTTTCGATGGTCTCCAGTACCAGCTCGTCCTTGTCCGAAAAATAGTTGTAAATGGAACCCAGCGCCACGCCGCATCTCTGCGCCACGGCGCGCATGTTCAGCGCCGGCAGGCCCTCCTCTGAGACGATCTCCCTGCAAGCTTTTAAAATAGCCTCTTTGGATGTAACGACCGTATTTATCGGGCTCGCCTCCAATCTGAACAATGTTCAATATAGCACATACCGCCTCTACTGTCAATAGGCAGACCGACCGATTTTACCGCTCTACCACGCGCCGTAATAACCAAGCGTGACGGCGCTGCAGTCCGACCCGGCCCTGATGCACGCGGGGATATCCGCGCCGCCCAGACGGGCGTACAGGAAACCGGCGATAAAGCTGTCGCCCGCCCCCATGGTGTCGGCGACGGAGCAGGGCGTTATGCTCCCCTCGTAAAAATTTCCGCCGGCAAGCACGAGACTGCCGCGCCCTCCGCGGGTGGCGGCGACTATGGCCGGGCCCAGAGCGGCGGCGGCGCGAATGCGCCCGCGCAGAGCGGCGTCATCGGAGACGTCGTCGGAAAAGAAGGCTATGTCGGTGTTCTTCAGCGCCGCCGCGGAAACGGCGTCCTCCGGATACTCGGAGCAGTCGAACGCCACGGGTATACCCCTGCGGCGCAGCTCGCCGAGGCATCCCTCCGCGTGGCCCCAGATGCCGGACACCACCAGGTCGTGGGAGCACATGAACTCCACGTCCTCCGGCGACGGTCTGAAATCCGCCGTGACGCCCTCGTCGTATTCGCCGAAAACCCGCTCGCCGTTTATACGCGAGACATGGGTCACCGCGGTGGCGCCGGGCAGCACTCTCACCCGGCTCACATCCACGCCCCGCTCGCCGAGGGCGGAGAGCAGCATGCGCCCGCCGGCGTCGCCGCCTACGGCGCCGATATACGAGGCGCTGCCGCCCAGGCGGCGGATATACACCGCCACATTCACAGGGTTGCCGCCGGGATATGACTCGCCGGTCCCGTCGTAAACGTCGACGCAGTTGTCGCCCACACAGGCAATTCTGATCACAGTATCTCCCTCACTTTGTCTATCGCCCTGCGGGCCGCCTCGCCCGGCGCGTCGATGTATCTTGTCACCAGCTCGATGGTGGCCGTGCCGTCGTAGCCCGCGCGCCTGATGTCGCCCAGTATCTTTGCCAGCGGCATGACGCCCTCGCCCGGCACCAGATGGGCGTCGCTGACGCCGTCGGAATCCGTTATGTGCAGGTGGGCGCACCGTGCGCCTGGGCGGCGGAAGTATTCCGCCGGATCCTCGCCCTGGGAAAACGGCGCCGCAAGGTCGCACATGCCGTAAAGCGCCGGCGGAGCGTCCCTCAGCGCCTCCTCCAGCTCCGGCAGCGTTGTGCAGGTGTTGGATTCATACGGAGTCAGGGTCTCCAGCAGCAGGCCGGTGCCGCACTCCTCCGCAGTTTTTGAAAGCGCCCGCAGGGTGCGGCGGAGCCGCTCCATGCGCGCTTCCGGCGGCGCGTCTCCCCCGTGGCCGACGGAGATGAGCGTGTATCCGGCGCCGACGGCCTTCCCCGCCCTTACGGCCTCAGAGAGATAGTTGACGCAGTCCTCCCACTGGGCCTCGCTCCCCAGCATGTAGTTGTAGGGATAGGCGTTGTGCTCAGGGGTATAGACGGCGACGGGCAGGCCGTATTTTTCCTCCAGACGCAGGATGCCGGCCGCGCCGCCCCGCAGAATGTCCGGAGCGTAGGCGTGGGGGCGGCCGCCCCAGAGCTCTATGAAATCATAGCCGAAGTCCGCGGCGTCGGCAAAGGCGTGCTCCAGCGCTCCGCGCTGATAGCCGCAGGTAAAAAGTCCGAATTTCATGTTTTTCTCCCGGAGATTAAAGATGAAAAGGCGTCCCCGCCGGAACCGGAGGGGGCGCCTTCCGCGATGCGTCAGTAGTCCATTTTGCGGTAGTAGCGCCTGAGCTCCATGCTGTGGCCGGACAGGGCCTCCAGATGGGCGTCGATGCGGTTGGTGACGGCGTGCATGACAAGATGGCATATGCGCCCGCGGTATTTTTCGTCGATGCCGGGCATGGCATAATCTCTGGTGTCTATGACCGTGCGGTTTTCGCAGGTCTTTTCCAGGAAGCGGACCACCCGCAGCGAGAGCTCCCGCTGGGCGTCCTCCCCGACGAACACGGTCACAGGCGTATCCCTGTCCACGATCTCCAGCATCCCGTGGAAAAATTCCGCGGAGTGGATGGATTTGGTGCGCATCCAGTGCATCTCCTCCCAGTAGCACATGGCGTAGGAGTAGGTCGCGCCGTACAGCGTGCCCGCGCCCACGAAATAGTGCAGCTGGTCGTGCAGATGCTTTTCCGCAAACTCCCGGCCGAAACCGTCGGCGGACTTTTCGGCCTCCGCCAGATCCTCCGGCAGGGCGGCGTCGAGCTGGGAATAGTATTCTTCGTAATCAGGAAATTCGCCGTTGTCGTACATCAGCCTGTCGGCGGCCATAAAGAACTTGAGCTGCTCGTTGTGGGGATAGCTGACGCAGACGTCCACCTCTCCGGCGAGCTCGGAATCGGCCTTGTCCACAAAGCCGAGCACCCGCGCGCCGGCTTCGCGGCAGGCCTTCACGGCGGCCGTCATCTCCAGGGTGGTGCCGGTCACGGACGAGATCACCACGAAGGTACCCTTCCCCACCCGGCGGTTGCCGGTGGTGACGTATTCGGCGGCGTTCTCGGCAAACACATCCAGCGCGCTGTACTGCTTCATGTGCTCCGCGGCCTGCAGGCAGCTTGCCCAGGTCCCGCCTATGCCCAGCCAGCAGACGTTTTTCAGGCCGTCTTTCACGGCCGCGTCCACAGCCGCCTCTATCTCTCCCCGGAGCGCCAGAGCGCCCCGGACGCTGTCTATAAGTTTCTGCTCTTCAAATTTTACCATATAAACCTCTGATGTCGTCGATTAATCAGCCGCGCGGCCGGTTTGACCGGCCGCGCGCATGGATTCTGTTTTCAGGTGCTCACCTTGAGCATCTGGTAATACTTGTCGTAAATGGTCAGCGCGTCGCCGACGTCCTTCTGGAAGAAGATGTTGGTCTTGTAATTGAAGTTGAAGGCGGGGTCGTTGCGGTAGGTGTCGCTGGCAGCGGCAACGGCGGCGTCGTTCGGGCAGGAGTAAGGATACTTCACAAGGTTCGCGGCCATGACCTGAGGATCGCAGATGTAATTGAGGAACTTGTACGCGAGATCCTGATGGGTCGCTCCCTTGGGGATGACGTAAAGGTCGAAGCCCAGCTGTACGGGATCGGAAGTGAAGGGCGCAATGGTGAGGGTGTTCTTGTCGCCCATCTGCTGCATTGCCCAGGAGGCGTTGCCGTCGTAGGTAAGGATGCAGGAAACGGTGCCGTTGACGATGTTGTCCTGGGTGGAGCCGTAGGCCACCACATTGGCGTTATACTTCTGCAGCCATTCGTAGGCGGCCTTGATCTCGGTCTCGTTGGTGGAGTTGGGATCGTAGCCCAGGGCGATGAGGGCAATGGGGAACAGGTTGCGGGCGCCGTCGATGGAGCCTATCTGGCCCTTCATGGCGGGATTGATAAGATCGTTGTAGCAGGTGATCTTGATGGGGCAGGTGGCGGTGTTGTAGACCACATAGATGTAGTTCATCAGATAGGGCACGCAGTAGTTCTGATTGTCGCCGGTCCAGTAGGTCTTGTTGATATTGGCCGTGGCGTTGGGGAGCTTGGTAAGATCCAGCTTCTCAAGATAGCCGCCCTTGATGAGGGATTCCATGTAAGCGTCGCAGGTCATGATGAGGTCGTAGTCCTTGCCCGCGCCGGCGGTGAGCTTGGTGACGGAGTCGGCGTTGTCGGACATGTAGCTGAGGTTGACCGTGCAGTTGTTCTCCTTCTCAAAGTTGGCTATCAGGTCGTCGGAAATGTAGTCGCTCCACATGAAAATGTTGAGCTCGGTGCTGGCGGTGCCTGTGGTTCCGGAACTGTCCGTGCCGGAAGCCGCCGTGGTACCCGCCTTGCCGCAGGCACACAACGCGAATACCATTGTGAGCGCAAGAATGACAGCAATAACCTTTTTCATTTTTTCCTCCTTAAAAAATTGATTTCTGTATTTTCAACCGCCGTGGGCGGATGAAATCGCCATTTCCGCTTCCGCGGCAAGCCGCGCGTCCTTTTTGCGGCGGCGGCGCTGGAAAGCGTTGACCGTGAGCAGCCCGATGACCAGCAGAGCGATCATGACCGTGGTGAGCGCGTTGGTGTCGGGGGTGAGTCCGGTGCGGTTCATGGAGAGTATCAGCACCGGCAGAGTGGACTGGGTGGCGCCGGAGAGCATGTTGGACATGACCACGTCGTCGATGGAGAGGGTGAAGGACAGAAACGCCGCCGAGGTGATGCCCGGCATGATGCTGGGCACCGTGACGCGCCAGAAGGTCTGCCGGCGGTTCGCCCCCAGGTCCATGGACGCCTCCTGCAGCGTCTCGTTGTCGCCGCTGATGCGGCCTTTTATCGTCACCACCGCGTAGGGTATGCAGAAGGTGCAGTGCCCGATGAGTATGGTGCCCATGCCCAGCTTCACGCCGATGGTGATGAAGATTATCAGCATCGCCACGGCAAGCACGATCTCAGGCACGATGATGGGCACGTATATCATCATGTTGATGAATTTTTTGCCGCGGAACTCAAATTTTTTCAGTCCTATACCGCCCAGCACCCCGATTATGACGCTGATGGCGGTGGCCAGCAGGGCGATGATCAGCGAGTATATCAGCGCGTCCCACAGGTCGGTGTTGGCGAAGGAGAACAGCTTGGCATACCAGCGGGTGGTGAAGCCCTGCCAGTAATAGTTGCGCGGCGCGTCGTTGAAGGAGAAGGCGATCATTACCGCCACGGGGATGTAAAAGACCGTGTAGATCAGCACCGCGTAAAAGCCGCTCCAGAATCTGGACGAGCGCTGGCGGCGGAGCTTTCTGCTTTTCGTTGACTTCATCATACCACCTCCATGTCCTCTATACGGGCAAAGCGGGTATAGATGAATATCAGCAGCGCCGTTATCAGCAGCAGCAGTACGCTCAGCGCCGCGCCCAGCGGCCAGTTGCGTATCACGCCGAACTGGTTTTTGATTATGTTGCCTATGTACAGCACCTTGCCGCCGCCCAGCATGTCGGTGACGGTATAGATTCCCAGCGCCGGGATGAAGGTGAGGATAATGGCGGAGAAAATGCCGGGGAAGGTCAGCGGCAGAGTCACCTTGCGGAAGGTGACGGAGGGTCTGGCGCCCAGATCGGCCGAGGCCTCCAGCAGCGAATTCTGGAGCTTCTCGATGGACGAATACATCGGCAGCACGGCAAAGGGCAGCATGTTCGTGATAAGGCCCACCATCACCAGCCAGTCGGTGTAGATGAATTTGTGGGGCTGGCTTATCCAGCCCAGCGACAGCAGCGCGTTGTTAACCGGACCGTTAGTCTGGAACAGCAGCATCCACGCGTTGAGCCGCATCAGCGAATTGGTCCAGAAGGGTATCATGATCAGCATTATCAGCTTGGACGCCACCTGCGGCGGTTTGCGGGCGATGTAGTAGGCGAAGGGATAGCCCAGGAGCAGGCACAGCAGCGTCGTCACCAGCGCCACCTTCAGGCTCTTGGCGATGACGACGAAATATATGGCGTCCAGCAGGGTCTTGTAGCTGGTAAGGGAGAATTTGTACTCAATGCCGCCGAAGGTATTGCGGGTCATGAAGCTTATGTAGATGATGAACAGCATGGGGATGGTGACGAACAGCACCATCCAAACGGATACCGGCCCCGCCTGGGCCAGTCTCGGCAGGCTGCTCCCGCGCTTCTTCTTCCGGGCGGCCGGGGGCGCTGTTTCCGTCATTGCTGCACCTCCTCGGCCTTGATGGCCACGGAGCGGGCCGGATCCCAGCTGACGAATACCCCGTCCCCCTCGTGCACGGCGCTGTCCGCCTCAAAGCGGGACAGCTTTATCTCCTTGCCGTCGGCGAGGTCCAGACTGGTCTTGGTGACGGCGCCCATGTAAATGAAATCCTTGACCTTCGCGGGAAGGCTGAAGCTCTCCGACGCCGCCGGTCCGATGGACACGAACTCCGGTCTTATGGACACATACAGCTTTTCGCCGGGCTGGAAGCCCTCGCCGCAGGTGGTCACCACGCCCTGTGGGGTCTCCACCGTGAGAAGGCCGCCGGCGGCGCGGCTAACCGTGCCCTCGAAGACGTTGGATTCGCCGATGAAGTCCGCCACGAACTTGGTGCGCGGGTGGTCGTAGATGTCCGTGGGCTTGCCGATCTGGAGGATGACGCCGTCCCGCATGACCGCTATGCGGTCGGACATGGTCATGGCCTCCTCCTGGTCGTGGGTCACGTATACGAAGGTGATGTCCAGCTTGCGCTGGAGACGCTTGAGCTCTATCTGCATCTGCTTGCGCAGCTTCAGATCCAGCGCGCCCAGCGGCTCGTCCAGCAGCAGGACCCTGGGATTGTTTATCAAAGCTCTGGCTATGGCCACGCGCTGTTTCTGGCCGCCCGAGAGAGCGTCCGGCTTGCGCTTTTCATAGCCGGACATCTGCACCAGCTCCAGCATCTCCGTCACGCGCTTTTTGATCTCGTCCTTCGGCACCTTGCGGATCATGGGCCCGTACGCCACATTGTCGTAGACGGTCATGTGCGGGAAGAGAGAGTAATTCTGGAAGACAGTGTTCACATCACGCTGGAAGGGCTCCTTCTCCTCCACGCGCTCCCCCTGCACCTCGATGGTGCCGGAGGTCGCGTCCTCAAATCCGGCTATCATGCGCAGGGTCGTGGTCTTTCCGCAGCCTGAGGGCCCCAGCAGCGTCAGAAATTCGCCTTCTTCGATCTCCAGGTTCATGTCCTTAACGACGTGATTGGAGCCGAACCACTTTTCCACGTGCTGAAGCGATACAATCGAATTTCCCAATGTTTCCACCTCTTGTTGTTTGTGCTGTTTTACTAAATGTAACATTGTTTGCGCTGAAATACAACCCAACGGATAATAAAATACACAATAAGACAACACCGTCCCGATACGGCAGGGCCCTTACAGGGCGCCGCACAACAGGCGGCGCGTCTCTTCCGCGGCCATGCGGGGCGGCGAAAGCACGCTCTCTCCGCCCCGCCGCCTGTGCCGCAGAGAACAAAAAAAGATCCCGCCTGAAAGGCAGGATCTTTTTTATAAAACCTTGGACAAAAAGTCCTGGAGCCGCGGACTCTGGGGATTGCCGAACAGCTCGTCCGGCGTGCCCTGCTCAAGAAGCTTGCCGTCGGCCATGAATATGACCCGGTTTCCAACCTCGCGGGCAAAGCCCATCTCGTGGGTCACCACCACCATGGTCATGCCGTCCCGGGCAAGCTCCTTCATGACGTCCAGCACCTCGCCCACCATCTCAGGGTCAAGGGCGCTGGTGGGCTCGTCGAAGAGCATCACGTCGGGCTCCATCATCAGCGCGCGCACGATGGCCACGCGCTGCTTCTGGCCGCCGGAGAGCTGGATGGGGTATGCCCCCGCCCGGTCGTCCAGCCCCACGCGCCTAAGAAGGTGCATGGCCTTCTCCTCGGCTTCCGCCTTGGGCATCTTTTTCACCTTTATCGGCGCCAGGGTCATGTTGTCGATGATGGTCTTGTGCGGGAAAAGATTGAAGTGCTGGAACACCATGCCCATCTTCTGCCGGTGCTTGTTGATATCCACCTTTTTGCCGGTGATGTCCACGCCCTCGAAAACGATGGTGCCCGAGGTGGGCTTTTCCAGCAGGTTCAGGGAGCGCAGGAAGGTGGACTTGCCGCTGCCGGAGGGGCCGATGATGACCATGACGTCCCCCCGCTCGATCTTCAGGCTCACGTCGTCCAGGGCCTTTATGGCGCCTTTGTTGTAGTACTTTTTGAGATCCGTGACCTCTATGAGGCTGCCGGTCTTATCTTCTGTCTCCACGGCTCATCCTCCTTTCAAAATACGCGATAATCTTGGAAGTCGGGTAAGTCAGGCAGAAATACATCGCCGTGGCGATGAACAGCGGCTCCGCGATTATGTACAGCGCGCCCTTGACCGCCGCCACCGCGTACATTATCTCCTGCACGCCGATGGTGTAGCAGATGGAGGACTCCTTGATGATGGTCACGAACTCGTTGGCAATGGCCGGCAAAATGTTCTTTATGGCCTGCGGCAATATGACGAAGCGCATATTCTGCCCCTGGGTCAGGCCCAGGGAGCGGGCCGCCTCGGTCTGGCCGCCGTCGATGGACTGTATGCCGGAGCGGATGATCTCGCACAGGTACGCGCCGGAGTTCATGGCAAGCGCCACCACACCGGGCAAAAAGCGCTCAAAGCGGATATAGCCGAAGAGCATATAGCGGGGCAGCTTCACCCCGGCGAACAAAACGTAGTACACGATGAACAGCTGTACCAGCATAGGCGTGGCGCGCATGACCTCCACATATACGCTGGCAATTAATTTGAGTATTCTGATCCTGCCCATGCGGCACAGGGCCAGCAGCAGCGCCAGGAAAAAGCCGAAAAGCACCGTCAGCGCCGACAGGGACAGGGTGCAGACAAGGCCCTGTTTGAACAGTACGGCGTATTTCCACACCTTGGCAAAGCCGGCAGCGGAAACATGCATCTGGGATCCCCCTTTTTTTAACGCGCAAAGTCCTCCCCCCTTCCGGGGGGAGGGCCTGCGCCGAATATTACTTTATTGTTTTCAGCCGGCTGCCGGAGAAACCGCGGCGCTGGGAACAGCGCTGGGAACCGCGCCGCTGTCGGTCAGAGTGCCCTCATAGATGTTGCCGGAGGCAAGCTCGTTGGCGTCGGTGACGAATTTGTCGATGGAGCCGTCCTTGATGGCGGCGGCGATGGCCAGGTTGATGGCGGCAAGCAGCGCCGGATTGTCCTTGGCAACGCCGACGGCGGAGCCGGACACATCATAGGGAACGTCGCACACGATGACGAGGTCGGGGTAGTTCTTGGCGTAGCTTTCGGCAACGGCGGTCTCGATGTAAGCGCCGTCCAGATTGCCGGCCAGCAGATCCTGGATGATATCGGTGACCTTGGTCATTGGCACGATATCGGCATCGGGGGTATCCTGAGTGGCGAGCTTCTGCTGGATGGAGCCGGTCTGAGCGCCGACCTTAAAGTCCTTGCTGTTGCAGTCGGTGTAGCTCTTGATCTTGTCGGCCTTGGCCTTGACGGTGACGAAGGACTGGCCGCCCTTGTAATAGATGTCGGAGAAGTCCATGGCGTCCATACGGTCGGGATCGGGAGAAAGGCCCGCGAGGCCGATATCCACGGTCTTGTTCTGCAGCTCGGCCAGCACGCCGTCGAAGTCCATGGGGACGACCTCAAGGGTGAGACCCAGATAATCGGCTATGTACTGGGCAAGAGCCATGTCGAAGCCGGAGAGGGTCGGGGTGCCGTCGGTGCCGATGGAGTAGAACTCGTAAGGGGCGAAGTCGGGGCTGGTGGCCACCGTAAGCTTGCCGTCGGCCACCGTCTTAACGACGGCCTTGAGCTGGTCGATGGTCATGGACGAATAATCGGAGGCGGTGGGGGCCGCGGTGGAAGCGGTCTGGGTGGCGGTGCCGCAGGCGCACAGCGCGAACACCATGCACAGAGCGAGCAGCAGTGCAACTATCTTTTTCATCTTCATTTTCCTCACTTTCAAAATTCAGGCATGCGGTTATTTATTCTGTCCTCTTGAATAAATTTTCGTTTGAACAAGTGCGATAATAGCACCCGCATACGCAGCTGTCAAGTGATTTTGAAAAAATATTCTATAAATTTTCAGTTATTTTTAAGTTTAGTGTATATTATTCATTATTTGGAGGAATATTCGTGAAATAGTGAATATCATTTTCCATGTTTTAATCTGCCTGCCAGCGCGAACGCGCCAAAAGCCAGCATATTGACCGCCACCACGGCTGGGCCTGTTGGCAGCTCCAGAGCGTAGGAGCACAGCATACCGGCGGCGAAGCAGGCCACGGAATCGACGGCGGAGCAGATCACCACCGATTTGAAGGTGCGGCACACCCGCATGGCGGAGAGGGGCGGAAAGATGATGAGACTGGATATGAGCAGCGCGCCCATCATGCGCATGCCCAGCACCACCGTGACGGCTGTGAGGACGGCGATGAGCATGTTGTATACTCCAGTCCTGGTGCCGGTGGCCCGGGCAAAGGTCTCGTCGAATGTCACGGCGAAGATGCGCGGATAGAACAGTATGAACAGAGCCAGCACCGCCGCCGACAGCACAGCGCTGAATCTGGCGTCCGCCGTGCTGAGGGACAGGATGCTGCCGAACATGTAGTTGGACACGTCGGTATTCATGCCTGTGGTCAGCGAGATGACGATGACGCCGACGGCCAGCGCTCCGCTGGAGATCATGGCAATGGCGGCGTCGCCCTTTATGCGGCTGTTCTGGCTCAGGCGCAGCAGCAGGACGGCGGACACGACCACCACAGGCACGGCCACGGCCAGCGGCGCCACATTGAAGGCCGTTGCCACGGCCAGCGCGCCGAAGCCGACGTGGGAAAGGCCGTCGCCGATCATGGAATACCGCTTCAGAACCAGCGACACGCCCAGCAGCGACGAGCACAGCGACACCAGCACGCCCACCACGAGAGCCCGCACCAGGAAGGGATACGACAGCATTTCGGCAAGCATCATGTTCTGTTCCCTCCCAGAAAGCGGCGGGCGAGGTCGCTCTGTTTGTATTCGGCGGAGGTGCCGAAGAAAAGCTGCCGGTTGCCCAGATGCAGGATGTGGGTGGCATAGCGCACGGCCTCGTGTATATCGTGGGAGACCATGATGACGGTTATGCCGTCGCAGAGATTTATCAGTTTTATCAGATTGTACATCTCGTTCTGGGCCACGGGGTCCAGGCCGGTGACGGGCTCGTCCAGCAGCAGCAGCTTCTTGGTGGCGCACATGGCCCGCGCCAGCAGCACGCGCTGCTGCTGGCCGCCGGAGAGCTCCTGATAGCAGCGCCCGGCCAGGTCGTCTATCCCCATGCGCTCCATGTTGGCCGCGGCGGCGGCGCGGTCGGCCCGGGTATAAAAGAGGCCCCTTCCCAGGCTGTTCAGCCGCCCGGAAAGCACCACCTCCCGGACGCTGGCCGGAAAGTCCTTCTGCAGCTGGGTCTGCTGGGGCAGATAGCCGATCTCCGTGGATCTGAGGCCCTCGCCCATGACGATCTTTCCGCTTCTGGGGGCCTTGAGACCCAAAAGTCCCTTTATCAGCGTGGATTTTCCTGAGCCGTTCTCCCCAACCACGCACAGATAATCACCGGCGTTCAGGGTAAAATCCACATTTTCCAGCACGTCCTCGCCGTCGTAGGCAAAGGTCGCGTCCCTGCATTCAAGTATCGCCATCAGCCCAGCGCCTTTCTCAAAGTGTCCACGTTTTTCCACATGAGGTCCAGATACGTCACGCCGTTTTCAAAATCCGCCTTTGAAACATTGTGGCAGGAATCGAATTCCAGCTTGCCGCAGCCGGTGTCTTCGCAGACGGTGTCCGCCATCTTCTGATTGGAAAACTCAATGTACAGGACGTACGGTATGTCCTCCTGACGCACCTTGTCGATGAGGAAGGCCACAGTCTTCGCGGAGGGCTCGGCGTCCTCGGCGCAGCCGGGATAGGCGGCGTAATAGTCCAGACCGTATTCCTCCGTAAAATACCGCACGGGGAATCTGTCGGCAAAGACCACAGTCCTGCGTTTGCCCTGGGACACCGTCTTCCTGAAAGCGGCGTCCAGCTCTGAGAGCTCTTCCGTGTAGGCCTTCAGCGCGGCGGAATAGATCTCCGCCCCGGCCGGATCCTTTGCGGAGGCGGCGCCTTCGATGGCGGCGGCTATCTTCTCCGCATTCAGCGGCGAGGTCCACACGTGCTCGTCCGGCTCCTCCCCGCCCTCCTCGTGGACGGTCATGCCCTCCTTGTCCTCCTCGGTGAGAGTCTGCACGCAGTCGGTCATGCGCACCACGGTCATGTTGTTTTCGATGGACGACAGCACGTCGTCCACCCAGGCGTCGGAGTCGCCGCCGTTATATATGAATATGTCGCAGTTCTGTATTTTCAGTATGTCCTGGGGCGTGGGCTCGTAGGAGTGTATCTCCGAGCCCGGCGGGATGAGCATGGTCACGTCAGCCCGGGTCCCGCAGACCGCCCGCGCGAAATCGTAGGCGGGGAAGATCGTGGTCACAATGGCCAGACGGCTGTCGGCCTTCGCCGTGGGCGCGGGCGCACTGGTACACCCCGACAGCAGTCCCGCCGTCAGGCACATTGTCAGCAGTATGCAAAGAAGCTTTTTCAAGGCAGATACCTTCCGAATCGTATTATAAAAATTATATCATACCCGGCAAGAGCTCTACAAGCTATTTATTTCCCGGATAAAGGCTGGTATAATAAATCAAATTTGCTTATTATATCATGATATTAACTATATTAACTGTTGTCAGGAGGCGGCATATGAAAAACCACGGTCTTTTCGGCTTCGGGGGCGAAGAAGCGGTGGGCGCGGACGCACCCGGCGCACGGCTCCTCTCATCTCCGAGAGGCGAGGTATATTACTGGGTGACGCCCTGCCCGGAGCCTGACGCCGGGTGGCTGGTGCTGACCCACGGTCTCGGCATGGATCACACCGTGTTCGACGCTCTCGCCGGGGAGCTTTCCGCAAGCTTCAACGTCGTTACCTGGGATCTGCCCCTCCACGGCATGAGCGAGGAGTACGGCGAGTTCTCATTCCTGAACTGCGCCAACGATATCCGGGAGATCCTCAACGCCGTGGGCGCCGACAGCGCCGTCGTCATCGGCCACTGCCTCGGCGGCTGCGCCGCCCAGGCCTTCGGCGTGGTATTCCCGGAATACTGCAGGGGTCTTGTCCTTGTGGATACCTTCCCCTTCGGCGAGGAACTGTGCGGCTACGGCGACTTTCAGTGGCTGGACAAGCTCACCGGCGCCATGCGGGTGCTGCCGTCCAGGCTCTTCGGCTCCGCGCTGGCCGGTTTTTTCAGCGCCACGCCCGAGGGCGAGCGGGCGCTCCGTCCCATCATGTCCCGGCAGAACACCGCCTGCGTAGCCGACGCGCTGGCCATCTCCATGACCTCACTGTGCAAAGAGGGCGCACCGGCTTTCGCCTTCCCCGTTCTGGACATAGTGGGCGAAAACGACAGACTGGGCCCCATAAAGAAGCTGAACCGGGCCGCCGCGGAGACCTGCGGCTATGATTTTGCCGCCATACCCCGGGCCGGACACACGCCGTTTGTGGATAATCCCGCCCAATTCAGCCTGGTTCTGGGCGATTTTCTGGCTGGTCTCCGCTGAATGGCGACACATTTCCAGCGGCGTATAGACGCATTTTGAAATGTGACCGGCAACCGTAAAATTTTGTCAAACTATTATCAGAATATTCTAAAAGCTGTGGCGTGCGCCACAGCTTTTGTGTTCTTATCCATGTATAATCAAATCGAACAAAGGCAATAGGAATTAATTTTTCTAATATAATAAGGAGGAACACCCCCATGGAACTTTACAACAAACTCATTAAGGATACCGAAGAGCTTCTCTCCAAAGGCACCCCCAAGGCCTGGGCATACAATCCCTCCGACGCCTGGGCGGACAACGGCTCAAGCGAGCTGGTGCTCCAGTCCGACGCAGCTTTTGAGCTGGGCGAAATGGGCAAGGGCTCCGCAAACTTTCTGTGCTCCACCACCAGTGCCGAGCTCGTTGGCAAGGACGAGACCGTACTTTACGGCCCCGATCTCAGGGAGCTCAAGGGCGGCTCTCCCTTCGCCCGCATAGTCCTCGTCCGCGTGGGCGTCATGGACGGCGACGACGAGGAGGTCTACCGTGCTCTGAAGGACATCGAGTTCTGCAAGTACCACGTCTACCCCGAGGGCTATATGGTGCGCATGTCCCCCGAATCCTACCGCGAGCAGGTTCGCGTCAGCAAGACCGCCGTAAAGAAGGGCATCAGCTTCAAGGCCGTGGGCGCGGACTACATCAAGAAGTACAAGGAAAACCAGGACGTGCTGAACGTCAAGGTGATCTTCATCACCGATCCCTCCTTCGATTACGACGCCATGAAGAAGAACGCCAAGCTGGCCGACGGCATCACCTCCACCCTCACCCACATTCTCGAGGGTCTGCCCACCGACTGCTCGGTGTGCCAGCTGAAGGACGTGTGCGACGAGGTCGAGGGCATGAAGGAGCTGCACTTTGGCAAGGCGGCCAAAGAAGCCAAGCACGACTGAGCGCCGCCGCCAACAATCGAAAGGAGCGATACCTATGGAAAAACAGGCAAAAATAATAGCCGTCGCCGGCAAGGGCGGCGTTGGAAAGACCTCTCTCTCGGCGTGCATGGTGCGCCTGCTGACCGAGAAATATCCCGATAAAAAGATCCTCGCCATCGACGCCGACCCCGCCGTGGGCCTCTCCGTGGCGCTGGGCGTGGACGTGAAGCTGACGCTGGACGACATACGCATGGGCGTGGTGGACTCCGTGGAAAACGGTGAGGCCCGCGAGGCGCTGGAGCTTCTCAGCGAGGCGCGGTTCCGCATCTTCGACGCGCTTGTCGAAATGCCGGGCTTCGCGTTTCTGGCCATTGGCCGGCCGGAGAGCTCCGGCTGCTACTGCAAGGTCAACTCGTATCTCAAGGAGGTCATCGGCGTCCTGGCCAACAGCTTCGATTATGTGGTCATCGACGGCGAGGCCGGCATAGAGCAGATACAGCGCCGCGTCATGGAGAAGGTCACCCATCTCATCCTCATCACCGACCAGTCCAAGAAGGGCGGCCAGGTCATCTCCACCATCAAGGGCGTGGCCGACGATCTGATAGTCTACGAGAAGATCGGCGCCATCATAAACCGCATGACCAACCCCGAGCTTGCGGATCTCATCAAAGTACCCGGCGTGGATATCGTGGCAAAGATCCCCGCCGACCCCGCTTTCGCCGCCAACGACATCAAGGGTCAGAGCGTCATGATGCTGCCGGAGGACGACCCGCTGCTGTGCGGCGCGAAGGAAGCCCTCACGAACATGGGAATCATCTGATAACCGGAAGCCCCCCTTTCGGCAATACGGACAACACAGCCCCGGACTTTCGTCCGGGGCTGGATTTTATATCGGTAAAAGCAATACCCGCGGGAGAGTCTCCCGCGGGCATTGCTGTCAATGGCCGCTTATCAGCGGAAAAACGACACGCGTTGGGACATGTCCTCTTTTTCCTTGGCGTCGGGCTCGGCCGCGATGCCGCCGAAGGGCATCTGAGCTATCAGCTTGTAGCTCTCCGGTATGCCGAACTGGGCGCGGACAGCGCCATCGATGACCGGATTGTAGTGCTGGAGTGAGGCGCCGATGTCCAGCTCCCTCAGCCCGCTCCACACGGAGAGCTGGAGCATGCCGCTGGCCTGCATGGCCCAGAGCGGGAAGTTGTCCGCATAGCGGGGAAACTTCTGCTGCAGAGCCTGCACCGTGCTCTCGTCGAAGAAATAGAGCACCGTACCGGCCCCGGCGCGGAAGGAGTCTATCTTGTCCCGTGGGACCTTTCCGCCGAATGCGTCGTAAATGTTGTCCCACAGCTTTTTGTGCGCGTCGCCGAAGGCCACCACTACTCTGGAGCTCTTCATATTGAAGGCGTCCGGCACCAGCTCGGTGAGCTGAGCGATGAGTGCGCGCACCTCGTCCTCCCCCACGGGGAGACTGTCGTTGATCATGTAGTACGATCTGCGTTTTTGCAGAGATTCCTGAATGCCCATCATTCGATCCTTTCCGCGGCCAAGGCCGCCGTCAAATTCAATCGTAGCTTACTCCGCTTTTGAGAAAATCGCCGGTGTTCAGTTCCCGAAAGGCCTGATTCAGCTCCTGCCGGGTGTTCATGACTATGGGCCCGCCCCAGCATACCGGCTCGCCCAGCGCCCGGCTGCTCATAACCAGCACGCACGCCCGCTCCTCCACGGCCTCAAGCGTCACCTGCTCGCCGGGCGTCAGCCGTGCGGCTGTCTTTTCCGGGATATCCGTTCCGCCGGCCCGCACGCCTCCCAGCAGGGTAAAGAGCATCACCGCCCGGTCGGGAGCAGTCTGCAGCTGAAATACCGCGCCGGGGTCCAGTCTCACGTCGTAATAGTCCAGGGGCAGATGCCGGGGGCTGTAGCCCTTCACATCGCCGTACGCCCCGGCAAGCACCCGGAGCTTTCCGCCGGGTATGTCGAGCTCCGGGATATCCTCCCGGCGCACGCTGTGGTACACCGGCGCCGTCATCTTGTCCTTCGCGGGCAGATTCAGCCAGAGCTGTACGCCCAGAAGCCGCGGCGCCGCCGGTATCATCTCCTCGTGCATTATCCCGGAGCCCGCCGTCATCCACTGCACCTCCCCGTCGGAGATGGTGTCGGTATTGCCCAGGCTGTCCCGGTGCCGCATGGCGCCGCTGACCACGTAGCTGATGGTCTCTATGCCCCGGTGGGGGTGCATGGGGAAACCGGCGGTATAGTCGGCGGGATTTCGGCTGTCGAACGAGTCCAGCATCAGTATGGGGTCAAACTTCTCAACAGTGGAGTTTCCCAGAACGCGCACGAGATGCACGCCGGCGCCGTCCTGAGTCGGAAATCCGCGGACGGTCGTTTCAATCTTTCTTTCCATTTTTACCTCCAAACCGCTTCAGCAGCGAAACAAGCTCATCCTTTTCCTCGTCCGTCCAGCAGTCCATCTGCCGGATTATCATATCCTCGTTTTTTGGGTAAACCTCCGCGATCAGCGCCCTGCCGGACTCGGTCAGATGCAGTATCCGGCAGCGGCGATCGCCCTCGTCCCGGCTGCGCGTCAGGTAGCCCTGCTGTTCCAGCCTGCCGACTATGACGGGTATGGTGCCGCTGGTGCTGAGGATGGCCTCCTGCACCTGGCCCACGGTCAGATCGCCCTTGTGGTACAGCGCCTCCAGTACGGCGAACTGCCCCAGCGTCAGCCCGTATTCCGCCGCGATCTGCGACGTCTTGCGATCCACTGCATTGGCGGCGCGGTGCAGGCCGATCAGTATCTTCAGTTCCGGTTTTGCCATTATCGCTCCTCCTTTTGGAATAATTTTATCTCTAATTAGAGATATTGTCAACAGATACTTTTCATATTATTTCTTGCTTTATTTATAAAAAGGTAATATTATATTTAATTAACAATATTTTACTGCGTTTGAAATGCTTTTGGAGGGGGGCGGACACCGTGAACGCGGGAGCGGTCGGCAGGTCTTTCAGGCGGCGCATCATCTGCGCGGTCATGGCTTTTTCCGCGCTTCTGACACTTTTCGGGCAGAGTGCGCACGCGGCCGGAACGGGCCGGACCGTCCGCGTCGGCTATTACTCCATGAGCAATTATCAGGAGTACGACAGCTCCTCGGGCGAATACCGCGGATACAGCTACGACTACATGATGGCCGTGGCACAATACGCAGGCTGGCAATACGAATTTGTCCCCGTCGATTACGACGAGGGCATCAGGATGCTGGAGGACGGAGAACTCGATCTCATGAACGGAGTGGAGATCACGGACTCCCTCTCCGGGCGTCTTTCTTTTTCCTCTATCCCCTCGGGCGAGAGCTGCACCTGTCTCGTTGTTTCTCCCGACAACACTGAGGTGGCCTATGAGGATTTTCAGTCCTTCGCCGGCCTTACGGTGGGGCTTGACTATTCAAGCAGCCGCAACAGCGGTTTTGTGGATTACTGCAAGGACAATGACTGCATGCCCACGCTGATATACTACCACACCGCCGCCGGTGTGGCCGAAGGCATGAAGACAGGCGAGATAAACGCCTATCTCATCAGCAGCCTGCAGGATGTGAATATGCGCACCGTAGCCAAGTTCGGGACCCAGTCCTACTATTTTGCCGCGGCAAAGGGCGATGCGGATCTGCTGCAGGAGCTGAACGCGGCTATGAATTCTCTCAAGACCGAGGATCCGTATTTCGAGGAAAAGATATATTCCAAATATCACGGCAAGTCCGCCGAGGAACAGACGGTCATATCGGACAGTGAGAAGTTGTACATCTCAGAGACCGCCGTGGTCAGGGCCGCATACGATTCGGCCTGGTATCCGCTGTCCTACACCGGGAAGGACGGGAAATTTGCAGGCGCCATGGCTTCGATAATGGAGCTGATATCCGAGAGGACGGGACTCAAATTCGAATACGTCCCCTGCGCCTCCGCCTCCGAGGCCGCCGCGCGGCTGAAGAGCGGCGACGTGCAGATAATCGCCGGCTTCCCCTACGATTACACCTGGGCCGGGAAGAGCGGCGCTCTGGTCACGCTCCCGTTTACCAGCCTCACGGTCTTCGCGGCCTACAAGACCGGTGGCACTCCCGGCAGCAGCGTCGCCGTCCCGGAGGGCTCGTACCTTGAGTACCTCAGCGGCCACATACGGCAGGACGGCTATTCCTTCTCCCAATACGGCAGCACCGACGACTGTCTCCGGGCCGTGCTGTCCGGCCAGGCCGACTATGCCTTTCTGGATTCATATCAGCTGGAATACTACCGTGAAAGAGCCTCGTACCGCAACCTTTCCTTCAAGGTCGTGAACGGCGACGACTACCGTCTTTCTCTGGCCGTGTCCGGCCAGGCGGACAAGCGGCTCTACACCATTATCGGCAAGACCCTATCGGCAGCGGGTTCCGACGAGCTGAGCAACATATTCCGGGAAACGTCCATAGAGGCCGAGTCGCGCTCGCTGACCGACCTCATGTATCTCAATCCCAAGGCCGCAGGGCTGATATTTACACTGCTCGGCTTCCTGCTTGCGGTGCTGGCGAGCATCTTCATCTATTCCAGGGCGATGAACAGGAAGAACCGCGAGCTGCGCGCGGCCACCAGCGCAAAGTCCGAGTTCCTTTCCAACATGAGCCACGACATGCGCACCCCGCTCAACGGCATCATGGGCTATACCGAGCTTGCCGTGAATACCGACGACCCGGAAAAGAAAGCCGATTATCTCAACAAGATACGCATATCGGGACAGTTCCTGCTGAGTCTCATTAACGACACGCTGGATATCAGCAAGATCGAAAGCGGAAAATTTGCGCTCCACCCGGAGCCCGTCAGCAGCGGCGAGCTGCTGGAGAGCATAGTGGTCCCCATGCGGCAGATGGCCGCCGAAAAGGGTGTTGATTTCATCGTCGATACTTCCGCCTCCACCCAGGGCTATATTCTGGCGGACAGGCTGAACTCCCAGAAGGTCATCCTCAATCTGCTGTCAAACGCCGTAAAATTCACCCCGCCCGGCGGCACGGTCTGGCTGATCATCGCCGATATCGACCCGCCGGAGGACGGGCTCAACACCCGCGTGACCGTAAAGGATACGGGCATAGGGATGAGCAGCGAGTATATCCCCGACATGTTCGAGCCCTTCACGCAGGAACACGCCCCGGAATCCCGTCAGACCGTCGGCACCGGATTGGGGCTGTCCATCGTGAAAAAGATCGTCACCCTCATGGGCGGCAGGATAGAAGTGGAGAGCAAAAAAGGCTCCGGCACCAAATTCGACGTGCTGCTGCCGCTGGAGCATCTCACCCCTCCCGCGCCGTCCGAGGACGAGCCCCGGTACGGCAGCGACGCCCTGAGCGGCAAGCGGGCCCTGCTGTGCGAGGACAACGAAATGAACTGTGAGATCGCGGTAAATCTGCTGCAGAGCTTCGGCATGACCGTGGACTGCGCCGGGAACGGCCGGGAGGGGGTGGACATGTTTTCCGCCTCCCCCGTGGGGACCTACGACGCCGTGCTCATGGATCTGCGCATGCCGGTGCTGGGCGGCTGCGCCGCTTCGGCGGAGATACGTTCCCTGCCCAGAGCAGATGCCGGAAGCGTTCCGATAGTCGCCATGTCCGCCGACGCCTACGACGACGATCTGCGCAGATGCGCCGAGGCCGGCATGAACGGGCACGTATCAAAGCCCATTGACCCGAAAACTTTGTTCAGCGAGCTTGCAAAACACTGCGGCGGAGGCGGTAAGCGCGATGAAAACAAATAAGCTAATGGCCATGCTCCTTGCCCTGTCCCTCGCGGCGCCTCTTTCCGGCTGCGCGCAGACCTCACGCGCCGCCGGCGCCGCCATATCCGGCGCGTCCCAGATGCCGGCGCCCACCGCCGCCGTTTCCGACAGCATCGGAAACTACGCGCAGGACGGAGTTGACGCCTCCACGATCGTCATATACTCTCCCCACGACGCCGACCCGCTGAACGCCTGCATCACGAATTTCATGGAAAAGTACCCGGACATAAAGGTCAAACTTGTGGCCGGAGGCACGGGAGAACTGTGCGAGAGGATAAAGTCGGAGGCCGATTCCCCGCAGGCCGACGTCTTCTGGGGCGGCGGCGCGGACTCCATGGAGGCCTATTCCCAATATTTTGAAAAGTACGTGTCCCCCGCCGACAAGTTTATAGATGAAAAGTTCAAGGACCCCGACGACAAGTGGACCGGCGAAAGCCCCCTGCCCATGGTGATCATCTATAACAAAAAGCTGCTGGCCGAGGCCGGACTCCAGGCCCCGCAAAGCTGGGAGGACTGCCTCAATCCGGCCTTCAAGGGCAAGATAGCCTACTGCCAGCCTTCCAAGTCCGGCTCGGCATACACCCAGCTGTGCACCATGATACTGGCCAACGGCGGCGGCGAGGAGGGCTGGAAATACGTTGAAAAGTTTGCCGCGAACCTGGGCGGAAAAATCCTGGATTCCTCCGGCAAGTGCCACAAGTTGGTCTCCAGCGGAGAATACATGATCGGCATAACCATTGAAAAATCCGCCGCCCTGTATTCCGGCGACGAGAACATCGGCTACTGCTACCCGTCGGAGGGCACCTCCGCCGTGCCGGACTCGGTGGCGATCGTAAAGGGCTGCCTCCACAGGGACAACGCCAGACTTTTTGTGGATTTCGTGCTGTCCGCTCAATCCCAGAGCGAACAGAGCAAGGACTGGAGCAGGCGGCCATCAAGAAGCGACACGGCAGCGCCGGAGGGGCTGGCGGACATGGACAGCATCAAGCTGGTGGATTACGACTTCAACTGGGCGGCGGCCAACAAGAGCGCTTTCATCAGCCGTTTTGATTCCCTGCTGTCCGGCGGCTGATGCGCCGGAAAATAAAAAGCTGACGAATTTCAAAAGAAATTCGTCAGCTTTTTTTGGCGGAGAAGGAGAGATTCGAACTCTCGAAGCCCTTTTGAGGCTTACACGATTTCCAATCGTGCGCGCTCGACCAACTACGCGACTTCTCCACGCAGCATGTTCCAGTTGATTGCCTGTCAAATTGTCAGCTTGCATATTATAATTCAGAACAAATGCAATGTCAAGAGCAAAAATCCCGCCCCGCGCATGTTGTGCGCGCGGGGCGGGAAGCGGTCACAGGGAATCCGTCAGCTCGTCTATGCAGCGTATCGCGCCGATGTAGTCCACCGCTCTGACAGCGTCCAGGACCTTGTCCAGCAGCGGCCTGACCTTTTGCGGGACCTCGTACCTTTCGGCAGCGGAGGCCCACTTGTCGGCGGCGTCGATGTCGTATTCCTTCAGCGCCTCTCTCAGCCGGCCAAGCTCGTCCAGAAGAATGGGCGCGGACACGAACGCCCCGCCGCCCCTGACGCCGCCGTCGTCCACGGCCGGTCTCAGCTTCTGCAGATAGCTCCTGTATCGCTCCATCAGCGCGGGGGTCTTTCTCGCGATCTCCTCCAGCTCCTTCTTATGCCCGCAGGCCTCCAGATAGGCCGCCTGCTCGCCCAGTTCCTTGGCGCCTATCATCCGCGCGGAGCTCTTCAGACCGTGCACCTCTATCGTATAGGACTCAATGTCGCCCTCGGCGGCATACTTTTCGATCAGCGCCGCCTTTGCGGGGATCTGCCCGCAGAAGTCGCGCACGGCAGAGGCCAGATTGGCATAGCTGCCGGTGGTCTCCTTCGCCGCCGCCAGATCCAGACCGCGGCACTTGACGAGCTTTGCCAGCGCCCGCTCCTCTCCCGGAGCTTTGGCCTGGGGGCGGTTCTCGGTGCCGGCGCCCTCGCGCACTTTCCCGGACGGCAGCCACTTCAGTATCATTTCCGCCAGATCCCGCCCGCTCATGGGCTTTGTTATAAAGTCGTTGAAGCCGTTTTCGATGAACATCTCCCGCGCGCCCTTGATGGCAGTGGCGGTGAGCGCGATGATGGGCACCCGCTCGTTCTTCCCGCCCAGGGAACGTATGCGCTCCGTGGCCTCTATGCCGTCCATGCCGGGCATCATGTGATCCATGAGTATTACGTCGAAATCGCGCCTTGAGGCGGCGTCCACGGCGTCCTGGCCTCTCGTAACATACACGGCCCTGACCTTGTACGGCTTCAGGAAGCCCTCCGCCACATGCAGGTTGACCACGTTGTCGTCCACCACCAGGATCTCCGCATCCGGCGCCGTAAAATACAGATTCACAGTCTTGCGCGGAGACAGATAGTCCCGCACGCTGTCGTTGTTGAGCGCCGCGATCACCGGCAGGAAATACAGCGGCCGCTGCACCGCCCTTACACAGCCGCCGTGATAGCGGTCCGCGCCCCGGGAGGCCCGGACGAGCATCGCCGTGCCCAGCCGTATCACCGCCGCCTCCAGCCCGTCAGGCAGGGTTTCCATATCAGTGAACACATGCGTCGGGCGCATCCGCGCCACATCCGCGGCGGCGGTATCCGCTCTGAGCTCCCTGTACTCCACGCCCAGTCTGCTCATGAGCTCCCGAAACGCTTCGGCAACGAAGGCATTGTCGAACACTCCCGCCGCGCTGAGGTCGCTTCTGCGCAGATGGGCGCAGGGCTCCCTGTCCACCACCTTCTGCGGCAGCGTCAGGGTGAAGGTGCTCCCCTCCCCGTACACACTGTCCACGGTGAGAGTTCCCTTCATAAGCGAGGTGAGCTGCTGGCTTATGGCAAGGCCCAGGCCCGTACCCGTCTCGGCCTTGGTGAACTTGTTGTCCACCTGCACGAAGGCGTTGAATATGGTCTGCCTGTCCTCTTCCTTTATTCCTATGCCCGTGTCCTGCACCACGGCGTGCAGCACGGCGCCGTCTTCCCCGTCGGGCTCGGTCCACATCTTCAGCCTGATAAAGCCCTGCTTGGTGAATTTGGCGGCGTTGTTGAGCAGATTGAGTATGATCTGCCGTATACGGTCGGCGTCGCCCCGAAGCATGGTCGGCGTGGCGGGGTCGACATCCACAATAAACTCGATCTCGCTGTCGGCTACCCGTGTTGATATTATGTTAACCACATCGTTGGTCAGCGAAGCCACGGTGTAGTTTTCATCCTCGATATCGTATTTTCCTGAGCTGAGCTTGGAAAAGTCCAGGATGTCGTTGATTATGGACAGCAGATTGTCGCTGGCGGAACAGATCTGCGCAAAGCACTGATCCTTCTCCGCGGGCTCGGTCTCCCCCAGGCCGATCTCGGCCATGCCGCGCACGGCGTTCATTGGCGTGCGTATCTCGTGGGACATGTTGGCAAGGAAACGGGCCTTGGCCTCGCTGACCTTGCGTTCGGTCTCCATATGCTCCTCCATGGCGCGGGCCTGGCAGAGGTTTATGAGATTGCGCACCCGCTTCTGGGTTATGTCTGGGTCAAAGGGCTTCTGAATGGTGTCGAGAATACCGTAGTCCAGCGCCTTGTGCATGGCGGAGGTATCAGTGCTGGAGGTGATGAGCAGCACGGGGATGGGCTCGTATTCCCTCACCTGCCGGAAATGCTCCAGGAACTCAATGCCGTCCATGTTGGGCATGATGAGATCCAGCAATATCATTATTATCCGCTGGGACTCGGCCGCCAGCACCCTCAGCGCATCCTCGCCGTCCACGGCCTCCAGGATGTCGTATTCATCCTCGAACATGGCGGTGAGCGTCATCCTGTTGATTTCGGCGTCGTCGACGATAAGTATAGTTTTTTTGTCCATACCGCATTCCCCCCGGCCCGGAGCCGTGAAATTCAGATATCGCCGATAATGCTGACCGCTCTGGCGTAAGCCGCCTCCAGCGTGTCCATATACGGGCCTATGCCGGAAGCGGAGCCCGCCCGCAGCAGCTCCACCACGGGCTGCACCGCGGCGTACACCGGCGTTATCCCCGCGTTCCCGCTGATGCCCTTCAGCGTGTGCGCCCCCTCGAAGGCCTTGCGCACGTCGCCCTCCGCAAGTCCGGATCTCAGCTTTTCATACGACTTATCGTCCGGAAATTTTTTCAGTATCTTATAATAATATTCCTTTTTGCCCATCACGCGTCTGAGCGCGTTTTCAACGTCAAAACCGTTTTCCCGCAGCAGCTCCAGGGTGTCCGCCATGCCTGTCCCGCCTCCCCGGCGGCGTTTCGCCGCATTTTTCCTGTCGGAAACATTTTACAACTTATTGAAGCGCCTCGTCAACAATATTCATCCTGCGGAGACGGGCTGCGGGCAGTTTTTTCGTTATGTCAAGTGGCAGAGCCCTTCTGTCCGCCAGTTTCAGAGTTTTCCACATTTTCAACAGGGTTTTCAACACATTATGTAAATCTGAATGCTGCAATAATCAAAAACCGGCGCTCTCCTGAACGCCGGTTTCTGTCATTCAAAAATAGAGCTTGTCCTCCTTGCGGCCGGAGCAATACTCCCGGAGCTTGAGCGTCACCGCGGCCTTCATCACCGTGGGGACATAGCGCGCTCCCCTGGGGCAGATATGCACGCAGCGCATGCAGGAAATGCAGGTGCTCTTTTCCGTGTTGGCCGGGTTGATTAGATCTATGGCGCCGACGGGGCAGTTTGCCGCGCAGACTCCGCAGCGGACGCACTTGAGAGTGTGGACAGAGGGCTTCACGGGGACTCCGCTGTAAGCTCTGTATGCGGCGCTGCCCGGGACGGTTATCTCGTCCAGCTCGTCGTTTTTCATCTTCTCAAGGAACCTTGCCGCGAACTCGGCGATGACCCTCTCGTCGGCGGCGTCAGGTCTGCCGGAGCCGAAGCTCTCGTTGAGCGAGTGGGGCGCCACGAATTCGCCGGCGGCGATGGTTTTGAAGCCCTGGGGGCGCAGCATGTCGCGCAGCTCGCAGAGCGCGTCGTCCACCGCCCGGTTGCCGAACACGGCCGCCAGGGCCGCCGGGGTATCCACGCCGGAAACCCGGCTTATGCGCTCGGCCATGGGCGCGGGTACCCTGCCGCCGTACACCGGCACGCAGAACACCGCCGCCGCGTTGTCCGTGAACCCGTACATGTCGTATTCCGGCACGGTTATGTCCGCATAGCTGATGTCCGCCGAGCCCTCAAGGGCCTTGCCGATAAGCCGCGCGACCTTCTCCGTGCCGCCTGTGGGGCTGAAATAAAATACCGTGATCCGCTCTGTCTTCATTGTTGTCCTCCTGTATCTTTATTATCTTTTGCTTTTATGATATCGAGCACCGTCAGCCCGCTCCCGGAAACGCTGAAGCGCACGTCCCGGCCCGCGAAGGTGAGCCCATAAACTCTGTCGGGGTCGTCCTGATAGGCGGGTCTGGGGTCGGCCGCCAGGACGGCGCGCAGAGCCTCCAGCTTGTCCTCCGCCAGCGGGGCCTGAACGCTATCTGGAAAAGACACGTCCAGCCGCGCCGCGGGCGCGCCGCGGGCGAAGCCCTCCCGCGCCTCCGGGTGGGCGTCGGCGTACGGCACATAGGGCTTTATGTCCAGTATGGGCGTCCCATCCATGAGATCGGCGCCCAGCACCCGCAGCACCGGTCCCTGCTCCGGCGTGTAATCGATGCCGTCCAGCTTCACGCAGCTCAGTCCGATGGGATTCGGCCGGAAGGGCGAGCGGGTGGCGAAAACGCCCATGCGCTGGTTTCCGCCCAGCCGCGGCGGGCGCACGGTGGGCGACCAGCCGCTGCCGACGTTCCCCGAAAAGGCCCATATGAGCCAGATATGCGAAAAGCCCTCCAGCCCGCGCACGGCCTCCCGGCTGCGGAAATCAGGCTCCAGCACCACCCGGCCCACAGTCTCCGGCACCAGTCCGCTCTGGCGCGGGATGCCGAATTTGCCGCCGTAATCCGTGTGTATAACGGCCACCGGCCTCATTGTAAATTCTTCCATTCGTGCCTCCGCGCAATTATTTTGGTACATGCGGCCAAACATGATTGTTGACTTTATAACTATCCTCGGATAGAATTGTTTTCGGAGTTGATGATATGACCGCGCTTAAGAAGAAAATGATGCTGATCGTGAACCCCGTGGCGGGCAAGCAGGAGGCCAGAAAAAATCTGTCGGAGATCGTGCAGATCTTCACCAACGGCGGATATATGGTGACGGTTTACATGACCGGCAAGCGGGGCGACGCCTCCGAGTACGCCGCGCGCTACGGTGTGAACTACGACATCATCGTCTGCTCCGGCGGCGACGGTACCATGAACGAGACGGTCACGGGCATCATCCGCGGCGGACTGAGCGTACCGGTGGGTTACATGCCATCCGGAAGCTTCAACGACTTTGCCGAATATCAGCGGCTTTCGAAAAACATCCTGCGCGCCGCGAAGGACATCGTCAAGGGCGCGCCGCGTCCCGTGGACGTCATCAGCTTCAACGGGCGCTATTTTATAAACGCCGCCGATTTCGGCGCGTTTACCTGGCTGCCCTACACCACGCCCCAGCAGTTGAAGAACACTCTCGGCGCCTACGCCTATCTGCTGGAGGGCATCAAGGATATCAGCAAGGTGCACAGCGAGCACCTGAAGCTGTATGCCAACGGCGGCGTGTACGAGGGCGACTATCTGTTCGGCATCATCTGCAACGCCACCATGCTGGCCGGCGTCCTGTCGCGCAAGGGCCGGATAATCCAGTCCGACGACGGGATATTCGAGGTGGGGATGGTGCGCATGCCGGAAAGCCCCCTAGACTTTCAGGAAATACTGCAGGCCCTGCGCATGGAGGATCTTTCCGACCCCCACATAACCTTTTTCAAGACAAACCGCCTCACCATCGAATCCGACGGCACCGTGGACTGGTCGCTGGACGGCGAGCGGGAACGGGCCGGGGAATCGGTGGAGCTGGAGGACATGCACAGCCGCATCACGCTCATCTGCTAATGCTTCAGCGCGGCGGGGCTGATGCCGAAGGTCTCCCTGAAGGCCCGGTGGAAGGCCGAATAGTCGTTGTAGCCGCATTCCGCCGCCGCTTTCGTCACCGGCGTCCCCTCCCGGATGAGCTGGGCCGCCCGCATGAGCCGCTTGTGCCGGATGTAGCCGTGGACGGTGAAGCCGGTCTGGGCCTTGAAAAAGCGCATGAAATGGTATCTGCTCATAAACGCCAGATCCGAAAGCGCGTCCACCGACAGATCGGACGAGAGATTTTCATTGATATACGAAAGGACCGCCGCTATCTTCCCGTCGGAGAAAGCGGCGGTTTCCTGCGCCCCGCCGCCGGAGAGCATGAGCCTGTCCAGCTGGACGAGGAGCTGCATAACCAGACTGCCGCGTATCACTTCGGCTCCGAATTCTCCGTCGGAGAGCGAGTCCTCCAGCTCCGAAAGGAGCTTTTTTATTTTTTCACCGGTCTGCTGATCCGGACGCAGGAGGTAGCGGCGCCGTCTGTCCGCCGTGTCGAAGCAGGACAGCAGCCCCGCCTCCGGCACCGTGCGGTCGATGTAGGCGGGGTCGAGATAGATGATTATCCGGTCGTACTGCACGCTGCGATCTATCTCCGCCTTGTGGATGGTGTGGTGCTTCACCAACACCACGTCCCCGGCCTCCATGGCGCAGGATTCGTCCTCCACCAGATACTTCACGGAGCCGGATATGAGGAACACCAGCTTGTCGAAGTCGTGGAAATGATAGTCCCGCTCCTGGCCCGCATTGTCGCGCAGGTGGAAGAAGCGGAAATTTTCGTGCAGATATCCCTCTTTGCTGTACGCGCTCTCCCCTGTCATGGACAGCTCCTCCGACAATGTTTGCTTAGATATTACCGCACTTTTTGCAATGTTTCAAGCATAAGCTGCGATTTACATTGAAGAACTCTGTAATATAATATAACATATTTTTAAAGGGAGCTGATATGTATGGAAAATGAAAAGGTCGGCAAGTCTTCCTTCTGGAAGAACTACTGGTTCATAATCTTCATGCTGGCCGCTATTGTGGCCGGCACGATAACTGGTCTGATGTGGCACGGAGCCACCGTGCTGGAGCCCATCGGCACCGTGTTCATAAACGCCATGTTCTGCGTGGTGGTGCCCATGGTGTTCGTGTCCATATCCGCGGCCATCGCCAACATGAAAACCCCCAAGCGTGCCGGGAAGGTCATGGGCGTGACCATCGTCACCTTCCTGTGCACCGCCGCCATAGCGGCCGTGCTTATGTACATAGTGGTCAGCATCATCAACATCGTTCCGGATAACTTCAGCGTCACGGAAATGGTGACCAAGACCGAGGATGTCACCGACGTCACCGCCGGAGATCTGGTGGTCAACTTCTTCACCAAGCCCGATTTCGCCGACCTGCTCTCCCGCAAGGCCATGCTGCCGCTCATCGTCGCGGCCATACTCTTCGGCTTCGGCGTGCAGATGGCCGGCGGCCCCGATACGCTCACGGCCAAGGGTCTGGCTGATCTCTCCGAGTGCATCATGAAGGTCGTTAAGCTCATCACCTACTACGCGCCCATCGGCTTCTTCGGCTTCTTCGCTTACCTGGCCGCCAAGTACGGCCCGGATCTGATCGGCAGCTACGGCAAGACTCTGGTGGTGTACTACGTCATGTGCTTTGCCTATATGTTCGCGTTCTTCCCCATCTACGCCCGGTTCGGCGGAGGCAAGGGCGGCGTGAAGGTGATGTTCGACCACCTGTTCCGCCCGGCGGCAATGTCCTTCGGCACCTGCTCCTCCGTGGCCACAATCCCCACCAACATGGAAGTGGCTCAGGAGACCGGCATCTCCAAGGACGTGTCCGAGATAGTGCTCCCCATGGGCGCGACCATGCACATGGACGGCTCCGCCATGTCGGCCATCGTGAAGGTCGCCTTCCTGTTCGGCATCTCCGGCATGCCCTTCGGCACCGGCAAGGCCATCCTGGCCATAATCGTCGCCGTGTTCTCGTCCGTGGCCATGTCCGGCATCCCCGGCGGCGGCGGCGTGGGCGAGCTGATACTCTGCTCCATATTCTTCAACAGCTCTCCCGAACAGTTCGCGGTGGCCTACACCCTGGCACTGGGCATCGGCGATCTGGTCGACCCGCCCGCCACCATGGTCAACTCCGCCGGCGACTATGTGGTGTCCTTCATCATCTCCCGCTATGTGGACGGCAAGGACTGGCTGCAGAAGCGTCTGCACCCCGAGCTTGCCTCCGAAACTGTTGAAGAAAGCAAGTAATCGCTGTATAATAACGTCCGGGGCCGCTAAGGCCCCGGATATTTGATTTATGGAGGAAATGAAATGAAGATATACGGTTCCGTCGACGAGCTCATAGGCGGCACTCCGCTGCTGGAGCTGAAAAATTATGAGAAGCTCCACGGCCTCGAGGCGACCATAGCCGCCAAGCTGGAGTTTCTCAACCCCGCCGGCTCCGCCAAGGACAGAGTGGCGAAGTACATGCTGGACGACGCCGAGGCGCGGGGGCTGCTGAAGCCCGGCGCGACCATAATCGAGCCCACCTCCGGCAACACCGGCATAGGTCTGTGCGCCGTGGCCGCCGCCAGAGGATACAGGGCCGTCATCGTCATGCCCGACAGCATGTCCAAAGAGCGCATAACCCTAATGAAGGCCTACGGGGCCGAGGTCGTGCTCACCCCCGGCGCGCTGGGCATGAAGGGCTGCATAGACAAGGCCGAGGAGCTGAAAGCCGCCGCGCCCGGCAGCTTCATCCCCGGTCAGTTCGTCAATCCCGCGAATCCTGCGGCCCATTTCGCCACCACCGGGCCGGAGATATGGCGGGACACCGACGGCAAGGTGGATATATTTGTTGCCTCCGTGGGCACCGGCGGCACCGTCACCGGCACCGGCAGGTATCTCAAGAGCATGAATCCCAATGTCCGCGTCGCGGCGGTGGAACCCGCCTCGTCCCCCCTGCTCTCCGGCGGCAAGGCCGGGCCCCACAAGATACAGGGCATCGGCGCGAACTTTATCCCGGAGGTCCTGGACCGCTCCGTCTACGACGAGGTGGTCACCGTGACTGACGAGGACGCCTACGCCGCGGGCCGGGAACTGGGCAGGGCCGAGGGCGTGTTGGTGGGCATATCCTCCGGCGCCGTGGTCCACGCAGCCGCGGAGCTGGCACGGCGGCCGGAGGCCAGGGGAAAGCTCATTGTGGCCCTGCTGCCCGACACCGGCGACCGGTATCTCTCTACGCCGGGCTATTATGACTGAGGAAAATATAAAAAAGCTTCCGGAGCTCAGGCTCCGGGAGCTTTTTGTTTCAGCGCCTCCAGTGCCGCGCCGAACTGGTGATGGAACATCAGCGCGGTGGTGGTGACGGAGATGATGTCCGCCACAGGCTCCGCAAGATACACCGCCATAACCTTGTCCGCGAAGAAGCCCGGCAGGATGTAGATGAGCGGAATGAGCAGGATGAGCTTTCTCAGCACGGCCAGGAACAGCGAGGTTTTGGCGTTGCCGATGCTGATGAAGGTCTGCTGGCAGGCGCTCTGCACGCCCAGGATGAACATGGCCGCCGCGTAGATGCGCATGGCCCAGGCGGAATACGCCACCAGCTCCGCATCGTCCGTCATGGCCCGGCACAGCACCCCGGGGACGAGCATCATGCACAGCCACATGAAGGTGGAAAAGACGACGCATATCTTCAGCAGCAGCCTGAAAGTCTCCCTCACCCGCTCCGGCTTTCCCGCGCCGTAGCTGAAGCTGATTATGGGCTGCGCGCCCTGGGAAAAGCCCATCAGCACCATCCACATGCAGCTGCCCACCGTGGAAACTATGGTCATGGCCCCCACGGCTATGTCGCCGCCGTAGTGCTGGAGAGAGGTATTGTAGCAGATATTCAGCAGGCTCTCCGTGGCCTGCATTATGAACGGCGAGAGCCCAATGGCTATGCCCGGCAGCATCAGCTTCCATTCCACACGAAAGTACGCCGGGCGGAGCTTCAGCGCCGTATTTTTCCCGGTCAGGAACAATATGACCCAGCAGGCCGAAACGCCCTGCGAGATGACCGTGGCGATGGCCGCCCCGGCCACGCCCATGTGAAAGGCGAAAATGAATATAGGATCCAGAACGATGTTGCACACCGCGCCGATCATCACCGTACGCATGCTGATCTTGGCGAAGCCCTGGGCCGTTATGAACGCGTTAAGCCCCAGCGTGAGGGACACGAAGATCGTACCGGCGGCGTACCAGCGCATGTAGCTCACGGCGTAGCCCACAGTGGCGCTGCTGGCGCCGAACAGCATGAGCAGCGGGCGGGCAAAGAGCTCCGCCGCCGCCGTCACCGCCACCGAGACCCCGAAGAGCAGCGTGAAGCTGCCGCCCATTATCTTCTCCGCCGCCTGGTAATCCCCGGCGCCCATGCTTATGGACGCGCGGGCGGCGGAGCCGAAATATATCAGCACCGCGAAAGCGGAGATAATGAAGATCAGGGGCGCGCACACGCCCAGTCCGGTCAGGGCGGCGGAGCCCGTGACCGGTATGTGGCCGATGTACACCCTGTCCACCACGTTGTACAGCAGGTTCACCAGCTGCGCCGCCACGGCCGGGGCCGCAAGCCTGCGCAGCAGCGGCTTCACTTCCTCGGTGCCCAGATACGAATTGTCGTTTTTTCTTTCTTCCACTGCTTCACCCTAATCAAATCGCCGGGGCAAAAATGCCCCGGCGAAGCTTCTTCTCCGCTTTACTTTTCCGCCGCGTAATGGGTCCTGATGTAGTTCTCCCACACCGCGTAGGTATCGGCGGTCAGATGCACGCCGTCCCAGGTCTGGTCGGCGGGAAGATATCCGTCGCTGCCGACGAGAGCCGCGAAATCGTCCAGATAGTAGCACTCCTTGGCCTTGGCAAGGTCGTACAGCGCGGTGTTGTACTCCTTGACGCGCTCGATGGTGTAGCTGCCGCCGCTGGTGGATTTGGCCTGGCTCACCGGCAGAATGGCCATGATGTATATCTTCGCATCCGGCTCGGCGGCCTTGATCTTGTCGATCATGGCGCCGTAATCGCTTATGAAGGTGTCCACATTCTCGCCGATCTCGTTGATGCCCAGCTCGATATATATCTTGGAATACTTTTTTGCGAGCATGCCGGGCAGCGCGGATTTGGACGCGGAAGTCACGGACATGCTGGTGCCGGAATAGTAACTGATGGTGGTGAGCTTTGAATACATCTTGAGCCCCTCCACCAGAGAGTTGCCCAGTATCGCGGCGTCCTTGAAGTAATCGTCGTTGGCCGCCGTCTGCTCGGTGAGATCCGGCGAGAACTCCGCCGGCTTTGAAAGCGTCACCTTGCCGCGCATGCTGGAGGCAGCCATGCGGGCCGCGGCCTGCGCCGCTTCGGCTCTGGTTATATTATCGTCCGGGCGGAAGCTTCCGTCCTCCTTTTCGCCGGTGAACACGCCGGCGCGGTAGAGCCTGTATATGCTTTCTGCATAGGGGCTGTCCATGGAAACGTCGGGTATGGCGCCGTCCTCCACGGTATTGATGCCGGGCAGAGCCTCCGTCGGCATGCACTTGGCCAGCAGCTCCGCAAACGCGGCCCGGGTTATGTACGCGGTGTAGCTGTCTGGCTGGGAATCCAGAATGCCGTTTTTCTCGGCGTAATCCACATAGACCTGATACCAGGGGTCGCCCTCCTGAAACTGGGCCTTGTCCCCGGAGTACAGGCTGTGCAGACGCGCCGCCAGAGATATGGCAGCCGCGGTGTTCACGCTCTCGCTGGCGCCGAAGCAGTTCTGCTTGTCCAGCCCGCCCATGAGTCCCATCTCGTACACCGCCGCCACATAGTCGCGGTAGGGAGAGCTTGCGGGCACGTCGGTGAACATCCCGTCCTTATATACGAGGGTCTCGGTTTTCGTCTTTGTGGTCGTCTCGGTTTTTCCCACACAGGCCGTCAAAAGGCAGGCCAGAGCGAGGAAGGAAGCCAGTATCGCCGTCGCAGTTTTTTTCATTTTTCCACACCATTGTCCATAATGTTTCCTCACAGTCTGCCAACACCGGCAGCGGGAAGTAATTTTAACACCTTCTGCCTGAAACATCAACACAATTGGCAATAATTAAGAATAATTTAACAAAATTATTAAAGGTTATTTAACTTTACGATGTTATATAACTGCGGCGGCAATAAAGAAAGTCTTAAGATTTCTTTAGGTATTTCGACTGGTTTACTACATTGACGCACGGCCTTCGGAATGATATCATGCACGTGAACAGGACGCGAAGGGCACGGCCCTCCTTTCCTGCGCACAGGGAACGGATTTCGCCGTCAGCCCTCGCAGCCGTTGTTTTGGGGAAGAATGAAATGGATGTAAAAACTCCCGCTCAAAAAAGGCGCAAGGCGCTGGGCATACTGCTTTTCGTTGCGATCAACGCCGCCGTAATAATATGGACGGCCTCCTCGGAATATCATAAAGGCGGCAATGCCCAAAACTTTTTTACTCTTCGGGTGCGCTGGCGTTATCTCATCCCCACTGCCGCCTGCTTTGCCGCCGCCATAACCGCCGAAATATCAAAATACGCGGTGATGATGAAGAAGCTGTGCGGAGAAATTCGTCTCAAGACCGTGTACGAGGTCACGCTCCTGGGCAGATACTTCGACAACATCACGCCCTCCGGCATTGGCGGGCAGCCCTTTCAGATCTATTACCTCAGCAAGAACGGCGTTCCATCCGGCGACAGCGCCGTCATGCCCATCGCTGCCTTCATCAATATGCAGACGGCCTTCTGCATTCTGGCCATAACCATGTTCAGCATCGACGGCTCCGTTATCAGTCAGCCCGGCATACATGTGGCCGCCTATATCGGGCTTCTGCTCTATATGGGGCTGCCCATAATCATAGTTCTGTTCACTCTTGCCCCTGTCTGGATGGAAAAGGTCATTCGCTGGTTCATCGTTCTGTTCGGCAAGATGCACCTGGTCAAGAACGTCGACAGCACCGAGAGCGCCGCCATCAACACCCTCAAGGATTACCGCAGCGACATTATGGCCATGATGCGCGTGCGCGGTCTGGCCGTCGTACTGCTGGCGCTGTCCCTGGTGTATCAGGCCGGGATCTGCTCCATGCCGTACTTCGTGATACGCATGTTCGGCGGACATATGAGCTGGGTGGACGCTACCACCACCACGCTTTTCATTTACGCGGCCATCGCCTTCATCCCCACTCCAGGCAATGCCGGCGCGGCGGAGGGCTCGTTCTATCTTGTGTTTTCCATGCTGACACAGGGGCGCATTTTCTGGGCAATGCTGGTATGGCGCTTCTTTTGCTACTACATCTATATTCTCTGGGGCATCGGCATCTATGCCCGCAATTACCTTACAGACAGACGCAGACTGCGCCAAGGCGGTCAGGCGTCTGAACCGCCGCAGGATACCTGAAAGGACTTTTGCAATGACACCAGATATCTATTTCCCTGATAACGCTCAATTCGTCGACACCTTTTATCCCACTATCGACGGCGTCGTACGCACGGTGGACAGCTACGCCCGCATAATGAATTCCAGCGGCGCCTATTCCTGTGTGGTCGCCCCGGCGGCGGTGGGCAAATATACTGATAACTTCCCGTACGACGTGGCCCGGGCCAAGAGTCTAGTGCTGCCGCTGCGGGAATACCGGCTCGCCGTGCCGGAGCTCACGGAGGGACTGACCGGCTTTCTAGAAAACCGCCCCTTCGAGCTGTTTCACGCCCACTCCCCCTTCACCATGGGGCGCTATGCCCTCCGGCTGGGCCGCCGGCTTGGCATCCCGGTGGTGGCAACCTTCCATTCCAAATATTACGACGACATCATTGACGTGTTCCACTCCCAGGTCCTGGCCGAAACCGCCGTGAAGGACATCGTGAAGTTTTTCGAGAGCGTGGACGACGTGTGGTCTGTGAGCAGCGGCACCGCCCGGACTCTGCGCGACTACGGCTACAACGGGGACATTTTCGTCATTGACAACGGTACCGATTATGATTACCCAGACGACCCCGGCGCCGTGGCCGCCGCCGCGAAAGCGCGCTTCTCCCTCCCGGACGAGGGACCCGTGCTGATGTTCGCGGGGCACCAGGTCTGGCAGAAAAACATACGTCTGGTACTGGACACGGCGGCAGAGCTCCGCAGCAGAGGCTTTGAGTTCACCCTTCTGATGGTGGGCAGCGGCTACGCCTCAGGCAGCATAAAAAGCTATGCGCAGGAGCTGGGGCTGGACGAGAGCGCCGTGCGTTTTCTCGGCCGGGTGAACGACGTGGAGCTTATGAAGGGTCTGTACCTTTCCAGCGACCTGTTCTTCTTCCCCTCGGTGTACGACAACGCGCCGCTGGTGCTGCGGGAGGCTTCCGCCATGGGCACGCCCTCCCTGCTGATGCGCGGCTCCAACGCCGCCGAGAAGATCGCGGACGGCGTCAACGGCTTTCTCATCGACGACGATCCAAGGACCGCCGCCGACAGGATCCAGGCCATATTCTCCGCGCCCGGCCTGCTTGTCCGGGCCGGCGAGGAAGCGCGGCGCACCATCTGCCGTCCCTGGGACGAAATATTGGAGCATGTGTCCGAAAGATATACGGAGCTCGTGCGCGAGCGCATGACCGTGAGATAGCTCGGCAGTTCAATATTGAAGAACCCTCCGCCCGCAGGCGGAGGGTTCTTGTATGTCATGCCGACGGTCACAGTATGCCGGTCATGGCCGTCAGATAGAACAAAAGGAGACCTGCGATCGGCAGCAGCCCAGGCAGCGTCAGTTTATTTACGGCTTTGCCGAAGCGCTCCGGCGTCAGGGCTCCGTTTTTTATCTCGGCGGAGCCGACCACACCCACGAGCACCGCGCCCGCAAATCCCAGCGCGCCGACGCCAATATATACTGGCAGGCCGACGGAATGATACGCGGTCCCTGCAAAAAGCATGACCGCCTCCAGTATGCCGATAACAGCAGCGAATATGCCATTCACGTCCATGACAAGAAGCTTTGCCTTTTCCTGTGACTCGTCCTGCGTGTCGCTGGCGGGATTGTCCGCCTTCCAGTTCTGGCGGGCGGATGAGAGCATGGTCACGGAGATAATGCAGCCGATAATCGGCAGGCAGCAGAGCACGAGGGCCGCGATGTACGTCGGTTCCATAAAAGCATCCTCCATTATTGAAATAATTTCCTGTAAAAAGTTTACCATATTGTGCGGGCAATTACAACTTTTTTATCCTGCATGGTTCTCTCGGTGAAACGTAAAAGTGCAGACATGAAACTGCCGAGGCAAAAAAGCCTTGAGATTGCGGCAAAAAATGTCATTTTGTATTGAATTATCCGCAAAATGATAGTACGCTGAACGCATCACCGGACGCAAAAATTTTTTAGGAGGATGAAATGAAAAAAAGCAAAAAACTGATCACAATTCTGATGGCTTTTGCCCTGACGATGAGCCTTGTGCCCGCAGCATTCGCCAGGCAGGAGTGCCCTTCCGCCTCGTATACCGACGTGAATACCTCGATGTACTATCATGAGGGCGTCGACTACATGCTGAAGAACGGGTACATGAACGGGACGTCGGCGACAAAATTCATGCCCGACGCCAGCATCACGCGTGGAATGGTCGTGACCGTGCTTTACAACATGTCCGGGAAGCCGCAGACCGCAACCACGGCCTCGTTCCCCGACGTGTCCGCCGGCGCTTACTACGGCAAGGCCGTGGCCTGGGCCGCGGCAAACGGCATCGCCAAAGGCAATTCCAACGGCACGTTTGCCCCCAATGCCAGCGTCACCCGCCAGCAGCTGGCCAGCTTCCTTTACAACTACGCGTCGTTCCTGAAAATGGACGTCACCTCCAAGGGCGACCTGAGCAAGTTCAAGGACGCGTCCTCTGTCGCCCCGTATGCCTCCGCCGCCATGAGCTGGTGCGTGTCCGCGTCGATAATCTCCGGCACGGGTACCGATACGCTCTCCCCGCAGGGTACGGCCACCCGCGGCCAGTTCGCAAAGATGGCCGCCAGCTTCTCCATGCTCCAAACCGCTCCCACGGCGGCAAGCCAGGCAGTCCACTCCACCACCCGCAGCGGCGTCAATATCCCCGCATACGTCACGCTGCCGCTTGGCTATGACAAAGCCAAGACCTACCCGATGGTCATGCTCTGCCACGGCCACGGCGGAAACCACAACGAGTGGGGCGGCTTCGACAAGATAACCTCCGGTCTCGCCCGGAACGGAATAATCGCCGTTACCCTGGACTACTCCGGCTGCGGTGCCAGCACGGAGAGCTTCACCGAGAACACCCTGACAAATATGAAGGCCGACACGCTGGACGTCATAAACTATGTGACCTCCAACTATTCGGTCGATAAAAACAATATCGGCATTTTCGGCTACTCCATGGGCGGCCGCATCACCTTGGAGCTGCTTGCCCAGAATTCATACAAGTTCGCCGCCGTGGAGTTCGTGGCTCCGGCCGAGGACACCGCCGACCTCAAGGCGCTGTTCGGCGGCGCCGAGAAGTGGGAAACCATGAAAGCTGACGCCCAGAAAAACGGCTATACCACCTTCACGACCATCTACGGTCAGGTCCAGAAGCTGAGCTACAAGTGGTTCACGGATCTTGAGGCCACCTCAACCGGACTTGCGGAAGCGGCCGCGAAGAATTACGCCGGAAACAGCATGGTCGTATACGCCACCAACGACGAGGCAGTCTCGCCCAGCGTATCCGCCGGAGTGGCCAAGGCTTTCGGCTCCGCCGTGGTGAACACCTACGCCGACGGGCACAGCTACAGCTTCTACGGTCATACCCCCTACACCGTTTCCATCGTCAACGAATGCTCGGTCAACTTCTTCAAGGACGAGCTGCTGACCAAGAGCGCCGGAACGACGGGCTATGTGTCCTCAATCGAAAAAGACGGCAGCCTGGCGCTTACGGTAAAGGCCTCCGCCCTGACCGCCGCAGGCATTAAATCCGGAGACACTGTCAATGTCAGCATCGACGGCACTGCGTTCACCATGACCGTGGTTTCCGACGCGGCCTCCGCCGCAAGTGGGAAGAACGCCCTGGTCATGAACAACGGCACGCTGACCGTCTGCCTTGGCGGCGGAGATTTTGCCGCGGCCAACAAGATAGCGGCAAAGACCGTCCTCAAGGACGGCACGGTACAGTGGTACTACACCGAAGCGGCCGACATCCCTGTCGCCGTATCCATTTCCAAATAACAAGCGCCTGTCAGGAAGCAGAACGCCCCACGGACACGGCAGCAATTGCCGTGACGCGGGGCGTTTTTTTGCAGAAGATGCCCTCCGTCCCGGGCTCTGTTCATTGTATACTTCCCGAAAAAGTGATATGTTTACCTTGTTGTTTTTCATTAAGGAGGCTGTGCAATGAAAAAGAAAGACAAGAGCAGGTCGCAACTCATAAAGGAGCTCATTCAGACCACCGACGAAGAGTTGAGCGACGAGGAACTGATCCATGAGCTCATATCGCAGAAGGTGACCATCAACGGCAACGACGGCCGCCGGACGCTGGGTCAGCGGGCAGCCGACTCGGTGGCAAAGTTTGCCGGCTCCTGGGCGTTCATATTCTCATTTCTGGCTGGCATGTGCGTGTGGATGATCATCAACGTGCTGATGGGGGCGAAGGCCTTCGACGCCTACCCCTTCATACTGCTCAATCTGGTGCTGTCCTGCATCGCCGCCGTTCAGGCCCCGCTGATAATGATGAGCCAGAACCGTCAGGAGGCCAAGGACAGGGCGCGGGCCGAGAACGATTATAAGGTCAATCTGAAAAACGAGATCGTCATCGACGACCTGCATATAAAACTCGATCAGATAATCAGGAACCAGAAGAGCATCACCGACGAGCTGCGCACAATCAAGGCTGAAATGAGCAGACCGGAGGACGATTCCTCTGCGAAGTGACTCGCCGAACAGACGACAAAGAACCCGTTTCCCAAAGGAAACGGGTTCTTTCGTATGATGATGGTGGAGACGGACAGGATCGAACTGTTGACCTCCTGAATGCCATTCAGGCGCTCTCCCGAAGTATCGGGTATGCACCACCACAAAGCCTACCCCCACAAATACGGATATTTACTCAGCTGCAGAGAGTTTATTTTAGTCGCAGCGCTTTACGACGCCACCGCAGGGCGCGCTTCCTTATCGTCGCTGATGCTATCAAGACCATTTAAAAACTGCTGCACATTCAGGTTCAGCTCAATATCCAGCTTATAGCCTTTGAATACGTTAACCCTCTTGATGATGTAGTTCGCAATCATCTTCTTGACTTCCATATCGCTGTCATCGAAAATCTCCGACCACGTGCGGATGCGAGAAAGCTCAGACTTCATTTCGCTGACCCTTGCATTGCCACGTTCCAACTCAGTTGTTAACGCAGTCAACCGTTCGCTGGTGGCTATGACCTTATCGCGGCACTCATTTACAACCTCGGTCAGAACATCTTTGGGCATATTGCTTTTTCCAAGAACAACTTTCACCATTTCGGCTTTTATAGATTCATACTCCGTGGTTGCTTTGCTGCTCTCGGCTTTGGCCCTTTTAACTTCTGTCCGCAGTTCAGCCATGCGGCGATCTTCTGTGCTCCCGAGAATCACGTTGTCAGAAGCGGAAGACATGCGGTCGAAAATCTGATGCAGTACCTGAGTTACTGCATCATCAAGAATATGCATAGTATAACCGGTTTGACCATCGCAGTCAAGG